>Ga0182749_1003369_pt1 | contig 10967 bp, 15 predicted proteins | sample eDN3rd37CKraftMG_FD_128875 | JGI IMG/M metagenome (GOLD analysis project Ga0182749, IMG submission 128875) | Enriched Miracle-Growth compost microbial communities from Emeryville, California, USA - eDNA 3rd pass 37_C Kraft MG (version 2) (version 2) ...
AGGATGAGCGCGGGGCGCTGCGTCTCCTCGATCACCTTGGCCATGGTGAAGGTCTTGCCCGAGCCGGTGACGCCGAGGAGGACCTGCGTGCGCTCCTTGTTGTTGATGCCTTCGACCAGGTCACGGATGGCGGTCGGCTGGTCGCCGGAGGGCTTGAACTCGGTGACCATCTTGAACGGAATGCCGCCCTCGGATTTTTCCGGGCGAGCGGGGCGGTGCGGCACCCAGGTGGAGGTGAGGTTCGGGTCTCCGCCTTCGATCAGTCGGGAGAGCGCTGCGACCGTGGCGGTGACGCCGCCGGGAGCGAGGCCCTCCGCTTCTTCCAGGGTGATGTCGAGACCGGCGACCGGCATCAGGCCTGCCGCCGCTCGCTCGCGTGCCGAGGCCGCGCCGCCCATGGAGGTGCCGCGGCCGGTCCTGCCCGGCGCGGCGGAGCGCTCCGGTATCTTCTTCTTCGGCTTCGCCGGCTTCTCGGCCTCGCGCGTTATCTCGGCTGCCCAGTCGGAGATCGAGCCGGAAAGCGGCGTGCCCGACAGCGGGGGCTGGGGCGGCTCGCGGAAGCCGCCGGGATTCTTTCTGGAGGAATTGGCCATGAGCGGGAATATGGAGGTTTGCGGCGCAAATGGAAAGGGGGACGAAAGCCAGCCTGGGTTTCCGCCCCTGCGCTGCTGACAGGAGGCTGTCAGGAAGATCAGCAGCCGGCGAGCGCCTGCGCGATAACCTCATCCGCTCCCTGGAGCGGAAACCGGGCAAAGGTCTCGTGAGGCGAGTCGGTCTCGGCATTCGCCGCGGAGGTGATATCGAAAAGCAGCGTGAGTTGCGCACCCTGACGGATGGCCGAAAGAAGCTCCGGATCGGGATCCGCCATATAGCCCTGCTCGGCAGTCCCCTCCCCGAACAGCACGACTGCATCGTCCGACCCGGCTGCGACCAGCGGGAAGGAGCCACCGTCAACTTCCGCTTCGATGCGGCCGGGCTTGTAGAAGTAATCGCCCTCGCCCTGTCCATCGGCCGGCAGGACCGGCCCGCGATCGGTATAGACGGCGAGGCGGTAAGGCTCTCCGCAGCCGATCTCAAGGCGGAAGATGTTGCTGTTGCTCTCCGACGGTTGCGCGAAGGCCGCGCCATGCTCGAACCTCCAGGAACTTTCCTGGGCCAGTGCCGCGCCGGGAAGGACGAACAGGAAGGCGAGAGGCAGGATCATCGGATCACCATAGTCTTTGGCCGGGGCTGCACGTCCCACATGCAGCGCTTATGCTCCAATATCCTTCGGCCGAAGGAAATGTGTAAGGCGCGCCTGCGAAAAGTCCAGCGCCGACCACGGCCCATCGAATTCGAAGCGGGCGAGCGCTGCGGTCGGAAACTTGCTTACGAGGCGGGTCAACGCCGTTTTATCCGATCCCGGTCCGGCCAGGCGGCGGGCCAGATCCTCCAGGCCCGGATTGTGGCCGACGATCAGCAGGCGCAGCGTTTCGGGCTGCACGTCGCGAATGATGGCGAGGATGCGTTCGGCGGGCGCCATGTATAGCATCTTCCTGGTCCGCGCCTGGACAGCATCCGCTCCCAATTCCCTGCTCACCAGGCTCCAGGTCTCGCGCGTACGCATCGCGGATGAGACGAGAACCCGGTCGGGGACCCAGCTTTTGGCGGCCATTTCTTGGCCGATGTGTGGAGCAGCCTTCTGGCCGCGCCGGGCCAACGGTCGGTTGAAATCGTCAAGCGAAGCATCATCCCAACTCGATTTCGCATGACGCAGCAAAAGAAGCTCTTTCACCGCCTCCCTCCCCCAGATCCAAGTCCGAACTGCTAGCACAAAGCAGGATGAAGTTTAATGCGATCCGCCGCTTCCTGCGCCTGCCGCGCGCGCTAGACGCAACGTCATCGCCTCCTGACGACATGCTGACAGGAGAGGACTGCTATGCTTTCGGGCGAAAATGGAGCAGCCCTGCCGTGGAAACGCAAACGAAACCCGCGAGAACAGCAACACCGCCAACGCACCAGAACATACTCGAGTTGCGGCGATATCTCCTGCACCCGGGCATGCGGGAAGATCTGATAGCGCTTTTCGACCGGCATCTCTTGGAAGGCCAGGAAGAGTGCGGCATGGCTGTGATCGGCCAGTTCCGCGATCTCGACCGCCCTGACGATTTCGTCTGGCTGCGCGGCTTCTCCGATATGGAAAGCCGCCGGGAAGCTCTTGGCGCTTTCTATGGCGGGCCGATCTGGGCTGCACACCGCGACAAGGCGAATGCGACGATGGCCCGCTTCGATGACGTGCTGCTCCTGCGGCCGGCAGAGGACGGCTCGGGCTTTGCGCTTGAAGGCGCGATGCGGCCACCCCTGAACGCTCCGGAGGAGGCTGTCTCGGTCCACACCGCCTTCATATTCCCCCTCGCGCCCGAGCGCGCCGACGCTTTTCCTGCTTATTTCGCGACCACGCTCCTGCCCGCCCTTGTCGATTCGGGAGCACCGTCCGGCGCGCGCTTTGTTACCGAGGAAAGCGAGAACACCTTTCCGCGCCTGCCGGTAAGGGACAAGGAGCGGGTTTTCGTCTGGATAGGGCGCTTCACCGATCGCACCGAGCATCGCGCGTTCTCACTGCGCCTCCACGCCTCGCCGGGATGGATGAAGGCGATGTCGGACGGCTTTGGAGGTTTTACCAACGCGCCGCTCTCCATATGTCGTCTTTCGCCCACTGGCCGCTCGCTGCTGCGTTAGTGGTTCAAGAAAGGTCTTCGCGGTGAACTCTTTTTCGTGCAGTCTGCTGCCATGACCGGGCCGCGCGTGATCTATGCTCGAGAACAGGACTTGGACGTGGAGGAATTTCGCCGCGTTCTGGCGGAATCCGGACTGGGCGCGCTGCGCCCCGTGGGCGACCTTGAGCGGCTGAAGACGATGCTGACGGAGGCCGGCCTCGTCGTGACGGCGCGGCTTGATCAGCCTGGCCGACCTCTGGTTGGCGTCGCGCGGGGCATTACCGACTCCTCGTGGTGCTGTTATCTCTCGGAACTTGCCGTTTCCTCGTCCGCGCAAGGGCTTGGCATCGGCAAGGGACTTCTCGATGAGGCTCGGCGGCAGATCGGGCCCAAAGTGGCGCTTTTCCTCGTTTCTGTGCCCGATGCGGTCGGCTTCTACGAGCGGATCGGCATGGAGCGGATAACGGAAGCCTTCTGGTACAGGCGCAGCATCTGAGGCGGTTGGTAAGCCCTTTTGCTGTCCTCGGCTTGCTTCAAGAGTATTTCCATGCGATAAGGTTGGACGCCCGGGAATTGCAGGCCCGGAGAACTGGACGCTTTTGTGGACGACCTTTTCCCGACATCATAACTCGCGGCGACGGCGAACCTGTGCACGTCGCACAGACGTCACTACTTGAAAATGGGAAAAGGAGTTTCCCCCATGGCCCAGACTGGCACCGTAAAGTTTTTCAACGCCACCAAAGGCTTCGGCTTCATCACCCCCGACAACGGACAGAAGGACGTTTTCGTCCACATCTCCGCAGTTGAGGCTTCCGGCATGCGCTCGCTCGTCGACGGCCAGAAGGTTTCCTTCGACGTGGAGCCGGACCGCATGGGCAAGGGCCCGAAAGCGGTGAACCTTTCGGCTGCATAAGCAGCCCGCCGCGATCGCGGCAACGGTTGATGAGGCGCGGCGGGCAACCACCGCGCCTTTTTCGTATGCATACGTCTTCCGGATGAGACATCCGGCTACTGCCTCGGGCCCCCGGACAGCCACAAAACTTTTGCTTGCCGGAAATACGAAAATGAGGGACACTTTTGCGCGTTCGGGCATTTGCCGGCCCGGAGACTGGAATAGCATGCCCCGGCACAGGCTTCCGGGAAGTCGCGTGTCACAAGAAATCCGGCAGGGATCGCGCGCGAGCTGACTGTTTCTTCTCCCCCAGTAAACGACCGAGAACACTGGGCCATAGCCCAAAACTGTGGTCCGCAGACTTTGAATGACCGGGAGAAAAGGATTCCTTCCCATGCCCCAGAGCGGTACCGTAAAGTTCTTTAATCACGCAAAAGGCTTCGGCTTCATCACGCCGGATGATGGCCAGAAGGATGTGTTCGTCCACATCTCAGCCGTACAGGCTTCCGGCCTGTCCGGGCTGGAGGACGGCCAGAAAGTCACCTTCGACACCGAGCCGGACAAGCGCGGCAAAGGGCCGAAGGCGGTGAACCTCTCACTCGGTTGATCGAGGTGAAGGCCGCCTCCGGCGGCAAAAAGTTTCGGCGCCGGCTTTCGAGCCGGCGTTTTTGATTCACGTTCCCTGCACCGGGATGTGATGAAAGTTCAGTTGGCCCTCCCCCACTCCGGCCCCGTTTTCAGTTCCATATCCAGCCTTCACCAACGCGCGGCCAAACGACCGTGCGGGAAAGGAAATTGGATATGAACCGTTTGATGAAGAACGCTCTTTTAGGCACTGTCATTGCTGCAATTGCCCTTTCGAGCCTCCCTGCCGAGGCCGCAAAGCGTCACCACCGCAGGGACGCCCTGGCGGCCGGTCTCGCCGGTGCGGCGATCGGCACGATCATAGGCGGCGTGCTGGCCCAGCCGCGCCCGCAACGCGTCTATATAGACCCGCCCGCGCCGGTCTATGTCCGTCCCTCCTACGGACCGCCTGTGGTGTATTACCAGCCGGCACCGGCACATCCCCGTCCGGCTCAGGGCTATGATCCCGCACCGGCCTATCGGGTTGTCGAATACTACCGGCCCGCGCCGGTCTATCGGCCTGCTCCCATCTATCGCCCAGCGCCGGGCTACCGGTTGGTGGAGTACTATCGGCCCGCGCCGGTCTACCGCCGGCCCGCTCCCATCTATCGCCCGGCGCCGGCGTACCGTGTGGTACGGTACGCTCAGCGGACCCCATTCTACGGCAGGCCTGCGCCGGCGTACCGCGGCCTGACACCATGGACGCGGGAATGGTACCACGCCTGCAGAAGCCGCTACCGCAGCTTTGATCCACGGTCCGGAACGTTTCTCGGCTATGACGGCCACCGGCATTTTTGCCGCGTGGGCTAGAGCTGCTTATCGCGTATGGGTGGCCCCTTTGAGGGGCCACTTCTTCATTTCGCGCCTGGAACCGCAACCGGCCCACATCCTGCCGCGTTTATCGTTCAGATGCCGTTCAGCTACGGAATCGTAGAGTTCGGCCTAAGCGCTCGCTCTGGCGATCGCGAGACAGGAGAGACGAAGATGAACCGTATCCTCAAGAGCACAATCCTCGGTGTCGCCGTGGCAGCCACCTCGCTTGCCTCCCTTCCGGCAGCGCAGGCGGATGACCATTGGAGGCGGCATTATCGTCACCGCGACAGTGGCGATGCGCTGGCAGCAGGCCTGGCCGGCCTGGCCGTCGGCGCGATCGTGGGCGGCGCGCTCTCGCAGCCGCGCTATTACTCCGAGCGCGTCTATATCGACCCGCCGGCGCCGCGTTATTACCGGCCGGCACCGGTCTATCGCCCAGTTCCCGTGTACCGCCCTGCCCCCGTCTATTACGGCGCGGAGCCCTGGACACCGGAGTGGTATCGGGCCTGCAGCATCCGCTACCGCAGCTTCGACCCGAGTTCCGGCACGTTTGTCGGCTATGATGGCCGGCGCCATTTCTGCAACATCGGATAAGGCAGTCGGGCAGTAAGGCAGCAGGGCAATACGGTTCTTCCGTCTGTTGCCCTACCGCCTTTGTCTCTACTGCCCTACCAGAAACGGATTTGTCCGCCGCTCGTCCCCGAACCGGCCGCCGGGACCGTGCCCGCAGAGAAAGCCGACGTCATCGCCGAGCGGTAGCAGCTTGTCCTTGATGGAACGGATGAGAGCGGCGTGATCGCCGCCCGGCAAGTCGGTGCGGCCGATCGAGCCCTGGAAGAGCACATCGCCCACATGGGCGAATTTTGCCGCCTCGTTATAGAAAACCACATGACCCGGCGAATGGCCGGGACAATGGAACACCTTGAAGGAATGGCTTGCGAAGGAGACGATATCCCCTTCGTCCAGGAACCTGTCCGGGGTGAGGTTGCGGACCGGATCGGAAAGGCCGAACCTGCGCGCCTGGCTCTCCAGGTTGAGAAGAAGCGGGCGATCCGCCTCATGAGGGCCGAGGATATCCACCCCCAGCGCTTCCTTGAGATCCATTGCACCGCCCGCATGGTCGATATGGCCGTGGGTGAGCCAGATCGCCTCGATCGCAAGCCCGTTCTGCTCGATCGTGGCGCGGATGCGGTCTACTTCGCCGCCCGGATCGACGACGACGCCGCGCTTCTCCTCCTCGTCGAAGAGGATCGTACAATTCTGCTGAAACGGAGTGACGGGAACAATGCCGGCTCTAAGCATGGTCATGGCTCAAGGGATAAGGAAATATGACGGCAAGGCAATGGCAGGGCAGAAATAAAACGGGCGGCCATGCCGCCCGCAAGCAGATCTTGTTCGCTGTCTCAGGCCTTTTTCATCGAATTCATGACCGCGCCAACGATGGCGGTAAGAATAGCGCCGCCCGCGCCGCCGCCGACCACGTTGCCGAGCATTCCGCTCAGCGCGCCGGCATCGCCGCCCATTCCCGATAGCAACGCGCCTCCTCCGACGCCGCCGACGATACCGCTGATAATGATCGGCAGCTGGCTCATCGCCGCTTTTTTGAACGCCGCCCCGACCGCTTCACCGGCGACAATGCCGGCTATGGCCTGAACAAGGATGGGAACAAAAGCTTCCATCTTAGCCCTCTCCTCAAAAAGCCGGCCTCGTGCCGGCGTCATCATGAAACGCCGAATCCGACCAAAGTCAAATCTGGAGAGGAATCCGCCCGCGCTCCACGGCGCGAGCGGTTGTTGGATATGCGCCCTTATTCGGCCGCAAGACGCTGCCGCGGACGCACTTCCTGCGAGTAGTCATCCATTAGAACGCGAGTGATTTCACCGACTTGAAAGGTATAAGGCCCAATCTCCGCGACCGGCGTGACCTCCGCCGCGCTGCCCGTGAGGAAGCACTGTTCGAAGCCCGTGAGCTCCTCCGGCATGATGACCCTTTCGATGACTTCCAGACCTCGCCGGCGCGCCAGATCGATCACCGTGCGCCGGGTGATTCCATCCAGAAAGCAATCCGGAACCGGTGTATGGATCTTGCCGTCCTTGACGAAGAAGATGTTGGCGCCCGTTGCCTCCGCCACCTGCCCGCGCCAGTCGAGCATCATCGCGTCGCTATAGCCCTTGGCCTCGGCCGCATGCTTGGACAGCGTGCAGATCATATAAAGGCCCGAGGCTTTCGCCTTGGACGGGGCGGTGCGCGGATCCGGCCGGCGATACTCGGCTATGTCCAGCCTAATGCCCTTCATCCGCTGCTCCGGGTTGAAGTAGCTCGGCCACTCCCAGATGGCGATCGCCAGATTGATGCGGTTGTTCTGGGCCGAAACGCCCATCATTTCGCTGCCGCGCCAGGCGATCGGGCGCACATAGGCGTCCTCAAGCCCCTGCTTGACCAAAAGCTGCCGGCAAGCCTCGTCGATTTCCGCCACCGAGTAGGGAATGCGGAAACCCATGACGCGTGCGGACTCGTGCAGCCGTTCCGAATGCTCTGTCAGCTTGAAGATCTGGCCGCCATAGGCGCGCTCACCCTCGAAAACGGCACTTGCATAGTGCAGCCCATGGGTGAGTACGTGAATCTTTGCATCCGCCCACTTTACGAACTCGCCGTTCATCCAGATGAACCCATCAAGCTGGTCAAAGGGAACAGATGCCATCCTAATCTCTCCTCGGGCGTGCGCCCTGAAAAAGCCCACTGCCGCGGGCGAAACCGGATTATGCCGGAACACTGCGTCCTGAGGCAAACTGTTTAGGGAAAGTTCCGGAAAAACAACCTCAACACGCTCTTTTTGTTCGCTATAAGGCGAAAAGCTTGGCAGAAATTACAAAGGCGTCCAAAATATGTCAATATGGCTGACGTAATTTTGGCGAGTGAGAAGGCGTACGATGAAAAGCCCAGTAAAGCCGACCGAGCATCGCGAGCAGCGACCGGCGACCGAGGACATTGATTTCTCCCTCATCGAGCTGCTTTTCTTCGCCTACCGGGACTTCACGTCCGACCCGGACGCGATCCTGTCGAGCTACGGCTTCGGGCGCGCGCATCACCGCGTTCTTCACTTCGTCAGCCGGCGGCCAGGCCTCACCGTTGCCGAGCTCCTGGACGTTCTCAGAATCACGAAGCAGAGTCTCGCGCGCGTGCTGAAGCAGCTGATCGACACCGGCTACATCGTACAGGTGCAAGGCCCGCGTGACCGCCGCCAGCGCGAACTCTACGTCACCAAAAAAGGACATGCATTGGCCCTGGAACTTGCCCTGCCACAGTCCCGCCGCATCCGTTCTGCACTTGAGGAAGCCGAAATTACGGACAGGGCGGCAGTGGAGCGGTTTCTTAGGGCAATGGTGAATTCGGAACTCCGTGCGCAACTCGATCGGCCTCAATCCAGCAGCGGCACGGGCGAGGGAGAAACCCAGTCATGATAAGCCGCGAGGACATGGTTGCCGAAATGAATGCGCCGGCAGACGATGCACCGCATCTGCTCGTCGTCGACGACGACACGCGTATCCGCACGCTGCTCAAACGTTTCCTGAGTGAAGAAGGCTTCCGGGTAACGGTGGCTGCCAACTCGGCCGAGGCGAGGCGAAAGCTCGCCGGGCTGGACTTCGACCTTATCATCCTCGACGTGATGATGCCGGGAGAGGACGGCGTGGGGCTGACGCGCAGCCTTCGCGGCGAGCGAGACGTGCCGATCCTGATGCTGACCGCGCTTTCGGAAACCGAAAGCCGCGTGACAGGCCTCGAAGCCGGCGCCGACGACTATCTGGCCAAGCCCTTTGATCCACGCGAGCTTGTGCTGCGGGTCAACAACATCCTGCGGCGCGGCGGGCAGCCGTCCACGCCCAAGCTGGAGCAGATCGTCTTCGGCCCCTATACCTTCCAGATCACCAGACGTGAGTTGAAGCGCGCGGGCGAGTTGTTGAAGCTCACCGAACGCGAACGCGAGATCATGGCTATCTTCGCCCAACGCGCCGGCGAGACAATTCCGCGTCACGAGCTCGTGGGAGAGGATTCGGAAGTCGGCGAACGCACGATCGACGTTCAGATCAACCGGCTGCGCCGCAAAATCGAGCGCGATCCGGCCAATCCGGTCTGGCTGCAGACCGTTCGCGGCATCGGTTACCGGCTGAGCGTCGAATAGAGAAGGCTTTGCGTCACCTCAGCTTCGGGGCTTGAAAGTCGAAAAAACCATACCCAGGTTTTTTATGCCGGTTGGCAAGAACGGAACCGGCGGGTCGTCTAAGGTCGGCTCCGAGGTATAGCTCGTATCCATGTTGCTCACGAGACGATGTGGCTATGAGAACCGCTGGTCAGCCGAGCGGCTTGACCGGCTACCCCATCTTCTCGACAGACGATTTCGCCTGCGGGCCTGGTGTAAGAGCCTGGCGGCGACAGGGCGACTGGGTATGCCGAGCCTTCCAAGGCGGCCCGTATCGTCTTCAGCCGCCGCCTCTGAGGCTGCCGGCTGGTTGAAGGCGCGTGGAAACGCAGTTCTGCACGCAGGAAGGAAAGGATAACGACCATGAACGGTATGAATCGCAGGAGCGAGGAGACAGCCCTAGACGTCGCCAACCTTGTTGTCGGCATAGCGTTGGCGCTGACGCCGTGGATCTTCGGGTTCGCTACCGAAACAACGGCTGCCTGGAACGCCTGGGTCGTCGGCGCCATCATTGCCCTCGTCGCCATTGGAGCGCTCGTAGCCTTTGCCGAGTGGGAGGAATGGGTAAACCTCATCCTCGGCATCTGGGCGCTTGTTTCTCCGTGGGCCCTGGGCTTCGCCACGATAGCCGCGGCCGTCTACGCCCATGTGGTGGCCGGATTGATTGTCGCGGTGCTGGCAGGGCTTGAACTCTGGTTCGCCCACAAGCGACCGTCCACGGTTTGAAACAGATTGGAGGCTACGCCCGGTCGCTCAAGCGGCCGGGCGGGAAGCGGATCGACGTTCACGGGAGCAGGAAATGGAGACCAACACCTTTGAAGCACCGGTATCGATCATCGTAGGATTAGGCTTCCCGACTCAGATATCGTCGGTAGCCGAAGCCTACGCTCTTCTTTCGGAATGGCCGCACGGACGGCGCGACAGTACTCATGCCGTTGCCCTCAAGACATGCAGGGCTGCGCTGGACGGGATGATCGAAGCAGAGACCGCGCGAAGCACCTTCGTCGCATTCGCGCGAAAAACCGGCATTTTGCTGCCGGAGAACCAGTCCGTCATTGCGGCACGCGAAACCGGAGCCATCGGCGCCGGTATTTCGGCCAGAGGGCCTTGACCTGAACGTAGGGCTCCGGCCCAGACCGGAGTTCAGTCACTGCCCTTTTACGCCCGCCTTCAAAAGCCGAGGAAACGGGCTATACCCATAATCGCCGCTTTGGCCTAAATCTCCTCGCCGTGACGCTATAGATAAACGCGGCTAGACTGCAGTGTCCTGGTGGGCAGTGAAGGGTTTAAATGGCGAAATTCGATCTTTCCTTCACGGAGGGCGACAGGCCCTCTGCGCGCCTCCGCAACGCGGCGCTGGCAATGCGGCGGGGTTGGCGGCGCTTTTGGCGCACCGTTTCGCATTACATGCCAAAGCGGCTCTACGCCCGCTCGCTCATCATCATGATCGCGCCGATGATCCTCCTGCAGGGCGTGATCGCCTACTCCTTCATGGAACGGCACTGGCAGACGGTGACACAGCGCCTCTCGCAGGCGGTGACCCGCGATATTGCCGCTATCATCGACATGCTGGAGACATATCCGCAGGACGACAATTACGAGAACATCATCCGCATTGCCCAGGAGAGGCTGGCGCTGAGGATCAGCATCGAGCCTCCAGGTCCCCTGCCCCCGCCCGGCCCGAAGCCGTTCTTCTCCATTCTCGACCAAACGCTGAGCGAGGAGATCACACGCCAGATCAACC
>Ga0182749_1003371_pt1 | contig 10962 bp, 8 predicted proteins | sample eDN3rd37CKraftMG_FD_128875 | JGI IMG/M metagenome (GOLD analysis project Ga0182749, IMG submission 128875) | Enriched Miracle-Growth compost microbial communities from Emeryville, California, USA - eDNA 3rd pass 37_C Kraft MG (version 2) (version 2) ...
AGCGCGGCAATCGGGTCCTTCACCTCGGCATCCTCGTCGCAGAACACCAGCAGCCGCTCGTCCGCGGCCGCTGCGCGATCGAAGCTCATCGGCTCGCCAATTTCCGGCACCGCCAGCACGCCGCATTGCTCGGCCGCTTCGATGGCGTTGGCGCGCATGCGCTCGAGATTGATGCGCGTGACCTGGGTGTGCCGCGTCAGCACCGGCTGGATGCGCGAGGCGCCCATCTCGACGGCCTTCTGCACCATGTAGTCGAGACGGGCGTGCTTGAGCGGCGCGAACAGGAAATGCAGATCGCCAGGGCGCGGCTGCGGGCGCAGTTGCTCCTCCGGGATGGCCGCGAGCGCGCGCTTGCCGGCGAATGCCAGCCGCGCGCCCCATTCGCCGTCGCGCCCGTTGAACAGCAGCACAGCGTCGCCGTCCTTCAGCCGCAGGACGTTGGCGAGGTAGTTCACCTGCTCGCGGTCGAACGGGACGGCCAGGCTGGCGGCCAGCGGTGCGTCGATGAAAACCCGGGGCGTGCGGAAGTCGTAACGGGGCATCGGTCGGTTCTGATTGATCCAGGATTAGGAATTTAAGTCCATCAATTCGCGGAGCGGCGCGTCGTCGCAAAGGCCGTCCAGGCCGATGATTTTGGCCACTGCCGCCTTCCCGACGCATTCGAGAGGTTGTTATAAGCGCGAGCGAAGCGTCCGGCACCTATCATGCCGCCGAAGGACACTCGAAAGGATTTATCATGATGTTGCGCCGGGCCATGTGCGTCGCCGCGTGCCTGGTTCCCGTTCTTGCCGGATCGGCCGCGGCCCAGACGCCGCCGGGCGGCGGTGGAACGCCGCCGTGCTTCGAGGAATTCGGCAAGCTGCGCGAAGCCACGGAAAAGCGCGCGATCGCCATCCGCGACGCGAGCCAGCGCAAGGCCGATCCGAAAGAGGCCTGCGGCCTGTTCACGGCTTTCGTGAATGCCGAGGCCAAGATGATCAAGTACGCCACCGACAACCAGGTGTGGTGCGGCATTCCCGCGCAGATCATCGAGGGCATGAAGAAGGGCCACGCGCAGGCAACTTCCGTCCGCACCAAGATCTGCAACGCCGCGGCCGCGCCGGCCCGTCCGGCGGCGCCGACCTTGAGCGACGCGCTGACGGCGCCCGTTCCCAACTCCAACAACATCAAGACCGGCCGCGGCACCTTTGACACGCTGACCGGCTCGCCGCTCGGCGCGCGATGAGCGGCGTCGCCGGACGGGTCGCCGATTCGACCGGTAATTGGGTCGACAGCCTCGCCCCGGCCGTCACGCGCCCTTATCTGCGGCTTGCCCGTCTCGACCGGCCCATCGGCTCCTGGCTGCTGCTGATGCCATGCTGGTGGTCGGCGGGCCTGGCCGGCATGCATGCCGGCAAGCTGCCGAGCCTGTGGCACATCGTGCTGTTCTTCATCGGCTCTTTCGCCATGCGCGGCGCGGGCTGCACCTGGAACGACCTCGTCGACCGCGATCTCGACGGCAAGGTCGAGCGCACGCGCTCGCGGCCGATCCCCTCCGGGCAGGTGACGCCCAAACAGGCGGCCGCGTTCCTTCTGGCGCAGGCGCTCGTCGGCCTCGCGGTGCTCCTGCAGTTCAACGGCTTCACCGTCTTCATGGGTTTTGCGTCGCTGCTGGTGGTCGCGATCTATCCCTTCATGAAGCGCATCACCTACTGGCCGCAGATCGTGCTCGGCCTCGCCTTCTCCTGGGGCGCGCTGATGGGCTGGCCGGCCGCCTTCGGCCGCCTCGATTGGCCGGCGGTGATCCTCTACATCGGCTCGATCTGCTGGGTGATCGCGTACGACACGATCTACGCGCACCAGGACCGCGAAGACGATCTGATGATCGGCATCAAATCGACCGCGCTGCTGTTCCAGGAACGCACGCAGCCGATGCTGGCGAGTTTCTACGCCGCGGCCGTGGTGCTGATCGCCATTGCGGGCCTGATGGCCGGCGGCGGCGCGATCTTTCTCGTCGGCATGCTGGCCTTCGCGATGCATCTGGCCTGGCAGGTCATGCGCCTCGACATCAACGATCCGGCCCATTGCCTGATGCTGTTCAAGTCGAACCGCGACGCCGGCCTCATCCTCTTCGGCGCGATGCTGCTCGACGCCGCGCTGTAAGCGCGGTCCAGCGCGTTTGACCTGGGTCAACGCAGCGCCGCTCAAGGCTCCCCATTGTTGCTATCGCTCTCCCGTGTCCGAACGGAACGGCCTTTTCACGGAAAGGTGGGAGGACGATCATGCGCAAGGCCCTATCCTTCGCCGCCGCAGTCATCCTGATTCAAGGGATCGCGTCCGGCAGCGCACGGGCCGAAGTCTGCTCGTGCGATCCTTGTCCTGGCGCCGCGCGCTGCGCCGACGGCTGCTCGGCGGTCTGCAATCTCGAGACCTTGAAGTGTTCGAAAGCCTGCGGGAAGGCGACATCGAACGCCATCCGCGCCCTCAAATCGAAACAGCCCGTCATCATCAGGAAAAAGTAATCGGAAGCGGCCGGCTGGCTCTAGTAAGAGCTCGTCATCCGGTCGCTGCCGCGCGTGCTCTTGGGTTTCGGCTTCGACGAGCCGTCGAACAGGTTTGAGAACCAGCCGCCGCTCTTTTCTTTCGGCGCTTCCGGCTGCGGGATGGAGCCGGTGGCATCGTCGCCATCTTCGTCGGCGACGAAGCCGTCTTCGCCCGGACGCGCTTCCGGCAGTCCCTTGATGAGATCGCCGATCGAGATCGCCGCCTTGACCGAGCCCGTGGTCTCGCCGCGGCCCTTGGCGGCATAGACCGCGCGCGCCTTGGCGGCGACGATCTCGCCCGGCACGGCATCCGGACGGCACGGGCGGCGGCCCGAGGCGCGGCGCATCAGGTCGACATGGATGTGATTGTAGTGCGCGGCGTTGTAGCCGGGCGCCAGCACGGTCGTGAACGTGTCGCAGGCATAGAGCTGCACGTCGTGCAGGAAGCCCTGCTCTTCCGGCGTGCCGCGCCAGCCTTTCATCACCGAAATATGCCGGCCGTCGGCAAGCGTGAAGCCGGCGATGTCGAGCGCATTGCCGAACGCATGTTCGGAAATGTGGTTGGTGCCCGCGCCGACCATGCCGCGGCACGAATAGGCGGAGATCTGCTTGATCTCGACCACCGGCTGGCCGAACCAGCGCATCGCCGCCGGCTGCACACCGCCGCTGACCCAGCGGTCGAGCGCCGACACAATGGGGCAAGCCAAGGTCGCCGCCGGCTTCAGCGTCGGCGCCGGCAGCGGCGCCTGCGCACGCTGCGGACCGAGCGCGGGGCGCTGCTGCGGCGGCGCCTGATAGACCGGCGCATTGTAAGCGGGGCGCGTCGGCGCCACGGGCTGGCGGCCGCGGCCCGGAACGACGGCGTCATCCGGAATGTCGTCGGGCTCGTTCGATTCCTCGGGCTCGGCCTGCGCCGGCTCAGGCGGCGCCATGCCCGGCGGCGCAATCGACATCGGCTGGCCCGCGGGCGCCGTGGTCTGCGGCGCTTCGAGGCCCTGCGGGCCCGGCACCCAGCGCATGCCCTGCCCTTCGATCGGCGCGGGCGTCGGACGGCTTGGCGGCGGCGTATAGGCGGGCTGGCTCGGCGGGAAATTCGGCATCGAGCCGCGCGGGATGGCGCCGGGCGGACGCAACTCCTCACCCGCATAGCCCATGGCCGGGCTGCCCTCGCCAATCGCCGAGACCTTGAGCGGGAAGTCGGCGCCGCACATGCCGGGGCCTTCGATCGGCGAAATCTGCACAACGCCGGTGCCGATCTTCACGCCGCCGGATTTGAGGCAGCTCACCTCGGCCTGATGGCGCCAGGACGCACGCTCGCCGTACTGCAGGAAACCGCGACCGCAACCGGCCACAGCCAGCACAACGCTCAGCCCCGCGAGTGAAAGCCACGTACCACGCTTCATACTCGCGAAAATGCGAGCAGTACCTTTAACGAGGTATCAACGTTGATGAGTGCGAATTTGGTAAGGCTAACAAAGCGTTGACGCGCGAATGCGGCCGCGCCCCCGCCCGCCGGTTGCCGAAAAAGAAACGACGCGGAAGCCGGAGGGCTCCCGCGTCGCGCGAACGAAAATCGTCGCTGTTATTGCGCGGCCTTGATGCCGAGCGTGTCGCCGATGCGCCCGACGGCATCGCGCTGGTCCTTGAGATCGGCGGCGAATTCTTCCGCCGTGCCCGGATTGACCACTTGGCCGGTCAGGCTGAGCTTCTCGCCGACCGCCGGATCGGAAATGATATCGCGGATGTCCTTGGCGATGCGCTGCTTGGCCGCGTCCGGGAAGCCCTTCGGCCCGAGCAGGCCGACGAGCCCGTCGAACTCGAGCGAGGCGAAGCCCGCTTCGCGCGCGGTCGGCACGCCGTCGAGCGCCTTGGCGCGCTGACGGTTGCTGAGCGCCAGTACGGTCACCTTACCCTGCTGCACACGCGGCCGCATGATCGCGTAGGCGCCGACATAAGAATGGATGCGGCCTTCGGCGAGATCGTTGATCGCCTGCACCGTGTCTTTGTACGGCACCTTGGCCATGTCCAGCTTCTCGGTCTTGAGGAAGGCGGCGAACATCAGATCGTTCGCGCCGGTAACCGAGGCGTAGTTGAGCTTGCCGGGCGCGGCTTTGATCTTGGCGGCGAGTTCGTTCACGGTCTTGACGCCGAGATCGGACGGCACGCCGAGCACGATCAGCGTGTTGGTCACGCGCGCGATCGGCACCAGGTCGTCGGCTTTGTACGGCAGGGAGTCGTGCAGCAGCGGATGCGCCGTGAACGTCGACGCCGGCGCGAACAACAAGATGTGATCGTCCTTCGCCCCAACCACCGTGTTGATCGCAACGATCGCGTCGCCGCCGGGTCGGTTCTCGACCACCACGGGCTGACCCCAACGCTCGCTGAGTTTGTCGGCGACCAGACGCGCGGTGATGTCGACGCCCGAGCCGGGGCCAAGCGGGATGATGAATTTCACCGGGCGCGTCGGCCACGCGTTTTGCGCCAGCGCGGGCGCGGCAACCGCGGCCACCATTGCCGCGCTTGCGAGGGCGAGAAACGAGCGACGCAAAAGTTTCATGAAGTCCTCCCCGACTTGTATTTGCGTTTTCTGTTAGGGCACCAATAGCCGCCGTTTTGCGGTGCCGCAACACGGATTGTGAGGCCGCGACATTCGCGTCGATCGACCGAATGCGGGCTGACCCGCTATGCGGACCATGCGTTTTTGTCGGGTGTCCTTGCCCACCGGCGAACGATCACTGAGTTGTCATCGCGATTGCGCGGACAAACAGCGCGCCTTTTTGCACTGCACACACGTTTTGCACCGCAGTGTACGCGCCAATTCGCGCTCCCCGTCAAATGCTTGGCAGCCCTATGCTTGAACTGCATGACCACGGACGCGTTTTTTCAGTGCCGAGGTGGCATTGCGCTTCGGCTGTGTCGGGACGTGTGTTAGCCTTAACGGCATCAACAAGGGAGGCACTGCCGTGGACCTTGCCTTGAAACTGAATGTGCTCGCTGTCACCGCCGTCTTCGCTTTCGTCGGCGCGATCCTGCTCGGAGCCTTCTAAGTTCAAGCATCGACGACGAAGCCAACCAACAATCCGCCGGTCCGCAACCGGTCGAGAGTCAAAACACCGGGGAGCGCCGCTCCCCGGTGTTTCGTTTTATGGATGTCAATTTCGAAGGCGAAGCGCGGAGAGACGCATCGCTACGCGATGCTCCTCGGGATGCGGCGGAGATACGGCAGTTAAGCCGCCGCGGTGCGTGCCGCCTGGTGCGGATCGTAATTGAGGATCGGCGCCAGCCAGCGCTCCGCTTCTTCGACGCTCCAGCCCTTGCGCCGCGCATAATCCTCGACCTGATCGCGTTCGATCTTGCCGACGCCGAAATATGCGGCCTCCGGATGACTGAAATAGAGGCCGCACACCGCGGCGCCCGGCCACATCGCAAAGCTTTCGGTGAGCTTCACGCCGATACGCTCCGAGCCGAGCAGATCGAACAACGAAGCCTTCTCGGTGTGATCGGGCTGCGCCGGATAACCCGGCGCGGGACGGATGCCGCGATACTTCTCGAGAATGAGATCCTCGTTGCTCAGCGTCTCGTCGGCCGCATAGCCCCACAGCTCACGGCGCACGAGGCTGTGCATGCGCTCGGCGAATGCTTCCGCGAGACGGTCGGCCAGCGCCTTCACCATGATCGCCGAGTAATCGTCGTTGGCGCGCTTGAAGCGGTCCGCCACTTCGTCCTCGCCGAGGCCCGCCGTCACCGTGAAGCCGCCGATGTAATCGGCAAGACCGCTGTCGCGCGGCGCGACGAAATCCGAGAGCGCCACGTTGTTGCGGCCTTCGCGCTTGGCAAGCTGCTGGCGCAGCGAATGCAGCACCGTCAGCGTCTTCTGGCGCGTATCGTCGGCGTAGACGACGATGTCGTCACCTTGCGCGTTCGCCGGCCAGAAGCCGACCACCGCGCTCGCCTTGAACCACTTCTCGGCGACGATGCGCGCGAGCATGGCTCGCGCGTCGTCATACAGCGCGCGCGCCGCCTCACCGACCTTGGCGTCGTCGAGGATCGCGGGGAAACGCCCCGCGAGCTCCCAGGTCTGGAAGAACGGCGTCCAGTCGATGTAGTCGACGAGCTCGGCGAGCGGATAGTCGTCGAACACGCGCGTGCCGAGGAACGAGGGCTTGGGCGGCTGGTAGGCGCCCGACCAGTCGAGCTTGACCGCATTGGCCCGCGCCGCGGTGAGCGGCAGGCGCGCTTTGTCTTCCTGCGCGCGCGCATGCGCGGCGGCGATCTTGGCGTATTCGCCGCGCAGGTCGGCGATGTAACCGGGCTTCTGCTCGGCCGACAGCAATGCCTGCGCGACGCCGACGGCGCGGCTGGCGTCGGTGACATAAACCGTCTGGCCGCGACGATAGTTCGGATGGATCTTCACCGCGGTGTGCACGCGGCTCGTCGTTGCGCCGCCGATCATCAGCGGCACCTCGAAGCCCTGGCGCTCCATCTCGGCCGCGACGTGGCACATCTCGTCGAGCGAGGGCGTGATCAAGCCGGAGAGACCGATAATGTCGGCGCCTTCGGCGCGCGCCACTTCGAGGATCTTCGCCGCCGGCACCATCACGCCGAGGTCGATCACCTCGTAATTGTTGCATTGGAGCACGACGCCGACGATGTTCTTGCCGATGTCGTGGACGTCGCCCTTCACGGTCGCCATCACGATCTTGCCGTTCGACGACGAGTGGTCGCGGCCGTCCTTCTCCTGCTCGATGTACGGCAGGAGATGAGCCACCGCCTGTTTCATCACCCGGGCGGACTTCACCACCTGCGGCAGGAACATCTTGCCCGCGCCGAACAGGTCGCCGACCACGTTCATGCCGGCCATCAGCGGCCCTTCGATCACGTCGAGCGGGCGCTTGGACTTGAGCCGCGCTTCCTCGACGTCGACGGCGATGTATTCGGTGATGCCGTGCACCAGGGCATGCGACAGGCGGCTCTCCACCGGCTTGTCGCGCCAGGCGAGATCGACCTCCTTGGCGGCCTGACCCGCGCCGCGGAACTTGTCGGCGAGCGCCAGCAGCCGCTCCGCCGCGTCGGGACGACGATTGAGCACGACGTCCTCGCAGGCCTCGCGCAATTCCGCATCGAGATCGTCGTAAACCGCCATCTGCCCGGCGTTGACGATGCCCATGTCCATGCCGGCCTTGATGGCGTGGTAGAGGAACACGGAGTGCATCGCTTCGCGCACGCGCTCGTTGCCGCGGAACGAGAACGACAGGTTCGACACGCCGCCCGAGATATGGGCGTACGGCAGGTTCTCCCTGATCCAGCGCGTCGCCTCGATGAAGTCGACGCCGTAATTGTTGTGCTCCTCCATGCCGGTGGCGATGGCGAAGATGTTCGGATCGAAGATGATGTCTTCCGGCGGGAAGCCGACCTGCTTGGTCAGGATGTCATAGGCGCGCCGGCAGATTTCGGTCTTGCGCGCGAAGGTGTCGGCCTGGCCCTGCTCGTCGAAGGCCATGACGACCACGGCTGCGCCGTAGCGGCGCACGGTCTTGGCATGCGCGATGAAAGCCGCCTCGCCTTCCTTGAGCGAGATCGAGTTCACGATCGGCTTGCCTTGCAGGCACTTGAGGCCAGCCTCGATGACCGAGAACTTCGAGGAATCGACCATCACCGGCACGCGGGCGATGTCGGGCTCCGATGCGATCAGGTTGAGGAAGGTAACCATCGCCTGCTCGGAATCGAGCAGACCCTCGTCCATGTTGACGTCGATGACCTGCGCGCCGTTCTCGACCTGCTCACGCGCGACGGTGAGCGCCGACGTGTAGTCGCCGGCGGTGATGAGCTTGCGGAACTTGGCGGAGCCGGTGACGTTGGTGCGCTCGCCGACATTGACGAAGGGAATCTCCGGCGTCAGCGCGAAGGACTCGAGGCCCGACAGGCGCAGCTGCTTCGGCACATCGGGCAGCGCGCGCGGCGTCTTGCCGGCGACCGCCTTGGCGATGGCGGCGATGTGGTCGGGCGTCGTGCCGCAGCAGCCGCCGACGACATTGACGAGGCCCGCCGCGGCGAACTCCTCGAGCAGCTCGGCCATGTATTCCGGGCTCTCGTCGTAATAGCCGAATTCGTTGGGCAGGCCCGCATTCGGATAGGCGCAGACGAAGGTGTCGGCGATGCGCCCGAGCTCGGCCACGTGCTCGCGCATTTCCTTGGCGCCGAGCGCGCAGTTCAGACCAATGGTCACCGGATTGGCGTGCTGCACGGCGTTCCAGAACGCGCCCGGCGTCTGGCCGGACAACAAGCGGCCGGACATGTCGGTGATGGTGCCGGACAGCATCACCGGAATATCGAGGCCCTGCTCTTCGCAGATTTCGGCGATGGCGTAGATCGCCGCCTTGGCGTTGAGCGTGTCGAAGATGGTTTCGATCAGCAGCAGGTCGGCGCCGCCCGCGATGAGGCCGCGCACCTGTTCGCCATAAGCGACGCGCAGCTGATCGAAGGTGATGGCGCGGAAGCCGGGATTGGAAACGTCCGGCGAGATCGAGGCGGTGCGGTTGGTCGGCCCGAGCGCGCCGGCGACGAAGCGGCGCTTGCCGTCTTCCTTCTCCGCGAGCACGGCCGCCTCGCGCGCGAGCTTGGCCCCCGCTTCGTTCAGTTCGTAGACGATCTCCTCCATGCCGTAATCGGCCTGCGCGATGGTGGTCGAGGAGAAGGTGTTGGTCGAGACAATGTCGGCGCCGGCGCGGAAATACTTGAGGTGGATTTCGCGGATGGCGTCCGGACGGCTGAGGTTCAAGAGATCGTTGTTGCCCCGCACCTCGCGGTTCCACGCGTCGAAGCGCGCGCCGCGATAGCCCTGCTCGTCGAGCTTGAGCTCCTGGATCATCGTGCCCATGGCGCCGTCGAGGACGAGAATGCGCTCGCGGAGGGCGGCCGTGAGAACGCTGCGAATATTATTGTTGGACGATGTCTTGGTCATTGACGAAACCGCATACTCACAGATGTTTCCTCTCCCCGGGGAGAGACTATTTCAACGTGTCATTCCGGGACGGCGCGGAGCGCCGGACCCGGAATCCGCAAAACTTGTTCGGTGCAAGCATCTGGATTCCGGGCTCGCTCGCTGCGCGCGCGCCCCGGAATGACAGATGATTGCGCATTACGCCGCTTCCTGCGTCGCCGGGCGCATGCCGAGCAGATGACAGATGGCGTAGACGAGGTCGGCGCGGTTCATGGTGTAGAAGTGGAAGTGCGTGACGCCGCTGTCGACGAGATCGAGCACCTGTTCGGCGGCGACGGCCGCCGCGATCAGCTTGCGCGTCGCCGGATCGTCATCGAGGCCGTTGAAGCGCTCGGCCAGCCAGTTCGGCACCGAGGCCCCGGCCCGCTCGGCGAAGCTCTTCGCCGACTTGAAGTTCTGCACCGGCAGGATGCCCGGCACGATCGGGATGTCGATGCCGCGCGCGCGCACGCGATCGAGATAACGGAAATAAAGGTCGTTCTCGAAGAAGAACTGGGTGATGGCGCGGGTGGCGCCGGCATCGACCTTGGCCTTGAGCATGTCGATGTCGGCATCGACCGTCGGTGAATCCGGATGCTTCTCCGGATAGGCGGAGACCGAGACGTCGAAGTCCGGCGCGATGCGCTTGATGCCGGCGACCAGCGCCGCCGAGGTCTCATAGCCGCCCGGATGCGCCTTGTAGGCCGCGCCCGCGCCTTCCAGCGCGTCGCCGCGCAGCGCCACGATGTGGCGCACGCCCGCGTCGTGATAGGTGCGCACGATGCCGTCGATCTCTTCGCGCGTCGCGGCGACGCAAGTCAGATGCGCCGCGGGCGTCAGCGACGTCTGACTGAGAATGCGCTTGACGGTCGCGTGCGTGCGCTCGCGCGTCGAACCGCCGGCGCCGTAGGTCACCGACACGAAGTCCGGCGACAGGGGCGCGAGGCGCTCGATCGAATCCCACAGGATCTTCTCCATCGCTTCGTCCTTGGGCGGGAAGAATTCGAAGGAGACATTGAGACGGCTGGGGTCGCGCCTGTGGCGACTGAGACGGATGGGGGCATTCATGTTCACGCAACCTCGCGCCGGATGGGCGCCACAACGGTGCGCCGGTCGCTTGCGAGCCACAGCGACACGGCGATTTTTCCTTCACTGCCCGGCTCGGGGCTGAGCGACTTGTGCATCACCGGCTCGAGGCCGGAGGCCGCGATCCATTGCGTCACGGTCTCCGGCGCGAAGCCGAGACGACGATGCGCGAACTGCTCGCGCAGGAATTCCTGTTCGTGCGGCGCGAAGTCGATCACCACGAGGCGACCGCCCGGACGCAGAACGCGCGCGGCTTCCTTGATGGCGCGGCCGCCATCGTCGAGGAAGTGCAGCACCTGATGCAGAATGACGACGTCGAAAGAGTCGTTGGCGATCGGCAGGTCGTAGAGATCGCCCTGGCGCACGCTGCAATGC
>Ga0182749_1003374_pt1 | contig 10958 bp, 6 predicted proteins | sample eDN3rd37CKraftMG_FD_128875 | JGI IMG/M metagenome (GOLD analysis project Ga0182749, IMG submission 128875) | Enriched Miracle-Growth compost microbial communities from Emeryville, California, USA - eDNA 3rd pass 37_C Kraft MG (version 2) (version 2) ...
GAGCCCTGAAGCCGCAATTCCTGGCTGAAGGTCTTGAACCGGGTATAGCCGCTGCCATCGCCGGGCCGGTAGAGGATGTCGAGATTGGTGAAATCCGCATCCTGCCCCTTGATATACTTCCATTCGCGATAGGCGGTGATCGAGGTGAGCGTCGCCCCGCCCGGCTTCCAGTTCACCTCGCCCGAAATGCCCCGGTCGCGCACGTCGGAGCGATAGTCCCGCCCCGGCGTGATCGCGATCTTGCGCGCATAGGTGTCGTCGAGGACGAGGCCCTGCCCCGCCCCCGGCACCAGCGAGGTCATCCCCCGGATCAGCGCGGCGGTGGAGGACGGGCCGATAGCGATCCCGCCGCCGGGCGTCGCCGTCACGTCCTGCGCGGGCAGGTAGGTCGCCGCGCAGCATTCCTCGTTGCGCCTGGCATAATCCGCGATCAGCAGCACCGACAGGTCGTCGCCGGGCTCGTAGAGCAGCTTGCCGCGCAACAGGTAGCGATCGCGCCCGTTGACCCGGCGGCCCGAGATCACGTCCTTCAGGAAGCCGTCGCGCTTCGTGTAGACGCCATCGAAACGATAGGCGAGATGCTCGTTGATCGGGCCGGTGACGCCGCCGGCGAGGCGGTAATAATTGTAATTGCCGTAGCTGCCCTCGGCATAGCCCTCGTCCTCGAACCGGGGCCGGGCCGTCACGACGTTGATGAGCCCCGCCGATGCGTTGCGCCCGAACAGCGTGCCCTGCGGCCCGCGCAGCACCTCGATGCGGTCGATCGGGCCCAGCTCCGTCAGCCCCACGCCCGCGCGGTTACGATAGACGCCGTCGATGAATGTCGCGACCGAGCTTTCGAGGCCGGCATTGTCGCCCACCGTGCCGATGCCGCGAATGCGCGCGCCGCCCGCCCCCGCCTCCGACGAGCTGGACGAGACCAGCAGCGACGGCGAGAGCTGGTTGAGCTGGCGGATGTCGGTCGCGCCACTGTCGCGCAGCGCATCGGCGGTGACCGCCGTGACGGCGAGCGGCACGTCCGACAGCGGGCTCGCGCGCCGCGTCGCGGTGACGATGATGTCGCCCTGGCCATAAGCCGCGGCCCCCTCCCCGGCCGTTGCCTGATCCGCGAAAGACGTTTCCCCCGACGCCTCCTGCGCAAATGCCGGATCGATCGCAAGCGTGGCCGTGCACATCGGAACGGCAAGGGCGACAAGGCCCGACGACAGCGACCGGAACGCCCTTCGCATAGCTTTCTCCCCCCTAAAAGCCAGTCCGCCGTTAACGCGGATGAGGACTGTCCCGCAAGCCGTCACCGCCGCCGCATAGGTTCCATGAGCAACAGGCATGCGGCATTTCCGCAACAGCCTCGCGCGCCAGCCGGTTCGCGCATGAGGAGCGCCGATGACCGTGGTGACTCAACCACGCGCCTGATCGGCGAGCGTCAACGTGTGAATCACATGGCTTTCGTTGCCGGGTACGACCCGCCGTGGGGCGGCGCGACACCGATCGCATTGCCATGAGCCTCGCCGTCCATCGCGGCAGCGTCATATGGCGGCGGGCGCGACCGGGTTGTCAACGTTCATCCGTGACGCCTTGCACCTCTCCCGCCGCATCCGGCGAAGCGGCCGCGAGAGCAACGTCATTCATGGCCCGCCGCTCATCGACGATATCGGTATAGCCGAGGCACCTGCGGATCCTGGTTGTTTCGACGACAAGCGGCTGCCGGTAATCGAACGGAGGCAATTCAGGCGGCTCGCCGCTTCGCACGGGCAATCGCGCGAGCCTCTCGCCCATGGTCGGGGTCAGTTCCTCTCCGGCATTGAAGATCCCGTTGCGCGCTTTCGGGTGCGTTGCGCCGGTCGCGATCGCGGCGGCGATATTCTCGACATGCCCATGGGTCCATCGCCACCCGGGCTCCGCCGCAAAGCCGTAAACGGTGGAGAGATCGCCGTTATCCCCCGGGCCGTAAACCTTTGGCAGGCGCAATATCGTCCAGTCGAGTTCACGCGCGCCTCGCACTGCTTCCTCGGCCAGCGTCTTTTCGTAGGTCCGTGCGAACGCGCCGAGCTGCGCTTCCATTTCACGATAGGGATAAAGGACCGAACGGAGCGGCGCATCCTCGTTCAGGGGCACGGGCTCCGGCGGCCCGGGTTCCGATTTCGTCAAACGCCCATATGCCCGATAGACGTCGCAGCTCGATATCATGACGAGACGTTGCGTTCGGCCTTCGAACATCCGGACGGCGGCGTCGGCATCGGCCCGGCCCATCGCCACCATGTGAATGACGACATCCCAGTCGCGACGCAGCCGATCGGGGAAAGCGGTCACCGGATATTCCGCGCCCGGGTCCAGGACATGCTCGACATCCGGCAGGACAGGATTGGTGCTTGTTCCCCGATGGAAGACAACGACTTCGGCCCCCGCATCGTGAAGGCGCCGGACGGTGTGCGCGCCGATGAAGCGGGTGCCGCCGATCATCAATATCCTCATGCGGTATCCTCCCGCCGTTCGAAGCATCGCCCGCGGGCGATCGGAGCTACCCGCCCTCTGTCCGAGGCGACGGTGCACGCGGTTCCCGGCGGGAGGGTCGATCGGGCTCGAATGCGCGTTTCGAGCGGATAGCCGACAATGCGATGACCGGAACGGGACGCTCCCCGTCCCCGGATATCCGCGAAACCGTCCTCCCCCTCACTCCGCCGCCACGGCCTCCCGCTCTCCTTCCAGCCCCAGCAGCGGCGCCAGATAATGGCCGGTGTAGCTGCGCGGCTCCTTCGCGACGTCCTCGGGGGTGCCGGCGGCGACCACCTCGCCGCCCTTGTCGCCGCCCTCGGGGCCGAGGTCGATCAGCCAGTCGGCGGTCTTGATGACCTCCAGATTATGCTCGATCACCACCACGCTGTTGCCCTGCGCGACCAGCGCGTGGAGCACCTCCAGCAGCTTGCGCACATCCTCGAAATGCAGTCCGGTGGTCGGCTCGTCGAGGATGTAGAGCGTGTTGCCGGTCGCGCGGCGCGACAATTCCTTGGCGAGCTTCACGCGCTGCGCCTCGCCGCCCGACAGCGTCGTCGCCTGCTGGCCGACCTTGACATAGCCCAGCCCCACCTCGGCCAGCATCGCCATCTTGTCACGGATCGCGGGCACCGCCCGGAAGAACTCCACCGCATCCTCGACCGTCATGTCGAGCACGTCGGCAATCGACTTGTCCTTGAACTTCACCTCCAGCGTCTCGCGATTGTAGCGCTTGCCGTGGCAGACGTCGCAGGTGACGTAGACGTCGGGCAGGAAGTGCATCTCGATCTTGAGCACGCCGTCGCCCTGGCATGCCTCGCACCGCCCGCCCTTGACGTTGAAGCTGAAGCGGCCGGGCTTGTAGCCGCGCGCCTGCGCCTCGGGCAGGCCCGCGAACCAGTCGCGTATCTGGGTGAAGGCGCCGGTATAGGTTGCCGGGTTCGAGCGCGGGGTGCGGCCGATCGGCGACTGGTCGATGTCGATCACCTTGTCGAGATGCTCCAGCCCCTCGATCGTCTCGTGATGGCCGGCGAGCATGCGCGCGCCGTTCAGCACGCGCGCGGCGCTGGCGTAGAGCGTGTCGATCGTGAAGGTCGACTTGCCCGATCCCGAGACGCCGGTGATGCAGGTGAAGGTGCCGAGCGGGATGCTCGCGGTCACGTCCTTCAGATTGTTGGCGCGCGCGCCGCGCACGGTGAGCTTGCGGCCGTTGCCCTTGCGACGCTTGACCGGCACCGGAACGACGCGGCGGCCCGCGAGATAATCGCCGGTGAGCGAGCCCTCGGTCGCGAGGATGTCGTCGAGCGTGCCCTCGGCCACCACCGCGCCGCCATGAATGCCCGCCCCCGGCCCCATGTCGACGATATGGTCGGCGGTGCGGATCGCATCCTCGTCATGCTCGACGACGATGACGGTGTTGCCGAGGTCGCGCAGCCGCCGGAGCGTCACCAGCAGCCGGTCGTTGTCGCGCTGGTGCAGGCCGATCGACGGCTCGTCGAGCACGTAGAGCACGCCCGACAGCCCCGATCCGATCTGGCTGGCGAGCCGGATGCGCTGGCTCTCGCCGCCAGAAAGCGTGCCCGAGGTGCGGTCGAGATTCAGATAGTCGAGCCCGACATTGTCGAGGAAGCCCAGCCGCTCGACGATCTCCTTCAGGATGCGCTCGGCGATGGCGCGCTGCTGCGGGTTCAGCTTGTCCGGCAGCGAGCGGAAGAAATCGAGCGCGGGCCGGACCGCGCGGCGGGTGGACATGGAGATGTCCTCCCCCGCGATCTTCACCGCCAGCGCCTCGGGCTTCAGCCGCGCGCCGCCGCACACCTCGCACGGCGCGGCGGACTGGTATTTGGAAAGCTCCTCGCGCATCCACGCGCTTTCGGTGGAGAGCATCCGGCGGTTGAGATTGCCGATCACCCCCTCGAACGGCTTCTTCACCTCATAGCTCTTCCTGCCGTCCATGAAGGTCAGCACGACCGGCCTGCCCTTCGTCCCGTTCAGGACGGCATCCACATGCTCGGCCGCCAGATCCTTCCACGGCGTTTCGAGCGAGAAGCCGAAATGCCGCGCGATCGAGGCCAGCACCTGCATGTAATAAGGCGACGGCGGGTTGGATTTGGCCCAGGGCACCACCGCCCCCTGCTTGATCGACAGCGCCTCGTTCGGGACGACGAGCTGGGGATCGAAATAGAGTTTCTCGCCCAGCCCATCGCAGGCCGGGCATGCTCCCTGCGGCGCGTTGAACGAGAAAAGCCGGGGCTCGATCTCCGGGATGGTGAAGCCCGAGACGGGGCAGGCGAACTTCTCCGAAAAGACGATGCGGTTGGCCGGCACCTGGCCGACGCCGGCGGCGGCCGATCCCTTCGCGGCGCCCTTCTTGCTGCGCCCGGCCGACGCGGCGGCCCCGGCGCCCGGCACCACGTCGTCGGCCATGTCGGCATAAGCCAGCCCGTCGGCCAGCTTCAGCGCGGTCTCGAAGCTGTCGGCCAGCCGCGTCTCGATCCCCTCGCGCACGACGATGCGGTCGACCACCACCTCGATGTCATGCTTGTATTTCTTGTCGAGCGCGGGCGCTTCCTCGATATCGTGGAATTCGCCGTCGATGCGCACGCGGGTGAAGCCCGCTTTCTGCCATTCGGCCAGCTCCTTGCGATATTCGCCCTTGCGCCCGCGCACGACGGGAGCGAGCAGGTAGAAGCGCGTGCCCTCGGGCAGCGTCATCACCCGGTCCACCATCTGGCTGACCGTCTGCGCGCTGATCGGCTCGCCGGTGGCGGGCGAATAGGGAATGCCGACGCGCGCCCACAACAGGCGCATATAATCGTAGATCTCGGTGACGGTCGCGACGGTGGAGCGGGGATTGCGGCTGGTCGTCTTCTGCTCGATCGAGATGGCGGGCGACAGGCCCTCGATATGATCGACGTCCGGCTTCTGCATCATCTCCAGGAACTGGCGCGCATAGGCGGAGAGCGATTCGACGTAGCGGCGCTGCCCCTCGGCGTAGATGGTGTCGAAGGCGAGGCTGGACTTGCCCGATCCCGAAAGCCCCGTGATGACGATCAATCTGTCGCGCGGAAGGTCGAGCGAAATGTCCTTCAGATTATGCTCGCGCGCGCCGCGGACGGAGATATGGGTCAGCATGGGGACGGATGTTCCATATTTGTTCGCATGAAGCAAGAGGCGCGGAGCGCGCGCGGGCAGATATAGGAGGCTATCCGCCGCTTCCTAGGCCGAACCGTTCCCGCCTGATATCCCGCCCATCTTGCGCGGGATCGCGCGGTGGCGCATCCGTAGGAACGGCAAGGCGTTGCCATCCTCCTCCCACGCAACCGGAGTAGCCTTCTTGTCCCACGATAGTTCGAGCAACGACGCCCCCGATACCGCGCCGGATACCCCCGCGGCGGCCGCCGACAAGGCCGAGCGCGGCAAGGCCGGCCTGTGGACCGCCGCCGGGATCGGCGTGGGCATCGGATCGGCGGCGATCGCGGCCGCCCTGCTCTATGCGAACCGCTCGAAAGGCAAGACGAAAGCCTGAACGGGGGCGAGGCCCGCGACGGACGCTAGACGGGCCCGGTGAGCTGGAGGGCCAGCGTCCAGCCGTTGCCGTCGGGCCTCCCACGGCTCCCCGCCGATAGCGCTGATCGCCACGCCCGGCGCCTTCGGCCGCGCGCGTTCGACGTCCACGTCGTCCACGGCGAGCAGCCCCTGCCGGCCGCCGGGCCGCAGCGAATCGAACCAGGTGACGAGCGGGATGGTCGCGCCGCCGTCCGGGGCTGAAGCTGTATCCAGCGCATTTCCGGCCCCATCGGCTTTCGCGCAGCAGGGTGAATCCCATTTTCCCGGTGTGGAAATCCCGTGCCTGTCGGGATCGCTGGCCGGGATCGAGACGATGGCGACCGGCATGACGGATTGCCCCCTTCCACCGGGCAACCATGCCCCGACGCCCCCGCCACGGTATCATGACGGCGGCGGGTGCGTTAGAAATGGCTATCGCGCACGCAGCAGGGAAGATCCCCATGGCCAAGGACGAAACCGAAGCGGACCTCACCGGCGCCACCCCGCGCCGTCGCCCCAAGCCCGACGTGATGGAGGTGGGCGGACGGCGGCTCAAGCCCTCCACATTGATGATGGGGCACGGCTATGATCCCATGCTGTCCGAAGGCGCGCTGAAGCCGCCGATCTTCCTCACCTCCACCTTCGTCTTCGAGAGCGCGGCCGCCGGCAAGCGCCATTTCGAGGGCGTCACCGGAAGGCGCCCGGGCGGCGCGGAGGGCCTGGTCTATTCGCGCTTCAACGGCCCCAATCAGGAGATATTGGAGGATCGCCTCGGCGTCTGGGAGGATGCGGAGGACGCGCTCACTTTCTCCTCGGGCATGGCGGCGATCGCGACGGTGATGCTCGCGCTGGTGCGGCCGGGCGACACGATCGTCCATTCCGCCCCGCTCTACGCCGCGACCGAGACGCTGATCGGCAGGATATTGGGCCGTTTCGGCGTCCACTGGCTCGATTTCCCGGCGGGAGCGACGCGCGAGGAGATCGACGCGGTGATGACGCGCGCCAATGCGGCGGGCCGGGTGGCGATGGTCTATCTCGAAAGCCCCGCCAACCCCACCAACGCGCTGGTCGACGTCGAGGCGGTGGCGGCCAGCCGCGACGCCATCGTCGGCAAGGGAGCGGAGCGGCCGCCGATCGTGATCGACAATACCTTCCTCGGCCCGCTCTGGGCGAAACCGTTGCGGCAGGGCGCTGATCTCGTCCTCTATTCGCTCACCAAATATGCCGGCGGGCATAGCGATCTGGTCGCCGGTGGTGCTGTAGGATCGAAGGCGGCGCTCGATCCCATCCGGGCGATGCGCAACACGATCGGCACGATCACCGATCCGCATTCGGCGTGGATGCTGCTGCGCTCGCTGGAGACGCTGGAGCTGCGCATGACCCGCGCGGGCGAGAATGCCGCGAAGGTCTGCGCCTGGCTGCGCGACCATCCCAAGGTGGAGAAGGTCGGCTATCTGGGCTTCCTGGAGGAGGGATCGCGGCAGGCCGACATTTATCGCCGCCATTGCACCGGCGCGGGATCGACCTTCTCGCTCTACCTCAAGGGCGGCGAGAAGGAGAGCTTCGCCTTCCTCGACGCGCTCAGGATCGCCAAGCTGGCGGTCAGCCTGGGCGGAACCGAGACGCTGGCGAGCCATCCGGCCGGGATGACCCACCTCTCCGTCCCCCAGGCCCGCAAGGATGCGCTGGGGATCAGCGACAATCTGGTGCGCATCTCGATCGGGGTGGAGGACGCAGACGACCTGATCGCCGATTTCGATCAGGCGCTGAAGGCGGTATAGCCCTCCCCGCCGCCTCGCCCCGACCGGTCAGGCCCCGATCGGTCAGGCGAGGCTCTTCGACGCCTGCTCGAACACGTCCCTGGACAGGCCGGGCGTGTCGACGATGCGCTGGAGCGCGTCGCGCATCAGCGCGGCGCGGCCCTCGTCGAAACGGCGCCAGCGGCCGAGCGGGGGGATCATCCTCGCCGCCGTCTGCGGATTGAGCCGGTCGATCGACAGCACCATGTCGGCCAGGAAGCGGTAGCCGCGCCCGCCCGCCTCGTGGAACCAGCGCTGGTTGGCCGCGAACGCGCCGACCAGCGCGCGCACCCGGTTCGGGTTGGCCAGCGTGAAATCGGGATGCCGCGCCAGCCGCTCGACCGCATCCACCGTGTCGGAGCGCGTCGAGAGCGCCTGGGTGGTGAACCATTTGTCGAGCACCAGCGGATCGGCGCGATAACGATCGTAGAAAAGGCCCAGCGCCCGTTCCCGCTCGGGCGCGTCGCCGTTGGCGAGGACGCCGAGCGCGCCCTGCCGGTCGGTCATGTTGTCCGCGGCCGAGAATTGGGCGAAGGCGAGCGCCGCCGCATCCTCCGCGCCGGTCGCCGCGACATAGCCGAGGGAGACGTTGCGCAGCCGCCGCAGCCCCTTGGCGGGCGGCGTATATTCGTAGCGATTGGCGCGGGCCTTGCCGTAGGCGGCGCGCCATTCCTCCTCCAGCTCGCCCGCCAGCGCCACGCGCAGCGCCTCGCGCGCCACCGCGATCGCGTCGGGATCGACGACGGCCATCTGGTCGCCGACGAACGCCTCGCTCGGCAGCAGCACCGCCTCGGCGATGAAGGCCGGATCGAGCGCCGGATTCTTCAGCGTCTGCTCGACCGCCTCGATCACCGGGCCGTGATCCGCGTCGCCCGTGGCGACGGCGCGGACCAGCGTGTCGACCATCAGTTGCTGCATCGCCTCGTAGCGCGCGAAGGGATCGTCGTCGCGCGCCGAGAGGAAGGCGAGATCGGCGGCGCTGCGATCCGTCTCCACCACCACCGGCGCCGAGAAGCCCCGGTTGATCGAGAGGATCGGGCGCTCGCCTATGCCTTCGAACAATATCTCCTTGCTCTCCCCGTCAAGCATCACCAGCCGCTCGCCCCCGAAGCTCTCGCCCGAAAGCTCGCCGAACAATTCGATGCGCAGCGGTATCGGCATCGGCGCCTTTTCGGGCTGGCCGGGCGTCGCGGGGATGATCTGCTCCAGCGTCAGACGCGCCTGGCCGCCGGCGGGCTCGTGGCGCAGCGCGGCCCTCACGCGGGGCGTGCCCGCCTGCGCATACCAGAGGCGGAACTGCGTCAGGTCCTCGCCCGAGGCGTCCTCCATCGCGCGCACGAAATCCTCGCACGTCGCCGCCTGCCCGTCATGCCGCTCGAAATAGAGGTCGCTGCCCGCGCGGAACCGCTCCGGCCCCAGGATGGTGTGCAGCATGCGGATCACCTCGGCGCCCTTGTTGTAGACGGTCGCGGTGTAGAAGTTGGAAATCTCCATATAGCTTTCGGGCCGGATCGGATGGGCGAGCGGGCCCGCATCCTCCGGGAACTGCGCGGCGCGCAGCGTGCGGACATCCTCGATCCGCTTCACCGCCGCCGATCCCTGATCGGCCGAGAAGCTCTGGTCGCGAAAGACGGTGAACCCCTCCTTCAGCGACAATTGGAACCAGTCGCGGCAGGTGACGCGGTTGCCCGACCAGTTGTGGAAATATTCATGCGCGACCACGCCCGCGATCGCGTCGTAATCGGCATCGGTCGCGGTGTCCGGATCGGCCAATATGTAGCGCGAGTTGAATATGTTGAGCGACTTGTTCTCCATCGCGCCGAAATTGAAATCGGAAACGGCGACGATGTTGAACTCGCCCAGATCATATTCGCGGCCATAGACCTTCTCGTCCCACGCCATCGCGGCCTTGAGCGCGGCCATGGCATGCTCGGTCCGCGGCAGGTCGTCGGGGCGGACCCAGATGGCGAGCGCCACCTCCTTGCCGGAACGCGTCGTGAAGGTCGCCCGGTTGGCGACGAGATCGGCGGCGACGAGCGCGAAGAGATAGGTCGGCTTGAAGAAGGGGTCCTTCCACTCCGCCCAGTGCCGCCCGCCGTCGAGCGCGCCGCCGTCGGTGCGATCGCCGTTGGAGAGGAGGACGGGATAGGTCGCCTCGTCCGCCTCCATGCGCACCGTGTAGCGGCTGAGCACGTCGGGCCGGTCGGGGAAGAAGGTGATGCGGCGAAAGCCCTGGGGCTCGCATTGGGTGCACAGGATGCCGCCCGACGCATAGAGGCCCATGAGCGCGGTGTTGTCGGCGGGTGCGATCTCCACCTCGGTCTCGATCACATGGCGGTCGCCGGGCAGGTCGATGAGCAGCGCGCCGCCGTCCATCCGCCAGGCGTCCGCCTGCGACTCGCCGTCGACGCGGACGGCCAGCGGACGCAGCCCGTCGCCCTCCAGCCGCAGCGGGTGGCGATGCGCGCCGTTGCGGGTGACGTCCAGCCGCGCCTTCACCCGCGTCACCGCCGCTTCGAGGCGGAAATCGAGCGCGACGTCGGGGACCAGCCATTCGGGCGGCCGGTAATCCTGGCGATGGATGATCGCGGGCGGCGACATTGCCCCGAGCGGGGCGCCAGTCTGGGCTGCGGTCTGGGTGTCGGGCATAAGCCCAGCCTTACGCCCCCCGATCCGGGGAGAAAAGCCTGCTTTTCCGCCCGTTCGTCTCATCCGGTGCATGGCCGGACGGCGGGCGGCGACAGACATGGACGCGCCGGTCTATAGGGCGTCAATGCCCCATATGCTCATATTCGGCCCCGGCTACACCGCCTCGCGCCTCGCCGCCGCTCTGGAGGCGGAGGGATGGCGGGTGACGCGTGCCGATCGCGCGATGATGGCGGACCGGAACGCGATGCTGGCCGCGATCGCGGCGGCGGACCATATCCTCTCCTCCGTCCCGCCCGCCGGAGGCGGCGATCCGGTGCTGGCGCGATATGGCCCGGCGCTGGCCGGGACCCGGCTCGACTGGCTCGGCTATCTCTCCTCCACCGGAATCCATGGCGACACGGGGGGCGCCTGGGTGGACGAGGGCGCGCCCGCCGCCGCCCCGCGCCGCGCCGCGCGCGCGGCGGCGGATGC
>Ga0182749_1003376_pt1 | contig 10954 bp, 7 predicted proteins | sample eDN3rd37CKraftMG_FD_128875 | JGI IMG/M metagenome (GOLD analysis project Ga0182749, IMG submission 128875) | Enriched Miracle-Growth compost microbial communities from Emeryville, California, USA - eDNA 3rd pass 37_C Kraft MG (version 2) (version 2) ...
GCTCGTCTCGTCTCCGCAATCCCGGCCAGCTCCGACGAGTCGAGCGCTACCCTCAAACAACGTCGCGCGAAGGGGGCAAAATTGGACGCCGATACGGGGTCAAAGTTCAACGCCGATTGACACCCAAATTCCTGACCCCGGAAGAAGTCGCAGAACGCTACCGTGGCGAAGTCTCTGTCGGTACGCTAAGAAACTGGCGTTCGATGCGAGTCGGACCTGGCTTCGTAAAGATCGGAAAGGCCGTTCTCTACCCGATCGCCGAGCTCGACGAGTGGGACGAACAGAATCGCGTCTCTTGTCGTGCGTCGAACCGACTCATGGAGAGCTCACGTGATTGACCGTGATGGTCCCGTTGGCGCACTTGATACCTCTCCCAGTTATCGGCACCAGTTCGGCCGCCCCGCGCTGATCCGCGCGTCAAATCAATCACTTATTTGGAGACCTCGCCTCCTGCACAACAATCCCGCCCGATACCCCATCTGAATGCTCGATCACGATCCATCATTTCAGGCAGTGATTGAGCGTGGTTCTGACCCCTAATCGCAATAGCCGCAATTGATGCCCTTTACCCAACCACGTTGCGGGTCTCGCTACCAATATCGGTGGAAGTGCTCGCTGGTCATGGTCGTGGCAACGGATAAAGGTGGCGGTGAATCGATCGGAATGGGATCGGTAGAAAGGTGAAGTCGACGGCGGGGCGCCCAGCCTCGCCGCTGCGAAGGCAGAGGTCGTGGGTTCGGCCAGGTGCTTGCGGCGGCGCTCGCCCGCTCCTGACGGTGGTCCATCACGCTGGCGAGGAATTGCTTCAGCCGGTTGGATTGTTGCAACAAACGGTCCCCAATATGGTCGTCCACAAGGCGGTCTAGCCCGCCCATCGGGATGGTGTGGCGCTTGCAGCCGGCGGCCTGGCGCGACGCCTCATGCGCGTCTATGCGCTGGCAGCACCCCTTGTTGTCGTTCGTATCTGACAGTTTACTCTCAGCGCGCCGCGCCAACGCAGAATTGGCTCCACCACTATCGGCGTGGGCGCAGCCGTACTGCTGTCCGCACGTCCTGTGCATTGGCCCTGCTGGTCTGGAGCCATTGTCTGAACTCAGGGAAAATGGGCTTAGACCCGTCAGGATCCTCCAGCGTCAACAGAACACCAAAAGGCACGCCTTCAGCCGGGAAGTGAGCTTCGGCGCGAACAAGACTGGTCACTTCCAGACGCCATAGCTCCGAGGCGCCGTTGTCGACGAAATTGGATTCGTATTGCTTGGAAGGCCACCACTTCAGGCCGTGGTCGATCAATGCCCTCTCCGGGATCGCAAGCTGCGCCGATTTGGGCAGATAGCGAGCGGCAATCTGATTCGTATACCGATCGCTTCCATCCTTCGCGGGCTCGAGTTGACGCTGCTTAAGGGACGCTTCGAGATTGACCCGCACGAATTCCGCGCCAAAGGCGGGGTCGAGCGGCGGCGAATAGACGAGCGTTATGCGAGCGCGGCCAGAGCACATTCCACCGTTGACCAGGCTTTGCGGCCAACTGAACGGAAACCGAAGAATAACCGGCTTGCTCTCGCCGATGCTGAGACGGCTTTGAAAAAGGAGCGTGATCTGATGGTCTTCCGTCTGAAGCATGTCAGCGACACTTCCCGGCTGCCCGAAGCCTGCGAACTGGCGGCCAAGCTCTCTCAACCCGCGTTTCGTCAGAGGATCCGGCATGCTGGCGTGATGGAGCAGCATGGCGCGAAGCGCTTCGGTAGTCAGACCGCCCTCAGTCGCAGTATCCATGCCGGCCAAAGCGCGTGCGACAAGCGGTGCAGCATAGCTCGTGCCGACGACGTCTTGTTTTGTCCCGTCGCTTGCAATGGACGCGAGACCGGTCGAAGCCCCCGTCGCCACGCCGGCGCCGCCGTAGGTCGCAACATCCGGCTTCACGCCAACCTGCAAGCCGGGCCCACGCGTTGTGTAGATCGTTGGAGCACGATGGATTTGCTGTGTCTTTGGCGGGTTGAGCGCACCGACGGAAATGGATCGCACGCTCTCCGCCGGCTTATAAATCGTGTCCGGCGATGTCCGCGCGGCGAAATAGTTCACAACGTCGACGGGCCGGTTTTGCCACGGCGCGCGCGATTGCGCCTTTGGCAGATTACCGGCCGAGTTCACGAAGATCACGCCATGTGCGTCGGCGATCTGGTCCAGGCGCGACGCATAGATGCTGTATCGATGCCGCTCAACGTCGGCAACGGCATTGATCGACAGATTGAAGATTCGGACGCCATGCGTTTCCTTCGCCTCCGACACGGCCTGTTCGAGTTCTTCCAAAAAATCCGAGAATCCTTTGGGATATTTCGCGATGAAGGAGCCCTTGGGATAAAGCGGCGCATCATATATGCGACAGCCATTTGCCTCGGGCGTTATCTCCGGGGCGTTGGCGAGCTGTCCCACGGCGATCAAGCCGGCGACGCCGGTGCCATGAGCTGGGTCATATTCGGTCGGTGCTAAGTAGTCGAACCGGTCCACAATCCAGTCGTCGAGGACGGCGGACACCCCTGAATCGATCACGCCGACGACCGGATAGGCCGATCCGTTCTCCGGTTTTGGGATCGACAGCTTTTGAGACTGTGCGCCATCCTCATTTGTCTGACTGGCTGCCGACACTTCGTCCGTAAGCTGGAGCAGGATCGGAGGAAGGATGGCGCGCACCAGCGGATGCTGTTGGAGAGCGCTCAGAGCCGCCTCATGCCGTTCGGGGTTCTGGTCGATCTGCGCATAGGCCGGCAACGGCGCGACATCGGCGCGCGCAAGACCCGATCGGTTGTCGACCAACGCTTGGTGCTCGCCCCGCGTCAACTGCACTTCAAGAATCGGTGTGCGGCCGATGGCTGAAGCCACGTAACTTCGCGCGCCGCGGCCGAGAGAAAGAAGCAAGACTTCTAAAGTTCTTTGCAGGGTGTTGCGACCGGTTGGATCGTCAGCGATGACACGGTCATCGGGCGTCTCGAACAGTTCGACCTGATAACCCGAAACCGAACGCGGGTCTTCCAACCAAGCCATCGCGGCGGCCGTTGAAAACGTGCGCTTCTGTTCGGGAGGCGCAATTTCAATGGACTCCACCGCGCCGACTTCCGCGCGCGCGATCGTCGGCGCTTTGTAGGGTTGGTCGTCCTTCTGGCGATATTTTGTTTCGACCGTGATCTCGGCCTGCTCGATCCGGTTCCGAAGCGCCCCGAGATAGATCAGCGGCGCGCGAAAATACAGCGTGCCCACGGCGTCAGCGCCGACGCAGGGAAATTGATCGCGCTTGAACAGCCATCCGACGGGTCGATAGGATTTCGCCAGCGCCTCATTTCGCATCTGCACCTTCACATAGGCGGCCGGGCCATATGGACTTTGGCGTATCTCCGCAATGATGGCGTCGATCGATGCGAGCAGCGACTGCTTATGCCGTGCGAAAGCCTGGTCCGCGCCGTCGAAGAAGTCTTTATTGCGCGGCGGCTGCCCGGGGTCTGGCGCCTGATGGAAGTCCTGATCGTTGAGGATGATCTGGACTGGATTATTGGGCATGGACCCCCTCCATCAGGACGAGGTGACGTTTCGCCTTTTTCAGATCGCTGACCCTCGACTGGCCATATCCCGTCGCTTCGCCAATTTCGGTCTGCTTCATCGAGAATTCGGGATCATTGGCGATGAGGCTGACGAACGCCTCCTGATCTGTTGCAAGGATTCGCGCCGGCAAGTGGTCGTGATAGGGAGCGCGCGACAGCACTGTGCTCAAGGCGCGAAATACGCCTGGGCCGTCATGCGCTTCCCCGCCCAGCGCCAAGGTGCGCTTGACGGACCTGCAAACACGCTCAATGTCGGCCCCCGTTCTTCCAGCAAGACAATATGAGAATACGCGCAAGGTCGGCGCTTCTGCTTTGATCGGCATTAAGAAACGCGCGATCAACTGCTCCCGCGCCTGTAGGTCTGGCTCGCCAATCTGAACCTGCGTCTCGAAGCGCCGCCAGACCGCCGGATCGAGAAGCCTGTCATGGTTGGTGATTGCGATGGTCACGCCGTAGCCGCGCCGATGATCGAGATTCTGAAGCAGGGTGTTGACGACCCTTTTGATTTCTCCAATCTCCTGCGGGTCGTCCCGCAGCTTGGCGAGCGCATCAAATTCATCAAGCAGGAGCACGCAGGCGTAGCGGTTCGCGAAGTCGAATAGGTTCGCGATGTTTCTCGCTGTTGTTCCCAGAAACGACGAGATCAGCCCGTCAATACGGGCTGTAACCAACGGCAGATCGAGGCGCTGCGCGATGTAGTGTGCCGTGACCGTTTTCCCCGAGCCGGGAGGTCCATAGATCAGCAGCGACCGTGTCGGCTCAACACCCATAGACTGGAGGGCACCAGCGCTGCTCCATTCTTGAAGCAAGCCGTCGATCGTCTCGCGGATGGTGTCTGCATAAACCGGCTGAGGATTTCCACTCTCCGGAAATTCGATGGAACACAGCCGCGCCCCGGTCTCGCGATCGATCGGCGGATTGACGGCGGGCGTCAGTTTTTCGCCGGAGACTTGGGCGCGCGAGATTTCTACCCGGCTAGGAGCCATCTCATGGGTTTCGTTAACGGCAGCGCGAAGCCGATCGATGGTCGCGGCTTCCTTCGTGTGCCCCGCCTTTTCCAGCCGTTCGCGCAGTCTCAGCACCTGCTTGTCCAGCGCCTCGCGGTCGCCGGACAAGCCTGCGCGGATGATGCTCTGCACGACCGAAAAGTGCTCCATAGGACGATCCTGACTTCCATATCGAGAAATTGATGATTCGTATAGCTACTATGCTGCTCTTCTAGGGAAAAATCAACGATATTATCGGCTATATATGCGTTTCAATCGGCCTGCGCGCAGATTGAATCGGTCTGAGGGTGATCGCGATCCGGCCCTATGACGCTGGTTGAGGATTGGGCGCAGCGCTGTTCTCAATCCTGCCTGTGGGCGAACCGGGGCAGCAGAGGGCAAAGGCGGAATCCCAGCAAGCTGGCTCGGCAACCAAAGCGGGCACCAAGAAACGTTTATGAAACGTTTCTTGATTTGTGAGAAATGTTGTGCGATACGTCTGGCCGACAGAAGGAAGCCGACGATGAGCCGCGATGCTGCCATTGGAAAACACCTCGCCAGGCTGCGCGAGCATGCGCAGCTCAAGCAAAATGAACTCGCCAAGAAGCTTGAGTGGAGCGCAGCCGTGCTCTCGCGCGTGGAGGCAGGTGACCGCCCGCTCGCCGACGATGAGCTGGACATTATCCTGAAGGGTATCGGCACGCCGGAAGCGGCGCGGCTCAAAGAGATCCTCGGACGGCAGTGGCAGCGGCTGCCCGAACCCGCTCTCGGTGACGCTGATGCCGATCTCCTGTGGGAGGCAGAAGAAGTCGCTGAAGAAATCCACGCGCTCGCGGAGCAGCCCGATGTGAAGCAGCTCTTCGAGCGGCGTCTAGTGCGCTATGAGGAAGAGCTTCGCCTAGCGGCGCAGCATGTTCTCAACAAGCGCTATAACGTCGCCTTCGTGGGAACGATCGGTGTCGGCAAGTCCACCGGCATCTGCCGCATCGAGCAATTGGAACTTCCGAGCGCAAAGGGCATGCCAAACGCCGTGTTGGAGACCGGCTCTGGCGGCATCACGATTTGCGACGTGCATGTCCGGAAGGGACCGGGATATGGCTTGATCGTCGAGCCCTGCACCGAAGATGAAGTCCGTCATCACGTCACGGACTTTGCCAACTCTCTGCTGAACCCCGCCAAAGCCGGCGACGACGACGAAGAGGAAGCCGGTTCCGGCTCTCCTGGAATCTCGCGCGAGATCGACCGCGCCTTGCGCAGCATGACGGGCCTCCGCCGCCGCCGCTCCGAACGCAAGCCCGACGGCGCCATCATACCTGCGAGCGATGATGCGCGCGTTCTCGCCGCGCGCCATCCGGACGCCAAGACGTTGTCCGTCGAGATACTCGCCCGCATGGAGCTGCATAAACGGGACCGCCGCGACCTGTGGCACGACGCCAGCACCGGCAAGCCGCCGCTGGTGTGGCTGCAGGAGAACTTCGAGAAGATCAATAATGGCCGTCATCCCGAATTCACGGTGCCCAAGCGCATCGAAGTCGTGGTGCCGAACGACATACTGGGTGACGACACGGTGACGGTCACGCTCATCGACTCCCGTGGCATCGACGATCTCGCCGCGCGCGCCGACCTTGAGCAGCACTTTGATGATCCCCATACGCTCGTGATGCTCTGCACACTCTTTGCTCAAGCACCATCGACCGAAGTACGCCAACTCCTGACGCGCGCCAAAGAAGCGGGTGTTCGCACCCTCGCCACGCAGGCGGCGATCCTGGCGCTACCGCGATCGGGCGAGGCGCTTGCGGTTAAGTTTGACGGGGAACTCGCACAGACCGAAGAGGAAGGCTACGAGCTGAAAGCAGACGAGGTGCGGCTCAAGCTTCATGCGCTCAACCTCGATCATTTGCCGATCGCCTTTTTTAATTCGGCAACCGATGAGCCGGCAACGCTTCGCGCCTTCATCGCGGAACGCATCGAAGCCCTCCGGAATAGCCATCGTGCGGCGTTGCGCGAGATCATCGCCGGCGCCAGGGACCTGCTCGCCAACTACGAGAAGGCGCAAGCAGAAGAGACGCTGCGGACGGCGGCCAAGCGCCTCACGATCTGGCTCAAAGATAATGCCGAGCTGCCGCGCTCGGCGTCGCGCCGCGTGCACGATAGCCTTTTGTCGACGACACGGACCGCCCATTGGAAAACGATCTACGCCACCATCAGCCGCCGCGGAGGGTGGCCGAACCTTGATTATGCGCACCAGCTCAGCCATGGCGCGCGCCGTATCGCAACGCACGTGGTCGAGAACAAGATTGAGGGCTTCAAGACGATCGCCACCAGCGTCTTGAGCGACGACGATCTCGTCGACGCGCACGACCTTGCCCGCCAGGCCGTGCGCACGCTCGAAGCCGGCTTCGATGAGATCATCCGCAACGCGCAGTTGGTCGGCGAAAGCATCTATGCCGATGATCTGCGTGAGGATCTTGAATTCTGGCGCGCCTGCAGCGCCATCGCCGGCCGCGGCTACAAGGACCGGGTCAATGAGAAGAACCAGAACTGGTTCGAGGACGAACGCCATGGCGAGGCCGAGGCGCGCGTGATGGAGCTGGTGGCACACAAGTGGAGCGAGGTCGTGACCGGCGTCCGGGCCTTGCTGCCGGAAGGCTAACGGCGATGGCGTATCTTTCCGAGATCGAAGCGGCTTTGTTTCTCGGGTTGAAGGTCGAGACCGTTCAGTACCTGTCCAAGACGTGCCCAAAAAAAGGCGACGACCGCACGCTCAGATCCGTCAAACTCGATGGCGGCAAGGCGTATGACGAGGCTGAGCTCGAAGCCTACCGCACTTATTTGAACGAGCCGTGGCCGCTCCCCAAGCCCGGCGTGCGGCCAACGATCCCGAAAGCGATCCGCGACGACGTCAAGGAAGAGTCGCACCACGGCTGCGCGATCTGCGGCCACATGGATAACGGCGAGATTGCCCATATCGAAGCCGTCGCCAAGACGCTGAACAACGCGCCCGGCAACCTCATCTATCTGTGCCCCAACCACCACACCAAGTACGACCTCGGTTACAAGGTCAAATCGAACGTCACCGCCGATGAGATCAAGGCGGCGAAGCTCTTGAAGCAGAACGCCCGCCGCCGCGTCATGAAATACGAGGCGTTCGCGACCAAGTCGCTGATCTCCCTGATCCAGTTTGTGCGCAATCTCGAAAAGAGCATCGCCTCGGCCGCCACCGACAACCTCAAGGCCATGCATCTCGCCGAGCTGACCAACCTCTTGGCCGCGGTGCCGGAGCTGACCAAGGCGGCCGAAGCGGAGGCCAAGGCCGACAAGCTGACTACCAAGCCAGAAAAAGCGCTTATCAAGATCGCACCCAAGCTAGCGGCCATTTCCGCCACGGTGCCCGCCAAGCAGACCGAAAAGGCGGTCCGCGACAAAGCCAAAAAGCTGGTCGCCGAGGTCGAAGGCGTGCTGGTCGATATCGACGAGGTCGATTGCCCGCACTGTGGCGGCCGCGGCCTTACGGGCCTCGTCGGCGATTTTTGCCGTTACTGCAAGGGATCGTGCTTCGTGAGTTCGGCCAAGGCAAACGCTTATGACCCGGGCGAGCTCGACGAGGTCGAATGCCCGCGCTGCCACGGGCGCGGCACGACCGGTCTCGTGTCCGATCTTTGCGCCTATTGCCGTGGTTCATGTGTCGTCACGCACGCGAAGGCTGAGGCCTACGAGCCGGATGACATTGACGAGGTGGAGTGCCCGCACTGCGGCGGGAAAGGCACGACCGGCCTGGTGAACGATCTTTGCGCTTACTGCCATGGCTCGTGCGCGGTTAGTCAGGCGCGGCATGACGCCTATGATCGTGAAGAAATCGATGAGGTCGATTGTCCGCACTGCAATGGAAAAGGCATGACCGGCCTGGTCTCCGATCCGTGCGCCTACTGTCACGGCTCGTGCGTGGTCAGTCAAGCGAGGCATGACGCCTATGATCCCGAAGAAATCGACGAGGTGAAATGCCCGCGCTGCGGCGGCAAGGGTACGACAGGGTTCGTTGGCGATATCTGCAAATTGTGCCACGGATCGTGCGTCGTCAAAGAAGCCAAGGCCGACGCCTACCGGCGCAAACGTGAGCGATAACGTGGTGTCCGATGAACATCGATGATCCGGTCATCGTCCAGCTTCGCGTCTATTGATTTTGGAGCGACCTTTTTGACGAACCTCAACGATGGGCTGAACTGAATTGTACGCAATAAGCTACCTATCTACCTCGAACTGCGAAAATCTTTCAGCGAGACGATCTCGGTCTGGATAGTCCTGTGATCGCGACGGGAGCTTAATCAACTGCCCTGCCATAGCCTTGAGCCCATACTCGAACATTGGCCCGTCATTCATTGAAAGCAACGCCTCGCTCACGTGGATTCGGTAGTCTGAATCGATGCCGATCAGGTTTGCATCGAACGCTGCGTGATGAATTTTCGAAAGCGGCAGACCGTTTTGAACGATCGGCTGTCCAAACTCTTCGTCTTGGTCTGGCATGATGTGGGCGGCGTCAAGCAGTCGTGTCTCCGGCAATCCGGTTATGGCGCACCTATTGCCATAGGCAGTTAAAATGGCCTCGCGGAACGTTGCCTGATGAAGACGTTGCCGGACTAGTCGCAAGCCATATCTTCGCTCTCGCGCATCTGGAATGGACCACTGCTTATTCGCTGTGACCGGAGCCCCAAAGGCAAGCCGCACCTTTAAGTCCGAAGCCGACCAATCAGCGACATAAGTGGGCCAAATAAATGTATAACGTTGAGGTGCGACTCCGAGGAAGTAGAGGATGGGTATTTGACCGTCTCGCGCATCATGAAGCCACCGATTGTCGGCCGCGTTCGCATCTGTACCCATGAACGCATAGTCGATGAGCTCATCGCCACGCTCGATTTGCGTGTGAACCGTCCGTTGGTCATCGTACCAGACACGCGCACCGGTTCGTGGATAGACGGTCCTGACGCTAAGCAAATGCTTCATAGATGCAGGTTTAAATATTCCCCGTTGAGGATTGATCAACGGAATTCGTTGTCCGTCTACGAAGAATCCTGCCCGCAACTCGTCCACCGTTATGACGCCGCCCGCGCTCACGCGCTTGAGGTGCTCGACCGCTGCCAGTCGATTGCGCGCGTCCATGCGATCGTCACTCATCGCGCGGCCCGATCGAGGAAGAAAGGTCGGTCATAGAGAAAGCGATCATCCCAGATACCGATGATCTCGATGCCACGCCAGAGCCTCCGGGGATGGAATGGCGGCCTTATATCGCGGCGGGCGGACGGGTGTCCCCTGAAGATCATAATAATGACGACCGTTATCGAAATCTGCTTTAAGGCGGCTGCTGACCTCGAACCGACCGTCCCGTGCGACGGTGACGTATCCCAGATCAAACAGGCGATGGATATCGGTACGCAGGAGTAAACCGTTCGAAGGTGTGTGCTCTCCACCGGCCTCGAATGCGCGAATGTGAGCCGCATCCAAGATTGGCAGGGTCCTTTCGCCGGAGACGGCGCAGCGACGTTCGTAGCTATCAGTGATCGTTAGTCGGAATGCTCCCTGGCCCAATCGCGGCTTGATCAATGTCGGCTTACCGAAACGTTCAGCCATGATCGGCCCTGCGTTTTGAATTCCGGGAACCGAAGTCAATCGATCAGTGACCGCGGACCAGAGGTATTGGCCATCCCTTTCTTCAGTGCTGAACCCCTTGCCGGTCACGATATTTGGCGACCAGCCCTCTGGAACAGGTAGCCACAGATCCCTCGACCAGAAGAACGGCTGGGTCAGAATTCGGCAGCCAATGACAGGATCCTGTCGATCGTCCAGAGTAATCGGGTCACGACGATAACTCCCAATTCGTGCCCGCATCTCGGCGCGGCTGGAAACGCCGTTCTTGAGGCCAAAAGCGTCCCAGGCCAGCGACAGCGGCGCGATCGATGCATGACCGAAAATGCCCCCGCCTACGATGAAATTGTTTGGCGCATGCAGCTTGAAGAGGAAAAGCTCGCCCGGTTGGAGCGCCCGAAACTGCGTGGTGCCGCTAGGTTGCCAGAAATTGACTTCGTCGTGTGGAGCGGACGCGCTCAATTGGTCAAACCAAGATTTGTCCGTAACAGCGACGAACAGGCGGACCATGATTAATCTCGCTGGTCCACTGTGGCGATGGACAGAGATACTCCTCGGCTCCGATTAGCCGGTCGCACATCGATCTTTGGCATCACGCTTCAGGGATTTCCTCGGGTCTGAGCTGCTGCCGGTTTAGTGGACAGCCAGTTAAGCTAATCCGACCTTGCGCTCGAACTCAAGGGGGCTGAGGTATCCGATCGTCGAATGACGCCGGGTCGTGTTGTAGAACCGCTCGATGTA
>Ga0182749_1003380_pt1 | contig 10949 bp, 9 predicted proteins | sample eDN3rd37CKraftMG_FD_128875 | JGI IMG/M metagenome (GOLD analysis project Ga0182749, IMG submission 128875) | Enriched Miracle-Growth compost microbial communities from Emeryville, California, USA - eDNA 3rd pass 37_C Kraft MG (version 2) (version 2) ...
ACCCATGCGCGCGGCCGCCGCCGCGGCCTCACAGCCCGCGTGGCCGCCGCCAATGACAATGACGTCGAAATCGCTATGCATTCGATCCTCGGATCGGATGGTTGTAACGGAGCCCGTCCACAGGGTCAAAACTTGTCCGCGCAGCCATGCTTGGCGCACGGTTATGTTTCACGTGAAACATGACCGCCGGATTCATGACCGTCCGACCTGAAGCGAGGCCAGCCTACTTGCCGATACAGAAGTCGCGGAAGATCACGTCGAGGATGTCCTCGACATCGACGCGGCCGGTGAGGCGCGCCAGCGCACGGGCGGCGAGGCGCAGCTCCTCCGCGAGCAGGTCCTCGCGGTCGGACAGCGGCCGAGCGACCGCACGACGCAGTGCCGCCAAAGCATCCTCGAGGGCGTGGCGATGACGCGCGCGGGTGACCAGCGCCGACTCGGCGCCTGCCAAAACGTCGGCGGCGCGACGCGCGAGTGCGTCAAGTAAAACCGGAACTCCCGCGCCGGAGGAAGCTGAAACATTGAATAACGATTCATCAACGATGAATCCGCGTTCACTTGGATGGTTTAACACATTGGTAATGCTATATTTCAATACTATATTAAATCGGCCGTTTGATTCACTCTTATAGTCTGGGCCGCGCTTCTCAAGGCCGTCGCTAAGCTCTTGAATTAAATCGACTTTATTTCGCACCAGCCAAATTGCGGCTGCCGCTTCATTCTTTGCCGGTTCCAACCCGCTTCCATCGGTCCCGGCCTGATCCCTTCCGGCCTGACGCCCATTTCTTCCGAGGTCGGCCCCGCTTCGCTCCGCCTCACCCGCAATTCCAGCGGCCACGGCATCACTTAGGGCTCCCGCAGCAGCAGCAAGGTCCCGCCCGGCCCGGGCGCCGGCCGCTGCGGGTCCAGACCCATTTCTTCCGAGGTCGGCCCCGCTTCGCTCCCCCTCGTCCGCAATTCCAGCGGCCACGGCGTCACTTAGGGATGCCGCCGCCGCGGCAAGGCCACGCCCGACCCGGGCCTCCGTGCCCGCGGCCGCAGACTCATGTGTCCCGGCCGCGGCCCTGCTTCGCCAGGCCCCGACCTCGTTTCTGACGGCCGCAGCCCCATCACGATGTCCCGCAGGCTCCGGCTCATGCCGCCCGGCGCCCGCCTCGGTTCTCGCGGCCTCAGCCCCGCTCCTTGCGGCCCCTGACTCATTACTTCCCGCCCCGGTGCGATCCGCCCCGCCCGAACCCCCATCTCCCCCGCCCGGCGCCCCCGCCGGCAGCGGTTCCGTGGCATCGACCACCCACAGCACCAGATCGGCCTCGGCGGCGCGCGCCTGCGCCCGCCGCACGCCCTCGAGCTCGACCGGGTCCTCGGTCGCCCGGATCCCGGCGGTATCGAGCAGGGTCACCGGCAGGCCGCCGAGATCGAGATGCACCTCGATCACGTCGCGGGTCGTGCCGGCGTAGGGCGACACGATCGCCACCTCCCGCCGCGCGATCCGGTTGAGCAAGGTCGACTTGCCGGCGTTCGGCGGCCCGGCGATGGCCACGGTCAGGCCCTCGCGCAGCCGCTCGCCGCGATGGCCATCGGCCAATGCACCCTCGATCTCGGCCGCCAGCTCGCGCGCGATGGCCAGCGCCGGCGCCAGCAGATCCTGCGGCACGTCGCCTTCGTCGGAAAAGTCGATCCCCGCCTCGACCAGCGCCAGGGCCTCGATCAGCCGCTCGCGCCAGGCGTCCGCCCGCTTGCCGAGCGCGCCGCGCATCTGCCGGTAGGCCTGCCGCCGCTGCCCCTCGGTCTCCGCCATCACCAGATCGGCCAGGCCCTCGACGGCGGTGAGGTCGAGCCGGCCGTTCTCGAAGGCGCGACGCGTGAATTCGCCCGCTTCCGCCGGCCGCAAGCCCTCGACGCGCCCGAGCGCGGCGAGCAGCGCGGCGATGATGGCGCGGCCGCCGTGCGGCTGCAGCTCGGCGGTGTCCTCGCCGATCTCGCTCTTCGCCGCCTCGAACCAGAGCACCAGCCCTTCGTCGATGATCTCGCCCGAGGCCGGATCGCGGAAACGCGCCAGCCCGACGCGGCGCGGCTCCGGCACCTTGACGCCGAGCGCCTCGACCGCGGCGCGGGCGCGCGGCCCGGCGATGCGGATGACGGCGATGGCTGCGGGTGGGCGGCCGGAGGAGAGGGCAAAGATGGTGTCGCGCTGCGCGTCGCTCATGGCGCCGCGACCAAGCGCGCAAGGGCAGGGGAGGTCAAGGGGTTAGCGCGGCAGCGGGCGGACCGTGGCGGCGCCTCGTGTCCGCTGTCGGCAACGAAGCCCGGAGGCGGCGACCAGCAAGCGATACCGTCGCGCGCGCCCTGCGAGCCGCGCGGCGCATCGCGAATTTACAAATCCGATGCGCGCAACCCGATGGTCGTACCTCGATTGCGTCCGTCGGCAATGCAACGAAACGTGCCACCGTCGTGACAACGGCCAACAACGGTTCCCCGTTTCGCGGCCGTGAGATGCTCCATATTGGCGCCGCAGAGAGCCCGCAGCATCCGATCGGATGCAGCTCGTTTGATGTCGATCAAGCCGATCGCTTCGCGACGCGCGCCGATGAGCTGTTAGACCGCACTTTTGATTGTTAAGCTGGCGTCGCTTCCTCGGTTCAAGTCCGGCTCATCAGCAGCAAGGGAGTTCACATGAAACGCGTTCTTCTTGCAGCCCTCATCACCGCTTTCGCCGCCGGCGCCGCGATGGCGCAGACCGCCTGCGAAACCAAGGCCGTCGGCAAGGATGGCAAGCCGCTCGCCGGCGCCGCCAAGGCAAGCTTCGTGACGAAGTGCAAGCGCGATGCATGCGAGGCGAAGGCCATCGGCAAGGACGGCAAGCCGCTCGCCGGCGCCGCCAAGACCAGCTTCATGACCAAGTGCGAGAAGACCGAGTAAACGCCGCAACAGGGCTTGGGCCTAGCAAGCGGCGCGGCGGTTCGACGAGACCGCCGCGGCCGCGCTCGTCCAACATCCCGGGAGCCGATCATGCGTCAACACATCCTGTCGATGCTCGCCGTCGCCTTCGCCAGCGTTTCGCTTTTCACCGCGCCGGCCCTCGCGCAGCAGAAGACGGTCAAGGCCTGCCAGGAAGAATGGCGCGCCAACAAAGCGGCCAACCAGTCCGCCGGCATCACCGAGAAAGCCTATGTCGAGAAATGCCGCGCCGGCGCCGTCGCCACGACCGCGCCGCAAGCGCCTGCCGCCGCCAGGCCTGCGCCCGCGAGTCCAGCTGCCGCAACGGCCGCACCGAAGAAGACGGTGAAGGCGTGTCAGGAGGAGTGGCGCGCCAACAAGGCGGCCAACCAGGCCGCCGGCGTCACCGAGAAAGCCTATGTCGAGAAGTGCCGGGCCGGCGTCGCGGCGGCGGCGCCCGCACCAACGCCGGCGCCGTCACCGGCCGCGACAGCCAAGCCTGCTCCCGCGCCCGCAGCGGCACCGAAGACGACCGCGGCGCCATCCGCTGTGCCGGCGCCGGCGCGGGCGACCGCCGCCGGCGAGTTCGCGACCGAAGCGCAGGCGAAGGCGCGTTGCCCCGGCGACACCGTCGTCTGGGTCAATCTCGAGTCGAAGATCTATCACTACAGCTCAAACAGGAACTACGGCCACACCAAGAGCGGCGCATATATGTGCGAGAAGGACACGGCCGCCGCCGGTTTCCGCGCCGCCAAGAACGAGAAGCATCCTTGAGCTGACGGTTCGCACGTTTCGGCGTTTCGACCACGAAAGGGAGACTCATCATGGGCCTGCTCGACAATCTCGGCGGCGCATTGAAGGGCGCCGCAAACCGCGCCGAAGCAGTCGCACCCGGGCTGATCGCCGCCGCGCTCGCCAGGAGCAACCTTGGCGACCTGCAGGGCCTGATCAATCAGCTTCAGGCCGGCGGCCTCGGCGAGCAGGTGCAGTCCTGGCTGAGTAACAATCCGAACCTGCCGGTCACGGCCGACCAGTTGCGCACCGCCCTCGGCAACGAGCAGGTCCGGCAGATCGCCGAGCATTTCGGCCTGCCGGTCGACGCGACACTCGAGATGCTGGCCAAGCACCTGCCGGCGACGGTCGACCAGGCGAGTCCGAACGGCACGCTCAGCAACGGCTAGCTGCGGCGGCGCTCCGCACGACGGCATACGTCGCTGCACCCTCTCCCCCTGTGGGAGAGGGCATTGAGAGCCTTTCAACGCTCACCGACGGGTGAGGGGTCGACGCCTCACCCATTCATGGTCAATCGATCGGCTGCGGATGCCCTCTCCCACAAGGGGAGAGGGCACATCGATATGCGCTGCGGATGAGGGCAACGTTCGTCGGAAGGCGCCGCGCGCACGGCATACGTCGCTGCGCAACCCAGTGGACACTTAATCGAATCGCAAGCCTTCCACCCTCTGATGCGGGCCGACAAGATCAGCGTGGGGTCGGCATGCGCATTGGACATCTCATCGTCGTTCTGCTCGCCGTCGCGGCGAGCCTGGGCCTTGGTGGCGAGGGCAGGGCGCAGGGCGCGCAGCAGCGCAGCGACGATCCGACGATCGTGCTCACCACCTCGGGCAAGGTCAAAGGCGCGATCCGCGACGGCGTGCGCGAGTTCAAGGGCATTCCCTACGCGGCCGCGCCCATCGGTGACCTGCGCTGGACCTTGCCGCGCAAGCCGAAGGCCTGGACCGGCACCCGCGACGCGACGCAATTCGGCGCCGCCTGCGCACAGGTCTCACGCTACGGCCTGACCGAAGCGAGCGACGCCGAAGACTGCCTCACCGTCAACGTCACGGCGCCTTACGCCGGCCCGCAGGATCTCAAACGCAAGCGGCCGGTGTTCGTGTGGATCCACGGCGGCGCCTTCGTCGGCGGATCGAGCGCGCTCTATCCGCTCGACCATCTCGCCAAGGCCGGCGATCTCGTCGTCGTCTCGCTCAACTACCGCATCGGCGTGTTCGGCTTCATGGCGCACCCCGCCTTCGCCAAGGCGACCGACGGCGGCTATGGCCTCGAGGACCAGCGTTTCGCGCTGCGCTGGGTCAAGCGCAACATCGCCCGCTTCGGCGGCGACCCGAACAACGTCACCATCGCCGGCGAGTCGGCCGGCGGCGCCGGCGTCTGCATGCATGTGATCGCGCCGAAGGAAACGCGCGGGCTGTTCAACAAGGCGATCATGCAGAGCGCCGGCTGCGCCACGCCGCTGCATACGGTGGCGGACGGCGACAAGATCGGCGCGACGATCGCCGCCGAGGTCGGCTGCGGCGACGCCCGCACCGCGCTGTCCTGCCTGCGCGGCAAGCCGGTCAAGGACCTCCTCGCCGCCGGCGCCAAGATCGCCGGCAGCGATCTCACCACCTTCATGCCGGTCATCGGCAACCGCACGGTGCCGCAGCAGGCGGCCAAGGCCTTCGCCAGCGGCAAATTCGTGCGCGTGCCGATCATGAACGGCGGCACCAGCGACGAGCTCCGCCTTTACGTCGCCTACGACGTCCAGGCCGGCGCGACCTTCACCGCCGAGAACTATGCCGACAAGCTCAAGGCGGTCTACGGCGACAATGCGGACAAGGTGCTGCAGCAGTATCCGCTGACGGATTACTCCTCGCCGGCGACCGCGGTCGGCACCGCGATGTCGGACTTCCATCCACAGGTCGGCCTGAACAACTGCATCTATCTCGAAGCCGGCAAGCTGCTGCGCAAGCGCGTGCCGGTGTACGAGCTGGTGTTCGCCGACCGCGACGCGCCGGACGTCACCACCAATCCCGGCTTCGAGATGGGCGCGGTCCATTCGTCGGAACTGCCCTATCTGTTCCCGCACTACGACAACACGTCGAAGGTGGCGGGTCCGGACCTCAAGCCCGGCTCGCAGCGGGTCGCCGATCTCCTGACCGCCTACTGGACGAGCTTCGCCCGCAGCGGCCATCCGACGGCGAAGAACGGCCCGATCTGGCCGCGGTTCATGACCGACGGCGACGTGATGCGCTTCGCGCCGGGCGAGACGAGCCTCACCGACGTCGGCAAGACGCACAAATGCGCGTTCTGGAAGACGCTCTATCCGTCGATCCTGACGCAGTAGCGCGTGCGGCCGAGGCGCTCCCGCCGGTAGCCGGGCGGGGGGCGTTCCGTTTTCCGGGCCGGGCCGTATCATGGTATGCGGGCCGTCAATGGGGCCGCGCCTTCGCCATCCTGCCGCCGGGGAGCTCGCCGTCATGGCCGAAACGCAAGTCGTGTTCGACGCCGCCGATGCCTATGAGCGCTACATGGGGCAATGGAGCCGCGCCGTCGGCGAACGATTCCTCGCCTGGCTGGCGCCGCCGCAGAACGCGCACTGGCTCGATCTCGGCTGCGGCACCGGCGCGCTGACCGATCTGATCTTGAAGCATTGCGCGCCCGCCGCGGTCACCGGCGTCGATCCCGCGGCGGCGCAGGTCGCGTTCGCCACGACGCAGTTTCCGGCCGCGACGTTCCGGGTCGGCGATTCGATGGCGCTGCCGTTCGGCGACGACGCGTTCGACGTCGTGGCGTCCGCGCTTGTGCTTCACTTCATTCCCGACCGGCACAAGGCCTTCGCCGAAATGCGGCGTGTCGCGCGGCCCGGCGGCATCGTCTCGGGCTACACCTGGGAGCGCAGCCCGACGTCGAAGGGCGCGCCCTATGTGCCGATGATGAACGGCCTGCGCAGCATCGGCGTCGAGCCGACCACGTCGCCGACCGTGCCGGAAGCCAATGTCGACGGCCTGCGCGCCTCGCTCGAGCGCGCCGGCTTCAGCAACATCGAGGTCACGGTCGTCGAGGCGACGCAAGGCTACAGCGACTTCGACGAATACTGGGCGCTGCAGACGATGACGTTCCATCCGGTCGGCAAGAGCGTCGCGACGCTGGACGACGCGCAACGCGCGACCCTGCGCGAGGTCATGCGCGGGATGCTGCCGGCGGACGCGGCCGGGCGCATCAGCTACGCCGTGCGCGCCGTGGCCTTCAAGGCGTCGCCGCCGTGACGGCCGCCGCCCCGGAACCGTGACCGGCGCGGGTTGCGCGGGTTCCCGATCGTTCGACTTGTTATGATCCGCTTAACCATGCCCGCGGCTTGCGCGCCGCGGCCACGCTTCAGCCACGCCTGTCGCCGACACTGTCATGGTTGACGGTGGAGCGATCAGCCGCATGCAGACAGCGACGATCGACGTGTTCGAGGAGGTCGACCGGCAGCTCGCGCAATTGGCGCGCGCCGCAACCGCGCCGCCTGCGCACAGCGGACCGCTGCCGTTCCTCGCCTCGCCGCCGACGGTGCCGCAAGTCGATGTCACCATCATGCCGCCACCGCCGGTCGATCCGAACTGGCCGCGCCGGGCCGTCGCCATCGCCGCCATCGTGATCGCTTTGCTCGGGCTCGGCAGCATCGCGACGGTGAACCTCATGCATCTCTTCGGCCGCGGCACGCTCACCGGCAAGGCGGCCATCGATGCCGCCGTGTCGCGCATCCTGATCGCGGAATCCGGCGGCGCCGCCGAGGTCAAGAACAAGCGCTCGAGCGCCGCCGGGCCGGCGCAGTTCCTCGACGACACCTGGCTCGAACTGATCCGTGCCGCGCGGCCCGATCTCATGAAGGGGCGCACGCGCGACGAACTGCTGGCGCTGCGGCTCAAACCCGGCCTCGCGCGCGAGATCGCGCACCGCTTCGCCGAACGCAACGCCGCGCTCCTGCAACGCCGCGGCCTGCCGGTGACCGTCGGCACGCTCTATCTCGCGCATTTCGCCGGACCCGCCGGCGCGGCCGCGCTGCTCACGGCGCCGGACGACGCCGACGCCGCGGCGGTGATGGCCAGGGCCGACGCCACCGGCAAATCGAAGCGCGAGCAGATCGTGAAGGCCAATCCCTTCCTCGACAAATTCACGGTCGCCGACATCCGCCGCTGGGCCGACCGCAAGATGGACGGGCCCACGCTCGTGCTCACCGAACTGCTCTCCGCCAGCACGAAGAAATAGGCGCCTCAGCGGAAGCCGGCGGCGAGTCCGACGACGCGGCCGTCGAGCCCGTTGAAGCCGTGATAGGCGCGCGCCTTGCACGGATTGCCGACGCTGACGCCGCCGTCGAGCCAGACGACGCGGGCGCGGCCTCCGGCCCACGCGATGAACGGCGCGACGCCCGCCGGCTGCGTGAAGCGGCAGCCGTCCTGGCGATGGTGGATGACGAGCGTGCGCGGCAGGCGCGCCGGCGAGCCGAGGATGGCGGCGACGTTCTCGCCGCTGCCCGACCCGGCGGTGAGGAAACCTGACGTCAGCACCAGCGCATCGGGATGCGCGCCGGCGGCGATGCCCTGCGCCGCGCGCAGCGTGCCGCGGCTGGTGCCGATCACCGTCACCGGCGTCTTGATCTTGCGCATATAGTCGACGGCGGCCTTCAGGTTCACGTCGGCATCGACCACCAGCACCGCGAGGCCGTGCGCCGCGTAAGCCTTGCGCGTGCGCACGAGCTGATTGCCCTTGAGCCGTCCGATCGTGCCGCCGGTCCCGGCGGCGATGTTGCCGTCGCCGCCCGGCATCAGAATGACGCTGGCGCGCGGCGCGGCGGGCTTGATGAGCACCGCCTGCGAGCCGCCGATCGAAACCGTTTCGTCGGCGCGCGCCGCATCGACCGCGCCCACCGCCGCCATGAAGACCATTGTTATCGCTGCAACGGCGCTGCCGAACCGCATGACCCGTTCCCCCTTGCCCAGGTGCGAGAATGGGATCATAGCAGCGCGGAACGCCGACCACGACGGCGGCTTTGCCTTAGGCCTCCCGCGCTGCGACCCAGGCGCAAACCCGATAGGCTCGCCCGATGTCCGCTCCGCAGACCGCCACGCACACCAACCGTCTCGCCGGCGCGACGTCGCCTTATCTGCTGCAGCACGCGCACAATCCGGTCGACTGGTGGCAGTGGGGGTCGGAGGCGCTCGCGGAAGCCAAGCGCACCAACCGGCCGATCCTGTTGTCGGTCGGCTACGCCGCCTGTCACTGGTGCCACGTGATGGCGCACGAGAGCTTCGAGGACGAAGCGACCGCCGCGGTGATGAACGAGCTGTTCGTCAACATCAAGGTCGACCGCGAGGAGCGGCCCGACATCGACCAGATCTACATGAACGCGCTGCATCTGCTCGGCGAGCAGGGCGGCTGGCCGCTGACGATGTTCCTGACGCCGGCGGCCGAGCCGGTGTGGGGCGGCACGTATTGGCCGAAGGAGTCGCGCTTCGGCCGCCCGGCCTTCGTCGACGTGCTGCGTCAGGTCTCGCGCATCTTCCGCGAGGAGCCGGACCGCATCGCGCAGAACCGCGCGGCGCTGCTCGCCAACCTGGCGCAGAAGGCGCGCCCCGAAGCCAAGGTCGTCATCGCCGAGAAGGAGCTCGACGCCGCCGCGCGCCAGATCGGCAACATGTTCGACGCCGTCAACGGCGGCTTGCGCGGCGCGCCGAAGTTTCCGCAGCCGGCGATTCTGGAAATGCTGTGGCGCGCCGGGCTGCGCACCGGCGACACACGCTTTTTCGAGGTGGTCGAGCACACGCTCGAACGCATGTGCGAGGGCGGCATCTACGATCATCTCGGCGGCGGCTTCTCGCGCTACTCGGTCGACGAGCGCTGGCTGGTGCCGCATTTCGAGAAGATGCTCTACGACAATGCGCAACTGCTCGAACTCCTGGCGCTCGGCTGGCAGCGCAGCGGCACGCCGCTGTTCGCCGAGCGTGCACGCGAGACGGTCGGCTGGCTTGTGCGCGAGATGACGACCAAAGACGGCGCCTTCTGCGCCTCGCTCGACGCCGACTCGGAAGGCGAGGAGGGCAAGTTCTACGTCTGGTCGAAGAACGAGATCGTCGAGCTGATCGGCCCGGAGGCGGCGGAGTTCTTCGCCCGTCACTACGACGTCAGCGACGAAGGCAATTTCGAAGGGCACAATATCCTCAATCGTCTCGATAATGTGCCGCGCTCGGGCGAGGACGAAGCGCGCCTCGCCGCGCTGCGCGCGATCCTGCTCGAGGCGCGCGAGAGCCGCGTGCGGCCCGGCCTCGACGACAAGGCGCTGGCGGACTGGAACGGCCTGACGATCGCCGCGCTGGTCAATGCCGGCGTGGTGTTCGACGAGCCGGACTGGCTCGCGATGGCCAGGCGCGCCTTCGATTTCATTGCGCAGACGATGACGCGCGGCGACCGCCTCGGTCACTCCTACCGCGACGGCAAGCTTCTCCTTCCGGGCCTCGCCTCGGACTATGCGGCGATGATCCGCGCCGCGCTCGCGCTTTACGAAGCGAGCGGCGACCGCGCTTACCTCGACCGCGCGCTCATCTGGCAGCAGGCATTCGACGCGCATTACAGCGACGACGAGACCGGCGCCTATTATCTCGCGGCCGACGACGCGGCCGACCTCGTGCTGCGGCCGCACGCCACCGCAGACGACGCCATCCCGAACGCCAACTCGCTTGCCGCCGGCAACCTGGTTCGCCTCGCCGTGCTCGCCGGCGACGACGCCTTCCGCGCCCGCGCCGACCGTCTGCTCGACCACATCCTTTCGGCCAACGCGCGCAACCTGTTCGGACATTGCGCGCTGCTCAATGCGCTCGACCTGCGGCTGACCGGCGCCGAGATCGTCGCCGCCGGGCCCGAGGCGGAGCGCTTCGCGCAAGGCGCGCTCAAGCTGCCCTTCACCGGCCGCATCGTGCTGCGGGCGGCAAGCGCCGCCGATCTCGCCGCGGCGCATCCGGCCCAGGAGAAACTCAAGGCCATTGCTGGCAGCGCCGCCTTCGTCTGCGTCGGCGAACGCTGCTCGCTGCCGGTGGCGGCGCCGGAGGCGATCGCGGCCGCCGCGGCGGCCATGCGCGCCTGAGGGAGGCTTGATCGGCGCCGCGGCATCGCCAAGAATTGGACGTTCGCTTCGGGGGCGACGGAGCAACGGGGAGACTTCGATGCGACGGACGACCATCGCGATCGCCGCCGGC
>Ga0182749_1003381_pt1 | contig 10949 bp, 10 predicted proteins | sample eDN3rd37CKraftMG_FD_128875 | JGI IMG/M metagenome (GOLD analysis project Ga0182749, IMG submission 128875) | Enriched Miracle-Growth compost microbial communities from Emeryville, California, USA - eDNA 3rd pass 37_C Kraft MG (version 2) (version 2) ...
CAGGGCTCGATCTACAACTTCAGCCGGCCCGGTTTCCTCAACGGCATCAGGCCGTTCACCGAGACCCTGACCTTCGCGACCCCGCTGATCGCCGCCGGGCTCGGCGTCGCCCTGGCGTTCAGGGTCGGGCTGTTCAACATCGGCGGCCAGGGGCAGATGCTGGTGTCGGCGGCTCTCGCCGGCTGGGTCGGCTTCGCCTTCGACCTGCCCTGGGGCATCCACCTGGTCGTCGCGCTGCTGGTCGGCATCGCCGGCGGCGCGGCCTGGGCGGGCGTGGTGGGCCTCCTCAAGGCGCGCACCGGAGCGCACGAGGTGATCGTCACGATCATGCTCAACTACGTCGCGTTCTATCTGATCTCATATCTGCTGCGCACGCCGGGCGCGCTGCAGGCCCCGGGCTCGAACAACCCGAAGTCGCCGCCGATGAAGGAGACGGCGATCTTCCCGCACCTCTTCGGCCCCGGCTACAACGTGAACCTCGGCTTCGTCCTGGTGATCGTCGCCACGATCTTCGTCTGGTACGTGCTCAACCGGTCCAGCCTCGGCTTCAGGTTCCGCGCCGTCGGCGAGAACCCCAATGCCGCTCGTGTGGCGGGCATCAACGTCAAGAACATGTACGTGTACGCGATGCTGCTCGCCGGGGCCCTGGTCGGCCTGGCCGGCGCGAACCAGGTGCAGGGGGCGATCACCACCGGATTCGGGTCGGGCATCGACGCCGGCATCGGCTTCGACGCCATCACCGTCGCCCTGCTCGGGCGGTCGAGGCCCTGGGGGGTCTTCGTCGCCGGCATCCTCTTCGGCGCGTTCAAGGCCGGCGGGTTCACCATGCAGGCGGCGGAGGGCATCCCGATCGACATCGTGCTGGTCGTCCAGTCGCTGATCGTGCTGTTCATCGCCGCGCCGCCGCTGGTGCGTGCGGTGTTCAGGCTTCCGGCCCCGCGCGCCGCCCGGGCTGTGGTACCCGCGAAGGTCTCCGGCAAGAAGGCGGTGGTGACCAAGTGAGCGCCGTGACCCCCGAGCTCCCGCCGAACGCGGCGCCCGCGTCCACCGTCGCCCTGGCCGCGGCGGTGGTCAAGAGCTGGAAGGCCCCCGTTGCCCTCGGCGCCTTCGCGATCATCGCGATAGTGCTGTTCTGGGTCTTCGGACGCGACGGGGTGAGCAGCTTCCGCCTGACGACCGACGACGACTTCTTCAGCCTTCCGGTGGTCGCGCTGCCGACCAGGGGCACCGGGATCGTGATCTCGATAGTCCTGGCGCTGATCGCGGTGTATTCGGCGACGGTCGTCGCCCGGGCCAAGAAGGTCAGGGTCTGGCTGGTGGCGATCTTCGGCGTGCTGTTCCTGGTCGCGTTCCTGGCCTGGGCCTCCGCCGGGCACACCCTGCCCGTTCCCGGGCTGCTCATCGGCGCCGTCAGCCTCAGCGTGCCGCTGATCTTCGGCGCCATGGGCGGCGTGATCTCCGAGCGGGTCGGCGTGGTCAACGTGGCGATCGAGGGTCAGCTGCTCGCGGGCGCCTTCGTCTCGGCACTGGTCGCCTCGATCACGCATGTTCCCTACCTCGGCCTGATCGCGGCGATGGTGGCCGGGATGCTGGTCAGCTTCGTGCTCGCCACCTTCTCGATCAAGTACCTGGTCGACCAGGTGATCGTCGGGGTGGTGCTCAACGTCCTGGTGCTCGGCCTGACCAACTTCCTCTACAGCACGGTGCTCAGTCCGAACGCCGCGGTGCTGAACTCCCGCCAGAAGCTGCCGTCCGTCGAGATCCCGCTGCTGAGCGACATCCCGATCATCGGCCCGGTGCTGTTCCGGCAGACGATCGTCGTCTACATCATGTACATCGCGATCTTCGTGATCTGGTACGCGCTGTTCCACACCAAGTGGGGTCTTCGGCTGCGCTCGGCCGGCGAGCATCCTCAGGCCGCGGACACCGTCGGCATCAACGTCAACCGCACCAGGTTCTGGAACGTCTCGCTGGCCGGCGCCATCGCCGGCTTCGGCGGCGCGTACTTCACTCTCGGCTCGGTCGGCTTCTTCACCAAGGACATGACCGCCGGCGCCGGCTTCATCGCCCTCGCCGCGGTGATCTTCGGACGGTGGGACCCGATCAGGGCGACTCTGGCGGCCCTGCTGTTCGGCTTCGCGACCAACCTGCAGAGCGTGCTCGGGATCATCGGCTCCCCGGTGCCGAGCGAGTTCATGCTGATGCTGCCCTACCTGGTCACGATCTTCGCGGTGGCCGGACTGGTCGGCCAGGTGCGGGGTCCGGCCGCGTCGGGCAAGCCGTACGTGAAGGGCTGAGATGAGCACCGGGATCGACTGGACGGCGCTGCGCTCCAGCGCGAACGAAGCGCTGGCGCACGCCTATGTGCCCTACTCCCACTTCCCGGTGGGGGTCGCCGCGCTGGTCGACGACGGCCGCGTCATCACCGGGGCGAACATCGAGAACGCCTCGTACGGCATCACCCTCTGCGCCGAGTGCTCGCTGGTCTCGGCCCTGCACATGGGCGGCGGCGGCAAGCTGGTGGCGTTCACCTGCGTCGACGGCCACGGCAACACCCTGATGCCGTGCGGCCGCTGCCGGCAGCTGCTGTTCGAGCACTCGGCCGACGGCATGCTGCTCGAGACGGTCTCCGGCATCAAGACCATCGACGAGGTGATCCCGGATGCGTTCGGACCGCGGACCCTGGTGGAGTACCGAGAGGCCGACGGCCATGGTTGAGGCCTTCGACGCCGTGGACCTCATCCGCATCAAGCGCGACCGGGGGTCCCTGAGCACCGCGCAGATCGACTGGCTGGTCGACGCGTACACGCGCGGCTACGTCGCCGACGAGCAGATGTCGGCGATGGCGATGGCGATCCTGCTCAACGGCATGGGCCGCGAGGAGATCCGCGACCTCACCCTGGCGATGATCGCCAGCGGCGAGCGGATGGACTTCGCCGGCCTGAGCAAGCCCACCACCGACAAGCACTCCACCGGTGGCGTCGGCGACAAGATCACCCTGCCGCTGGCCCCGCTGGTCGCGTCGTTCGGGGTGGCGGTCCCGCAGCTCTCCGGCCGCGGCCTCGGCCACACCGGCGGCACCCTGGACAAGCTGGAGAGCATCCCCGGCTGGCGGGCCGACGTCTCTCCGAGCCGCATGCGCGAGATCCTCGAAGAGGTGGGAGCGGTGGTCTGCGCGGCCGGCGGCAATCTCGCCCCGGCCGACAAGAAGCTCTACGCCCTGCGCGACATCACCGGAACGGTGGAGGCGATCCCGCTCATCGCCTCGTCGATCATGAGCAAGAAGATCGCGGAGGGCACCGCCGCCCTGGTGCTCGACGTCAAGTTCGGCTCCGGCGCCTTCCTCAAGGACATCGAGCTCTCGCGGGAGCTCGCCCGCACCATGGTCGCCCTCGGCGAGGACGCCGGGGTGACCACCTCCGCTCTGCTCACGAACATGAACGTCCCGCTCGGCCGCGCGATCGGCAACGCCAACGAGGTGCGGGAGTCGGTCGAGGTGCTCGCGGGCGGCGGGCCGGCCGACATCGTCGAGCTGACGCTCGCTCTCGCCCGTGAGATGCTCGCGCACGCGGGGCAGCCGGATGCGGATGCCGAGGCGGCGCTGAGGGACGGCCGGGCGATGGACACCTGGCGGGCGATGATCGCGGCCCAGGGCGGGGATCCGGATGCCGCCCTGCCGGTCGCGAAGGAGACCCACGTCGTGACCGCCGACCGCGACGGGGTGCTGGTGGAGCAGCAGGCGCTGCCCTTCGGCATCGCGGCCTGGCGGCTCGGCGCCGGCCGGGCCCGGGCCGAGGACCCGGTGCAGCACGCCGCGGGCATCGACCTGCACGCCAAGCCCGGGGACGCCGTCACCGCCGGCCAGCCGCTGTTCACCCTCAGTGCCGACGAGCCGGAGCGCTTCGCCAGAGCGCTCGAGGCGCTCGACGGGGCCTACCGGATCGGAGACGCCGGCGACGAGGTGCTCACCGGCGGACCGCTGATCGCCGAGCGCATCGGCGCGTAGCTCCTCCCGAAAGTGCCCGGGGCGCGTCGAGTCGGCGGAGGTAGTGCACCCGCGGCGCGCGGCGCAGCCGGCGGGGCAGGTGCGGGTAGATCGCGGTGGTCACCCGCATGAGCCGCTCGTAGCGTCGCTCGGAGACCTCGAGACCGTACGCGGCGCGCAGCTCCGGCGAGAGCTGTCCCGCGGTCGCGATCCTCACCAGCGGCATCGCGGCGCGCATCCACAGCGGTCCGGTCCTCGGGTGCAGCAGTTGCACGCTCACGGCGCGCACGGTGTCGTCGACCCTCAGGGTCGCGACCTTCTCGTCCCAGTATCGGGCGAAGGCCGCGCGGTCGGCTGGCCAGAGCTCCCGCGGCATGCCCAGCGCCGTGCCGATCACCGCGTACTCCCGGTAGACCAGCTCGGCCTCGTGTTCCGGCAGCGGACCGAGCACCCGCTCGTAGAGGGCGATCGCCGTCTCGTAGAGGGTCGCCGCCACCCACAGCTGGAGCCGCGGGTCCGAGGCGTCGTACTGAATGTCCGCGTCGCGCTCCGAGCGCACCGGCGCGTGCGCGACCTGGACCATCCGTCGCACCGCCGCCACCTGCTCATCCGTGCCGTAGACCAGCGCGTAGACGTAGGTGAGGGTGTTGCGCAGCCGCTTCAGCGGGTCGCTCGCGAAGTCGCTGTGCTCGGCGACCGCGTGACCGATCGCCGGATCGGCGAGCTGGAGCAGGATCGCACGACCGCCCCCGGCGAGCAGCAGCGCCTCGTCGGCCAATCCGCTGAGCGCGGGGATCATGGCGCCGGATCCGCCTCGGCGTCGAGGGGCAGCCCGGAGTGCGGGTCCGGCGCGCGCAGCCGTCGCGCCCCGACCACGAGCACCAGCACGAGCAGCACCGCCGCGATCGCGCCGAGCAGCACCGCATCGAGGGAGACCGCTGCGGTGACCCCGATCGCCCCGGAGAGGAAGCCGACCATCACCCCGCTTCCCGCCTTGAAGCCGTTGCTCGCCATCGCGTACGCGCCGACGAAGCGGCCGCGCCGATCCGGCGGGGCGGCGAGCTGCACGATCGTCTGCGAGGTGGATGCCGTCACCATCGTCGAGAGGCCGGCGACGAAGAGCGCGGCGAGACTCAGCGGGAAGGATCGCGACAGCGCGAAGACCAGGCAGCAGACCGCGAACAGCAGAGCCGAGCCGATCGCGATCCTCACGTTGGCCGGCACCCGCCCGATCGCCTCGAGAGCGATCCCGCCGGCCACGGCGCCGCTCGCCATCGCGGCGAGCAGCAGGCCGTAGCCGACACCGGACTGGTCCTGCCCGAGCAGCTCGCCGAACTCCGGCAGCAGCGGAAGCAGGGCCGGTCCGATGAAGAAGCCGACGGCGCCCTGCATCACGATGATGATCAGGATGGTCGGATACTTCGGCACCTCCCGCAGCACCGAGACCACGGCGCCGAGGCTGAGCCGCTCGAGCCGGCGCTCTCCGCTTCGGCTGTGCCCGGTCACCGGCAGGCGCAGCAGGAAGAGCGTGAACGGCAGGTACACGAGCACGTTGAGGAACATCGCCCAGACCGGCCCGGCGGTGAAGAGCATGGCCGCGCCGATCACGGGCCCGACCAGCTGGCCGAGCTGGATCCCGGTCGCCTGCAGCCGCACGCCGCTCGGCAGGTGCTCGGCGCCGACGATGTCGTAGATGATCAGCTGCTCCGCCGGCATCCAGATCGCCCCGGCGAAGCCATGGACGAGCAGGAGCAGCACGCAGATCCACGGCTGGAGCACCCCGAAGGCGAGGCAGAGCCCCCAGCCCAGCGAGGCGAGCACGAACAGCCCCTGGCCGAGCTGGATCAGCCGGCGGCAGTCGAAGCGATCGGCCAGGCTGCCGAAGACGACGCCGAAGAACAGGTGCGGCAGCCAGTGGGCGAGCACGGCGAAGCCGGCGAGCACCGGTGAGTGGAACAGCTGCCACATCGCCCAGTAGGTCACCGCGTGCTCGATGTGATCCCCGGTCATGGCGAGCGAGCCGCCGGCGAGATAGCCCTTGTAGTAGCGGGCGCGAAGCGCGGCGAACTTCACGGACATCCACTCTCTCGAATCGAACGGCGACCCTACGAGCCTAGGCTCGGCGCGTGACAGTCGCCGCTCGTGCACGGGGGTAGAGTGCTGATGGCCCGAATATCTCGACTTCGAACTATCTCGTCGCTGAGCGGTTCCATCGGGTGCGCGGCCACTTCAGACACCGACCTGCGGATTGGAACAGCAGCGTGGATCTATTCGAGTATCAGGCTAGAGACATCTTCGAGTCGTACGGAGTGCCTGTGCTCCCCGGCATCATCGCGGACACCCCTGCCGAGGTGAAGGCGGCTGCCGAGAAGCTCGGCGGCGTGACCGTCGTCAAGGCGCAGGTGAAGATCGGCGGCCGAGGCAAGGCCGGCGGCGTGAAGGTCGCCAAGACGCCGGAGGACGCCGAGGAGGCCGCCAAGGCCATCCTGGGGCTGGACATCAAGGGCCACACCGTCAAGCGGGTCATGGTGGCCGGCGGCGCCCGGATCAAGGAGGAGTACTACTTCTCGATCCTGCTCGACCGGGCCAACCGCTCCTACCTCTCGCTGGCCAGCTTCGAGGGCGGCATGGAGATCGAGGAGCTCGCCGTCGAGCGGCCCGATGCGCTCGCCCGGGTGGAGGTCGACCCGCTGGCCGGAGTGGACCTCGCCAAGGCCAGGGAGATCGCGGTCGCCGCGAAGTTCCCGGCCGAGATCGTCGACAAGGTCGCGCCGGTCTTCGTGAAGCTCTACGAGGTCTACAAGGGCGAGGACGCGACTCTGGTCGAGGTCAACCCGCTCGTGCTCACGGAGGAGGGCGACGTCATCGCCCTCGACGGCAAGGTCTCGCTCGACGAGAACGCCGACTTCCGCCACCCGAACCACGAGGCGCTGGTCGACACCGCCTCCGAGGACCCGCTGGAGGCCAAGGCCAAGAAGCTCGGCCTCAACTACGTGAAGCTCGATGGCGAGGTCGGCATCATCGGCAACGGCGCGGGGCTGGTCATGTCCACGCTCGACGTCGTGAGCTACGCGGGCGAGAGGCACGGCGGAGCGAAGCCGGCCAACTTCCTCGACATCGGAGGCGGTGCATCCGCCGAGGTGATGGCCAACGGACTCGACGTGATCTTCGGCGACCCCCAGACCAGGAGCGTCTTCGTCAACGTCTTCGGCGGCATCACCGCCTGCGACGCGGTGGCCAACGGCATCGTCGGCGCGCTGAAGACCCTGGGCGACGCCGCGACCAAGCCGCTCGTCGTCCGTCTGGACGGCAACAAGGTCGACGAGGGGCGCCGCATCCTCAGCGACTACGCGCACCCGCTCGTGACACTCGCCGAGAACATGGACCAGGGCGCCGACAAGGCCGCCGAGTTGGCTGCGAAGTAAGGGACGAAGAGAAATGTCGATCTTCCTCAACAAGGACAACAAGGTCATCGTCCAGGGCATCACCGGCGGCGAGGGGACCAAGCACACCGCGCTCATGCTCAAGGCGGGCACCCAGGTGGTCGGCGGCGTCAACGCGCGCAAGGCCGGCACCACGGTCTCGCACACGGCCGCCGACGGCTCGCCGGTCGAGCTGCCGGTGTTCGGCTCGGTCGCCGACGCGATCACGGAGACCGGGGCCGACACCTCGATAGTCTTCGTCCCGCCGGCCTTCGCCAAGGACGCCGTGCTCGAGGCCATCGACGCCGAGATCCCGCTGGTCGTGGTGATCACCGAGGGCATCCCGGTGCAGGACTCTGCTGAGTTCTGGGCGCGGGCCAAGGCGAGCGGCAAGACCCAGATCATCGGCCCGAACTGCCCCGGCATCATCACGCCCGGCGAGTCGCTGGTCGGCATCACCCCGGCCACGATCACCGGCAAGGGCCCGGTCGGCCTGGTCTCGAAGTCCGGAACCCTGACCTACCAGATGATGTACGAGCTGCGCGACCTCGGCTTCTCCACCGCCATCGGCATCGGCGGGGACCCGATCATCGGCACCACCCACATCGATGCCCTCAAGGCCTTCGAGGCCGACCCCGACACCAAGGCGATAGTGATGATCGGCGAGATCGGCGGGGACGCCGAGGAGCGAGCGGCCGACTTCATCAAGGCCAACGTGACCAAGCCGGTCGTCGGCTACGTCGCCGGCTTCACCGCGCCGGAGGGCAAGACGATGGGCCACGCCGGCGCGATCGTCTCCTCCGGTGCGGGCACCGCGCAGGGCAAGAAGGAGGCCCTCGAGGCCGCCGGGGTCAAGGTCGGCAAGACGCCGAGCGAGACCGCGAGCCTGCTGCGCGAGATCCTCGCCTCGCTGTAGAGCGTCAGCGACGAAGGGCCGGATCCCGCGGGGTCCGGCCCTTCGTCGTGTCGGGGGCGCGGACCCGCCCCTGACGCTACGGTGACTGCATGAGCTCGGTTCAGGACCTGCGCCACCGCTTCGTCACCGCGGACACCGTCTACGGGATCATTCTGTTCAGCGCTCTCGTCGCCGTCGTCTCCGACCACGACTCCGAGCCCCTCGAGGTGCTGCTCGTCTCGGTCTTCTCCCTGCTCGTGTTCTGGCTCGCCCATGTCTACGCCGGGACCATCGCCGGTCACGGCAGGGAGGTGCGGATGGGCCTGGCCTTCAGGAACGCGGTCAGGCACTCCTCGGGGATGCTCTACGCCGCGGTGCTGCCGGCGGTGCCCCTCGTGCTCGGGGTCTTCCGGGTGCTCGGCGAGGATGCGGCAGTCGATCTGTGCCTGCTCGTCGTCACCGTCATCCTCGGCCTGCTCGGCTTCCTCTCCTTCGCCGAGCGCGGCCACCGCATCCCGATGCGGATCGTCGGCGCGCTGAGCGCCGCCCTCTTCGGCGTCCTCATCATCGTGCTCAACACCGCGGTGCACTGAGCGGGCAGCTGCGCCGCACCCGGCCAGCCGCCGCCGACTCCGGCGCGCGCCGAAGTAGGCTCCGAGCGGTATGAATCGCCCGCTCACCGCACTGTTCTCCGCCCTCGAGGCGGTTCTCGTCGCCGCGATCGGGCTCGCCATCCCGCTCGTGCCGCTGAGCATCCTCTGGGCCTTCCAGTACGACCTGCAGATCGACTGGGTGGTGTTCTGGCGCGCCGCCGCCGACATCTGGCTGCTCGGCTCCGGCGCCGATGTGCTGGTCGCCCTCGACCCGGCGATCGCCGAGTCCCTCGCGCTGCCCGGGGCGGCCGACCCCTTCGTGCTCACGATCGCCCCGCTCGGCTTCGCCCTGGTCACCGTCCTGTTCGGCGTGCGCGCGGGGCGCAGGATCGGCGAGACGCCGCACCGGCTGCTGGGCACGGCGGTGGCCGTCGGGGTCTTCGCGGTGATCTCCTTCGCCGTGACGATCAGCGCGCTCCATCCCGGAGCCCGTCCCTCGATCTGGCAGGGAACCCTCCTGCCCACCCTGGTCTTCGCGCTGGGGGTGGCGATCGGGGGGCTGAGGAGCCGGGCGGCGGGCTCGGAGGGGATGCTCCGCGGCCGGCTCGACGACCGGCCGGAATGGCGGGCCGTCGTCATCGCCGGCCTGCGCGGCGGCGCCGCTGCGACAGCGATCCTCATGGCCGTCTCCGCCGTGCTGCTCGCCGTGCTCCTGCTCGTCGACTACGCCCGCGTCATCGGCCTCTACGAGTCGGCGCACGCCGGCGTGCTCGGCGGCATTGCCATCACCGTCGGCCAGCTCGCCTTCCTGCCCAACCTGGTGATCTGGACCGCCAGCTGGCTGGTCGGCCCCGGCTTCGCGATCGGCACCGGCTCGTCGGTCGGCCCGCTCGGCACCAGCCTCGGCCCGCTTCCCGGTGTTCCGGTGCTCGGGGTGCTGCCGGAGGGCGACCTCGGCTGGGGGTTCCTCGGCCTGCTCGTGCCCGTGCTCGCCGGCTTCGCCGCGGGGCTGGCGGTGCGGCCAGGACTGGTCAGCGCGCTCGGCGCTCGGAGATCGGCCAGGTGGACGATCGCCGCCGGTCTGGGCGTGGGGGTGGTCGGCGGCATCCTGGTCGGCCTCCTGGCCTGGTTCTCGGCCGGTGCGGCCGGTCCCGGCCGCCTGGTGGACGTCGGCCCGTCGCCGTGGGCCGTCGGCGGCATCGCGGCCGTCGAGTTCGCCGTCACGGCGACCATCGCCCTGTTCGCCGGCCGCCCGAGCCGGGCATCGGCCGCCCGCTAGGCTCGGAGGATGCTCTCCCTGGTGGTGCTGATCTCCGGCACCGGCTCGAACCTCCGCGCCCTGCTCGAGGCGGCGGAGGATGCGGAGTACCCGGCCCGGGTGCTCGCGGTCGGGGCGGATCGCGACGCGGACGGACTCGCCCACGCCGAGGAGTTCGGCATCCCGACCTTCACCGTGCCGCTCTCCAGCTTTCCGGACCGGGAGGCGTGGGGCGATGAGCTGCTCGCCCAGATCCGGCAGTGGGGTCCCGACCTCGTGGTGCTCAGCGGGTTCATGAGGCTGCTGCCGCCCCGCGTCGTCCGCGCACTCAGCCCGGCCCTGATCAACACCCACCCGGCCTACCTGCCGGAGTTCCCGGGCGCCCATGCGGTGCGCGACGCGATCGAGGCCGGGGTCGCCGAGACCGGCGCCAGCATCATCGTTGTGGCCGAGGGGGTGGACGACGGACCGATCCTGGTGCAGCGCCGGGTGCCGGTGCTGCCGGGGGACACCGAGGCGAGCCTGCACGAGCGGATCAAGCCGGTGGAGCGCGAGCTGCTGATCCAGGCCGTGCTCGACATCGCCAACGGCGAGCTCGAGCTGCGTTCTCGGTAGAATCGTCTCGTCGCGACTGGCGTTGAGGTGGGGAACCACCGGGGAGCGACTCCGACATCGTTTTCGGCCGTACGCCTGGGCCGAGCGGCCGACCGATCGATGTTGAAGGAGCCTCCAGTGGCAGCCCATTCCGACCACTCCGCCGCCGACTACCGCGAGCGGGACGCGATCCCCATCCGCC
>Ga0182749_1003382_pt1 | contig 10943 bp, 8 predicted proteins | sample eDN3rd37CKraftMG_FD_128875 | JGI IMG/M metagenome (GOLD analysis project Ga0182749, IMG submission 128875) | Enriched Miracle-Growth compost microbial communities from Emeryville, California, USA - eDNA 3rd pass 37_C Kraft MG (version 2) (version 2) ...
CGCACGAGAAAATCAACCGCTGTTCGATGCACTCAAAGCGCTGCGGCTCAAGCTTGCGGCAGCGGCGAAGCTTCCTCCGTACGTCGTCGCGCAGGATCGCACGCTGATCGAGCTGGCGGAAAAGCGCCCGCAGACTGAATCGTCCCTGCATGACGTCCTCGGGCTCGGCGCCAGCAAGATCGCCCGCTACGGCGCGGCGTTCCTTGAGGTTATCGCGCAATTCAAGAAGCATCCGGTACTGAACAATCGTCTTTCAGCCAGCGTGAACGCGACACTTGCCGCGCACCTGCGGGGACTCGATGCCGAGCAGATCGCGTCCGAACGCGGTCTCGAAGTCACGACAATTTACGGGCATTTGGCCGAAGCCATCGAGGCAGGACTGATCGCAGCGGAGGACGCGCTCCGTCTCGATCCGGCAGAGCGGGACGAGATCGAAGCCGTGTTCGACCGCTGCGAGACGCGCGACAGCGGGAAGCTCGGACCTGCATTCGCTGCGCTCGATGGGCGCTACGACTATGGTATTCTCAAGTGCCTGCTCGCCGACGCGGGCTAACATCTTAGAAATCGCGCTATTTGCCGTCAGCCTTTTCCGATGTGGATGCGGCGAGGCTTTCGGCGATACGGTTCGCGACGGATCGCAGCTCCGGCGTCCAGGCCGCGATGTTGGATGCAAACAGGTTGGCTTGCGATTTCAGCATGACGCCGTCGTCTAAGACGCGCAGGCCGTTGGCGCGCAACGTCTCGCCCGTCGTCGTGATATCGACGATGAGTTCGGCGGTTCCAGCGGCGGGCGCGCCTTCCGTCGCACCGGCGCTTTCGACGATGCGATAATCGCCAAAACCCTTCGACGCGAAAAAACGGCGCGTCAAATTCATGTACTTCGTGGCAACGCGCGGCCAGCGGCCATGCACCCGGCGAAACGGCATCGCGATGTCTTCGAGATCGGCAACGGTCGAGACGTCGATCCAACAATCGGGAACGGCAACGACGACGTCGGCAAAGCCGAACCCAAGCTTCTGTAAGAAGCCGATGCGCGTTTCCGCATCGGAGATGTTTTCGCGAATGAGATCTTCGCCTGTAATTCCAAGATGAATGCTGCCCGCTTTCAGGGCTTCGGAAATTTCCGACGACGACACATAAGCGACGTCAACGTCCGGCAGCCCCTCAATCTCACCGCGGTAGCCACGTGCGTGTCCGACCTTACGCACGACGAGGCCCGCGCGGGCGAACATGTCGGTCGTTTGCTCCATCAGGCGACCTTTTGAGGGTATAGCCAGCGTCAGCCTGCTCATGGCGCTGCTCCCCGTATAGCGGCCAGAAGTCGTTCCGTGTGGATAGCAGCGCCGACGGCCGCAACATCAACATCTGCGCCTGCGGCGCGCATCAGGGCATCGTAGCGGCCGCCCGTGACGACGGGACTTTGGGGCCCGAGCGTCTGGACGCGAACTTCGAACACGAGCCCCGTGTAATAAGCCATCGTGCGTCCGAATTCTGCGGAGAAAGTCACACGGTCGAGATCGATGCCCGCATTTGCGAGCAGCGCGATCCGGCGATCGTAGGTCTCGAGCGCGGCGCCGGAACCCGACGGCGCTCCGTTGACGAGTTCGGCAATTTTCGCGCCAGCAGTTCGCGCCGGTCCGGAAATTCCGACGTAGCGCGCGATAAGATCGACGGCGGCGCGGCTCAATGGCTTCTCATCGCGGCTCTCTGCGATGCCAATCAGGTGCTCGGTGATGCCGGCCAGGGTGCGGGTTCCGATCAGCTCGATTGACTTTTCTTCGAGATAGGCTGCGACGGCGGCTTCGCTCGCGGCTAGATCGGCGCGTGTCAGCGATGACAGTAGCGCGTCGGAAACCGAAAGACGTGCCGGCCCCGTGCCGCTCGCGAACGACTTCAACGACTCACGAAAAGCCTGCGGCTTCAGAAACGCATCATCGAGCCGCTTCTTCCAACTGGGTGTCAGGCCCGCAACATCGAGGATGCTGGAGAAAAGGCCCAAATCGCCGAGGCGCAATGACCAGTCTCTGAGGCCAGCCTTTTCGATAGCGCTGATAACACGGAAAACGATCTCCGCTTCCGCGGCTTCGCGCTCGACGTCGCCGAAGCGTTCGATACCGGCCTGGCGGAACTCGCGCGGGTGCGCCGCGTCGGCACCTTGCGGCTGGAACCGGAAAGCGGCTCCGCTGTAGCAGTAGCGCGCCGGCGTTGCGGGGTCAGCGTGGCGCGCGAGATGCAGGCGGCATGTCGGAACGGTGAGATCTGGCCGGAGGCAAAGTTCCGCGCCGTCGGGATCGGTGAAGACATAGGTTCGTGCGCGCAGACTTTCGCCGATGACGTCGAGAAACACATCGGCGGGCTGGAGGATCGTTGGCGCGACCGCCTCATAGCCCGCCTTCGTGAAGACGGACATCAGCGTTTGAGCTTGCGCTTCCAGCGCTTCGAAATTTCGCGTCGTCTCGGCGGCCATGCTCTAATCCTGGTGCCGCGCGATGAGTTTTTTGACTTCCTCGACGAGGTTCGACTCGGAGACGGAGAACTGCGCCGGGCGCGCGGCTTTCCATTCCTTGTTGTCCTTGATCGCGGCGGCGGCTTTCGCGCCTTCGATCAGGTCCTTGATCGTGACTTCGCCTTTGGCGCGCTCGTCGGAACCCTGAATGATCGCGCACGGCGCGTTGCGCTTGTCGGCGTATTTCATCTGCGCCTTCATGCCGGACGACCCGAGATACATCTCGGCCCGGATTCCGGCATTGCGCAGGTCCTGCGTGATCTTCTGATAGCGGGCGACCTCGCCCTTATCCATGACGAGAACGACGACGGGACCGAGAACCTGCTGCCTCTTTTCGCCGATGAGCGAGAGTGCCGCCTGCAGACGCGAGACGCCGATCGAGAAGCCTGTCGCCGGAACTTTCTCGCCGGTGAAGCGCGCGACGAGATCATCGTAGCGACCGCCGCCGCCGACCGATCCGAAGCGTACCGGCTTGCCGTCGTCGCCTTTGACCTCGAACGTCAGCTCGGCTTCGAAGACCGGGCCGGTGTAGTATTCGAGTCCGCGGACGACGGTTTGATCGATGCGGATGCGGCTTTGGTCGTAGCCTGCCGATCTGCACAGTTTCTGAATTTCTAAAAGGTCTTCGACTCCTGAATTGAACGTCGCGTTGTCGCTTTTCTTGCCACCGTCCAAGACAGGCTTTTCGAGGAAGCTGATGACTTCCATCGATTGGGTTGGCGTCAGCTCGGCGCCTTTGGTGAAATCGCCGCTTTCGTCTTTGCGTCCCTTACCGAGAAGATCGGAAACACCTTGCAGGCCCAGGCGGTCAAGCTTGTCGACGGCGCGGAGAACCGTCAGGCGGCGCGTGCTGTCGGTAACATCGAGGCCGATGCTCTCGAGTAATCCATCAAGCAGCTTCCGGTTGCTGACCTTGATGACGTACTTGTCGTTTAGGCCGAGCGCTTCCAGCGTATCGGCGGCGAGCATGCACATCTCGGCATCCGCCGCGACGCCTTCGGCTCCCACCGTATCGGCGTCGAACTGCATGAACTGGCGGAAGCGGCCGGGGCCCGGCTTCTCGTTGCGATAGACGTTGCCGAACGCATAACGGCGGAACGGTTTCGGCAGCGTCTGGAAATTCTGGGCGACATAACGTGCGAGCGGCGCCGTCAGATCGTAGCGCAGGCTCATCCACTGCTCGTCCTCATCCTGGAACGAGAAGACGCCCGCGTTCGGACGATCCTGATCGGGCAGGAATTTGCCAAGCGCGTCGGTGTACTCGATCGCCGGCGTTTCGAGCGCCTGAAAACCGTAGCGCTCGTAGACGTCGCGGATCTTCACGATCATCTCGTTGAGGCCGTGCAGTTCCGCCGCCTCGATATCGCGGAAGCCTTTGGCGAGGCGCGCCACGGGTGCTGTTTGCGCGCTAGTATTATCTTTGGACATGAGGCGAATGGAGACCGTGAAAACGAAAAGTTGCCGTAGCACCTCTGGTGCCCGGCTGCGAGCCCGCCTTATATCGGATCGATCGGGCGGGCGAAAGTCAGGTTCAAGGCCCGAATTTGGCCCCGGAGTTAACGCGTAAATCGCGGTTTCGAAAGCCGAAAGTCCGAACCCACGTGCACGGTTTTGCGCAAACGGCCCCTAAGCCAATGGTAGACGGCGCGCGGCACGACCGCGAGGTCGCGAGCGACAATCAAGTCATGAAGCGGCACTTGCTCGACGCCGAAGCCGCGTTTGAAGGGATAGTCGCCTAGCCCGAAGTCGAAGCGGCGAACCCCTTGAGCAACGAAATGCTTCATCGCTTCGAGGATGATGAGACGGCCTGGCGAGAGATGGCCCCACGCCTCTCTGGCGGTTGATATGCGCAACAGCGTAAACGTGCCGTCGTGCAAGATGCCGAACAGCGTCGCGATGATCTCGCCGTTGGCTTCGAGCGCGAACAGCGAGGCAAGTCCGGTGGCCGAGCCATCGATCGCGAGCCGTTCGTAAAATGCGCGATAGCCTGGTTCGTCGAGAACATAGCTGCTGCCGAGCGTTCCGTGCCGTGCGGCCTGCTGCTCTTCGAGGACGGAACAGACACGCACGATTTCTTCCAACGTCAAGGCGCGATAGAACCGCGGCGCGCTTTCCCTCTCCCATCGCCGATAGCAGCGCTCGACGTCCTTGCGGTACTTCTTGCCGCGCGCATGCAGAAACGTTTCGACCGATTGGGGAATGACGAGCACATTGCTCCAATGCGGCGCGGGCGTAACACCCAGGCGCGTGACCAAGGGATTGGGGCGTCTCCCGATTTTCGCAGGCATGCGCTCAAGTCGGATCAAATCGACGTCGGGCATGGCGCGAAGAACACTTCGCCATGTGCGCCGGATTGAGCGCGGCTTCTTGAGCAACGCCGGTCCGAGGATCGGGCCGCCGTAGCCTGAGACACCGAGATCGGCAAAGCGCGCGACCGTCAGCTTACGCTCTTTCTCGATAATCAATGGCAGGATCAACGCGACTTCGAGGCTGTTCCTTTCGGTCACGACGACGACACGCGGCATTGCATTTCTGGATGGCGCCAAATCCTCGTAGAGGACGGTCAGCCAGTCGAGTGTCTGAAAACCCGTCGAGACAAGCGCGCCCTGAACCGCTTCGAGCGCGGCGAGAGCATCATCGGCTCCGTCGAAGACTTCCGCTATAAAGCGCGGGCCCTTCCACAGGGTGCGCCGGGGCTCAATCCGATCCGCGGCTGCAAGCGCCGCGTCGTGTCTCAAGTCTATCGTCGCCATACGCGTTACACTTCAAAGGCGATTGGGAATGCGCCCTCTGCTCATTGTGCCGCCGCGAGGTCAATAATGGCACCGAAACGCCTGGGATCAAGCCTGAACTCCTCAATCGGACATTATGCCTTTTGGCTATATCTTGAGTAGACCGGTGACGCGAACGATCGCCAATCCGGAGTTAACCCGGCCCGGCGATTATGGCCGCCGCAGAAATGAAAAAAACCGTTTCAAAAACCTGTTCAACGGCCCCGAGCACGTCGCCCGTGTAGCCGCCGATCTTGCGCTGCCCGATCAGAGCGGCGATGGCGGCCGCGGCGAGCGCGATCAACGTAGCGATTGCAAACGCTGATGCCGGCAAGAGGATCAACGCTGGAATTATCCCGAAAAGGACCGCGATCGAGACCTCGGTCGATGTCATTTCCGAAGTCTTTTGGCTCACCTTCGCGTTGCTGTCGCCTGCGTGCGGCAACATCCACATCGTCAGCACTGGAGCAAGGCGGGCTCCGGCATGACCGGCAATCATCACGAGGGCCGCGGAAACCGGATCTAGCGCGATGAGCGCAGCGGCTTTCAACGCTAATACGGAAATCAACGCCAAGGTGCCGTAGGTGCCGATGCGGCTGTCCTTCATGATTTAAAGGCGGCGCTCGCACGTCCTGCCACCGCCGAATGCATCGACCGTGTCGGCGAGGCCGTCCTCGTGAAGGGCGCCAGTAACGGCTATGGCGATCACGAGGCCGACGACCGTCGGCAGCGGTTGAGGCAAGAAAATCGCTGCGACTATGATCGATGCTCCCGCGATTGCACCGACGAGCGCGCCGACGAGCGGCATGTATTTCGCTGATCGCGCAAGCCAATCCCTGGGCCAGTTGTCGACCGCACCGGCGGGAAGTTGTGTCAGGAATTGCAATGCGATGCGGAACAGGCGCAACTCGCTGGCGATCATACCGGATGCTCGCCTGGCAGATCGGCCATTTCACGCAGCATCAGCTCGGCGGCGCGAACGATCGGAATAGCAAGCGCAGCTCCCGTACCCTCGCCGAGCCGCATGTCGAGTTCGAGCAACGGCCTGGCATGAAGATGCGCGAGCACGGCCGTGTGACCAGGCTCGGCCGAGCAATGCGCGAAGACGCAGCACTGGCGCGTCTCCGGCTCCAGCGCGATGGCAGCGAGTGCCGCGACGGTCGAGATGAAGCCGTCGACAACGATCACGCGCCGCGCGGCGGCAGCCGCCGTCATAGCCCCGGCCATCATGGCGATTTCGAAGCCACCGAACTGGCGAAGTGCTTCGCGGGCGCGGGCCGCAGGGTTGGATTCGTTTATCGCGGCACGTACGAGCGCGGCTTCCAAAACCTTGCGCTTGTGATCGACACCGAGCGCGGGTGCACCGGCGCCCGGACCAACGAGCGCAGCCAAATCGATGCCGGTCAGAACGTGCGCGAGCATAGCTGCGGCACTGGTGTTGCCGATGCCGATTTCGCCGTAACCGACGATACCAACATTGCTATCGCTCAACCTGTTATCGATGGCGCGTCCAGCGTCGAGCGCGGCGGCGCATTCCTCGCGCGTCATCGCCGGCTCAATCAGCGCGTTCTTGGTCCCGCTGCCGATGCGGCGATCAATCAATAGATCGTTAGGCGGCAACGATTCCAATAATCCGGCATCGACAAGCTCGACGCCGACGCCGGACGCGCGTGCGAGAACATTGATCCCGGCGTTCCCCGCCAAAACGAATTTTGCGATCTCGCGCGTTACGACCGACGGGTAGGCCGTCACGCCTTCGGCCGTGATGCCGTGGTCACCGGCGAACACAAAAATTTTTGCGAGACCGAGATCCGGTGTCGGAGAACCGGTAACAAGACCGATCTGCAAGGCCAGCTCTTCGAGCCGTCCGAGAGAGCCAATAGGCTTTGCTTTGCCTCGGATGCGGGCTCGAAGTTCATTTTCAAGTGCCGTTCGTGATCCGATGTCTTCTGCTATCACGCTCATACGCCGATATAATCCTCGACGCCGCGTTTCGGCTGCGGCACGTCGGTTGAATATTTTTCCAGATTTTCGAGACCGGGTGGCACGGGTCCGCCGTGTGCCCAGTCGAGCAATTCGATGGTGTGGACGACCGGTATGTCGAGTGCCGTCTGCAGTTGCTGTATGCAGCCGATATTGCCTGTGGCGACGATATCGGGACGCAATGTCTTGATGTTCGCCGCCTTACGGTCGCGGAGTGTCCCCGCGATTTCCGGCTGCAAAATATTGTAGACGCCTGCCGAGCCGCAGCACAGATGACCTTCCGGAACGTCGACGACGGTGAAGCCGGCCTTCTTCAGAAGCGCCTTCGGTTGCGACGTGACGCGCTGGCCGTGTTGAAGCGAACAGGCGGCGTGATAGGCGACCTTGAGACTCGACCACCTTTTCGGGGCGCCGAAGTCGTGGCCGTCAAGGAATTCCGTGACGTCCTGGGCCATCGCAGCAATATCCTTCGCGCGCTTGGCGTACTCGGACTCGTGCCGCAGCAGATGGCCATAATCCTTGACCGTCGTTCCGCAACCCGACGTGTTGACGATGACGGCGTCGATACCGCCCTTGGCAATCTCCTTGCTCCATGCCGCAACGTTGGCGCGGGCGAATTTGACCGCCTCTTCTTCGCGTCCGATGTGCTGGCTCAACGCCCCGCAACATCCAGCGCCGGCCGATACGATGACGTCGATGCCGCCGCGCGCGAAGAGCCGGATCGTTGCGTCGTTGATCTGAGGCCGCAAGACTTGCTGTGCGCAGCCCGCGAGCAGAATGACGCGACCCGTCCTGACGCCCGTCGGAGAAGCGGTGCCCGGTCCACGGAAGCGGCCACCATTAGGCAGATTGGCTGGCGCTAAAGCAACCATCGCGGCCAATTCCGGCATCTTCAGCGTGCGAAACACGTTGGAGAGACGGCGACCGAGCGGCGCCGCGCGCATCGCCCAACGAAACCGACGCGGATAAGGCACAATTTCAGTCAAAGCCTTCCGGACAAAACGATCCTTCAAGCTGCGGCGGCCAGTCTTTTCGATATGCTCCCGGGCGATCTCGACGAGGTGCATGTAATCGACGCCCGATGGACACGTCGTCATGCATGAAAAGCAGGAGAGACACCGGTCGATATGTTTCGAGACCTCGGGCTTCGCGTCGATGCCCTTTTCGAGCATGTCCTTGATCGCGTAGATGCGGCCGCGCGGACTGTCGCGCTCGTCGCCGAGCACGACGTAGGTTGGACAGGTCGCGGTGCAAAGCCCGCAATGCACGCAGCGGCGCAAAATGCGATCCGCTCTTGCGACCTCCGGATCGTCGAGTTGCTCTTTCGTAAAGCTGGTCTGCATCGCGTACCGCTAGAGGGAATTGAGATATTTAGAGATCGGCGTACATCCGTCCGCGGTTCAAAAGTCCATCTGGATCGAAGGCGGACTTTACACCTCGTGTCAATCGTTCGATTTCGGGCTTCAGCGGTTCGAAAACATCAACGCTGGCCCGGACCTCCGGTTGCGCGCGGATCAATGTGGCATGCCCGCCACGAACGGAGACAGCCCTGCGAACGTCCGCCGCACCGGCGTCGGCAGCGGCCGGAACTTCCAGCCAAATGAGCGCGCCAGCCCAATCGTAGAATGCCGTAACGTCCATGAACTTCTGAATTGCAAAGACGATCTCGGCGGCTTTCGTCGGCAACGTCGAAATGCGCCAAAGGCTCGTTTCGGTAGAAAACGGCATGACCGAAAGCGTGCGAAATTGGCTCCACAAGCTCCACGTCGCTTCCGCGTCGAGTTCAATCGGAGTGCCGTATATCTTCAGCGCTGCCTTAAGCTTTTCCTTGCGTTCATCAATCGCGGTCGAAAACGTTTCCAGGCGAAGAAGCGTAACGGACTGATCGATGCCTTGCAGTTTCGGCTGGTTTAGGCGCGCCGCGCAACTCTTCGGCAGGTGCACGGCGCCTGAGACTTCGAGCGGGGTCGCCATGACCGCCGTCAAGGCTTCCATCGCGAGATCATCGGGAAGACCCGTGTAGGCAAGCGTCAACATCGTTTGCGGCAGCGGCGCGACCTTGAATGTTACTTCGGTCATAACCGCGAGCGTGCCCCAACTGCCGGTCAGGCCCCTCGCAACATCGAGTCCAGTGACGTTCTTCATCACACGACCGCCGGACTTGAAAAGCTCGCCGCGGCCGTTGACGGCGCGAACGCCGAGAAGGTTGTCGCGTGCGCTCCCCGCCAAAACCCGGCGTGAGCCGGAAAAATTCGTCGCGAAGACGCCACCGATCGACAATGCTCCGCCGGGCGCGCCAATCGCCGGTCCGAGATCGATCGGCTCAAATGCGAGCATCTGTCCGCGTGTGGCCAGTGTCGTTTCGATTTCGTAGACCGGCGTTCCCGACCGTGCGGACATGACGATTTCGGTCGGCTCATAGAGCGTCACGCCTTTGAGACCCGCCGTCGAGAGCACGATATCGGAGCGGGCGACTCTACCGGCATTGCGCAAGGCGCCATATCCGACAATCTCGACCGGCCGCTTCTGGCTCGCGAGCTTGGCGATCATTGTCTGCAATTCCCATTCGGCAGCGGGACGCAAAAGCTCGGTCACGTGCGCACCATTTATCAGGCTACCTCGGGTATGCTCGGGGGGCGTCCCGCTCGCATCTGCTCGGTGACGGCCAGCGGGAACACCTTCGCAGGGTTCAACCGCCATGTCGGATCGAACACCGACTTGATGCGCGTTTGCACGGCGAGATCCGTCGCCGAAAATTGCGACGTCATCAACTCGCGCTTTTCGATGCCGACGCCATGTTCACCGGTCAGGCAGCCGCCCAGTTCGACGCAAAGTTTCAGGATCGCTTCGCCCGCCAGCTCGGCGCGATCCGCATCGCCGGGTTTGTTTGCGTCATAGAGAACCAGCGGATGCAGGTTGCCGTCGCCGGCATGGAAAATATTGGCGACTTTCAGATCGTGCTCGGCGCAAATCTGGCTGATCCGCGTCAATGCGTGGGGCAGCTGCGCGAGCGGAATCGTGCCGTCCATGCACAGGTAATCCGAGATGCGGCCGATGGCCCCGAACGCCGCTTTCCGGCCCGCCCAAATACGCGCGCTCTGCTCAGGCCCGGCGCTGATGACGACGGTTTTTGGATCGTACTTCGCCGCGATCTCCGCGATGCGGCCGAGCAGGATGCCGATCTCGCTTTCGGAACCTTCGACTTCGACGATGAGCAATGCTTCCACATCGAGCGGATAGCCGGCGCCGGCGAAAGCTTCGCAAACTTCGATCGCGGCGTGGTCCATGTACTCAATCGCCACTGGGATGATACCGGCGGCAACGATTGCGGCGACGCAGCTTCCCGCCGCCTCGGGCGAGCGAAAGCCGATCATCATCGGGCGAGCCCCTTCGGGTGACGGAACGATCTTGACCGTCGCTTCTGTGATGACGCCGAGCTGGCCCTCGGAGCCGATAACGAAGCTCAGGAGATCGTAACCGTTCCGCTCAAGAGTGGGGCCGCCGATGTCGACGACAGTGCCGTCGATCAGCACCATTTTGACACCGAGCACGTTATGGGTCGTCACGCCGTACTTCAGACAGTGCGCGCCGCCCGAGTTCATCCCGAGATTGCCTGCGATCGTGCAAGCGAGCTGCGAAGACGGGTCAGGTGCGTAGAAAAAACCCTTCTCGGCGACTCGCGC
>Ga0182749_1003385_pt1 | contig 10941 bp, 8 predicted proteins | sample eDN3rd37CKraftMG_FD_128875 | JGI IMG/M metagenome (GOLD analysis project Ga0182749, IMG submission 128875) | Enriched Miracle-Growth compost microbial communities from Emeryville, California, USA - eDNA 3rd pass 37_C Kraft MG (version 2) (version 2) ...
CCCGCCGGGCTCGTGATCTTCTCGATGGTCACGGCCTCCGCCGCCGGGGCCAGCACGACGAAGGCGAGTGCGGCGAGCGCGATCAGTTTCAGATAACGTGTCATGAACGGCGCTCCGCCTGCGGGCTGGTGTCCTTGATCAGATAGCCGGTGACCGAGCGCCTCTTGTCGAGCCACTGCCGCGCGGCGGCCTGCACTTCCTCGGCGGTGACCTTGCGGATGCGGTCGGGCCACTGCTCGACGTCGCGCACGGTGGCGCCGGTGGTCAGCGAACTGCCGTACCAGCGCGCCATGCTCGCCTGGCTGTCCTGTGCGTAGACCGCGTCGGCGATCAGCCGCGTCTTGGTGCGCGCGAGCTCCTCGGCGGTGACGCCCTTGTCGGCGACCTCGGCGATGACCTTGTCGATCGCCGTCTCGAGCTGCGGCAGCGTGACGCCGTCCTTCGGCGAGCCGTAGACGCCGAATTTGGAGTCGTCGAGCACCGCGCTCTCGTACCAGGCGCCGACCGCGACAGCGACCTTCCCGTTCACCACCAGCGCCTGATAGAGGCGGCTGTTCGAGCCGGAGCCGAGGATGTGCGCGAGCACTTCGAGCGCCTGCGACTGGCCGGGCTTGGCCGTGTGAAACGACGGCACCAGATAATTGCGCTGCAGGATCGGCATCTCCACGCGCGGATCGGCGAGCGTCAGCGAGCGGGCCGCGATCGGCTTCGGCTCCTGCGGCCGCTCGCGCGGCGGGATCGCCGCGTGCGGCGCCACCTTCCCGTAGGTGTCCTCGGCAAGCTTGAGCGCCGCCTCGGGCGTCACGTCGCCGGCGATCACCACCACCGCGTTATTCGGTCCGTAGTAGCGGCGATAGAAGCCGATGGCGTCGTCGCGCGTCAGCTTCTCCATCTCGTGCCGCCAGCCGATCACCGGACGGCCGTAGGGGCTGTTGAGATAGAGCGCGGCGTTGATCTGCTCCGACAGCCGCGCGCGCGGATTGTTGCCGATGCGCTGGTTCTGCTCCTCGAGGATGACCTCGCGCTCGGGCAGCACGACGTCGTCGGTGAGCTGCAGGCCGGTCATGCGGTCGGCCTCGAACGCCATCACCGTCTTCAGGTCGCCGCTCGGCACGCGCTGGAAGTAGCCGGTGTAGTCGCTGGTGGTGAAGGCGTTCTCCTGCCCGCCCAGCCGCGCAACGACCTCGGAGAACTGGCCGGCCGGATGCTTCGCCGTGCCCTTGAACATCAGGTGCTCGAGGAAATGCGCGAGCCCGGAATGGCCGGCGACCTCGTCGGCGGCGCCGACCTTGTACCAGATCATGTGCGTGACCACCGGCGCGCGGTGATCCGGGATCACCACGAGCTCGAGCCCGTTCGGCAATTTGTAGTCGGCGACCTTCGATCCGGCCTGCTCGGCGGCCTGCAAAGGTGTGGCGAGAGCCGCGGCGATCGCCGCGGCCATGAAGAGTGTCGATTGTCTTGTCACGTGTCCAAACCTTGCGGGTGACGAGGTGGTACGCCCCACGCGTGGCCTCAGGCGATCCGCAGATGCGCTCGACGGGAGCGCGCGGTCACCGTTCGACCGACTTGATGCGATCTTCGGTCGCGTCGGCGGCCTTCGGCGCGGCGTCGCGCCGGGACTGGCCGTAGGGCTGGTCCGGCGACGGCGTCTGGTAGCCCGGCGGCGGCTCGGTGAGCGACGTGCGCGCCGGCTCGCCGGTGAACAGCGCCGTGCCTTCCGACTTGCCGCCGAAGAAGTTGAAGAGACCACCGCGATAGCCGAGCTCGGTCGGCGTCAGCCGCTGGCCTTCGGCGCCGGCCGGCACCGAGGTCTTGATACGGGGCGCCGGCGTGCTCGGGTTGCCGCCGGGGGTCAACTGGGACGGGCTCAACGGCCGCGACCAGGAGTCGATCTCGGCGCTGCTCACGCCCTTGCGCGCCTGCTTCTCGTATTCCTTGCGGCGGGTGACATCCGGGTCCTTCGGCCAGGCCGGATTGCTGGCGGTGATGGCGTCGGGTTTTTCCGGCGGCGGCAGGGTCTTGTCGCCCGGAATCACCAGCGGCGGCCGCTCGTGATAGTCGATCATCTCCTTGCCGTCGGGCTGCAGGCCGAGGCCTTCCAGGAGGCTGCGCAGGATCTTGGTGTCGGGCGCCACATCGTCGTCGGCGGCCCGTGCGGGCGCGGTGGCGGCGAGCATCGCGGCGGCCAGGACGAGACCGGCGGTCGCGGCGGACAGTCTGGCGAACGGCAACGGGCGCATCGAAGTCTTCCGATCTGGCCTCGAGGGCTTTGAAATCGTTAACGATTTCAGCGGCTAAGCGCCACTATCGCGGCGGATCAGGGCGCTTTTGCGGCGCGCTCTCCGAAGAGGCTTTCATACAACAGCCCGATGACCCCGGCAACGATGGCGACATCGGCGAGGTTAAAGACGTACCAGTCGAACCGCCAGGTGGCCGTCTGGATGTGGAAATAGACGAAGTCGAACACCCAGCCATAGGCGAAGCGGTCGATGGCGTTGCCGATCGCCCCGCCGACGATGAGGCCGAGCGACAGCGCCGTCAGCCGGTCGCGCGCCCGCATCAGCCACACGGCGAGTGCGACGACCGCCGCGGCCTTGAAGCCGAGCAGCACCCATTGCCCGAGCGCCCCCTCGGTCTGGAACAGGCCGTAGCTGATGCCGGTGTTGCGGACGAAGACGAAATCGAGGAAGGGCCCGAGCTTCAGCGGCGGCCGCCCGGGCAGCCCGTAGACGAACATCAGATAGAGCTTGCTCGCCTGGTCGAGCGCGCAGGCGAGGACCGCGGCGAGGATCCCGAGGCGGAGGGTCGAGGGAAAGACGGTCAATCGCTCCGGTAAGCTCAACGATGAAGCTCCAGCCTGTCATGGCCGGGCTTGTCCCGGCCATCCCGATTCACAGGCACGGTCTTGCCCACCTAAGCGAGATCACCGGGCCAAGCCCGGTGATGACAGCTTTCAGCCCGGCCTTGCCAGCCATCATTCCGCCGCCTTGCGCAGCGCGTCCCATTCGCGCAGCGCCTGCGCGTCGCGCGGCGAGACGTCCGGATAGTCCGGATCGGCGCCGACGGTGTTGAGCACCTTCCACGAGCGCGCGCATTTGCGGCCCTCGGCGAGGTTCGGCACTACCGCGACGCCGGCCACGTCCGGCAGACGGAAGGCGTCGGCCGGGCCCTCGTCGCGCGCCAAGGTCGCCGCCGAGGTGATGCAGATTTCGGCGAGGTCGACGTCGGCGACCGCCTCGAACAGGTCCTCGTTCGACACGTGCACGATCGGATGCGCCTCCAACGAAGAGCCGATGCGCTTCTGCGCCCGCTCGATCTCGAGCGCGCCGGTGACGACGCGGCGCACGATGCGCACCTTGCGCCATTTCTCGGCGAGCTTGTCGTTGCGCCAGGCGGCCGGCACGTCGGGGAAGAGCTCGAGATGCACGGACCTGGCGCCGGCGCCGTGGCGCGACAGCCACGCCTCCTCGGTGGTGAAGCACAGGATCGGCGCGAGCCACGTCACCGTGCAGCGAAACAGATGATCAATGACGGTGAGACTCGCCTTGCGCGCCATCGACGAGATCGGGTCGCAGTAGAGCGTGTCCTTGCGGATATCGAAGTAGAACGCCGACAGGTCTGCGGTCATGAACGCCGACAGCGTCGCGAAGATGCGCTTGTAGTCGAACTCGGCGTAGGCCTTGCGCACGATCTCGTCGAGCTCGGCGAGGCGGTGCAGCATCAGCCGCTCGAGCTCGGGCATGTGCTCGGGCTTGACGCGCTCGTCCTCGTTGAAATGCGCGAGCGAGCCGAGCATCCAGCGGATCGTGTTGCGCAGCTTGCGATAGGTGTCCGCCGTGGTCTTGAGGATCTCGGGGCCGATGCGCAGGTCGTCGGCATAGTCCGACGCGCACACCCACATGCGCAGGATGTCGGCGCCGGACTGCTTGATGACGTCCTGCGGGAAGACCTGGTTGCCGAGCGACTTCGACATCTTGCGCCCGTCCTCGGCCAGCACGAAGCCATGTGTCAGCACGACGTCGAACGGCGCGCGGCCGCGCGTGCCGCAGCTTTCCAGAAGCGACGAGTGGAACCAGCCGCGATGCTGGTCCGAGCCTTCCAGATACATCACCGTATCGTTGCCGCCGTCGACCTTGCGCTTGATGCCGGCGAGCTGCGGGAAGTGCTCGGGGTCCTCCAGCACGAAGGCGTGCGTCGAGCCGGAATCGAACCAGACGTCGAGAATGTCGTCGACCTTCTTCCAGCTATCGGCGGCGAGCTTCGGCCCGAGGAAACGCTCGCGCGCGCCCTCCTTGTACCAGGCGTCGGCGCCTTCCGCGGCGAAGGCCTCGACGATGCGCAGCTCGACGTCCGGATCCTGCAGGATGTCGACCGAGCCGTCCGGCTTCTCCTTGATGAACACCGCGATCGGCACGCCCCAGGCGCGCTGGCGCGAGATCACCCAGTCGGGGCGGTTGACGATCATGCCGTTGATGCGGTTCTCGCCCTGCGGCGGCACCCATTTGGTCACCGAGATGGCATGCAACGCCCGCGCGCGCAGCGTATCGCCGGCGCGGTCGATGTCCTTGTCCATCGCGATGAACCACTGCGGCGTGTTGCGGAAGATCACCGGCTTCTTCGAACGCCACGAGTGCGGATACTGGTGCTTGAGGCGGCCGCGCGCGACGAGCATGCCGGCCTCGACCAGCGCCTTGATCACCGCCTCGTTGGCGTCGCCCTTCTCGCCCTTGTCGGTAATGACGCGCTTGCCCGTGAAGCCGGGCGCGGCGGCGGTGAAGGCGCCGTTCTCGTCGACGGTATAGGGAATGGCGGTGTTGATGCCGCGCGCCTCGAGCGCGCGTGCGTTCTCCACCCACACCTCGAAGTCCTCGCGGCCGTGGCCGGGCGCGGTGTGCACGAAGCCGGTGCCGGCGTCGTCGGTGACGTGCTCGCCGGCGAGCAGCGGCACGTCGAAGTCGTAACCCATCGCCGCCAGCGGATGCTTGCAAACCATGGCGCCGAGCGTTTCGGCGGAGACGTCGGCGACCTTCTGGAAAGCGGCGACGCGCGCCTGCTTGAACACATCGACGGCGAGCTTGTCGGCGAGGATGAGGAGATCGCCGACCTTGGCCCAGTTGTCCGGCGCCGCGTCGGTGACCTTATAAAGGCCATAGCCGATCTTCGGCGAGAACGAGATCGCGCGGTTGCCCGGCATCGTCCATGGCGTCGTGGTCCAGATGACGACACTCGCCACGCCGTCATGGCCGGGCTTGTCCCGGCCATCCACGTCTTTGTTTTGCAGCAAGTCGTGGATGCGCGGGTCAAGCCCGCGCATGACAGAGAGGTTGACCGGAAACTTCACCCACACGGTGTCCGAGGTGTAATCCTCGTACTCGACCTCGGCCTCGGCGAGTGCCGTCTTCTCGACCACCGACCACATCACCGGCTTGGAGCCGCGATAGAGCGTGCCGTTGGCGGCGAACTTCATCAGTTCGCGCGCGATCTGCGCCTCGGCCGGAAAGCTCATCGTCGTATAAGGATGCTGCCAGTCGCCGATGACGCCGAGGCGCTTGAACTCCTCGCGCTGCACGCCGAGCCAGTGCTCGGCATAGGCGCGGCATTCCTGGCGGAACGCGACCATCGCCTTCGGGTCTTTCAGGTCGGGCTTCTGCTTGCCCTTGGAGCGGTAGTTCTCCTCCTCGATCTTCCACTCGATCGGCAGGCCGTGGCAGTCCCAGCCCGGCACGTAGTTGCTGTCGAAGCCGAGCATCTGCTGCGAGCGCGTCACCACGTCCTTGAGCACCTTGTTGAGCGCGGTGCCGATGTGGATGTTGCCGTTCGCGTAAGGCGGGCCGTCGTGCAGGATGAACTTCTCGCGGCCTTTCGAGGCGGCGCGGAGCTCTTCGTAGAGGCGCTCGCCGTGCCAGCGCTTGAGGATTTCCGGCTCACGCTGCGGCAGGCCGGCGCGCATCGGGAAATCCGTCTGCGGCAGGAACAGGGTCTCGGAATAATCGCGTTCGGGCTTGGACATAGCCGGGCTTTTAGCAGGGCGGTTTCGGCCAGGAAAGGCCGGCTTCCGGCTTCAAACCGCGCCGAGCACCGGGAAGGCGCCGGCGGCACGCGCGAGCGCGTCCCGCGCCTGCGCGGCGTCGTGGTCCATGGCGCGCGTGAGCGCCGCGACCGAGTCGAACCGCTCCTCGCCGCGGATCCAGCCGATGAAGGCGACGTCGATGATCTTGCCGTAGAGATCGCCGGAAAAGTCGAACAGGAACACCTCGAGCAGAGGTGGGCCGTTGTCGAAGGTCGGCCGCCGCCCGAAACCTGCCACGCCGTCATGAATCCGGCCGTCGACCGCCGCCCGCACGGCGTAGATGCCGTGCTTGAGGCCGCAGGAGGCGTCGAGCCGGATATTGGCGGTCGGGAAGCCGAGATCGCGGCCGCGCTTGGCGCCGTGGATGACCTCGCCGGAGACGAACCAAGGCGCGCCGAGCAGCTCGGCCGCCTCCACCACCTTGCCGGCGACGAGCGCCTCGCGCACCGCCCCGGACGACACCGGCCGCCCCTCGTCCTCGAGCGGCGGCACGATGTCGACGAGAAAACCGCGCTCGGCCCCCTGGCCGGCGAGATAGGCCGGCGAGCCCTGCCGGTCCTTGCCGAAGTGGAAGTCGAAGCCGATCGCCGCGCCGCCGATGGCGAGGCGGCCGACCAGGATGCGGTCGATGAAATCCTGCGCCGAGGTGGCGGCGAGCGCCGCGTCGAAGCGCAGGATCACCGCACCGTCGAGCCCGGTGGCGGCGAGCAGGCGCAGCTTGTCGCGCTCGCCCGAGAGCCGGAACACCGGCACATCGGGCCGGAAGAAGGTGCGCGGATGCGGGTCGAAGGTCAGCGCCGCCGCCTTGCGGCCGAGCGCCCGGGCGCGGGCGAGCGCCGCCCCGATCACCGCCCGGTGGCCGCGGTGGACGCCGTCGAAATTGCCGATGGCGACGACGCAGCCGGCAAGGTCGCCGGCCGCGAGCGCGGCGGCGTCGCCGCGTACGATCTCGAAGCTGTGTCGGGGAGAGGTCATCGGGCGGTCGCGGCGGTCATGCGGCGCCCCTTCAATCGTGCCGTCGCGCCGGCGTCAAGCGGCGGGCATCGGGCGCATTACGGTAAAGACCGGGTAAAGAAAGCGTTTAACCTGTTGTTCAAGCCCGATTGATAGGTTGCACCCATTCGCGGGCGCCCTCGGAGGGGCTTAAGACGTCATGGCTGTCGATCTGACCCTGCCGGTCCTGGTGGTGGACGACTACAACACCATGATCCGCATCATCCGCAACCTTCTCAAGCAGATCGGCTTCGAGAACATCGACGATGCCTCCGACGGCAGCGCGGCGCTGGCCAAGCTGCGCAAGCAGAAATACGGCCTCGTCATCTCCGACTGGAACATGGAGCCGATGAGCGGCTACGAGCTGCTGCAGGAGGTGCGCGCCGATCCCGAGCTCGCGGCCACGCCCTTCATCATGGTCACGGCCGAGTCGAAGACCGAGAACGTCATCGCCGCCAAGAAGGCCGGCGTGTCGAACTACATCGTCAAGCCGTTCAACGCGCTGACCCTGCGCAACAAGATCGAAGCGGTCTTCCCGGACGTCGCCGTCCCGGCGGCTTGATCGGGCTGCATTAGCGACAAGCAAGACCTCACCCCGCCTCGTCCTGAGGAGCGGCCGCAGGCCGCGTCTCGAAGGACGTGGCGGCCATCGTGATGGGGCCGCCCACATCCTTCGAGACGCATCGCTGACGCGATGCTCCTCAGGATGAGGGCGGGTTGGATGCCGCGCTTGCGACAGCCCTCACCACGCCAGATGCCGCATCACCGCCTTCGGCGCCTCGCCGGCGGCGGCGAACACGCTCGCCAGCGCCTTGGCGTCGGGCCGGTCGCGGCCGCCGACCTCCTCCGCGTGAATGCCGGAGGTGATGAACAGGAAATCGATGCCGGCGGTGCGCGCGCCCTTGAGGTCGGTGCGCACCGAATCGCCGATCGCCAGCACGCGCGCCGGCGCGACGTCGCGGCCGAGCGCCTCCTTGGCGCGGTCGAGCGCCATGTCGTAGATCGGCCGGTACGGCTTGCCGGCGTACAGCACCTCGCCGCCCATCGTCTGGTACATGTCGGCGATGGCGCCGGCGCAGTAGACGAGCGTGCCGCCGCGGTCGACCACCACGTCCGGATTGCCGCAGACCATGAACATCTTGCGCACGAGCATCGTCTCGAGACGCGCGCGGTAGTCCTCCGGTCCCTCGGCCTCGTCGTCGTCGAGGCCGGTGCAGACGACATAGTCGGCGCGCTCCAGCGTCTCGAAGGTCACGTCGAGGCCGGCGAACACCGAATGGTCGCGCTCCGGGCCGATGTGCAACAAGGTCTGCCCCGGCCGCGACCGGATCACCGATCGCGTCACGTCGCCGGATGACACCAGCGCGTCGTGCGTCTCGCGCGGCACGCCGAGACGGTCGAGCTGGCGGCCGACGGCCTCGTGCGGCCGCGGCGCATTGGTGATGAACACCACCACCGCACCGCGCGCCCGCGCCCGCATCAGCGCGTCGCAGGCGCCAGGAAAGGCCTTCACCCCGTTGTGCACGACGCCCCAGACGTCGCAGAGCAGGACATCGTAGTTCGGCGCGATCTCGGAAAAATGCGGCAGGAGCGGGGACACAAGAAGCCTCGGATCGGTCGGACAATCGGTCGATGCGTCGTCCTCCCCGGACCGGAGAAGGACGAGCGAGGGCTCATTACACGAGATCGCATGTGCGGGGAATGCGACCCCGGACCGCTGAGACACACCGGCCTCATTCCCGGCGATGAAGCAGACGAGACGTCAGGCCGCGGGCGTCGCGAGCTCGGCGCGGGCGTCGGCGCCGAGCGCCTCGGGCCGCACCGGCCGCGGCGCCGAGAACAAAAAGCCCTGGCCGAAGCGGACGTCGTAGTCGAGCAGATCGAGCACCGTGTTCTCGCTCTCGATGCGCTCGGCGACGAGGTCGATGCCGGCGCGCGCGAGCAGGTCGGCGAGATCCTCCGGATGGATGTCGCTCTGCGCGCCGGAGGCCTTGTTGAGCAGCAGCTTGGCCGGCACCTTCAAGAAGCGGAACGAGCGCTCGGCGAGCTCGCGCGGCTCCATGCGCAGGTCGGTGACGTGGTCCATGGAGAAGCGGAAGCCGCGCTCGGCCAGCGCCGACAGGCTCTCCTGCTCGAGCGGCCCGAAATTGCGATAGGCGCTCTGGGTGAATTCGAAGGTGAGCGAGTCGCCGAGCGCGCGGTTGGCGTCGACGAAGTCGAGGAACTGACGGAATTGCGCGGTATCGGTCAGCGTCGTCGGGCTGATGTTGCAGAACACGCCGAGCTCGCGGCTCTTCAATTGCAGCCGGCGCACCACCTGCACCGCGCGGAACAGGAGCAGGTTGTCGATCTTCGGCATCAGGCCGGCCATCTCGGCCGCCTCGACGAAGGCTTCCGCCGGCACGATGTCGCCGTCCTCGGTGCGCAGCCGCGACATCGCCTCGTAGAAGCGCACCTTGCGCTGCGGCAGCGTGACGATCGGCTGCAGGTAGAGATCGACGCGATGGTGGTCGAGCGCCTGCAGGACCAGTTCGACCACGGCGCTGCGGCCCATGCCGCGCGGGACGGCCGGCGGCGACACCGCATCGCTTTCGCGCAGCGCCAGCGGCGCCTCGACCGGCGCCACCGATGCCACCGGCGCCACGACGGCGGCCGGCGCATGGACGTGCAGCGCGCCGCCCTGGCGCAGCGCGGCGTCGTGCGCGGCGACGCTGTCGGCGAGATGGCGCACCAGACTGCCGAGCTCGCCGATCTCGGCGGCGAGCGGGTCGACCGCGCCGCGCGCCCGCGACACGGTGTTGCTGACGCTGGTTTCGACGGCATTGAGCCGGCGCGACAATTCCGCCACCTGGCGCGCGAGATCGGCGGTGCCGCGCGAGAGGTCCGCGATCTGATCGCCGAGATCGGCGCGGTCGCGCAGCCGGCCGGAGATGGAATGATACAGCGCAAGCCCGATCAGCGTGGCGAGGCCGACGATGGCCGAGCTGCGGCCGTCCAGCTTGAAGGCGAGGAACATCACCGCGCCCAGCGAGGCCGCGATGAGCACCATGCAGACGGCGATGAAGATGGCGCTGAGACGGCGCATGGCCGGTCGAAATCCCCCGCAGGCAGGAGCGAACGGCCGAGAGCGATTCGCATCCTCCACAACCAATGTCCATGACGCGGCGGGTCTGCGCAACAGGCAAACGCTGCTATGGTAAGGGCAGATCAGCCTTTATTCGCAGGAACTTGAGCCGTTGGAACCGACGCCGCGCGCCGCCCCCCTCCTCGCCTGGGTCACCCGTGCACCGGGACAGGCGCTCGCAGCCATCCTCGCCGTGCACGCGCTGGTGTGGACCGCCCTGCCGACGCTGCTTTACGCCAACCTGCCGCTCGACCTCATCGAGGCCCTGATGTACGGGCGCGAGTGGCAGCTCGGCTACGACAAGCTGCCGCCTTTGCCGTGGTGGCTGGTCGAGATCGCGTACCGGATCACCGGCCACGACTTTTCCTACTACTTCCTGGCGCAGATCGCGGTCTGCACGGCCCTGCTGGCGGTCTATCTGACGGCGCGGCCGCTCGTCGGCGGCGCCGGCGCGCTGGTCGCGGTGCTGATCGTCGACGGCTTGCATTACCTCAACTACACCGCGGCCAAGTTCAACCACGACGTCGTGCAGCTGCCGTTCTGGGCGCTCGCCGGCTACGCGCTGCACCGCGCCTTGCGCAAGGGGCAGCTGCTCGACTGGCTCCTGCTCGGCCTCGCCGTCGGCCTCTCGCTGTGGGCGAAGTATTTCGTCGTCGTGCTGGTGGCGCCGATGGTCGTCTTCGCCCTCGTCGATCGCGACGCGCGCAAGTGCCTGGCGACGCCGGGGCCCTACGTGGCGGCGGCGGTCGCG
>Ga0182749_1003386_pt1 | contig 10940 bp, 10 predicted proteins | sample eDN3rd37CKraftMG_FD_128875 | JGI IMG/M metagenome (GOLD analysis project Ga0182749, IMG submission 128875) | Enriched Miracle-Growth compost microbial communities from Emeryville, California, USA - eDNA 3rd pass 37_C Kraft MG (version 2) (version 2) ...
CGATGTCGGCTTCGCGCTCGGTGGGCGCGTCGACCTCGGCTTCGGACCGTTCGTCGTTGCGTTCCAGCATGGGGTTGTCGGCCAGGGCCTGCGAGATCTCGGCCTGCAGGTCCAGCGTGGAAAGCTGCAGCAATCGTATAGATTGTTGCAGCTGAGGGGTCAACGTCAGGTGTTGACCGGTACGAAGTTCTAACGCGGGCCGGGTCATAGGTACAATATTTTGCATGATGAACGCCACCTCGCCCGAACGCGTCCGCCAAGACTGCCGCCTGATCGGTCAGACACTGCTCAAATTGGCGCTCCCCCGGCTGCTGGTCAGGGCCGTGGTGCTGGTCGTTGCCGCCATTGTGTGGCTGCTCGTAGCCTCGTGGCTGCTTAGCCTCGGCCAGGGCCTGAACTTCGAAAATCTACCGATCGTCGGCCAGGACGGCAGCAATTTCCTGCAAAGGGCGCTCCCCTACGCGCGGTGGGGCGTGGTGGTCATCTGGACGCTGATCATATTCTTCATTGCGCGCGCCTGGGTGGCTTCCGACATGGCCGCGGCGCGGGCCCGCCCCGTGCCCTCGGACGACCTGGCCGACCTGGTGCCGCAGTTGTCCGACGAAGTCGTGGCCGTGCTGCGCTGGGTGTGGGGCAGCCGCGACGAACCCTTCACCCTGGGCGACCTGCGCCAGGCGCTGGCCGAACTGCGCCACAGCCGCATCGGCAAACTCGACCTGGTCCGCCAGCAGGCCGATATTCTCGATGGCCGGGCAACCCGGCAGCCAATGGGCAACCTCGGCAACCCGGGCAGCCCCGCAACGGCGCGGCCCACCGCCAGTTTGCCGCAGCCGGAAGCCCGCCCGGCGGGGGCCCGCATCGAACCCAATTTGTAGGTCTTTAGGCCCTGGCCGTTGCGCCGGCGCCAAAAATGTGTTTGACTTACGGCTTATGGCCGATATCCGATTCCCCCTCGCGATTGCCTCCGGACGCCTCAGCGCCCCGGTCGCCGGCCTGCGCGCGCAAATTTCCCCCATCGCGCTATCGCTATACCTACCGATCGGTTGCCGGGCCTAGCGCCCGTGGTAGCTCGGCAGCCACGCTCCGCCACAAGCCTGTTCCCTGTTCATCGCTTGCCTCCAGCCGGCCCACTCATGGCCCGCTGATGCCCCGGACCACTATCCCGGCCTGCCGAACAGGGTTCCCCGGAACCGAAACCGGAATTCCTCCCGCCACACATCGGGAATATTGATCGAGGTGTACTGATGCTTGCCAACCCCGCCACCAAATACGTACCGTTTGCGCCGTTCGCGCGTGATTTCTCCGAACGCACCTGGCCCAGCCGCCGCATCACCCAGCCGCCCATCTGGATGAGCACCGACTTGCGCGACGGCAACCAGTCGCTGATCGAGCCCATGAGCGTCGAGCGCAAGCTGCGTTTCTTCGAGCAGCTGGTCAAGATCGGCTTCAAGGAAATCGAAGTCGGCTTCCCGTCGGCCTCGCAAACCGACTTCGACTTCGTGCGCAAGCTGGTCGATGAAAAACGCATTCCCGACGACGTCACCATCATCGTGCTGACCCAGTCGCGCGAAGATCTCATCAGCCGCACCGTCGAAGCCGCGGCGGGCGCCAAGCAAGCCATCGTGCACCTGTACAACGCCTGCGCCCCGGCGTTCCGCAAGGTGGTGTTCAACATGAGCAAAGACGAGATCAAGCAAATTGCCATCTCGGGCACGCAGTGGGTCAAGCAGTACATGGCCCAACACCCCGAAACGCAATGGCGCTACGAATACTCGCCCGAAGTCTTCAGCACCACCGAACCCGAATTCGCGCTGGAAGTCTCCAACGCCGTGGCCGACGTCTGGCAACCCACGCCCGAGTGCAAAATGGTGCTGAACCTGCCGGCCACCATCGAAGCCACCACGCCCAACCTGTACGCCGACCAGATCGAGTGGATGCACAAGAACCTGGCGCGCCGCGACAGCATCGTGCTGAGCGTGCACCCGCACAATGACCGCGGCACCGCCGTGGCCGCCGCCGAATTCGCCGTCATGGCCGGCGCCGACCGCATCGAAGGCTGCCTGTTCGGCAGCGGCGAGCGCACCGGCAACGTCGACCTGGTCACGCTGGCGCTGAACCTGTACACGCAGGGCGTGCATCCGGGGCTGGATTTCTCCGACATCGACGAAGTGCGCCGCTGCGCCGAATACTGCAACCAGTTGCCGGTGCACCCGCGCCATCCGTACGCCGGCGACCTGGTCTTTACCGCGTTCTCTGGCTCGCACCAGGACGCCATCAAGAAGGGCTTCGCGCAGCAAAAGCCCGATGCCGTCTGGGAAGTGCCCTACCTGCCCATCGACCCGGCCGACCTGGGCCGCAGCTACGACGCCGTCATTCGCGTCAATAGCCAGTCGGGCAAGGGCGGGGTGTCGTACCTGCTCGAGCAAGAACACGGCCTGGTGCTGCCGCGCCGCCTGCAAATCGAATTCAGCCGCGCCATCCAGCGCGTTACCGACGAGACCGGCCGCGAAGTCACGGCCGACGACGTGCACACCATTTTCAACCGCGAGTACCTGGAGCAGCATAGCCCCTGGAAGCTGGTGCGCCATCGCATCGACGGCGACCCGGCGGGCGGGCAGGGCAAGCAATTCAGCATCCAGGTCGAGCTGGACTACAACGGCGAGCGCCGCGTGGTCACCGGCTCGGGCGACGGCGCGATCTCGGCCTTCGTCGCGGCGCTGGGCATCCCCGTGCGCATCATGGACTACCACGAGCACGCCATCGGCACCGGCACCGACACGCGCGCGGCCAGCTACGTTGAACTGCGGGTGGGCGATTCGGCCACCGGCTTCGGCGTGGGCATCGACCGCGACATCGTCACGGCGTCGTTCCAGGCCGTGCTCAGCGCCGTGAACCGGCACCTGGCCAACGGCGTGACCGTCACTGAAAGCGAGACTGCCCAGGCCGCGTGATCCGCGTTCCCAGGCATGAAAAGCCCGCCTTACCCGGCGGGCTTTTCTTTTTGCGGCGGCGGCCGCGCGCAGCGGATGGGGCTGGGCTGCGCAGGTGCCTGGCGCCGCACGGGCGAGACGGCCGAGGCACACGGCGGTGTCCGACACCTGCGGAGTCAGACACCTGGTTGCACGCGGCGAAGGGTATGGATGGTGTCGGGCTCCGCTGGTGCCTGACACCGCACGGGCGAGACAACCGAGGCGCGCGGCGGTGTCCGACACCTGCGGAGTCAGACACCTGGTTGCACGCGGCGAAGGGTATGGATGGTGTCGGGCTCCGCAGGTGCCTGACACCGCACGGGCGAGACAGCCGAGGCGCGCGGCGATGCCTGACACCGTTCAGGCGCCGAGACTTGCAGCATCTGACACCCTACGACATTGCGGGGCTTTCCGCGCCGGACTGTCCACGCTCGCGCTCAGGCGTCGCCTTCGGGACGCAGCACATTCAGCACCCAGCGCGCTATAGCCAGGGTGCGGCGGTCATCGCCGGGCCGGCCCACGGCCTGCAGGCCTACCGGCAGGCCTTGCGGGCCGGTGTCGAACGGCAGGTGCACGCAAGGACAGCCGAACAGCGTCCACACACGGCAGAACTGCGGATCGCCGGTGCCTTGCTCGATGAAAGGCGCCTCGCCGCTGGCGCTGGGCGCCAGCAGAATGTCGTAGTCTTCGAACCAGGGCTCTGCCTGGGTGCGCCCCTGCGCAGCGCGCTCCAGGTTGGCGCGGTGCTCGTCGGCGCTGATCTGGCTGCCAGCCTCGAGCAGCGCCTGCAGCGAACCGCTCAGCCTGCCGGCGTGGCGGATGCGCTCGAACGCCAGTGACTGCGCGGCCTCGAAGCTCATGATGTCGGCATGCACCTGCACCAGCGCGCACAGGTCGGGCGGCAGCTCCAGCTCGCAGACCTGCGCGCCGGCGCGCGACAGCAGGCCAGCAGCGAGCTCGTAGGCCTTGCGGGTTTCGGGCAGGGTGTGGCGCCATTGCAGAGTGCGGTACATACCGATGCGCGGGCGGGAGTCGTAGTCGAGCTCGCGCAGGCCCGGGTCGCGCATCAGCACCGAGGCAAACAGCGCAACGTCGTCGACACTGCGGGCAAAACCGCCAATAGTGTCTAGCGATTCGGCCAGGCTTTTCAGGCCAGCGCGCGCCACGCGGCCGAACGACGGCTTATAGCCCACCACGCCGCAATACGCCGCCGGCCGGATGATGGAGCCGGCCGTCTGGGTGCCAAGCGCGAAGGGCACCATGCAATCGGCCACGGCCGCGGCCGAGCCGCTGGACGAACCGCCCGGCGTATAGGCCGGGTTGTGCGGGTTGCGCGTGGGCCCCGGCTGGTAGGTGGCGAATTCGGTAGTGACGGTCTTGCCCGCCACCAGCGCGCCGGCCTCGCGGCACAGCGCCACGGCGGCTGCGTCCATGGGCGGGCGATGGCCTTCGTAGATGGGCGAACCATAAGACGTGGGCAGGTCGCAGGTGGCGAACATGTCTTTCACGCCGAATGGCAGCCCGTGCAGGACGCCGCGCGTGGCGGACTGGTCGAGCGCGCGCGCCTGGGCGAGCGCCTGGGCCTTGTCGAGCGCGGCCCAGGCATGCACGACGCCGTCGCGCTGCTCGATGCGCGCGAAGCACGCGCGCAACAGTTGTTCGGCGCTCAGTTCACGGCGCGCCAGCAATTGAGCGGCTCGCGTCGCGCTCAAGCAGTTCAGTTCTACAGCCATTGCCCCATACCCTTGTACCGCATCGTTGTTCTATGACGGTATAGCGCGCGCCCATGACGGTTATTGCGTTGCCACAAGCGCGACGCGCGCCTGGCGGCGCCCGCAAGCCGCGTGCCGCGGGCGCGGCTTGCGGCGCCGCACCACCTGTTTTAATTGGCTGGGCGACAAAATCACGATACCGTATCTCGTGACATCTGGCTGTCATGCTTTACCCCTAGAATGAAATCGTTTTCATGGGTGAACCTGCCGTGCCCGACAAACCGCCGCATCGACCGTCGATTCTGGAAATCGCCCGCAAGGCCGGCGTATCGCCAGCCACCGTGTCGCGCGCCTTCAACCAGCCTGAGCTGCTGCGTCCCGAGACGCGGGCGCGCATCGAGGCCGTGGCGCAGCGCAGCGGCTTTCGCCCCAACCGCGTCGGCCGCAGCCTGCGCGCCGGCCGCACGCGCACCATCGGGCTGCTGCTGCCCACCTTGGCCAACCCGGTGTTCGCCGATTGCTTCGAAGGCGCCGAGCAACATGCGCGCACGGCGGGCTACAGCGTGATGATGGGCATTACCGGCTACGACCCTTCCGTCGAAGCCGAATCGGTGCAGGCGCTCATCGACCATCAAATCGACGGCCTGATCCTCACCGTGGGCAACCCGGCTCGCAACACCACGCTGCAGGCGCTGGACGCGGCCGGCATGCCGCACATCCTGGCCTACAACGAGTCCGGCTCGCATCCATTCGTGTCGGTCGATAACAAGGCCGCCGCCCATGAAATGGTGGCGCGGCTGGCCGCGCTGGGACACCGCCGCATCGCCTTCGTCAGCGGGCCGCTACCCGCCTCCGACCGGGCGCGCCGGCGCCTGCTGGGCGCGCGCGCATGCGCGCGCGAACTGGGCCTGCCCGCAGTGGCGCACCTGGCGGTGGCGGCCCATACCGAATCCAGCGCGCCGATGCTGCGCAAGCTGCTGGCGCGCGCCGACGCACCCACCGCCCTGTTCTGCTCCAACGACTTGCTGGCGGCTTCGGTCATCGCGCAACTGGCCGCGCTGCGCGTGCGCGTGCCCGACGACATCGCCGTGTGCGGCTTCGACGGCGTCAGCATCGGCGCGCTGATGGTGCCGCCCCTGAGCACCGTGCAACAACCCAGCCGGGAAATCGGCGCCACCGCGTGCGCCATGTTGCTGGCGCGCCTGGACGGCGGCGAATTCCCCGCATCGGTGCGCTTGCCGCACCGCATCGTCGACGGCGGCACCGCCGCCACCGTCGCCCCTTCTATCACCCCGACAAGGAAACGCTCATCATGAAACCGCTCATCCGCACCGCGCTGCGCGCGGCCGCGCTGGCCATGGCCCTGACCGGGGCCGCGGCGCAGGCGCAAAACGCCATCTGCTACAACTGTCCGCCCGAATGGGCCGACTGGGGCACCCAACTGAAGGCCATCAAGCAGGCCACCGGCATCAATGTGCCGGCCGACAATAAAAACTCGGGCCAGTCGCTGGCCTCGATCGCCGCCGAGAAGAACAATCCGGTGGCCGACGTGGTGTACTACGGCGTCACCTTCGGCATCCAGGCCGCGAACGACGGGCTGGTGCAAGCCTACCGGCCGCAACACTGGGACCAGATTCCCGACGGCATGAAAGATCCCGACGGCAAATGGTTCGCCATCCACTCGGGCGCGCTGGGCCTGATGGTCAATGTCGATGCGCTGGGCGGCAAGCCCGTGCCGCGCTCGTGGGCCGACCTGCTCAAGCCCGAATACCGCGGCATGGTGGGCTACCTGGACCCGGCCTCGGCCTTCGTGGGCTACGCCGGCGCGGTGGCCATCAATCGCGCCATGGGCGGCACGCTGGACGACTTCGGCCCGGCGCTGGCCTGGTTCAAGAAAATGTCGGGCAACGATCCCATCGTGCCCAAGCAGACCGCCTACGCGCGGGTGCTGTCGGGCGAGATTCCGATCCTGATCGACTACGATTTCAACGCCTACCGCGCCAAGTACAAGGACGGCGGCAATGTCGAATTCGTTATTCCCTCCGAAGGCACCATTGCCGTGCCTTACGTGATGAGCCTGGTGGCTGGGGCGCCGCACGCCGACAACGGCAAGAAGGTGCTGGACTTCACCCTGTCCGACCAGGGCCAGGCGATCTGGGCCAATGCCTTCCTGCGCCCGGTACGGCCGGAAGCCATGTCGGCCGAGGCGCAGAAGAAGTTCCTGCCCGCCGCCGAGTACGCCCGCGTCGGCACGGTGGACTACGCCAAGATGGCGGCCGGCCAGCGCGCGTTCTCGCAGCGCTACGCGCAAGAGGTGAACTGATGGCGCCGGCACAGGCCGTGGAGCGCTGACATGGCGCGCCGTGGATGGATCTGGTTCGCCGTGCCGGCGGCGACACTGTTCCTGGCATTCTGGCTGCTGCCGATGGCGGGCCTGGCGCTGATCGGCGCCGAGATCAAGGACGGCCAGTCGGCCTACCTGACGGTGCTGACCCGGCCGCAGTACTGGATCAGCCTGTTCAACACAGTGGCCCTGTCGCTGGCCGCCACGCTGGCCACGCTGCTGCTGGCGCTGCCCGTTGGCCGATTCCTGGCCTGGCACCGCGATTTCCCGGGGCGGCGGCTGCTGATGTCGCTGTTGATGTTCCCGCTGGCGTTTCCCGGCGTCGTGGTGGGGTTCTTGATCATCCTGCTGGCGGGGCGACAGGGCGTCATCGGCAACATCACCAGCTGGCTGACGGGCGATCGCATGGTGTTCGCGTATGGCATGGGCGGGCTGTTCCTGGGCTATCTGTACTTTTCGCTGCCGCGCTGCATCGGCGTGCTGGCGGCCGCGGCCGAACAGATCGACGCCAGCCTGCTCGAAGCCGCGCGCACGCTGGGCGCCAGCCCGTGGCGGCGGTTCGTCGACATCGAACTGCCGGCCCTGACGCCCGCGCTGATCGGCGCGGGCGCGATGAGCTTCGCCACCAGCATGGGCGCCTTCGGCACCGCGTTCACCCTGGCTACCCAGATCGACGTGCTGCCCATCACCATCTACAACGAGTTCACCAACTACGCCAACATCCCGGTGGCGGCCGCCCTGTCCATTGTGCTGGGCCTGGCTACCTGGGCCGTGCTGTACGTGGCGCACAGCCTGGCGGGCGCGCGCCTGGGCGCGGCGGGCTGAGGAGGATGCCGGCATGAACGCTTCCAAGACCGACACCCGCCTGGGCCTGGCCATCACGCTGGCGGTCGCGGCCTTCCTGATCGGGCCGGTAGTGCTGTCAGTACTGGCCGGGCTTACCAAGAACTACTTCGTGGGCCTGTCCAGCGGATTGACCCTGCGCTGGATCGAGCAGGTGTGGTCGCTGTACGCCGACACCATCTGGCGCTCGTTCGCGGTGGCCTTGCTGACGCTGGCCATCTGCACCGTGGTGGGCGTGCCGGCGGCCTGGGTGCTGACGCTGTACCGCGGCCGGCTGGCGCGCGCGCTCGAAGAATTGCTGACACTGCCGGTGGCCGTGCCCGGCCTGGCCTCGGCGCTGGCGCTGATCGTGTCGTGGGGCACCGTGCGCGGCCTGCGCGGCAGCATCTGGTTCATCGTGATCGGCCACGTGCTGTTCACCCTGCCGTTCATGGTGCGCGCCGCTCGCGCCAGCATGCACGGCGCCGACCTGGCCACGCTGGACGAAGCCGCCGCCACGCTGGGCGCTTCGCGCACGCAGCGCTTTCTGCAGATCGTCGTGCCCAACGCCGCCTCCGGCATCGTCACCGGCGCACTTACGGTGCTGACGCTATCGATCGGCGAATTCAACCTGACCTGGCTGCTGCACACGCCGCTGACCACGACCCTGACAGTCGGCCTGGCCGACAGCTATGCCTCGATGCGGCTGGAGATCGCCTCGGCCTACACGCTGGTGTTCCTGCTGATGCTGGTGCCGCTGCTGGTGGGGTTGCAATGGCTGGCCGCGCGCGGCGACCGGCCTTCTCGCATCGCACCTACCCGGACTTCGTCACCATGACCGACCCTGTTGCCATCACCCTGACGCATTGCGCCAAAACCTGGCCCGACGGCTCGCGCGCCCTGCAGCCCATCGACCTGCATGTACAGGGCGGCGAAACACTGGCACTGCTGGGCCCTTCGGGTTGCGGCAAGACCACCTTGCTGCGCCTGATCTGCGGACTGGAGCAGGCCGACGCGGGCGCGTCGATCCGCTTTGGCGACGACGAGGTCACGGCCCTGCCGCCCGAGGCGCGCGGCGTGGGCGTGGTGTTCCAGAGCTATGCGCTGTTTCCCAATATGTCGGTCGTGCAGAACGTGGCATATGGCCTGCGCGTGCGCGACATCGGCGCGACCGAACGCGAGCGGCGCGCGCGCGAACTGCTCGCGCTGGTGCAGCTCGACGGTTTTGCCGATCGCCGGGTCGACCAGCTGTCGGGCGGCCAGCGGCAGCGCGTGGCGCTGGCGCGCGCCCTGGCCATCGAGCCGCGCGTACTGCTGCTGGACGAACCGCTGACCGCGCTGGATGCCAAACTGCGCGAACACCTGCGCGTGGAACTGGCGCAGATGCTGCGCCAGTTACGCATCACCACGGTCATCGTCACGCATGACCAGGACGAGGCCATGATGCTGGGCGACCGCATTGCCGTCATGTCGGCCGGCCACCTGGAACAGGTGGGTACGGCCGAAACCCTTTACCGCGAGCCTGCCAGCGATTTCGTGGCCGAGTTCCTGGGCACCCTGTGCCGCGTGCGTGCCGGCCTGCAAAGCGGCATGCTGGTGGCGGGCGCCGACAGCCTGGCCTTCCGCCCGCACGAGGCGCGGCTGGAGCCGGCGCGCGCCGGCGCATTGCCCGCGCGCGTGCTGGCGCGCTTTTTCCTGGGCGGCTCGGTGCGCTATGAAATCGGGCTGGACGACGGCCAGCGCTTTCCCGTGGTAGCGCCTGCCCACAGTGGCCACGCGGCCGGCGACACCGTCAGCGTCATGGTGGCGCCGGGGGCCGCCGCCCGCGAGAACCGCGCATGAACCCGCCCCGGCCCGCGGCACGATGCCGTAACGCGACTTGTTGATTTGGATCCACTCTCATCATGCTTATCGCACAAATCACTGACCTGCACATTCGCATGCCGGGCCAGAAGGCCTACCGCGTGGTCGAGACCGACCGCTACCTGCCGCCGGCCGTCGACGCACTGAACCGGCTGGACCCCGCACCCACGCTGACGATTGTCAGCGGCGACCTGACCGACTTCGGGCGCCCGCAGGAATACGCCCATCTGAAAAACATGCTGGACGGCCTGAATGCGCCGTACTTCCTGATGCCGGGCAACCACGATGCGCGCGAGGCGCTGGTGCAGGCCTTCCCGGAACACCGATACCTGCACGGGGAAGACGGTTACATGCAGTACACCGTGTAAGACCATCCGCTGCGCCTGCTGATGCTGGACACCGTCGTGCCCATGCAAAGCCATGGCGCGCTGTGCGCGCAGCGGCTGCAATGGCTGCGCGAGCGCCTGGCCGAACAGCCCGGCCGCCCCACCGTCATCGCCATGCACCACCCGCCGTTCTTGACTGGCATCGCGCACATGGACGCCATCGGCCTCCTGGAAGGCGCGGCGGAGCTGGAACAGATCGTGGCGGCCCATCCGAACGTCGAAAGAATCCTGTGCGGCCATTTGCACCGCACCATTTTCCGGCGTTTCGGCGGCACCGTGGCCTCGACATGCCCCAGTCCGGCGCACCAGGTGGCGCTTGACCTGCGGCCCGCGGGGCCATCGGCGTTCGTCATGGAGCCTCCGGGTTTCCATCTGCATGAATGGCGCGAGGGCGCGCTGGTGACGCACCACGCCTATATCGGCGCCTACCCGGGCCCGTATCCGTTTCACGAGGGCGGCGCCCTGATCGACGAATAAACGAGGCGGCTGCCCTGACATTGCGGCGTCATGTTTGCACCGCAGAATGAAAAGGATTTCATTTGCCGCCAGAATGACAGCCTGACACGACACATCCAACAACTATGTCCACGCTCATCCTGGAAGACCTGACCAAACAGTATGGCGAGGCCGCCGCAATCCAGGGCGTCGGCTTCACCGCGCCCGCTGGCAGCTTCACCGTGCTGCTGGGGCCGTCGGGCTGCGGCAAGTCGACCACGCTGCGCATGATCGCGGGGCTGGACACGCCCACCTCGGGCCGCATCCGCATCGGCGAACGCGACGTCACTCACCTGCCGCCGGCGCAGCGCCGCATCTCGATGGTGTTCCAGTCGTACGCGCTGTTCCC
>Ga0182749_1003387_pt1 | contig 10938 bp, 12 predicted proteins | sample eDN3rd37CKraftMG_FD_128875 | JGI IMG/M metagenome (GOLD analysis project Ga0182749, IMG submission 128875) | Enriched Miracle-Growth compost microbial communities from Emeryville, California, USA - eDNA 3rd pass 37_C Kraft MG (version 2) (version 2) ...
ATCGGGGCAGAAGAACGGATTGTTGCCGACCTCGTTCCAGTCCCAGCGCGCGCGGTCGATCTTGTGCGGGCCCATCTGCACCAGCGCGCCGCGCACGCTCATGCCCGGCACGACCTTGCGGGCGATGGCGCCGGCGGCCACCCGCATCGCCGTCTCGCGCGCGGAGGCGCGGCCGCCGCCGCGATAATCGTGGATGCCGTATTTGACGTCGTAGGTGTAACCGGCGTGGCCCGGCCGGTACTTGTCCTTGATGTCGGAATAGTCCTTCGACCGCTGGTCGACGTTCTCGATCAGCAGCGCGATCGGCGTGCCGGTCGTCACCTGGCGGCCGTCGTCGCCGGCGAAGACGCCGGAGAGGATCTTCACCGCGTCCGGCTCCTGGCGCTGGGTGGTGAAGCGCGACTGACCGGGCCGGCGGCGATCGAGCTCGCGCTGGATCTCCTCGGCGGTGATCGGGATCAAGGGCGGGCAGCCGTCGACGACGCAGCCGATGGCGGGGCCATGGCTCTCGCCGAAGCTCGTGAACCGGAACAGATGGCCGAAGGTGTTGAAGGACATGGCTCTTTTTCGTTGCGTGCGAAGGTCCTACCGCGCGCCCCTCCGGCGGTCAAATCAGGCGCCGGCGGCGGCGTGGAGCGGCCGGATCGTCAGCGGCGGCGATGCCGTTCCGCCACCGCGGCGCCGAAGGCCTGAAACAGCGCGCGGTTGGTCGGATTGATCTGCGGGTCGTACTCGGCGTGCCATTGCACGCCCAGCGCAAAGCCCGGCGCATCGGCGATGTGGATCGCCTCGATGGTGCCGTCCTCCGCCACCCCCTCGACCACGACCCGTGCGGCCGGCTCGAGAATGCCCTGCCCGTGCAGCGAGTTCACGCGGATGGTCTCGCGGCCCAGGAGCGTGGCGAAGACGCCCCCCGGCGTGAGGCGCACCTCGTGACGCTCGCCATAGATCACGGCGTGGTCGGGATGGATCTCGCCCGTCGGCAGGCGCGGCATGCGGTGGTTCAGGCGACCGGGCAAGTCCCGGATTTCCGGGTGCAGCGAGCCGCCGAAGGCGACGTTCATTTCCTGGAAGCCGCGGCAGACGCCGAACAGCGGCACGCCGCGCGCGACGCAGACCCGCACGAGCTCCAGGGCCAGCGCGTCGCGCGGCCGGTCGTAAGGCTCGTAGCTCGGATGCTCGTCGGCGCCGAAATGCGTCGGATGGACGTTGGCGCGGGCCCCGGTCAGCAGCACGCCGTCGACCGTCGCCAACAGCGCATCGATGTCGGTGAGCGCGGGGTCGCCGGCAAACATCAGCGGCAAGGCGCCGACGACGTCGGCAATGGCCATCAGGTTGCGGTCGCCGACGCGCTGGGTGGGAAAGCGGTTTTCGGCGAGATGCGCGCTTCCGATCACGCCGACGACGGGCCGTTTCATCGCTTCGCTCTGGGTCGTCCCGCCGTGCCGGACGCACGCGGAGAAGCCTCACGCATATCTTGTCAGAGTCGCGCCGGCGAACACATAGACGACCCCCTGCGCGATATCGACCAGCGGGGCGGCTTCGGGCTTGGCGATGCCGAGGACGGCCATCAGGCCGCGGCAGGTGCCGCCATGCGCGGCGACGACGGTGTCGCGGGTCAGGCCCTCGTACCAGACGCGCATGCGCCCGGCGACCATCTCGTAGCTCTCGCCGCCGGGCGGCACGAAGCGCCATTTGTCGTGCTCGCGCGCGCCAATTCGCTCGGGGTCGCTGTCGTGCAATTGCGCGATGGTGCAGCCTTCCCAGTCACCGAAGGCGAGCTCGACGAGCTGTCCGTCGCGGCGGTAAAGGTCGGGCGCGAGTCCCATCGCGGCGCGGGCGAGCGCCATGGTCTCGGTGGCGCGGGCGAGCGGGCTGGAGACGAAATCGAGACTGTGCGGATCGCGCGCCTCGCGCGCGAACAGGCCGCGCAGGATATCGCCGCAATGCGCCGCCTGCTCGCGGCCGCGCGCATTGAGCGGGATGTCGCGGCGGCCCTGCAGCCGGCCGGCGACGTTCCAGTCGGTCTCGCCGTGGCGAATGTAGAAGACGGTCGGGCGGGGCATCGAACCTCGGACGTCATGGCCCGCGCGCGCGGGCCATCCAGTACTCATCAACGCCACCGTATCATCGTGCCTGCCGGTGGATCCTGGATCGCCCGCATGCGCGGGCGATGACGGGCCGGGATCAGCCGCCGTTGTCCTTGCCGACGGCGATGTCCGGCGCGTCCGGGTGCTTCATGCCGACGACGTGATAGCCGGCGTCGACGTGGTGGATTTCGCCGGTGACGCCGCTCGACATGTCCGAGAGCAGGTAGACACCGGTCTTGCCGACGTCCTCGAGCGTGACGTTGCGGCGCAGCGGCGTGTTGTACTCGTTCCACTTCAGGATATAGCGGAAGTCGCCGATGCCGGAGGCGGCGAGCGTCTTCAGCGGCCCGGCGGAGATGGCGTTGACGCGGATGTTCTGCACGCCGAGGTCGGCCGCCATGTAGCGGACCGAGCATTCGAGCGCCGCCTTGGCGAGCCCCATGACGTTGTAGTGCGGCATCCACTTCTCGGCGCCGTAATAGGTCAGCGTCAGCATCGAGCCGCCGTTCGTCATCAGCTTCTCGGCGCGCTGGGCGATCGCCGTGAAGGAGTAGCAGCTCACCAGCATCGTCTTGGTGAAATTCTCCTCCGAGGTGTCGACGTAGCGGCCGTCGAGCTCGTCCTTGTCGGAAAAGGCGATGGCGTGCAGCAGGAAGTCGAGCGAGCCCCAGGCCGACTGGACCGCGGCAAAGACGTTGTCGAGGCTCTTGGGGTCGGTGACGTCGCAGTGGCCGACCACCAGCCCGTCGACCTCCTCGGCCAGCGGCTCGACCCGCTTCTTCAGCGCGTCGCCCTGATAGGTGAAGGCGAGGTCGGCGCCATGCTCGCGGCAGGCGCGGGCAATGCCCCAGGCGATCGAACGGTTGTTCGCCACGCCCATGATGAGGCCGCGCTTGCCGCGCATCAGACCCGAGATTTCCGGCATTCCTGTCCCCGTTTCGCCCCCGTCGGGGCTGCGCCCCCCTATGGCACATGGGGGGCAATGCCATCAAGCAAGCCCCGGTCGCCAATTGTGCGCAGCATAAACGGCCGGCCGGGAATACCGGCGGAAATCCTGGGTTTATTTGAACAGCCGTGCGAAGTTCCGGTCATCAGGATGGTTAAGGGGGCGGCGTGGCGACGTTTCGGCAGCAGGTCGAGGCAACCATCCCGGCGCTACGGCGGTACGCCCGCGCGCTGACCCGCGACGCGGATACGGCCGACGATCTGGTGCAGGACACGCTCGTGCGCGCGCTGCGCTCCGAGCACCTGTTCCACGGCGGCGAGCTGCGAAGCTGGTTGTACACGATCCTGACGAACCTGAACCGCAACCGGCTGCGCTCGCTCGCCCGGCGGCCGCCTTTGTCCTCGATCGAGGACAACGACGCGCCCGATCTCGCCGGGCCGGAAGCCGGCGGCCGCGACATCGCGCGGGCGCTGGCGACGCTCGTCGACGAGCAGCGCGATGCGCTGCTGCTCGTCGTGCTCGAGGGCCTCACTTATCGCGAGGTCGCCGAGGTGCAGGGCGTGCCGATCGGCACCGTGATGTCACGGCTGGCGCGCGCGCGTGCGCAGATCAAGTCCTATCTCGACGGCGAGCGCCCGGCGCTGCGCCGCGTGAAATGAAGGTGCGACCATGACCGAGCCCCATTCACCCGCCCGCGACGACGAATTGCACGCCTTCGTCGATGGCGAATTGCCGGCCGACCGGCGCGAGGCGGTGACGGCCTGGCTCGCCGAGAACCCCGAGCAGGCCGCGCTGGTCGCGGCCTGGCAGGCACAGGCCGAGGCGATCCGCCTGCACTACGGCGCGGTGGCCGAGGAGCCGGTGCCGGCGCGGCTGTCGATCGATGCGCTGATGCGCGGCGGCGGCGGCCGCAGGCGGTGGTGGACCCTGGCCGCGGCGGCGGTGCTCGCCGCCTTCCTCGTCGGCGGCGGCACCGGCTGGATGGCGCGCGGCGCCACCGCGGCGGCGCCGAGCGCCAGCGGCTCGATCACCGCCGACGCGCTCGAGGCGCACCAGCTCTACGTCGTTGAGGTGCGGCACCCGGTCGAGGTCCCCGGCAGCGAGCGCGACCACATGACGGCGTGGCTGTCGAAGCGGCTCGGCTATGCGCAGCAGATCCCCGACCTGCACGGGCTCGGGCTCAAGCTCGTCGGCGGCAGGCTCCTGCCCGGGCCGACCGGCGCGGCGGCGATGTACATGTACGAAGGGCCCTCGGGCGAGCGCTTCACGCTCTACTGCGCCAGGACGACGACGCCGGAGAGCGCGCTGCGCTTCCGCGAAGGCAACCGCTACGCCGCGGTGACCTGGGTCAGCGACAAGGCCGCTTACGTCGTCTCGGGGCCGGCCGAACGCGCCCGCCTCGAGCAGGTGAGCAAGGCGATCTACGACCAGGTCGACAAGGACGACTGGAAGAAGTCGTGAGGGCTTGCCCCGGCGCTCGTAACGGTCCCGGGTCTGCGGCCCACCGCGTCGTGGCGCGCCGCGCCCGGGACGACGCTCACTCCATATCGCCGCGCGGATCGTAGGGCTTGCTGTCGCGCCAGGTCTTCATCAGCGCGGCGAGATCGTCGTCCTTGCCCGCCGGCAGCATGATGCGCACGGTGGCGAGCAGGTCGCCGGTCGCGCCCTTGACCTTCAGGCCCTTGCCCTTGAGGCGGAAGGTGCGGCCCGAATTGGTGCCGGCCGGAATGGCGAGCTCGACCGCGCCGCCGAGCGTCGGCACGCGCACCTTGCCGCCGAGCACCGCCTCGTAGAGCGTGATCGGCAGATCGAGCCGCAGGTCGGCGCCGTCCGGCTTGAACAGCGGGTGCGGCGCCACGTTGACGGTGATCAGCGCGTCGCCGAACTTGCCGGAATTGCTCGGCCAGCCCTGCCCCTTCAGCCGGATCTGTTGGCCGTCGGCGATGCCGGCCGGGATCTTGACCTCGATCTCCTTGCCGGTCGGCAGCGACACGCGCGCCTTGGTACCCTTGGCGGCGTCGGCAAGACCGATGGTCAGCGTCGCGTGCAGGTCCTGGCCGGTGGTCGGCGCGCCGAAATCCTCGGGCTCGAAGGCCGAGCGCTGGAAGCCGCGCTGGCGCGCGCCGGCGCCCTGACCGGGACCGGCCCCGCCGCCGAACATGCCGCGCAGCAGGTCCTCGAAGCCGCCGCCGAACCCGGAGCCCGCTCCCGAGCGCTGGAAGCCGTCCGGGCCGAACGAGAAACTCTCGAATTGCGCGCCGCCGGGCCCGCGCGCCCCGGCGCCCGGACGCCCGCCGCCGAAGCCCTCGTAACCGGTGAAGCGCGGCTTGCCCTCGGCGTCGATCTCGCCGCGGTCGAAAGCCTTGCGCTTGTCGGCGTCGCCGACGATCTCGTAGGCGGCGTTCAACTCCGCAAAGCGCGTCGCCGCCTTGGGGTCGTGCTTGTTGGCATCCGGGTGCAGCTTCTTGGCGAGCTTGCGGTAGGCACTCTTGACCTCCGCCTCGCTCGCGTCCTTCGAAACCCCCAGGACCTGGTAGGGGTCGCGCATGTTGCCTCACACTCCGTGCCGTTCCCCGGCCGGAATCACCCGGCCATTCAAGGCCCAATGTGGGGTTCCTGTTGCGCCGATGCAACGCGCCAGTGGCCGGCGGATCGCGCCGCGTTGCGCGCTACGAGCGCTTCCAGGGCTTGAGGCTGCGCACCTGCCAGTCGTCCTTGCCGCGGCAGGCCTCGCCCTGCATCCAGGACTGCACCCGCTCGCTGACGTAGCTCGCCAGGAAGTCGCGGCAGGTCTGCCCGTCCTGGGTGTAGGCCGAGGCGATCGGCGTGACGGTGCCGCGGGCGCCGGTCGCCGGATTTTCCCAGTCGAGGCTCGCGTCCTTCTCGCCGCGCCGGAGCACCTCGCTGGCGGCCGCCTTGGCGTAAGCGAGGTCGGGCTCGGGCGGCATCGCCTCCGCGCCTCTGACGCCCGGCGGCGGCGAGATCGAGCCGGTGGTGGTGGAATCGCCGAAGAAGGATTCGAGCTGGTAGGACATGCTGCAGCCGCCGCTGCCGAGCGCGAAGGCCAGCAATGCGGCAAGCGTCGCTCCGCGCCATAGGCGCGGGCCGACGCATCCACTATAAGAACGCGTGCGGCAGCAATGGAACTCTGCGGTCACCCGAAAACGCTCCGAACCATGTCCGATACGTCCTCGATGAAACACCCGAGCTGGTTAACGACTGGTGATTTCACGACTGCCGATGATCCGTTTGCGCTGTTCGCCGCATGGCTGGAGGAAGCGACCGCCGCCGAGCCGCGCGATCCGACCGCGATGACCCTGGCCACCGTCGACGCCGACGGCCTGCCGAACGCCCGCATGGTGCTGCTCAAAGGCGCCGACGAACACGGCTTCGTGTTCTTCACCAACATGGGCAGCCAAAAGGGGCGGGAATTGGACGCCCGGCCGAAAGCCGCGCTCGTGTTCCACTGGAAATCGCTCAACAAGCAGGTGCGCGTGCGCGGCCTCGTCGAGCACGTGAGCGACGCCGAGGCGGACGCCTATTTCGCGACGCGGCCGAAGCAGGCGCAGATCGGCGCCTGGGCGAGCCAGCAGTCGCGGCCGCTCGAGAGCCGCCTCGCCTTCGAGAAGGCGATCGCCGTCTACGCCGCCAAATACGCGCTCGGCACGGTGCCGCGGCCGCCCTACTGGTCCGGTTACCGCATCGTGCCGCTGGTGATGGAATTCTGGCAGGACCGGCCGTTCCGCCTGCACGACCGCATCGACTTCCGCCGCACGCAGCCGGGCGCGGCCTGGACCAAGACGCGCCTCTACCCTTGAGCTAGCATCCTTTCAGAGACCACCAGGACAACCGATGGCCACCTCGCAATCGAACCAACCGCGCCGCACGCTGCTGCTCACCGGAGCGAGCCGCGGCATCGGCCATGCGACGGTGAAGCGCTTCTCCGCCGCCGGCTGGCGCGTCATCACCTGCTCGCGCCACCCGTTCCCGGAGAACTGCCCGTGGGACGCCGGCCCGGAAGACCACATCCAGGTCGACCTTGCCGACGAGGACAACACGCTCGCGGCCATCGCCGAGATCAAGCGCCGGCTCGACACGCACGAGCTGCACGCGCTCGTCAACAACGCGGCGATCTCGCCGAAGGCCGATGGCGGCAAGCGCCTCGGCTCGATCGACACGGGTCTCGACGTCTGGAAGCAGGTGTTCCGCGTCAACTTCTTCGCGCCGATCATGCTGGCGCGCGGCCTGGTCGACGAACTCAAGGCGGCCAAAGGCGCGGTGGTGAACGTCACCTCGATCGCCGGCTCGCGCGTGCATCCCTTTGCCGGCGCGGCCTACGCCACCTCGAAGGCGGCGCTCGCGTCGCTGACGCGCGAGATGGCGGCGGACTTCGGCCGCCTCGGCATCCGCGTCAACGCCATCGCGCCGGGCGAGATCGACACGGCAATCCTGTCGCCGGGCACCGAGAAGATCGTCGAGCAGATTCCACTGCAGCGGCTCGGCACGCCGGACGAGGTGGCCAAGATCATCTACGTCCTGTGCACGGAGACGAGCTCCTACGTGAACGGCGCCGAGATCCACATCAACGGCGGCCAGCACGTCTGAGGTGGCGAGCCGCCACCAGCAGGGGGCGGTTGTAAGACGTAAGACGGTAAGCTATATTACCGCCATGAACCGGCCCGCTCGCACTCCGACTTCGTTCTCCAAGGTTTCGGTCAAAAGCCAGACCGTGCTGCCGCGCGAGGTTCGCACCACCCTCGGCATCAAGCCGGGCGACACTTTGCGCTATCGCCTGACCGACGCAGGCGTTCTTCTCGACAAGGCCCCTGCCGAGGCCGACGACCCGTTTGCGACCTTCTCCGAGTGGGCGAGCGAAGCAGATGAGAAGGCCTACCGAAACCTCTAGTCGCGCCAAGTTCGCGCCATTCGACGTCGTGGTCGTGCCGTTTCCCTACGCAGACCGGCTGGCCGAAAAGCGCCGACCGGCGCTCGTCCTCTCGAACGCTCGGTTGACGCCGTACGGGCTGATCTGGGTGACGATGATCACCAGCGCCGGCAATGAGCGATGGCCAAGCGACCTGCCGATTCCCGATCTCGACCGCGCCGGCCTGCCTGCGCCGTCGATGATCCGTCCGGCAAAGATAGCGTGTATCGAGGCAGCACGTGTCGAGCGCCGCGCCGGCAGCATCGACAAAGCGACGGCACGCGCCGTTCTTCAGAGGGTGCGTGGGTTTCTGGGCAGCCCCTGAGGATGCCCGGCTCCGCGCGTGCCGACGCGCTCAGCGGCGCTGCCCGCTCTTCTCCGCGGCGCGACGCATGGCCTCGGCGAAGGCGCCGCCGCCCGCGGGTTCCGGCGCCTTGCGCGCGGTGAAGTTGCGCACGGCCTTGTCGTTGCGATCCGGCGCCTTGGGGCGCGCCGCGCCGGCCTCGTCGTCGAGCCTGAGGCTGAGCGCGATGCGCTTGCGGCCGACATCGACCTCCAGCACCTTGACGCGCACGATGTCGCCGGGCTTGACCACCTCGCGCGGGTCTTTGACGAAGGTCTTCGCCATCGCCGAGATATGCACGAGCCCGTCCTGGTGCACGCCGATGTCGACGAAGGCGCCGAATGCGGCGACGTTGGTCACCGCGCCTTCGAGGATCATGCCGGGCTTGAGATCCTTGAGCGTCTCGACCCCTTCCTTGAACTCCGCCGCCTTGAAGGCGGGACGCGGGTCGCGGCCGGGCTTCTCCAGTTCGCGCAGGATGTCGGTGACCGTCGGCAGGCCGAACGTATCGTCGGTGAAGTCCTTCGGCGCGAGCTTGCGCAATTCGGCGGCGTTGCCGATCAGCACCTCGATATTGCTCTTGGTCGCCGCGAGGATGCGGCGCACGACCGGATAGGCTTCCGGATGCACGCCGGATGCGTCGATCGGATCGTCGCCGTTGCGGATGCGCAGGAAGCCGGCGCACTGCTCGAAGGCCTTGGCGCCGAGGCGCGGCACGTCCATCAGCGCCTTGCGCGAGCGGAACGGACCGTTGGCATTGCGGTGCGTGACGATGTTGTCGGCGAGGGTCGAACCGATGCCGGCGACGCGGGCGAGCAGCGGCCCCGACGCGGTGTTGAGATCGACGCCGACCGCGTTCACGCAGTCCTCGACCACGGCGTCCAGCGCACGCGCCAGCTTGAGCTGGCTGAGATCGTGCTGATACTGACCGACGCCGATCGACTTCGGATCGATCTTCACCAGCTCGGCGAGCGGATCCTGCAGCCGGCGCGCGATCGAGACCGCGCCGCGCAGCGTGACGTCGAGGCCCGGCAATTCCTGGGATGCGAACTCGGATGCAGAGTAGACCGAGGCGCCGGCTTCCGACACCACGATCTTGGTGAGCTTATGTTCGGGCCCCAGGAGCTTGACGAGTTCGCCCGCCAGTTTGTCGGTCTCGCGCGAGGCGGTGCCGTTGCCGATGGCGATCAGCTCGACCTTGTGCGCGACGATGAGCTTGCCGAGGGTGGCGAGCGACTCGTTCCACTGCCGCTGCGGCTCGTGCGGATAGATCGCCGTGGTGGCGACCACCTGCCCGGTCGCGTCGACGACGGCGACCTTCACGCCGGTGCGATAGCCGGGGTCGAGACCGAGCGTAGCGCGCGGCCCCGCCGGCGCCGCGAGCAGCAGATCGCGCAGGTTGGCGGCGAAGACGCGGACGGATTCTTCCTCGGCGGCGTTCCACAGGCGCAGGCGCAGATCGATGTTCATGTGCGCGCGGATCTTGGTGCGCCAGGCCCAGCGCACGGTGTCGAGCAGCCAGCGATCGGCCGGGCGGCCGCGATCCGAGATGGCGAAGCGGTGCATGATCTTGAGCTCGTAGGCGCTGGGCACCCCCGGCGCGGACGGCGTCGGCTCGTCCTCGAACTGCAGGCTCAGCACCTCTTCCTTCTCGCCGCGGAACAGCGCCAGGATGCGGTGCGACGGCAGCTTCGTGAACGACTCGCCGTAATCGAAATAGTCGGAAAATTTCGCGCCCGCCTCGGCCTTGCCCTCGCGCAGCTTCGACACGAGACGGCCTTGCGTCCACAACGCCTCGCGCAGCGCGCCGATGAGGTCGGCGTCCTCGGCGAAGCGCTCGACCAGGATCGCGCGGGCGCCCTCGAGCGCCGCGGCGGCGTCGGCGACCTGCTTCTCGGCATCGACGTAGGAGGCCGCGGCCGTCTGCGGATCGGTCTGCGGTTCCGTGAGCAAGAGGTTGGCGAGCGGCTCGAGCCCAGCCTCCTTGGCGATCTCCGCCTTGGTGCGCCGCTTCGGCTTGTACGGGAGATAGATGTCTTCGAGCCGGCCTTTGTTGTCGGCCGCGCGAATCGCCGCCTCGAGCGCAGCATCGAGCTTGCCCTGCTCGCGCACCGACTTGAGGATCGCCTCGCGCCGGTCCTCGAGCTCGCGCAAATATTTCAGGCGCTCGTCGAGCGTGCGCAGTTGCGCATCGTCGAGCGCGCCGGTCGCTTCCTTGCGGTAGCGCGCGACGAACGGAACCGTGGCGCCGCCGTCGAGCAGTTCGACCGCCGCCTGAACCTGTTCGACGCGGACGGACAGCTCGGTGGCGATGCGGCGGTAGATCGGTTCGGACATTGGCGGCACTCGGTGCGGCGATTGAACGGGCGGTGCTTATCGCCTGTCATCACCCGCCGGGGCAACAGCGTCGTGCCCCGGTCTGTGGAGAGCGCAGGACGCGCGGCGCGACTCAACCGCGCCGCGGTCGCGTGTCAAGCCATGGCGTGTTGTCGCGGGCGAAGACGCGGCGCGTTCACAGCCACTTCTTCCACTTGAACCACATATAGGGCAGCACGGCGGCGAGGATCATCACGCCGAGCGCGATCGGATAGCCGAACTCCCAGTCGAGTTCCGGCATGTGCTTGAAGTTCATGCC
>Ga0182749_1003388_pt1 | contig 10935 bp, 9 predicted proteins | sample eDN3rd37CKraftMG_FD_128875 | JGI IMG/M metagenome (GOLD analysis project Ga0182749, IMG submission 128875) | Enriched Miracle-Growth compost microbial communities from Emeryville, California, USA - eDNA 3rd pass 37_C Kraft MG (version 2) (version 2) ...
AGGGCGGCGCAGCGCGATGCGGGACATCGGGCAAGCCGGCCGACAAAGTGGGCGTCCGCCGGACGGAAACCCGGAGCGCCGGGCCGGTTTGGCCCAATTCCAGCGGGCTTTGGCTCGACCGTACGCCCGATACGGCCTTCGCCAACCCCCTTGATCTTGAGCCAAACCGGCTCCGGCAGAATGCTTCAATCTAACCATGAAAGGCTCTAAAAATCCACAAATCGCGCTTGATCTTCAAGACGATGCTGTCCTATGGCGCGGCTCCCGAATTTCGTTCTGGTGAGAAAAATGGAAAATCCGGTGCTGGTCGAAGTGCTGCGCGGCGGAGTTGTGGAGAGCCGGCACCGCGGGGCCGTCGCGGTGGTCGATGCCGACGGCAAAGCCGTCGCCACGGTCGGCGATGTGGCGCGGCCGGTCTTCCCGCGCTCGGCCGTGAAGGCGATCCAGGCTCTGCCGCTCCTGGAGAGCGGGGCGGCGGATGCCTATGGCTTTACCGAGCGCGAGATCGCCCTTGCCTGCGCCTCCCATTCCGGCGAGCCCGCCCATGCCGAACTGGCGCGGCAAATGCTCGCCAGGGCCGGTCTCGACGAGAGCGCTTACGAGTGCGGCAGCCACTGGCCGCTGGGGCAGGAGGCGACCATCGCGCTCGCCCGCTCCGGCGCCTCGCCCACCCAGCTTCACAACAATTGCTCGGGCAAGCATGCCGGCTTCCTCTGCACCTGTGTGCATGAGGGCATCGAGCGTCACGGCTATGTGGCCCATGGCCATCGCCTGCAGGAGATGGTGCGCGAGGCGCTCGAATCGGTAACGGGCGCGGCGCACGGCTCGGACATCTGCGGCACCGACGGCTGTTCGATCCCGACCTATGCGGTTCCGCTCAGGAACCTTGCGCTCGGGTTTGCGCGCATGGCGACGGGTGCCGGCCTCTCGCGGGAGCGTGCGGCTGCGGCAAGGCGCATCTTCGCGGCCTGCACGGCCGAGCCCTTTTACGTGGCGGGCACGGGGCGGGCCGACACGGCCATGATGGAAGCGGGCAGGGGCCGCATCTTCACCAAGACCGGCGCGGAAGGCGTGTTCTGCGCCGCCATTCCCGAGCTCGGCCTCGGCATCGCCCTCAAATGCGACGACGGCGCCACGCGCGCCGCCGAGGTGATGGTCGCTGAAACGCTAGCCGGGCTTCTGCCCGAGGACGACCCGCTGCGCTCCCGCCTCGCCGAGATGGCCCGCCCACCCCTGAAGAACTGGCGCGGCATCGAGGTCGGCGGCCTGAGGCCGGCTGCGGCGCTTGCCGGTTAGAGCATGATCCCAAAAAAGTTGCAGACTTTTTGGACAAGATCATGGGCTAAATCAAAAGTTAGAGCGAATGCGCCAGCGCATGTCGCTCTAGCTCACGCGGTTGCGCGCTACGGTGAGATGGGAAAAACCGGATTCCTCGCCGAGCGCCAAATCGTCGGTCACCGGCTCGGCCCAGCGATAGCCGACGATCGCGCCTTGTTCGGCGGCCTCGATGATGTTGTCGGTGACGGTGACCGAGCCGCCGCCTTCCACCACCGAGACGGCGATGCCGGTGCCGGCCCGGCGGATGACGTTGCCCGAGGCGATGACATTGCGGACGAAGGGCCCCCAGCCGATCTCGATGCCCCAGACGGGCGCGTTCTCGATCACATTGCCCGTCACGGTGCTGTCGGCTTCCGCGACAATGCCTGTGCCGAAGCCCGGAGCGTCCTTTTCGTATGGGCCCGTCCGCGAAAGATTGCGGACGATGTTGCCGGTGCAGGTGGCCATCCGCCCGCCCTCGTTGAAATTGACCATGGAGATGCCATTGGCCGCGCCATCCACGATGTTCGAGCTGATCACCGCCCCTTCATAGGAGAATTCGCTGTAGAGCGCCGTCTCGCCCGAACGCAGGCAGTGATTGCCGGTGATGATGGCATTGCTGCCGCCATTGGAGCGGATGGCCGAAAAGGCGCAGTCGGACACGTGATTGCCGCTGATCGCGACATTGTGCGCCTGATAGGCGTTGATGCCATTGCCGTGCTGGCCCGTGCCGCCGAAGGTAGCGCGGATGCGCTCGACGCGGTTGTCGGTGACGCGCGTGCCGTCCGCCCCCGGCTGCGCGCGGTGGACGAGAATGCCGCCATTGTCGCAGTCGGAAACGCTGTTGCCCTCGATGGCCAGCCCTCCGGCGTCGATCGAATAGATGCCCACATCCGCGGCGCGGGAAATCGCGCTGCGCTCGATCCGGCCCGCCGCGCGCTCAAGCGCAATGGCGCTGCCGCCGCTGTCGATGACTTCGCAGCCGTCGATGGCCAGGGATCGCGCACCGCGGATGTCGAGCAGCGCCTTGACGCCCTGCCGGAGCGGCCGCCGGGCGCCGTCGAGCACGATGCCGGAAAGGGTGAGGTGCTCGACATCCCGGCCGTGGAACAGCGCTTCCCCACGGTTCAGGAGCCGCGTCGCGCCCGGCACGCCGTAAAGGCGCACGCGGGCGGGCAGCGCGATGTCGGAAAGCGAGTAGATGCCGGGCGGCAGGAACACGGGCAGGTCTTCCGCGCTCGCCCGCTCCAGCATGGCGGAAAATGCATTGCGCTGGTCGTCGGCCGCTCCCGGCCGCACGCCGAGTTCCCCGGCACTGACCGCGCCGCCCACGCCAAGCGCCTGCTGCGCGAACGCCTTGGGCATGGCAAGGCCGATGACGGCAAAGCCAGCGCTGGCTTTGAGAAACTGGCGTCTGTGCATGGTAATACCTAAGCATTTGCCGAAGAAAGCATGATGCACAGCGGCAAAGATTACATGAAGAATGGATGCTGTCTTAATTTTTGGCTGGCGGGGTGTTGATGTTCAGGCATGGATCCTCGGGTCAAGCCCGAGGATGACGAGGAGGGGAGGGATTCCGCAATCGCCAACGCCGGCGATTAGCGGGGACTTCCATTGCCTTCGTCATCCTCGGGCTTGACCCGAGGATCCATGCCTGACCGTGGAAACCGAGCCGGCGATCGAGATATCACCCGCCCTCCAGCTTCACCGTGAAATCGCGGAAGAATGCCGCTGCCCCCGCTTCATCGATCTCGCCGGCGGCAACCATGGTAACGAGTTGAATGACGTCCTCTTGGGCTGCCTCGAGGCTCAGGCCATTGAAATAGAGGAAAAGATCGGCTGCCGCGAAGCCCGTCCGTTTGTTGCCGTCGACAAAGGGATGATTCCTTACGATGCCATACAGATAGGCAGCTGCGAGATCGCAGATATCCGGGTCGCTGTAGGCCCGTCTGTTCACCGGCCGGCTGAGCGCTGACTCAAGTGCTCCTTCGTCGCGCAAGCCAGCCGCGCCGCCGTGGAGGCGCAGCTGTTCGTTATGGAGAGCTTGGACGAATTCACGGGAATGGAAATCGATCACTTGGCCAGGGCCCGGTAGGCGACCTCGTATTTCTTCATGCGCTCCCTGGCGATCTTCATCTTGCGCTCGAACTCTTCCGGGTCGCTCGCATAGGGGCGAAGGCGCAACTCCTCGCCATCCTCCTGCACATTCAGCACATCGCCGGCCTTCAAATTATGCCGGTCGAGCAGTTCCTTGGGCAGGATGACGCCTTCGGAATTGCCGATCTTGCGGATGGTGACGTTCATGGCCTTGGTCCTTGATGTTATAACACAAGATATAACATCAGGGCCGGTGAGGACAAGGGCGTCAGGCGGTTTCCAGCCCGGGCAGGTCCTTGAAGGCGCTTGCCGCCCAGGGAATGGCGGAACGGCACCAGGCCTGGCGCTTGGGCTCAAGTTCCCGGCGCTGGTTGATGCTGCCCCAGCGGATGCCCCAGGGAGTGTTCTCGGGATCCTCGCCGCAGACGAACAGGGGCGAGCCGCATTCCGGGCAGAAATACTGGCGGCGTGTCCGGCCGCTCTCCGCCGTCTTGAGGTAGACCTTGGGCGGATTGCCGGTCATGCGGATCTTTTCCGGTGAGGTCACCACCGTCACGCGATAGGGCGAGCCGGTGAGTTTCTGGCAATCGGTGCAATGGCAGATGGAGACCCGCTCCGGATCAATCTCCGCTTCATAGCTTACGTAGCCGCAATGGCACTGCCCATCGATCTTCATGGTCCTATCTCCATCGGAACGCATCGCGCTCTAACTGAAGCGGAGGGAAGGTTAGCGCACCGTCGCGGCTCAGAACCAGCCTTTTTTCCAGAAAATATAGAGCGGCAGGACCGCCGAAAGCACCATGGCGCAGAGCACGACCGGATATCCCCATGGCTCGTTCAGCTCGGGCATGAACTGAAAATTCATGCCGTAGATCGAGGCGATCAGCGTCGGCGGCATCAAGCCCACCGAGGCGATGGAGAAGATCTTGATGATCGCGTTCTGCTCCACCGTGATCAGCCCGACGATGGTGTCGATCAGGAAGGTGATCTTGTTCGACAGGAAATCCACATAGTTTTCGAGCGAGCGCGCATCCCGCTCGAGCGAGGTGAGATGGCTGCGGAGTTCCTTGTGCTGCTCCCCGTTCTCGATGTTCGTTCTGATGTAGGCGAGCAGCCGGCTGGTCCCGGAAAGGCTTTCGCGCACTTTCGACAGGAAGGCGCCGAGCCCGCCGATCCGCGTGAGCGTGCTGCGGAATTCCCTGGTGCTCATCGGGCGCTCGCCGGCGCGCCGGTGCAGGATGGAGTTGGAGGCGCCATCGATCTCCTCCGTCGCTCCTTCGAGGATGTCGGCGAGCCGATCGGTGATCGCCTCGATCAGGCCGAGCAGAACCGACATGCCCGTGCACTGGGGTTCGAGCAGGCCATTGCCGGGCTTGGTGGAGCGGTTGACGAAGATCGCGAACGCCTTCGGCTCGCTGTAGCGCACCGTCACAAGGCGCTTGCCGGCAAGGATGAACGAAACGGGCGAGACCTTGCGATGCTCCTTGCCCACCGTGTGCAGCACGGGAGTCGTGAGATACTGGACGCCTTCTTCCATATAGAAGCGGCTCGATTCCTCGATCTCCATCATGTCTTTGTCGGTGGGAACCGAGGCGCCGATGAATTTTTCGACGGCGTGGTCCTCCTCGGCCGTCGGATTGAGCAGGTCGATCCACAGCGCTTCGTCGGGAATCGGCTCGCCTGGCTTCATCTCGATGCCTTGGAGGCGATCGCCGTCGAGGATGTAGACCTGGATCATGATCTCTGCCCAGCGCGTGACTGCCCTGGGGAATACCTATGCAGCGGAAAGGTTTCTGATCGGTTCAAGGAGCCGGTCCACGAGCCGCTCGGCCGCTTGCGCGATGACCGTGCCGGGCGGAAAGATCTCGGCCGCGCCCGCGTTCCGCACGGCGTCGAAATCATCCGGCGGGATGACCCCGCCGACCACGATCAGGATGTCGTCGCGGCCAAGCCGCTCCAGCGCCTGCTTCAGCTCCGGAATGAGCGTCAGGTGGCCTGCGGCGAGCGACGAGACGCCGACGACATGCACATCCTTTTCGTCTGCCAGTTTCGCCACCTCGTCGGGCGTCTGGAACATGGTGCCGACGGTAACGTCGAAGCCCAGGTCGCCGAAGGCGGTGGCGATCACCTTCTGTCCGCGATCATGCCCGTCCTGGCCGATCTTGGCGATCAGGATGCGCGGCGCGCTTCCGGTGGTCTCGCGGAAGGCGGCGACCTTCTTTTCGGCCCTTAGCACGGCTTGGTCCTCGCCGATTTCCTTGCGGTAGACGCCTGTAATCGTCCGGATCTCGGCCACATGGCGGCCGAACACCTTTTCCAGCGCCTGGGTGATCTCGCCGACCGTCGCCTGCGCGCGCGCTGCCCTGATGGCGAATTCCAGGAGGTTGCCGCCTTCTTCGGCGGCCTTGGTCAGCGCCTTGAGCGCCGTTTCGGCTTGCGCCACGTCGCGCGTGCCCTTGAGCTGCTGCAGCTTGGAAAGCTGGCGCGCCCGCACCTCGGCATTGTCGACCTTGAGCACGTCGACCTCGATGTCCTTTTCCGGACGGAACTGGTTGACGCCGATCACCGGCTGTTCGCCGGAATCGATGCGCGCCTGCGTGCGCGCGGCAGCTTCCTCCACGCGCAGCTTCGGCACGCCCTTTTCGATCGCTGCGGCCATGCCGCCGAGGCTCTCCACTTCCTCGATATGCGACAGGGCGCGGGCAGCAAGGTCGTGCGTGAGCTTCTCGACGAAGAACGAGCCGCCCCATGGGTCGATGGTGCGGGTGGTGCCGGATTCGAGCTGGAGCACGAGCTGCGTGTTGCGGGCGATGCGGGCGGAATGGTCCGTCGGCAGCGCCAGCGCTTCGTCGAAGGAATTCGTGTGCAGCGATTGGGTGTGGCCCTGCGTCGCCGCCATCGCCTCGACCATGGTGCGCACGATGTTGTTGTAGGGATCCTGCGCGGCAAGCGACCAGCCGGAGGTCTGGCTGTGGGTTCTGAGAGCCAGGGAGCGCTGATCCCTGGGCGAGAAATTCTTCTTCACCAGCGCGGCCCAGATGAGGCGCGCCGCCCGCATCTTGGCCACCTCCATGAAGAAGTTCATGCCGACTGCCCAGAAGAAGGACAGACGCGGCGCGAACCGGTCGATATCGAGCCCGGCGGCGATGCCCGCGCGCGCATATTCGATGCCGTCGGCGATGGTGTAGGCAAGCTCCAGGTCCGCCGTCGCCCCCGCCTCCTGCATGTGATAGCCGGAGATCGAGATCGAGTTGAATTTCGGCATGTGCTCCGCCGTATAGGCGAAGATGTCGGAGATGATCCGCATCGACGGCTTGGGCGGATAGATATAGGTGTTGCGGACCATGAACTCCTTGAGGATGTCGTTCTGGATGGTCCCGGCGAGATCCTTCTGGGCGACGCCCTGTTCCTCCGCCGCCACGATATAGAGCGCCATGATCGGCAACACCGCGCCGTTCATGGTCATGGAAACGGTCATCTGATCGAGCGGGATGCCGTCGAAGAGCTGGCGCATGTCGAGGATGGAATCGATCGCCACGCCTGCCATGCCGACATCGCCGGCCACGCGCGGATGATCGCTGTCATAGCCGCGATGCGTGGCAAGGTCGAAGGCGATGGAAAGGCCCTTCTGGCCGGCGGCGAGATTGCGCCGATAGAAGGCGTTCGATTCCTCGGCGGTGGAAAAGCCGGCATATTGGCGGATGGTCCACGGCCGCTGCACGTACATGGTGGGGTAGGGGCCGCGAATGAAGGGAGCAAGGCCCGGATAGGTATCGAGATAGGGCAGGTTCCTGATGTGCGCCTCGTCATAGGCGCGGCGGATGGAGATGCCTTCCGGCGTCTCCCGCCGTTCCTTCGGCCATGCGCGCTCCGCCTTGGCCGGCGGCGACCAGGCCATGGCAGAAAAATCGGGGATCATGCAGGTTCTCCGAGGCCCTCGTCGATGCGGGAGGCGGCAAGCGGCACGCAGGCGGCGGCGCCTTCGCTCGGGACCGGCTGGCGCTCGGCCGGAAGGGTTGCGAAGCTGCGTTCGTTCGCGAGCTTGTAAAGCGTGGTGCCGACGATGTTGCGGCCGCCCTCGCGGAACTCGGCGAGGCGCTTGGCGCGGGCGGCGGCCACGCGCCTTTGGATATGGCCGCCCGCGAGGCTCCGCATCACGCCGCCTTCCTTCTCGATCTGCCGGAACTCCTCCCAGGCCTTTTCGCAAAGCCCGTCCGTGAGCGCCTCGATGGCGCCGGAGCCCGCGGCGGGATCGGCCACGAAATCGAGGCGGCTTTCGCCGGCGAGAATGAGCTGCGTGTTGCGCGCGAGCCGCCGCGCGAATGCATCGGGAAGCCCGTGGGTGACGGTATGCGGCAGGATCGAAATCGAATCGGCCCCGCCGGTGGCGGCCGCGAAAGCGGCGATGGTGGTGCGCAGGATGTTGGTTTCCGGGTCGCGCGCCGTCATCATGCGGTAGGAGGTCTCCGCATGAATGGTGACGGGTGCCGGATCGATGGCGCAGGCCTCCAGCATGCGCGTCCAGAGCTTGCGCAGCGCCCTGATCTTGGCCGTTGACAGGAACTGGTCCTGATCGACGCTCATCGCGAAGCCGATATGGGGGGCGGCATAGACGAGCGGCTGGCGCGCCTCCTCGAACATCCGCAGATGCGCGACGGCGGACGCGAGCATGATGCCGAGCTCCTGCGCCTCCGTGGCGCCGGCATTATGGAAAACGCGGCCGTCGGCCTCGAGCAGGATGCCCGGCAGCGAAAGCGCGAAATAGCCGGCGAGCGATTGAGGCATGGAGGCTTCGAGCGCCTCGATCGACATGCGCAGCCGGCCCGTTCCGGCGAACAGAGATGCGGGGTCGATGCCGAAGGAGAGGCTGAGCCGCTGGGGATCGGCCTTGTTCTTCTTCAGCGCCTCGACCATCCAGTCGACGGAGGCGCGGCTTTGCGGATGCACGTCGATCCTCAGATGCACATCCTGAAGCGGCAGCCCGCCGAGCGCGGTCTCCAGCGCCTCCGGCGTCGCCGGGAGGCCGTAGCGGAAGGCATTGGGCGCGCCGGCGAAGATGATGGAAAGGCCGGTGGCGCCCTGCGCCAGGTCCTCCCTGGCCTGCGTGTTGGCGCGGGCGGGATCGGGATCGTCCACGCGCTGGATCAGCTTCCAGGAGGATACGGGGTCGACACGGGTGAGCGCCGAGGCGCCGCTGGCACGCTCGTAGAGCGGCTCGATGGGCAAATGATCGTCCGTGTGGCGGATCAGCGAAGAGAAATCCGTGTCCTTGCCCAGCGACTTGGCGACGAGCTCCAGCCACTGCCGGCGATCGACAGCCGGGAAGTCTGCGTTCGTCAGGACCGACCGATCCATCTTGCCTCCCTCACATTGTGTTTCCCAAGTTTAGGATGACGCGCGCTTTGCTGCAATGCACCTTTGGCCACACCGGGCAACCAATTCGGGCAGACCGCGGGCAAGAATGCGTTGTGAGATGATATGGTGCTGGCTATACCGGTAGAACAGGCGGACTCGTCATGGCGAGGGAGCGAAATGGCGGATCAGGACAGCAGCATCTTCATTGGGGCAAGCCGGCACAAGGACGACAGCTATCAGCGGCCGGAGCAACTGCTCCTGGGATATGCCAACCGGCACGGCCTTGTGACGGGCGCGACCGGCACTGGCAAGACGGTAACGCTGCAGGTGCTGGCCCAGGGCTTTTCCGATGCGGGCGTTCCTGTCTTCTGCGCCGACATCAAGGGCGATCTCTCCGGCATCGCAATGGCGGGAGAGGAGAAGGATTTCCTCCTGAAGCGGGCGGCGGAGATCAAGCTCGATCCCTACAAGTTCGAGGGCTGCCCGGTGGTCTTCTGGGACATCTTCGGCGAGAAGGGGCATCCGATCCGCGCGACCATCTCGGAGATGGGCCCGCTCCTGCTCGCGCGCCTCATGGACCTGACGGAGGCGCAGGAGGGCGTGCTCAACATCGCCTTCCGCATCGCCGACGAGGAGGGGCTTCTCCTTCTCGACCTGAAGGACCTCCAGGCGCTGCTCACCAACATCGCCGAGCGGGCGGACGAGATCTCGGCCAAGTACGGCAATGTCAACAAGCAGTCGGTCGGCGCGATTCAGCGCTCGCTGCTCATCCTGGAGCAGCAGGGGGGCGAGCACTTCTTCGGCGAGCCGGCGCTGCAGATCGCCGACCTGATGCGCATGACGAGCGAGGGGCGCGGGGCGGTGAATGTGCTTGCCGCCGACAAGCTGATGATGAATCCGCGCCTCTACTCCACCTTCCTGCTGTGGCTCCTCTCGGAGCTGTTCGAGGAGCTGCCGGAGGTGGGCGACCCGGACAAGCCGAAGCTCGTCTTCTTCTTCGACGAGGCGCATCTGCTCTTCGACGAGGCGCCGAAGGCCCTCATCGACCGCGTCGAGCAGGTGGTGCGCCTCATCCGTTCGAAGGGCGTCGGCGTCTATTTCGTCACGCAGAACCCGCTCGACGTGCCGGAAACCGTGCTGGCGCAGCTCGGCAACCGCGTCCAGCACGCGCTTCGCGCCTATACGCCGCGCGAGCAGAAGGCGGTGAAGACGGCGGCCGATACCTTCCGCCCCAATCCCGAATTCGACTCCTTCGAGACGATCACGCAATTGGGCGTCGGCGAGGCTCTGGTCTCGACGCTTGAGGAGAAGGGCATCCCCTCCATGGTGCAGCGGACGCTGATCCGCCCGCCTTCCTCGCGCATGGGGCCGATCACCGATGCCGAGCGCCAGTCCGTCATGCGGTCGAGCCCCGTCGCCGGCCAATACGACAAGCCCGCCGATCGGGAATCCGCCTTCGAAATCCTGCAGAAGCGGGCGCAGGCGAAGGCCGCCGAGGCGCACGAGGCGCGGTCGGACGGCGGCTGGACCCTGCCGGATTTAGGCGGCGGCCGCACATCCGGGCGGAAAGGCTCGGGCCGCAGCTCCTCCCGCCAGACCGTGACGGAAACGGCGATCAAGTCCGTCGTGCGCTCCGTGGGCACGGCGCTCGGCCGCGAGATCATCCGCGGCGTGCTGGGGAGCCTGACGAGGAGGCGGTAGGCTCTAAACTGGGGGCACTTCACCCCCCTCTGGCCTGCCGGCCATCTCCCCCTCAAGGGGGGAGATTAGCCTTCATCAACGCCTCGCCTCAGCTGCCGATTAGGGAGCCACATTGCGGCCGGCGTAATCTCCCCCCTTGAGGGGGAGATGGCCGGCAGGCCAGAGGGGGGTGAGAGACGCACCTATGCCCGCCACACGCCGGCCGGAACGGCTCAGACCGTCCTCAGCCCGTTCGTCACCAGCACCGGGGTGCCTTCGGGAACGCGGTCGTAGAGATCGATCACGTCCTGGTTGATCATGCGCACGCAGCCCGACGAGACGGATTTGCCGATGCTCCACCACTCGGGCGAGCCGTGGATGCGATAGAGCGTATCCTTGCCGTCCTGGTAAAGATACATGGCGCGCGCGCCGAGCGGGTTCATGATGCCCGGCTCCATGCCGCCGCGCCACTCGCCGGTCGCCTTG
>Ga0182749_1003391_pt1 | contig 10932 bp, 9 predicted proteins | sample eDN3rd37CKraftMG_FD_128875 | JGI IMG/M metagenome (GOLD analysis project Ga0182749, IMG submission 128875) | Enriched Miracle-Growth compost microbial communities from Emeryville, California, USA - eDNA 3rd pass 37_C Kraft MG (version 2) (version 2) ...
CGCTCTCCGAGATCATCATCCGCGCCGGAATCCCGGCCGGTGTGTTCAACCTCGTCATGGGCAAGGGTTCCGTGGTCGGTGAGGCCATGCTGCAGAGCCCGAAGGTGTCGGCCATCTCCTTCACCGGCTCGGTGCCCACCGGGCGCCGCGTGGCCCAGACCTGCATCACCACGGATCCGATGAAGAAGGTCCAGCTCGAGATGGGCGGCAAGAACCCGATGGTCGTGCTCGACGATGCGGACCTCAACACCGCCGTCGCCGCCGCCGCCAACAGCGCCTTCTTCTCCACCGGCCAGCGCTGCACCGCCTCCTCGCGCCTGATCGTGACCGAGGGCATCCACGACCGCTTCGTCGCAGCGATGACCGAGAAGCTGAAGACGCTGAAGGTCGACCACGCGCTGAAGCAGGGCACCGATATCGGCCCGGTGGTGGACCAGAGCCAGCTGGACCAGGACCTGCGCTACATCGACATCGGCGTGAAGGAAGGCGCCAAGCTGGCGGTCGGCGGCGAGCGGCTGAACCGCGAGACCGAGGGCTTCTACCTGTCGCCGGCGCTGTTCACCGAGACCACCAACGACATGCGGATCAACCGCGAGGAGATCTTCGGGCCGGTGGCCACGGTGATCCGGGTCAAGGATTACGAGCAGGCGCTGGCCACGGCGAACGACACCGAGTTCGGCCTGTCCGCCGGCATCGCCACCTCCAGCCTGAAGCACGCCAGCCACTTCAAGCGGGCCAGCCAGGCCGGCATGGTGATGGTGAACCTGCCGACGGCCGGCGTGGACTATCACGTGCCGTTCGGCGGCCGGAAGGGCTCCAGCTACGGCCCGCGCGAGCAGGGCCGCTACGCCGCGGAGTTCTACACCGTGGTCAAGACCGCCTATACCTTCCCGGTCTGAACGTCCGGGAACGGAGTGCGCGAGGGCCCGGCCGGCGACGGCCGGGCCCTTTCCGTTTGCCCGCCGCTTGCGGAAGCGAATGCCACCTCCGACATGACAATCCTCGCGGCAAGAGGGGAGGCAACCAATGAACTCGAAGGCCTGGACTGTCGCCGATGCCGCAGCGAAGCTCGATGATGTAATCGATCGCGCCCGTCAAACCGGACCGCAGACGATCACCTGTCAGGGCCGTCCCGTCGCCGTCGTGGTCTCCGTGGAGGAGCAGCAGCCGAAGACAAGCCGCATCGGCAATTTGGCAGACTTCTTCGCAGTTTCACCCCTACGGGGTTCAGGGTTGATCGTCGAGCGCAAACGGCAGGATTGACGCCTCCCTGCTTCACATGTTCAGCCGGAAGACGCCTCTCATCAGGATAGCCGCGCATCCTTCGCCGTCATTCCCCCGAAAGCGGATCTCTCTTCTCGGTTAGTGCGTTGCGAGATCCCCGCTTTCGGGGGAATGACGGGGGATGAGTGAGCTGGAGGATCTGAGTTACCGAGGTGAACTGCCCGGTCCACACGCTTGACATCACGCCTCCGGCCCTGCCAGCCTCGGCCCGGAAGTGACACGGGGTGCCCGGCAGCGGGCTGAGATCATACCCGTCGAACCTGATCTGGGTCATGCCAGCGAAGGGAGCCGTCACGCGATGCCCGCCCGGGCTCCGATCTTCAGGATCGATCGCCGACCGCCCTTCGCCGGAGGAGGAGCGGAATGGGTGCGGCTGTTGAGGCCATCGAACCGAGGCGGCGCTTCGACCTGTCGGTCTATCTGGTCACCGACACGCGCCTGAGCGGCCCACGCGGCATCGCCGCTGTGGCCGCGGCGGCGACGCGGGGTGGCGTCACCATCGTGCAACTGCGCGATCCCGACGCCACCACCCGGGCGCTGATATCCGCCGCCGGGGCGCTGCAGGCGGTGCTGGCGCCGCACGGCATCCCGCTGGTGATCAACGACCGGGTCGACGTCGCCCTGGCGGTCGGGGCCGACGGCGTCCATCTCGGCGACCGCGACATGCCGGCGGCGACGGCGCGGCGCCTGCTGGGCCCCGGCCGCATCGTCGGCGTCACCGTGCACGATGCGGCCGAGGCGCGGGCGGTCGACACTGCCGTCGCCGATTACGCCGGCATCGGCCCGGTCTTCGCCACCAGCACCAAGGCCGAGGCGCGGCCGGCGATCGGGGTCGACGGCTTCCGGGCGCTGCGCCGGCTGGTGCCGCTGCCCGCGGTCGGCATCGGCGGCATCGACGCGGCCCGGGCGGCCGATGTCATCGCGGCCGGGGCCGATGGCGTCGCCGTGGTCTCGGCGATCTGCGCCGCCCCCGATCCGGAAGAGGCGGCGAGAGCGATCGCCGCGGCGGTCGCGGCTGGACGGGCGCGATGATCCCCAATGTCCTGACCATCGCCGGCACCGATCCTTCGGGCGGCGCCGGCATCCAGGCCGACCTGAAGGCCTTCTCCGCCCTCGGCGCCTATGGCTGCGCGGTGATCACCGCGCTCGTCGCCCAGAACACCCGCGGGGTCCAGGCGGTGGAGCTGGTGCCGCCGGCCTTCGTCGCCCGGCAGATCGACTGCCTGCTCGCCGATGTCCGGATCGACGCGGTCAAGATCGGCATGCTGGCGACCGGCGAGATCGTGCGCGCCGTGGCCGAGGCGCTGCGCCGGCACGGGCTGAGCCGGGTGGTGGTCGACCCGGTGATGGTGGCGAAGAGCGGCGACCGGCTGCTGGACCCCGACGCCGTCGCGGCCCTGCGCGAGGAGCTGCTGCCGCTGGCCACGGTGATCACGCCGAACCTGCCGGAGGCGGCCGACCTGCTGGGCCGCCCGATGGCGGAGAACCGGGACCAGATGCCGGAGACCGCCGCCGCCCTGCTGGCCCTCGGGCCCCGGGCTGTGCTGCTGAAGGGCGGCCATCTCGACGGGGCCGAGAGCCCGGATCTGCTGCTGACCGCCGACCGCGCCGTCACCTTGTCGGCACCGCGGATCGCCACCCGCAACACCCACGGCACCGGCTGCACCCTGTCCGCCGCCATCGCGGCGCTGCTGCCGCAGCGGCCGGAGCTGGAGACGGCAGTGCGCGAGGCGAAGGATTACCTGACCGAGGCGCTGGCCGCGGCCGACCGCCTGTCCGTCGGCGGCGGCCACGGGCCCCTGCACCATTTCCACCGCTGGTGGGGGTGACCCGGCCGGGCGCCGGGATCAGCCGGCCGCCTGGTCGTGGTGCTGCCCCTACAGGAGCGCCGCCCGCTCCGCCCGGTCAGCTCGAGCCGGGCAAGGCCCGAATCGATCAGGAAAAAAGGCGGGCGCCGGAGACCGGCGCCCGCCCGCGGACCGCGACGACTGCCGGGATCAGCCCTTGTTCTTGTTGTAGACGTCGAAGGCGACGGCGGCGAGCAGCACCAGGCCCTTGATCACCATCTGCAGGTCGATGCCGAGGCCGAGGATCGACATGCCGTTGTTCATCACGCCCATGATGAAGGCGCCGATCACCACGCCGGTGATCTTGCCGACGCCGCCCGAGGCTGAGGCGCCGCCGATGAAGCAGGCGGCGATGGCGTCGAGCTCGTACTGCGTGCCGGCCTGCGGCGTCGCCGAGGTCAGGCGCGCCGTGGTGATCAGCCCGGCGAGCGCCGCCAGCACCCCCATATTGACGAAGGTCAGGAACACCAGCCGTTCGGTGTTGATGCCGGACAGCTTGGCCGCCTTCTCGTTGCCGCCCACCGCATAGATGCGGCGGCCCAGCGTGGTGCGGGTGGTGACGAAGGCGTAGAGGACGACGAGCACGCCCATCAGGATCAGGATGTTCGGCAGGCCGTTATAGGTGGCCAGCAGATAGCCGAGCCCGGCCAGCGCCACGACCGTCGCCACGTTCTTGACCACGAAGAACAGCAGCGGCTCCTGCTCTACACCGTGCTGGATCTCGTTGCGCCGGTTCCGGGCGTTGAACCACACCAGGAGCAGCGGCACCGCCAGGCCGATCAGGAGGGTGGTGATCCACACCTTGCCGGTGCCCGAGAACAGCTCCGGCATCGATCCGAACAGCTCGGCGATGAAGCCCGACGACATCTTCTGGAAGTCGATCGGCACCGGCCCGGCGCGCTCGCCGTTCAGCACCATGATGCACAGGCCGCGGAAGGCCAGCATCCCGGCGAGGGTGACGATGAAGGACGGGATCTTGCGGTAGGCGATGAAGTAGCCCTGGACCGACCCGATCGCCGCCCCGAGCACCAGGCAGGCGATGGTCGAGAGCCAGGGATCGATCCCCTGCCACACCATCAGGGCGCCGCCGACCGCGCCGACGAAGCCCGCGACCGATCCGACCGACAGGTCGATATGGCCGCTGACGATGACCAGCAGCATGCCGAAGGCCAGCACGATGACGTAGGCGTTCTGCTGGATCAGGTTGCTGAGGTTCAGCGGCGTGAACAGCCGGCCGTCGGTCGCGAACTGGAAGATGATCATGATCGCGACGAGCGACAGCAGCATCGCGTATTCGCGGACGTTGTTCTTGAGGAACTCGCCGATCCGCTGGTTGGCGCGTGTCTGCAGGGCGGTGGTTTCGGTGGTCATGGCCGTGCTTCCCTAGCCCCGTTCTCTCGAGCGCATGATCGCCCGCATGATGTTTTCCTGTGATGCTTCCTGGGCCGGCATCTCGGCGACGATCCGGCCCTCGTTCATGACGTAGATCCGGTCGGACATGCCGAGCAGCTCGGGCATCTCCGACGAGATCATGATGACGCCCTTCCCGGTGGCGACCAGCTGGTTGATGATCGTGTAGATCTCGTATTTGGCGCCGACGTCGATGCCGCGGGTCGGTTCGTCGAGGATCAGCACCTCCGGCCCCGCGAACAGCCACTTGCTCAGCACCACCTTCTGCTGGTTGCCGCCGGACAGGTTGACCGTCTGCTGCTGCACGCCGGAGGAGCGGATGTTCAGCTTGCGCCGGAAGTCGGTCGCGACCCCGAGCTCGCGCATCTCGTCGATCACGCCGCGGCGCGCCACGCCCGGAAGATGGGCGAGCGGGATGTTGTGCTGGATCGAATCGCCGAGCACCAGCCCCAGCGACTTGCGGTCCTCCGTGACATAGGCCAGCCCGGCGGCGATCGCCTTGGGCACGGTGCTGACATCGATCGGCTGGCCCCGCATCGTCGCGGTGCCGGTGATCTTCTGGCCGTAGGACCGGCCGAAGACGCTCATCGCGAATTCGGTCCGTCCGGCGCCCATCAGCCCGGCGATGCCCACCACCTCGCCGGCGCGGACATGCAGGTCGATGCCCTTGATCACCTGGCGCTCGGAATGCAGCGGGTGATAGACGCTCCAGCCCTTCACCGCGAACAGGGTCTCGCCCAGCTTCGGCTCGCGCTCGGGGTAGCGGTCGGTCAGGTCGCGCCCGACCATGCCCTTGATGATCCGGTCCTCGTTGACCTCGCCGCCGCGCGCGTCCAGCGTCTCGATGGTGGACCCGTCGCGCAGGATGGTGATCGAATCCGCGACCTTGGTGATCTCGTTCAGCTTGTGCGAGATCAGGATCGAGGAGATGCCCTGGCGCTTGAAGTCCAGCAGCAGGTCCAGGAGGGCGTCGCTGTCCTTCTCGTTCAGGCTGGCCGTCGGCTCGTCGAGGATCAGGAGCTTCACCTCCTTCGACAGCGCCTTGGCGATCTCGACCAGCTGCTGCTTGCCGACGCCGATATTGGTCACCAGCGTCGACGGATTCTCCTTCAGCCCGACCTTGTCGAGCAGGGCCCGGGCGCGGACCAGGGTCTCGTTCCAGTCGATGACGCCCCGGTTGGCGACCTCGTTGCCGAGGAACAGGTTCTCGGCGATCGACAGGAGCGGCACCAGCGCCAGCTCCTGATGGATGATGATGATGCCGGCTTCTTCGCTGTCGGCGATCGAACGGAAGTGCCGCTCCTTCCCTTCGAAATGAATCTCCCCCTCGTAGGACCCGTGGGGGTAGACGCCGGACAGGACCTTCATCAGCGTCGACTTGCCGGCGCCGTTCTCGCCGACCACGGCATGGATCTCGCCGCGCCTGACCGCGAGATTGACGTTGCTGAGCGCCTTCACGCCCGGAAACGTCTTGGTGATCCCGCGCATCTCCAGGATCGTATCGACAGGGGTAACTGTATCCACCTCAGGGGCTCCGCTCGCCTCGGACGCCATCGACCGCCGCTCGATGACGGCGGTCGCAACGGCAGGGCCCCGCGCCCGAAGGCGCGGGGCCCCTCTGGCACGCTCAGATTACTTCAGCTGGTCGGCCTTGTAGTAGCCGCTATCGACCAGGACCTTCTGGACGTTGTCCTTGGTCACCGGGACCGGGGTCAGCAGATAGGACGGCACCACCTTGACGCCGTTGTTGTAGGTCTTGGTGTCGTTGACCTGGGGCTCCTTGCCGCCCATCACGGCGTCGATCATGTCGACGGTGACCTTGGCGAGGTCGCGCGTGTCCTTGAACACGGTCGAATACTGCTCGCCGGCGAGGATCGACTTGACCGACGGGATCTCGGCGTCCTGGCCCGAGACATAGGGCAGCGGCCGGTCGCCGGAGCCGTAGCCGACCGCCTTCAGCGAGGCGATGATGCCCATCGACAGGCCGTCATAGGGCGACAGCACCGCGTCGACGCGCTTGTCGCCGTAATAGGCCGACAGCAGGTTGTCCATGCGGGCCTGGGCGGTGGCCGCGTCCCAGCGCAGGATGCCGACCTTGTCCATGCCGAACTGGCCGCTCGGCACCTTCAGCTTGCCGCTGTCGATGTAGGGCTGCAGCACCGACATCGCGCCGTTGTAGAAGAAGAAGGCGTTGTTGTCGTCCGGCGAGCCGCCGAACAGCTCGATGTTGAACGGGCCCTTGCCGTTCTTGAGGCCGAGCGCGTCGACCAGCGAGCTCGCCTGCAGGACGCCGACCTGGAAGTTGTCGAAGGTGGTGTAGTAGTCGACGTTCGGCGTGTCGCGGATCAGGCGGTCATAGGCAATGACCTTGATCCCGGAATCGTGCGCCTGCTGCAGCACCGAGGCCAGGGTGGTGCCGTCGATGGCGGCGATCACCAGCACCTTGGCGCCCTTGGACACCATGTTCTCGATCTGCGACAGCTGGGTCGGGATGTCGTCGCCCGCATACTGCAGGTCGGCGCTGTAGCCCTTGGCCTGCAGCGACTTGACCATGTTGTCGCCGTCGGCGATCCAGCGCGCCGAGGTCTTGGTCGGCATCGAGACGCCGACGAGGCCCTTGTCGGCCGCCTGCGCGGACAGCGCGAAGGCGGACAGCCCCAGCGCCAGCGCGGTGATGGAAGAGATCAGCTTCACCGTTTTCTCCCTCTGATGTTCTGTTGTGCGCCCGGGCTGGCCGATCCGGCAGGATCCCGGCGCGCTGTTGCCGCATGAGCATCCGCGCCACCGCGGCGGCCCCGTGTCTTCGCCCCGGGCCGCCCGTGGTCACGGAATCGATGTGACCGGATTGCCGGCGATCCGGCGGATCGCCGTTCGGCGGCCGAGCCTTCCCGCGCGCCCCTCGCGGAACGCCGGACAGCCTGCCGCCTTTGGATCAAGCGCGCCGCCTCGGTGGTGTCGTGAAATCCATGCTCCTCCCTCGACTCGACTGCGAAGCCCTTGTGGTGCTTGGGGTCGGCCCGGCCGATCCAATCCTCATACAATTTGGCGTAATCTCTCCCCGAGCCGCGACGCTGTCAAGCGCCGGCAGGGAGACGGGGCAATCGATTGAATTCGGCAGACGCCGCTCCCCGGAAATTCTCCCTTCATAGCACGGGAGCCGGGTGGCGTGGACTTGGGCCTTCACCGTCGCCGAAAGGGTGCCCGACGGCCGTCTTCCCGCCGCCGCAAAAGCCGGCTAAAGCTGCCCCATGTCCCTGCTGCGCGGCATGGCGACGGTCGGGGGGCTGACGGCCGTCAGCCGCATCGCCGGATTCGCCCGCGATATCCTGACCGCCTCGCTGCTGGGCGCGGGGCCGATGGCCGACGCCTTCGTGATCGCGGTCAAGCTGCCCAACCTGGCGCGGCGGCTGTTCGGCGACGGCGCCTTCATGGTCACCTTCGTGCCGCAATACGCGGCCGAGCGCGGCGAGAACGGCCGCGCCGCGGCGCTGGCCTTTGCCGGCGAGGTGCTGGCGGCGCTGCTGGCGGTGCTGATCCCGCTGACCGTGCTGGCCCTTCTGGCCATGCCCGCGATCCTGGCGGTGATCGCCCCGGGCTTCGTCGCCGATCCCGCGCGCCAGGCCCTGGCGCTGGACTATGCCCGCCTCGCCTTCCCCTATCTGCTGCTGATCTCGGTCTCGGCCCTGCTGGGCGGGGTGCTGAACGCGCAGGAGACGCTGGCCCCCTTCGCCGCGGCGCCGATCCTGTTCAACCTGGTGCTGATCGCGGCCCTCCTGTTCGGCAGCCATCCGGCCGGCTCGCCGGGCCGGGCGCTGGCGGTCGGCGTCACCCTGTCCGGCATCGTCCAGCTGGCCTGGCTGGCGCTGGCCTGCCGCCGCCACGGCGTGCCGGTGCGGCTGATGCCGCCCCGGATCGGACCGCGGCTGCGACGGCTGGTGGTGCTGATGGGGCCGGGCGCGGTCGGCACCGGCATCACCCAGATCCAGATGGTGCTGAACACCCTGATCGCCAGCTTCCTGCCGGCCGGCGCCGTGAGCGCGCTCTACTACGCCGACCGGCTGACCCAGCTGCCGCTCGGCATCGTCGGCATCGCGCTGGGCACCGCCCTGCTGCCCACCCTGACCCGCCTGCTGGTCGAGGACCGCGGCCAGGCGGTGGCGGAGACGCAGAGCCGGGCGATCGAGATCGCGCTGCTGCTGGGCCTGCCCGCCGCCGCCGGGCTGATGGCGCTGGCCGGGCCGATCATCCATGTGCTGTTCGAGCGCGGCGCCTTCGGGCCGGAGCAGACGGTGGCCGTGGCCGGCGCGCTGGCCGCCTACGCCGCCGGCATCCCGGCCTATATCCTCGTCCGGGTGCTCTCGACTCTGTGCTTCGCCCGCCAGGACACGGCGACACCGATGCGCGCCGCCCTCCTCGCCACCATCCTGGCCGTCGCCGGCGCCGTGCTGCTGATGCGGCCGCTGGGCCATGTCGGCATCGCGCTGGCCACCGCCGTTTCCGCCTGGGCCAATGCCGGGCTGCTGGCCTGGTCGCTGCGGCGGCGCGGCGCCCTGGCCGCCGACGCCGGGCTGCGGCGGCGCGGCGGGCGGATCCTGCTGGCGGCGCTGGGCATGGCGGCCGGGCTGCTGCTGGCCCGGCACGCTCCTGGCCAGACCGGCGCCGCAGCGCTGGCCGGGCTGGTCGCCGGCGGCGCCGCGCTCTACGCCGCCCTGTGCCTGCTGCTGGGCGCCGTCGACCGGGCGGAGCTGGCGCGGTTCCGCCGCAGCCGGCATCTGCCGGGTTGACCCGGCCGTGCCCGCCCGGCCATAAACCGAGCCTCCCCATCCCTCTGCGGCACCGGCGGACATGAAGCGCATCTTCTCGGGCATCCAGCCCACCCACAACATGCACCTCGGCAACTACCTCGGCGCGGTGCGGAACTGGGTGGCGCTGCAGGATGGCGCCGAGTTCGAGACCATCTACTGCGTCGTCGACCTGCACGCCCTGACCGTGCCGCAGGTGCCGGGCGAGCTGCGCGCCCATATCCGGGAGCTGACCGCGACCCTGCTGGCCGTCGGCATCGACCCCAAGCGCAGCATCCTGTTCGCGCAGAGCCAGGTGCCCGGCCACAGCGAGCTGGCCTGGCTGTTCTCCTGCGTCACCCCGCTGGGCTGGCTGCGGCGCATGACCCAGTTCAAGGACAAGGCCGGCAAGCAGCAGGATTCGGCGATGCACGGCCTCTTGGCCTATCCGGTGCTGATGGCCGCCGACATCCTGCTGTACAAAGGCACCCATGTGCCGGTCGGCGAGGACCAGAAGCAGCATCTGGAGCTGACCCGCGACATCGCCCAGTCCTTCAACCAGCGCTACGGCGTCGACTTCTTCCCGCTGCCGGAGCCGCAGATCCTGGGATCGGCGACGCGAGTGATGAGCCTGCGCGACGGGTCGAAGAAGATGAGCAAGTCGGACGAGTCCGACTACAGCCGCATCAACATGACCGACGACGCCGACACCATCGCGCTGAAGTTCCGCCGGGCCAAGACCGACCCGGCGCCGTTGCCGACCGAGGCGGCCGGGCTGGCCGGCCGGCCCGAGGCCGAGAACCTGGTCAACATATACGGCGCCCTGGCCGGCAAGGATGTCGACGCGGTGCTGGCCGAGTTCGGCGGCGCCCCGTTCTCGACCTTCAAGGCCGCGCTGACCGACGTCGCGGTCGCGGTGCTGGGGCCGATCGGCGCCGAGATGCGCCGGCTGATGGCCGATCCGGGCTATGTCGATTCCGTGCTGCGCGAGGGCGGTGAGAAGGCGGCGGCGATCGCCGGCCCGGTCCTGGCCGAGACGCAGGAGATCATGGGGCTGCTGCGGCCGTGAGGGAACGTCCGATCTCCGCCCTGCCCAATCTGGGCCCCAAGACCGCGGAATGGCTGGCCGCCGTCGGCATCACCACCGAGGCCGAGCTGCGCGCGATCGGCCCGGTCGCGGCCTGGCAGCGGCTGAAGGCGGCGCAGCCGGAGCTGATCACGGTCAACGCGCTCTACGCCCTGCACGGCGCCGTGACCAACCAGCACTGGGCCTCGCTGCCGCCGGAGCTGCGCGCCATCCTGCGCAAGGACGCCGGGGTGGAGTGAAGAGGCGGCCGGTGGTCACCGGCCCGGAAAGCTCCTATTCCTTATTCAGGGCATGAGCCGTGCCCTGTCCCCGATCGAGTAGTCCGAATTCGCCACGGTCGATGAGGCCTATGATCGCTGGTTTCGTGCCAAGGTGGAAACGGCCCTGGCCAGCAGTTTCTGGATGCCCGGGTCAAGCTCGGGCATGACAGCAAAGAGCGAGGCTATATCGATGGATCCGTCCCCTCCCCGGCCCGCTTGGGCGAGCCGGCGAAGCTGGTGATGGTGAAGGACTCCAGCAGATC
>Ga0182749_1003392_pt1 | contig 10931 bp, 6 predicted proteins | sample eDN3rd37CKraftMG_FD_128875 | JGI IMG/M metagenome (GOLD analysis project Ga0182749, IMG submission 128875) | Enriched Miracle-Growth compost microbial communities from Emeryville, California, USA - eDNA 3rd pass 37_C Kraft MG (version 2) (version 2) ...
GCTGCTCGGCGGTCGAGACGATGTCGTCGACCATGGAGCCGAAGCCGACATGCTTCTCGTCCTGCAGCCGCACCTGGCTCATCGCCGGCACGGTGCCCGGCGGCATCAGGCGCTCCGGCTGCAGCTTCTCGCAGCCCAGGCCCACCACCATCACCTCGCCGCCGAAATTCGGGTTCTGCGCGATGTGGCGCAGCGTGCGGATCGGGATCGGCGCGTCTCTCGCCTCGATCGCCACGCCGCAGCCGTAGACGTGCTCGAGGCCGACCACGCCGTCGACATTGGGATAGCGCGGCAGAAGTTCGCGGCGGATGCGCGCGACGGCGACGTCGAGCACGCCGGCGACGCATTGCACCGTCGTGGTGATGGCGAGCACGTTGCGCGTGCCGACCGAGCCGTCCTTGTTGACGAAGCCGTCGAACGTGTAGCCCTCGAGCGGCGGCAGGTCGGCTTTCACGGTCGCCAGCGGCAGCGCGTCGAGCCCGGGCGCCGCCGGCATTTCGAGCAAGCGCTCGTTGACCCAGCTTCCGGCCGGCAGGTCCTTGAGTGCGCGGCCGATGACGACGCCATAGCGGATGACCTCGGCGCCCGCCGGCAGGTCGGCCAGCGCCACCTTGTGCGCCTGCGGCACGCGCTCGCGCAGCACGATGCCGCCCGGCAGTTCGGTGCCGGCGGCGAGGCCGCCGTCATTGCCGACGATGGCGACATTGTCGCGTGCGTGCATGCGCACGAGAACGGGCGCGGTGGCGGTGCGGTCCCTGTCGAGCATGCCCGCTAGATAGCATGCCGCAGCCGGTTTTGGAGGCTTGTCAGTCCTGCGTCGGCGGCGGGGGCACCGGCGCGACTGCGGGTGCGGCCGAGGCCGTGGCGGACGGCGGCGCCGGCGGGATGATGACCGTCGTCGTCCCCGTCTCTCCCGCGCCGAAACGCGGCGTCGGACGGATCGGCGTCGGGCCGTCGCCCGATGCCGGCGACGGTGCGGTCAGGACCGCGCGGCGCTCGGCCGGCGGCGGGGCGCTCTGGAACGGCCGGCGCCGCATGTCGGGCTCGCGCTTGACGACGGGCCTGGCGGTCTCGCGCGGCTTCGCCGCCGGGCGGCGCGGCGCGGCCGGTGCCTCCGGCAGGGCCGCCTCGCTATTGGCTCCGTCGTCCGGGGCGACGGCGGCCGTCTCCTCGCCCGGCAGGGGCACATGGATGATGCGCGCGCCGCCGACCGTGCCGGGCCCCGGCAACACGAGCCTCGCCGGCGTCACCGACAGCACATCGCCGAAGGCGGCATCGGCGACCACCCGCACCTCGGCGCCGCGGCGGTCGTAGGCGTGCAGGATGTAATACGGCCCGCGCCGCACCGGCTCGCCGATCGGATCGAGCGCCAGAGTGCGCACGCGGGTCAGGATCTCGTAAGGCGGCATGGCGTCGGCGGCCGCGACCGGCTCGAAATAGCGCGAACCGGCGGCATAGAGCGTGATCGGCGCGGCGAAGCCGACCACCGTGGCGATGGCGAGCACAGCCGTTCGTTTTGCCGCGCCCATGACCCTACCGCCGCGCGAGCATGCGGATGAGGTTGTCGAGCGACAGCCCCCCGCCGCCGAGCGAGAGCAGCACGAGCAGGATCGACGCCCAGTAGATCGGCTCGCCCGACAGGCTGTTCGGCACCGCGAACAGGGCGATCAGCCCGGTGATGAACAAAAGGCCGAGCGAAGCGAAACGGGTGGCGAAACCGAGCACCAGGCAGAGCGGCAGCAGGAACTCGGCATAGCTCACGGCATAGGCGACGATCGTCGGCGGCAGCGGGATCGGCGGATACTGGGTGGCGAAGTCGGCGATGGTGTCGGGCCGCACCTGCAACGGCAGCACCACGGAGAAATCGAAGTTCGGCAGCCGGAACGGCAGGTTGAACGGCAATTTTTCGATCGGCAGGTGCAGCGACCAGCGCGGGCCCTCGATGCGCGCCTGACCGTCGAGGAAGAAGATGCGGGCCATCACCAGCCTGAGCGCCAGCGCGACCAGGGCGTAAGGCAGCATGGAACAGGCGGAGATGAAGCCGTCGACGGTCACGCCGATCACCGAGCGCGAGCGGCGGGCGCGCTCGGCGGCGCGGGCGGCGATCGCCGCGCTGGTCGAGAGCGCGTTGGCCACCGCCGGCGACGGGCGCGGCATCGATACGGCCTGCATGCGCGAGAGTTCGAGCGGCGGCGGCGGCGCGAGGGTCGCCAGCCGGTCGGCCAGCCGGGCCATCGCCACTTCGCCGGAGGCCGCGTCATGGCCGGCGTATTGGGTGCTCATGGCAGCGCGCTCCACAAGGGGTTTGCGCACCGAACCTAGCCGAAGCGCCCGGAAAATCGGCCTTTTCCGCGATTCACAATTAAACGGTTAACCCGTCTCGCGCGTTGGCCCGCAGGCCGCACGGCAATGCCGTTGCGCCGGCCGCCACGGCCCTCGAGCTTTGTTGCCGAACACCGATGCACGGCCGCAACAAAAGCACGCGTACGTACGATTCCGACGTGGACCGGCCTTGTGCGGCAGGGCAAAATTTGTCATGGTCCATTAGGACAGCAATGCTGTCCTAATGCGTTTGGCGCGATACCGGCCCTCCAGGGCGCAGGGTGGCATCGGCGAAAACGCAAATCGGGATCGGCGCGCACCGGCCATGAAGCCGGGTGAAAGCCGCCCTTCTCGGGCACGGTAGAGCAAGACACGCGGCGCAAGCCGCATAGCGTCGGGTAACGCCAACGGTTGAAGACCGTGGGCGAGGCAGGGCCACATGACTGAGCGACAGACGGGAGCAGGTTTCCTCCAACGCGAGCTCGCAGCTCGCGACGTCAAACTCTCGCGCCTGGCGACGCTCGATCCCGGCCTGCCTTTGCCGCAGGGCCTTTACGACCCCTCGCTCGAGAAGGATTCCTGCGGCGTCGGCTTCATCGCCGACATCAAGGGCCGCAAGTCGCACCGGATCATCGCGGACGCGCTCGAGATCCTGTGCAATCTCGAGCACCGCGGCGCCGTCGGCGCCGACCCGCGCATGGGCGACGGCGCCGGCATCCTTGTGCAAATCCCGCACAAGTTCTTCGCCAAGAAGGCCAAAGAGATCGGCTTCGCTTTGCCTGCGCCGGGCGAATACGCCATCGGCCAGCTCTTCCTGCCGACCGAAGCGACCTGGCGGCAGATCATCCGCGACATCTACGGCGAGATGGTCGCGCGCGAAGGCCTCACTTTGCTCGGCTGGCGCGACGTGCCGACCGACAATTCGACGCTCGGCGAGTCGGTCAAGCCGACCGAGCCGAAGCACATGCAGGTCTTCATCGGCAAGGGCAAGACGAAGCTCAGCGAGGACGAGTTCGAGCGCAAGCTCTACATCCTGCGCAAGGCGATCTCGAACGCCGTCTACAAGAAGCGCGAGCGGCGCGTCGCCAGCTATTACCCGGTGTCGATCTCCTGCCGCACGGTGATCTACAAGGGCATGTTCCTCGCCGACCAGCTCGGCACCTATTATCCCGATCTGCACGATCCGGATTTCGAGAGCGCGCTCGCGCTCGTGCACCAGCGCTTCTCGACCAACACCTTCCCGACCTGGTCGCTGGCGCATCCCTACCGCTATCTGGCGCACAACGGCGAGATCAACACGCTGCGCGGCAACGTCAACTGGATGGCGGCGCGGCAGGCTTCCGTCTCCTCCTCGCTGTACGGCAAGGATATCGAGAAGCTGTGGCCGATCTCCTACGAGGGCCAGTCGGACACCGCCTGCTTCGACAACGCGCTCGAGTTCCTGGTGCAGGGCGGCTACTCGCTCGCGCACGCGATGATGATGATGGTGCCCGAGGCCTGGGCGGGCAATCCGCTCATGGACGAGGAGCGGCGCGCATTCTACGAGTACAACGCCGCGCTGATGGAGCCGTGGGACGGGCCGGCCGCGCTCGCCTTCACCAACGGCCGCCAGATCGGCGCCACGCTCGACCGCAACGGCCTGCGCCCGGCGCGCTATTTCCTGACGCGCGACGACCGCATCGTCATGGCGTCCGAAATGGGCGTGCTGCCGATTCCGGAAAAGGACATCGTCAAGAAGTGGCGCCTGCAGCCGGGCAAGATGCTGCTCGTCGACCTCGACGAGGGCCGTCTCATCCCCGACGAGGAGCTCAAGGCCACGCTGGCGCAGAGCCATCCCTATCGGGAGTGGCTCAAGAGCACGCAGATCGTGCTCGAGGACCTGCCCGGCGCCGCCGAGACGGCGCCGATCTCGAACCTGTCGCTGCTCGATCGGCAGCAGGCCTTCGGCTACACCCAGGAAGACATCAAGTTCCTGATGACGCCGATGGCCTCGACCGGCGAGGAAGCGGTCGGCTCGATGGGCAACGACACGCCGATCTCGGCGCTGTCCGACAGGTCGAAGTCGCTGTTCACCTACTTCAAGCAGAACTTCGCGCAGGTGACGAACCCGCCGATCGACCCGATCCGCGAAGAGTTGGTGATGAGCCTCGTCTCGATCATCGGCCCGCGGCCGAACCTGTTCGACGTCGAGGGCACCTCGAAGGTGAAGCGCCTGGAGGCGCGGCAGCCGATCCTCACCAATGGCGACCTGGAGAAGATCCGCGCCATCTCGCAGGTCAGCGGCTCGCATTTCCAGTCGCACACCTTCGATATCACCTACCCGGCCGAGCACGGCGCCCACGGCATGGGCTGGGCGATCGACGCCCTGTGCGAGCGCGCCGAAGAGGAAGTGCGCCAGGGCTGCAACATCCTCATCCTGTCGGACCGCAAGCTTTCGGCCGACCGCATCCCGATCCCGGTGCTGCTCGCCTGCGCCGCCGTGCACCACCACCTGATCCGCAAGGGCCTGCGCACCTCGGTCGGCCTGGTGCTGGAGACGGGCGAGCCGCGCGAGGTGCATCACTTCGCGTGCCTGGCCGGCTACGGCGCCGAGGCGATCAATCCCTACCTCGCCTTCGAAACGCTGATCGCCATGAAGAACGATCTGCCGCAGAAGCTCGAGGACAAGGAGATCGTCAAGCGCTACATCAAGGCGATCGACAAGGGACTTTTGAAGGTGATGTCCAAGATGGGCATCTCCACCTACCAGTCCTATTGCGGCGCGCAGATCTTCGACGCCGTCGGCCTGCGCCAGGACTTCGTCGACCTCTACTTCACCGGCACGCACAGCCGCATCGAGGGCGTCGGGCTCGGCGAGATCGCGGAAGAGACCGTGCGCCGCCACCGCGACGCCTTCTCGAACGCGCCGATCTACCGCACCATGCTCGACGTCGGCGGCGAATACGCCATGCGCGTGCGCGGTGAGGAGCACGTCTGGACCGCCGAGACCGTGGCGCGGCTGCAGCACGCCGTGCGCGGCAACTCGCAGGACCAGTACCGCGCCTTCGCCAAGATCATCAACGACCAGAGCGAGCGGCTTCTGACCATCCGCGGCCTGTTCCGCATCAAGTCGGCGGAAGAGGATCACCGCAAGCCGGTCCCCCTCGACGAGGTCGAGCCGGCCAAGAACATCGTGCGCCGCTTCTCCACCGGCGCCATGTCGTTCGGCTCCATCTCGCGTGAAGCGCACACCACGCTCGCCATCGCCATGAACCGGATCGGCGGCAAGTCGAACACCGGCGAAGGCGGCGAGGAGGCGGACCGCTTCAAGCCGCTGCCGAACGGCGACTCGATGCGCTCGGCGATCAAGCAGGTCGCCTCGGGCCGCTTCGGCGTCACCGCCGAGTATCTCGTCAACTCGGACATGATGCAGATCAAGATGGCGCAGGGCGCCAAGCCCGGCGAAGGCGGCCAGCTTCCCGGCCACAAGGTCGACAAGACCATCGCCAGGGTGCGGCATTCGACACCGGGCGTCGGCCTGATCTCGCCGCCGCCGCATCACGACATCTATTCGATCGAAGACCTGGCGCAGCTCATCTTCGATCTGAAGAACGTCAACCCGGCCGGCGACGTGTCGGTCAAGCTCGTCTCCGAGATCGGCGTCGGCACCGTCGCCGCCGGCGTCTCCAAGGCGCGCGCCGACCACGTCACCATCTCCGGCTTCGAGGGCGGCACCGGCGCCTCTCCCCTCACCTCGATCAAGCACGCCGGCTCGCCCTGGGAGATCGGCCTGGCCGAGACGCACCAGACCCTGGTCGTGCAGCGGCTGCGCAGCCGTATCGCCGTGCAGGTGGACGGCGGCGTCCGCACCGGTCGCGACGTCGTCGTCGGCGCGCTGCTCGGGGCCGACGAGTTCGGCTTCGCCACCGCGCCCTTGATCGCCGCCGGCTGCATCATGATGCGCAAGTGCCATCTCAACACCTGCCCGGTCGGCGTCGCCACGCAGGACCCGGTGCTGCGCAAGCGCTTCAAGGGCCAGCCCGAGCACGTGATCAACTACTTCTTCTTCGTCGCCGAGGAAGTCCGCGAGATCATGGCCGAGCTCGGCTACCGCAGCTTCGACGAGATGGTCGGACAGACCCAGATGCTCGACCAGCGCCGCCTGATCGAGCACTGGAAGGCGAAGGGCCTCGACTTCTCGCGGCTGTTCGTCAAGCCGCAGGCCGACAAGGGCGTCGCCATCTATCACTGCGAGAAGCAGGACCATAAGATCGCCGACATCCTCGACCGCAAGCTGATCGCCGGCGCGCAGACCGCGCTCGATCGCGGCGCTCCGGTCCGGCTCACCGCCGCGATCAAGAACACCGACCGCGCCTGCGGCGGCATGCTCTCCGGCGAGGTCGCCCGGCGCTACGGCCACGACGGCCTGCCCGACGGCACCATCCACGTGCACTTCAACGGCACGGCGGGGCAGACCTTCGGCGCCTGGCTCGCGCGCGGCATTACCTTCGAGCTCGAGGGCGACGCCAACGACTATGTCGGCAAGGGCCTGTCCGGCGGCCGCCTCGTCATCCGCCCCGCCGCCGACGCCGGCATCGTGCCGGAGGACTCGATCATCGTCGGCAACACCGTGCTGTACGGCGCCATCGACGGCGAGTGCTACTTCCGCGGCGTCGCCGGCGAACGCTTCGCCGTGCGCAATTCCGGCGCCATCGCCGTCGTCGAGGGCGCGGGCGACCATTGCTGCGAATACATGACCGGCGGCGTCGTGCTCGTGCTCGGCAAGACCGGGCGCAACTTCGCGGCCGGCATGTCCGGCGGCATCGCCTACGTGCTCGACGAGGACGGCACGTTCGAGAGCCGCTGCAACATGGCGATGGTCGAGCTCGAGCCGGTGCCGGACGAGGAGCTGATCGCCGAGACCGAGTTCGGCCACTACAACGACCTCGAGTCGCACGGCCGCGTCGATGTCATGGGCGACCTGACGAACAACGATGCGGCCCGCCTGCAGAAGCTCATCTCGGACCACGCGCGCTACACCGGTTCCAAGCGCGCCGCCGAGATCCTCGCCGAATGGAAACGCTATCGCCCTCTGTTCAGGAAAGTGATGCCGGTCGAATATCGCCGCGCGCTCGCCGAGATGGCAAAGGAGAAGGCCGGCACGATGCAGGCCGCGGAATAACATGGGCAAGGTCACCGGATTTCTGGAAATCGAGCGCAACGACCACGACTACGAGCCGGTCGAGACGCGCATCCGTCACTATCACGAGTTCGCTCTGCCGCTGCCGCAGGACGAGCTCCGCCGGCAGGCGTCGCGCTGCATGGATTGCGGCGTGCCGTATTGCCACGGCACCAGCCGCATCACCGGGGCGCCGACCGGCTGCCCGGTGAACAACCAGATCCCCGACTGGAACGATCTCGTCTATCGCGGGCACTGGGACGAGGCGGTGCGCAACCTGCACTCGACCAACAACTTCCCCGACTTCACCGGCCGCGTCTGCCCGGCGCCGTGCGAGGCGTCGTGCACGCTCAACATCACCGAGGAGCCGGTCACCATCAAGTCGATCGAGCACGCGCTCGCCGATTACGCCGTGGCGCAGGGGCTCAAGCCGGAGATCGCCGCGGTCAAGACCGGCAAGACGGTGGCCGTCGTCGGCTCCGGCCCGGCCGGGCTGGCCTGCGCGCAGCAACTGGCGCGCGCCGGCCACGACGTGCACGTCTACGAGCGCTGGGCCAAGGCCGGCGGCCTGCTGCGCTACGGCATCCCCGACTTCAAGATGGAGAAGGTGCACATCGACCGCCGCATCGTGCAGATGGAGGCCGAGGGCGTCACCTTCCACTACAACACGCATGTCGGCATCGGGCTGCCGGTCGACCGGCTGGTCAAGGACCACGACGCGGTGGTGCTCGCCGGCGGCTCCGAGAAGCCGCGCGATCTGCCGATCCCCGGCCGCGAGCTCAAGGGCATCCATTTCGCGATGGAGTTCCTGCCGCAGCAGAACCGCCGCGTCTCCGGTGAAGCGCCGGGCGACGTGTCGCCGATCCTGGCGACGGCCAAGAAGGTCGTCGTCATCGGCGGCGGCGACACGGGCTCGGACTGCATCGGCACCTCGATCCGTCAGGGCGCCGTATCGGTCGTGAATTTCGAGATCATGCCGCAGCCGCCCGAGCACGAGAACAAGGACCTCACCTGGCCGCTGTGGCCGCTGAAGCTGCGCATCTCCTCGAGCCACGAGGAAGGCGCCACGCGCGAATTCGCGGTGCTGACGCAGAAGTTCACCGGCGAGAACGGCCACGTGAAGAAGCTGCATTGCGTGCACGTCGACGCCAAGTTCCAGCCGGTGCCGGGCTCCGAGTTCGTGATCGAGGCGGACCTCGTCCTGCTCGCGATGGGCTTCGTGCATCCGGTGCACGAGGGCCTGCTCAAGGCGCTCGAAGTCGCGCTCGACAATCGCGGCAACGTCTCGGCCGACACCACCGGCTATCTCACTTCGGTGCCGAAGGTGTTCGCCGCCGGCGACATGCGCCGCGGCCAGTCGCTGGTCGTGTGGGCGATCCGCGAGGGCCGCCAGTGCGCGCACGCGGTCGACAAGTTCCTGATGGGGTCGACCACGCTGCCGCGCTGACCTCCAACCGCGCGCCGGACGCTCCTGTCCGGCCGCGCCTTCGACATGCGGGCGCAAATGTGAAGCGGAGCGGCATCACAGGCTTGGCGCGGCGAGCCGCCGAGGAATGGTTCCTCGGCATCAGCCTCGCCACCTGCGCGCTCTTCGCGCTCATCGGCGCGCGCCTGTTCGCGCATCTTGCCGAGCCGGCCTGGTTCGCCGTCACCTTCCTCTGGCTGTTCTGCGTGATGCTCGGCTCCGCCTTCGCGGTGGTCCGCCATGCCGACCGCATCGCCGAAATGCTCGGCGAGCCCTACGGCACGCTGGTGCTCACCTTGTCGGTGACGGCGATCGAGGTGATGAGCATCAGCGCCGTGATGCTGCACGGCGACAACAACCCCACGCTGGTGCGCGACACGCTCTATGCGATCGTCATGATCATCCTCGGCGGCGTCGTCGGCTCGGCGCTCCTGCTCGGCGGCTGGCGCCATCGCGAGCAGCACTACAACCTGCAGGGCGCCAACGCCTATCTCGGCGTCATCATCCCGCTCGTCGTGCTGACGCTGACGCTGCCGAACTACACCGTCACGACGCCGGGGCCGACCTTGTCCCTGGCGCAGCAGATGTTCCTGCTGGTCGTCGCCGCCGGGCTCTACGTCGCCTTCCTCGCGGTGCAGACCGGCCGCCACCGCGCTTTTTTCACCGGCGACGCCATCGACGGCATCGCGCCGCCCGAACCGTCGCACGCGGCCGCCTCGCCTTATGTGCACGCGGCGCTGCTCGTCGCCTACATCCTGCCGGTGGTCTTCCTCGCCGAGCAGATGGCGCGCCCGATCGACCACCTGATCGAGACCCTGCAGCTCCCGACTTTGCTCGGCGGCCTCATCATCGCCATACTGGTGGCGACGCCGGAGGCGATCAGCGCCATCCGCGCGGCGATGGCGAACCGGCTGCAACGCTCGATCAACATCTCGCTCGGCTCGGTGCTGTCGACCACCGGCATGACCGTGCCGGTGATGCTGGTGGTCAGCCATCTGACCGGTCACGAAATCTATTTCGGCCTGTCCGGCGCCAACGACGTCATCCTGGTGCTGACGCTCGCCGTCAGCGTCGTCACCTTCGCCAGCGGCCGCACCAATGCGCTGCAGGGCGCGGTGCACGTCATCCTGTTCGCCGCCTTCGTGATGCTGATCGTCCAGGACTGACGGGCGCGGCCGCCGCGCGCCGGCATTGACGGCGCGTAAATTCGACAGGCGCGCCGCAGCCGCGCCTGAACCTCTTCCCTGCCCGACCACTCCCATGCTTGGCCCCGGCATCGACCGAAGCGGATGCCGGCGCGGTCCTTCCATCGCTTCGCAGGGAGTGTGCCATGAAGAAGTCGATCCTCATCCTCGCCATGCTCGCGGCCGCCACTGCGACCGCGTCCGCCGCTGCCGCGCAGCCGCCGCTGCATCAGGCCGGCGGCCCGATCCGCCAGGGTCCCTATTGCTGGGTCGCCACCGATGCGCGCGGCTCCGGCTGGTGGGACGCGTGCGGCCGCGAGGACCTGCAGCGCGGGCGCTCGGTGCGTGACCGCAGGAGCGCCGACATGGATGCGATGGCCAATACGTCCGGCGGCGGTGGCGGGGGTGGCGGCGGCGGCGGCCGCTGAGGCGCTAACGGAAGATGCCGAACAGTCCGCCGCGGCCGAACGGGTCGTTGGAACGCTCGACGTTGCGCGGCGGACGCGGTGGCGCAGGCTCGGCGCGGCGGCGCGCGGCGTCCGCCTCGCGGGTCCGCGGCGCCGCATGCGGCGCGGGCTTGGTTTCCGTCGCCTTCGGCGCGGCCGGACGTGCGGCCGGCGGCGCGGGCCGCTGCGGCTCGACCGCGGCATTCGACGTTTCGGCGGCCGGTTCCGGCACTGCAATCGCCGGGGCCTGCGCCGGTGCGGCCGTGGGCGCGGACGCGGGCGGCGCCGCGGCGGCGACCGCCGGGACGGTCGGCGCGGCGGGGCTTTCGGACTTCGTCACCGGCGGAGGCGCGACC
>Ga0182749_1003399_pt1 | contig 10908 bp, 11 predicted proteins | sample eDN3rd37CKraftMG_FD_128875 | JGI IMG/M metagenome (GOLD analysis project Ga0182749, IMG submission 128875) | Enriched Miracle-Growth compost microbial communities from Emeryville, California, USA - eDNA 3rd pass 37_C Kraft MG (version 2) (version 2) ...
ACAGGCAGAGCGAGATGATGCGCATGGCGGGAAAGTTCCGTGGGATGAGGCCGCGCTCCTATAGAGCGGTAACCGGATCACCACAAGGCGCGCATGTCGAAAGAATAGGTCACGCCGAGGCCGACCTGCCACTGGTCGCGCGAGCCGCGCAACGTGACGATGGGGGAATCGCCGGCGCCGCCGATGAGGCGCTCGTATTCGACGAAGACGTAGGTCGCCCAGGTCGGATTCCACTGATAGCGCGCCTGCGCGCCGGCGCCCCAGGAGTAGAAGCCACCGCCCGCGTTGTAGACCGGCAGGCCGGAATTAACCGACTGCACCGAGTTGACGCTGAAATAGGGATCGAGCGCCTTGTCGCTCATCAGCGTGGTGCGCGGACCGCCCGACAGCGTGAGCTGCGGCGTCACCGGCATCACCAGGTCGGCCATCAGATCGCCGACCACGCCATGGTGGCCGCCGAAGCCCTGGCGCAGTTCGCCGCGCGTGCGCAGCCATTGCGTCGGCCAGAATTCGACGAAGCCGCCGGCTTCCACCGTGAAGTCGACATTGCCGAGGCCGTTGAGATTGCTGTCGGCGCTTTCACGGCGCGGCAGGCGGATTTTGAACGCGGGGCCGGCGCGGAAAGAGCCGGTGTCGAGGATCGGAACGCCGAAGCCGTCGCGCGGGCTATGGAAGCGCGGCGGCGTGCCGGCGCGGCGCACATCGAACAACGGCAGCGGCAGGAAAGTGTAACGGTCGGAGCCCGGGAAGGTCGGGGTCATGCGGCCCTCGACGCCGAGGGTCACGGTCCACTCCTTGGCGGCGCCAGGCGCCCATGCCGGTTTCACGAAATCGGCTGCCTGCGCGGACGCGATGCCGCTCGCCAACAAGACCGCTGCGACTCCGATGCGCACGCTCACCATCAGCCGAACCCCCTGCCCGCGGCACCATGCCGACGTCGGACACGGTCCGACCTTAGGCACGCCTTGGTACAGCAACGTTTAAGCCAGAATCGAAGTTCAGGCGCGGGAAAAATCTGTCCGGATCTGTTGCATTTTTGCCGCTAGCGCGGGACGGCGCGGCTCCGTGCGGCGACGCGCGCCTCTTTGCGTTTGCGGGTGCCTTCACGCTGCCGGGCGATAGCGCCTCGCACCGCCTCGACCGGGCGGGAGCCCCAATAGACGCCCTGCGCCAAAGCCCGGCCCAGGCGCCCGCCGGCCCAGACCAGTTCGTAAGGCGCGAACAGCCGCCACGTCTCGTCGCCATCGACGATACCGCGCCCAATCAGTTCGCCGGCCATCGCGGTCGTGTTGAGCCCGTGACCGCCGAAGCCGCTCGCCACCCAGACGCCGCGCTCGACCTCGCCGATCTGCGGCATCCGATGCACGGTACGGCCGAGCGTACCGCGCCAGAGGTGCGCTATTGCCACCGGGCCAAGTTCAGGGAAGTTGCGGCGGATGTCGGCAAGCAGGCTGCGGCCGATCCAACGCGGATCGGCTTGCCAGGCGCGCATGCGCCCCGACCATTGCAGCCGGTTGCCGTCGACCACGCGGTAGTGGTTGTCGGCGCGGTTGGTGTCGCTGACGGCGCCACGATAGCGGAGGGCTTGATCGAGCTCAGGCCCGAGCGGCTCGGTCACCAGCACGTAGGTGGTCACCGGCAAGAGCGTTGCGGCAAGGCGCGGCATCAGGCCGTCGAGGCTGACATTGCCGGCGAGCACGACATGCGGCGCACGCACGCGGCCGCCGGGCGTGACGATGCGTTTGCGCACGCCGGCCGGATCGATCGCGAGCGCCGGCGTATCCTCGAAGATGCGCGCGCCGGCCTTCTCGGCCGCGGCGGCGAGCCCCAGCGCATAGTTGAGCGGATGAATATGGAAGGCCTTCTTGTAGTGCGCCGCGCTGAAATAGCGCGGGTTCGGCAGCACGTCGCGCACGCGGTCCTTCGACCAGTATTCGACGTCGGCGCCGATCCAGCGCAGCCGCTCGATCTCGGCGCGCACCGACCTGTCGTTGTCGAACTTCGAGATGTGCAGCCAGCCCGGCACCGGATCGACGCCCTGCATGTCGGTGTCGATGATGGTGCGGCGAACATATTCGAGGCCCCGCTCCGACAGAGCCCATAACTGCTTGGCGTGATCGAGGCCGACGCGCTCGACGATGTCGTCGATGCCGGCGCCGAAGCCCGGCAGAACGAAACCGGTGTTGCGACCGGACGCCGCATCCGCGACACGCCCCGCTTCCAGCACCGCAACGGACCAGCCGCGCTCGGCCACCTCCCGCGCCACCGTGAGGCCGGCAAGACCGGCACCGATCACGCAGACGTCGACATCGAGATCGAAGCTCAACCGCGGCCGCTCGGACCGCGCGACGCTCGTCGCCTCGTACCACGTCGGGGTCGATTGGTCGCTTGTCTGGCTCATTCCTTTACCGGTGGTTCCGCCTGTGACGCGGTGGCGCGCATGCTAAACTGCCGCGGATTCGAAATCGACATTGTCGATACGCCCTTTCGCAACTCACCGCCACCGAGCTTGTTAAGAAACTATGCGTCGCCTTCTCCTCTTTCGTCACGCCAAAGCCGAACGCCCCGGGATCGGGATGGAAGACCATGCCCGAAAGCTGGTCGAGCGCGGCCGCAAGGACGCCGGCCGCATCGGCGCCTTCATGGCGGCCCATGCGCTCAAGCCGGACCGCGTTCTGGTCTCGCCCGCCGAGCGCACGCAGGAGACCTGGAAGTATCTTTCGCTGGCGCTGAGGCCGACCGCGTCCGCCACCTTGGTCGAGCGGCTCTATGACGCGACACCGCACACGATCCTGTCCGCCATCAAGGAGACGCCGGCGAGCGCCCACACGCTGATGGTGGTCGGCCACAATCCGGGTCTGCAGGAAGTCGCGCTGATGCTGATCGCGTCCGGCGACATCGACGCGCGCGAACGGCTGCACGAGAAACTGCCGACGTCGGGGCTGGTGATCATCGACTTCGCCTTCGACGATTGGGCCAGGCTGCATCCGGAATCCGGACGCCTGGCGCTCTTCGTCACCCCGAAGACGCTGGAAGCCGCGGCGCATTGAGGCAGCCCCTTCCGCCCTTCTGAAAACCTGTCATGCTGACGCCCTCCCCGCGAGAGAGGGCGCTGGTCATGTACAAGAAGATTCTCGTTCCGGTGGATGTGGCCGAACTCGACTTCGCCAAGTCGGCGATCGACACCGCCTGCGAGATGGCGCGGTCGTCGGAAGGTTCGATCCGGCTCATCAACGTGCTGCCGATGACGCCGGTGATGCTGGCCGAATACGTGCCGCCGGACTTCGACGTCCAACAGCGCCAGGCCGCGGAAGAAGCGCTCAAGGGCATGACCGGGACTTGCGGACTTCCACCGAACCGGGTCTCCGCGACCGTGCGGCAAGGCGGCATCTATCACGAGGTGCTGGAAGAAGCCAAAACGATGGGCGCCGATCTCATCGTCATGAGTTCGCACCGACCGGCGATGCGCACCTACTTCCTCGGCTCCAATGCCGGGCACGTCGTGCGCTACGCGCAATGTTCGGTGCTGGTGGTGCGCAACTAAAGCCTGAGCAAAAGAGAAGAGGCCGCCGTCGCCGGCGGCCTCGTTCAACGTCATCCAGTCACGCGTTAGTGCTGGCTGGCGATACCGAAGTCGTAGGCCGAGGTGTCGCTGCCGGTGCCCTGCAGCGGCGCCTGCGCGAACGCGTCCACGCCGCGATACGTACGAGCGACGGACTGATGGCCGTAATGCGCGGCCCCGCCGTTGGCGTTGACGTAGGTGTTGCGCTCCAGAAGCTGCAGCGAAGCCGGATCGGCATCGGCGGCGAAGGCCGTCGTGGCGGTCGCGATGGCAAGCGCAGCGGCGGCGGCAAACTTGGTGATGGTCTTCATTGTCGTTCTCCGATTGAGTTTGAGTTTGATAAGGCGGGAGCAAGTGTTGTTGCTTGCTGACACCGATATGGTTCGGAGAAACGGCTTCGCAATCAGCATTGCGGTCACAAAAGCGCACGCTCATCTCACGGAAGCGAGATCGCGCTGTGAAAGCGCAAGAACGACATCGCGTAAGAGCAAGAATGAGCAAGAATGAGCAAGTACGCGCGCGCTGAAGCAGACGAACGTGCGAAGAAACTATACGCATGTTTGTTCTTGCGCAGAACGTCCTCGCAAGAATGCGCAAGCGCAGAGAAAATTCTTTTTAGGCTTTGGGCAGCAAGGCGTCCGGCAAGGCGTCGGGACGATACGTCCCCGGACGATTGCGGCGTAGGAACTGCCAGCCATGCCAGACAAAGACCGCGAGGAAGATCGCGACGAACGACGCGCCGGTCCAGAGCTGTTGCTGCAGGCCGCGCAGCACGAGCACGGCGAAGGCCAGGCTGATGATGCCGAACACGGCGACGCCCGGCCAGTAGACCAGCGGATGGGTGCCGCGGTCATAGACGATGGGCGCCCTCACCTCGCTCAGCTTCCGGTGCAAGGCGATGACGAAGTCGGCATAAGGCCGGTCGAGCCGCTCCTGCATGAACATGCTCTTCCACGAGGTCGAGACGATCCGCAGCCGCGGCGCGCCCTCGGCCCAGATCTCGGTGACGAAGCGATAGAACTGCATGTTGGCCGGCCGGTACGAGAGCCTGACCTGGCGCACGGCGCCGTAGGGCACGAGGCCCTGGCGGCGTCCCGCGGTCCACGCGATGCCTTCGGGGGTCAGCGCGAACTGCCAGGGCGCCCCGACCAGCGAGGGCCGGAAGGTGTAAGGGATTTCGTCCGCCGGCGGATTTTCCGCATTCACCTCGTCCACCGCGCTCTTTCCCCCCGACAAAGCGTATTCTGAGGCTCTACACGCGTTAACCATGATCCGGTTTCAGCAAGTTCCGGAGGCCGCGCGTCCTGCCGCCATATGTTCCCATGGCCAAAAGTATATAATATCTTACTCTTGCACAGGTGGCACGCTGAACACCTTGTGAGCGTACGGGTTGGGAGGCCCTCCTATGGCGAAATTGTCGGATCTCTTTGGCCGCAAGCCCGGCGAGATCGGCGCCGACAAGTTTTTGCCCCAGCCCGGCAACGGCGCGCCGCGCACGCTGGCGATGACCGCCGAGAACTTCTCCGACGTCGGCTCGCGCATCGGCGAGGAAAATGAAGCGCTGCGCGCGCTTTTATCCGATACCGGACGCAAGATCGGCGAGCTCGACGAGCTCAAGCAGACCTTCGAGCGCTTGGTGCAGCCCTTCAACTCGACCTTGCGCGCGCTCGAGCAGGAAAAATCGACGACCCTCAGCCTCAGCGGCATGCTGGACGAGGCGCGGGCGGCTTACGACACGCTGCGCAGCGAGTATTACCTGATCGAGCGCAAGGCGACCGCATCGGAAGCCGAGGCGAACAAGCTGCGCGACGACCTCGAGCTCGTGCGCGAGAGCAACCGCGCGCTGGAAAGCAGCCAGATCGAGCTCAGCCAGGAGATCACGACCCGCCAGGCGCAGATCGCCGAACTCGAGCGCCAGCTCGCCCAGGAAAGCACGCAGCGCCGCGCGGTGACCGAAAGCCGGCGCACGCTGCAGGAGCAGTACGACGAGACTGAAAAGCGCATCATGGAATTCGAGGGCGAGCTTGCCGCCGCCCGCGAGAAGCTGGCGCTGCTCGAAGACGACAAGCGCTCGCTGCAGATCGCGGTCGACCAGGGCTTGAGCGAGATCGCCCGCCTCACCCGCCGCCTCACCGAAAGCGAGAACACGCTGACGGCGACGCGCGCGCAGCTCGGCAAGATCGAAGCGAGCTTCGCCGAAGCCTATGCCGAGCGCGGGCGCCTAGCCGCCGCGCTCGACGAGGCCAGGGAGCAGTCCCAGGCCGAGCGCAACAGCCTGAACATGCGCCTCGACGCCTTGCAGTCGCGCGCGGCCACCGCCGAGCGGCTGCTCGCGGAGACGCGGCAGAACCTGCTCGCGCGCACCGAGGAAGTGCGCGCCTTCGACCGCAAGTCGGTCGAGGCGACCATCGCCCGCAACAACGCGGAAAAGCGCCTGACGCAGATCGAATCCTCGCACGAGCAGCGCGAGCGTCAGATCCGCGATCTCGAGCAGACGCGCGTGGCGCTTTCCGAGCGCGCCAATGCGCTGACCAAGACATTGAAGACGCGCGAGACGGCGCTCGCCCGCGCCGAGGAGCGCATCGCCTCGCTGACCGAGCGCAACGGCCATCTCGAAGCCGACATCCAGATCAGCCGCACCAATATCGAGAAGCGCGTCGAGGATCTGAATTCGGCGCTGCAGCGCGAGCGCATGGAACGCGCCGTGGTCGAAGGCGCGCTCGAAGCCGCGCGCAAGGACAATTCGCGCCTGCAGAGCGAAGTCGCCGCGCTGCGCTCGGCCTTGCGCCGCGGGCTGCCGATCGACGAGCAGCCGCTGGCGCCGCCGACCGAAGTGGCCAACGATCAGGCCGACTTGCTGGAACACGCCCCGGCAATCAAGGAAGCGGCGGCCAAAGGGTAGTCCCCTACGCCGCGTCGCCGCGACGCACATAAACATTCAGCGGTGTCGGAACGCGGGACAAACGTCCCGCGTTTGCGTTTGGAGTGGCGCGGCCGCCGGGCTGCGCCGCAGGTTGCGCGCTTTCGCGCGCGACATTTCCAGACACATGAGGAACACCCATGATCAAGCAAGCCATGACCGCTGCGGCGCTGACCGCAATGCTCGCAGCTCCGTCATTCGCGCAGCAGCCGAGCGCGCCGGGCGCGCCGCCGGCGGCAACGACGGGCGCATCGACGCCGCAGAGCGGCGCGGCCAAGCCCGGCTTCGTGCAGAACCAGGCGCCGCAGGAATGGCGCGGTTCCAAGCTCGTCGGCGCCAGCGTCTACGGCCCCGACAACCAGTCGATCGGTGAGATCAGCGAGATGATCATCGACAGCAACGGCAAGGTGAAGGCCGCGGTCATCGGCGTCGGCGGCTTCCTCGGCGTCGGCCAGAAGGACGTCGCCGTCCCGTTCGAAGCGCTCAGCATCGTGCGCCGGCAGGGCTCGGCGACCATCGACAAGATCACCGTGATCTACACCAAGGACGATCTGAACGGCGCGCCGAAGTTCACCTACTTCGAGCCGACGGGCTCCTCGCAGACCACCGGCTCCTCGCCGAGCGGCATGTCGGGTAGCGGCGCGGCAACGGGCGGTTCCATGGGCGGCGGTTCGACCACCGGCACGACGCCGGGCGGTGCCGCGACGGGCGGCCCGAGCCGCTAAGCGACACACATACCGAATTGCTGACAGCGTCCGGCCGAAAGGCCGGGCGCTTTTTTATGGCGCGCAATCCAAACCGTTAGCGCGCATCGCAATTTCAATGAACGCTGTTGAGTATCAATAACATACCACGCACATTTCCGACTTTCGTCGTAATCCCGATTGCGGCGGTGATATGTGCGGCACGCAGTTGACCTGACATGTGCCCGGCGCTTTGGTCGCAACCAGACGGCGTAGAGAAATAAGCCCGTCAGTGGTCTGGGGACGAAGCAACATGTGGAACCAAGTCTATAACCCGTTTGGAAATTCCGTACTGTCGACATTGGCCGCGGCCTTGCCGGTGGTCACGCTGCTGGTGCTCATCGCGTCCAACAAAGTGAAGGCGCATGTCGCGGCGCTCATCGCGCTCGTCGTCGCCAACTTCGTCGCAATCGTTCTCTTCACGATGCCCGCCGACATGTCGCTGCGCGCGACCGTGCTCGGCGCCGTCACCGGCTTCTTCCCGATCGGCTGGATCGTGCTCAACGTCATCTTTCTCTACCGGCTCACGGTGGCGAAAGGGCTGTTCGAGACGCTGCAGAACACGATCGGCGGCGTGACGCAGGACCGCCGCCTGCAATTGTTGCTCATCGCGTTTTCGTTCGGCGCCTTCTTCGAAGGCGCGTCGGGCTTCGGCACGCCCGTGGCCGTCACCGGCGCGATCCTGATCGGCCTCGGCTTCTCGCCGCTCGCCGCGTCCGGCCTGTCGCTGATCGCCAACACCGCGCCCGTCGCTTACGGCGCGCTCGGCACGCCGATCGCCGGCCTTGCCAGCGTCACCGGCATCGATCCGTTCCTGCTCGGCGCCATGGTCGGCCGTCAGTTGCCGTTCTTCTCGCTCATCGTGCCGTTCTGGGTGGTGTGGGCCTTCGCCGGCTGGAAAGGCATGAAGGACGTGTGGCCGGCCATCCTGGTCACCGGCGTCTCCTTCGCCGTCCCGCAATATCTAATCTCGAACTTCATCAATCCGTGGATCGTCGACATCGGCGCTTCGCTGATCTCGATGGCCTGCCTCATCGGCTTCCTGCAAGTGTGGCAGCCGAAGGAGCTGTGGCTGTCGCCCGCGCTGCGCGGCAAGGACATTTCCGCCGCCGACGCGCCGCCGCCGAAGCCTCTGGTGAAGCCGAGCCGCGCGCAGGTGTGGATGGCGTTGCTGCCGTGGATCGTCGTCTGCGTGATCCTGCTGCTGTGGGGCACCAACGCCGTCAAGAACGTGCTCAACGCCTATGCCACCTGGAACTACCAGGTGCCCGGTCTGCACAACATGATCAACAAGGTCGGCCCGGTCGTGCCGAAGCCGACGCCGGAAGGCGCGGTGTTCTCCTTCACCTGGCTGTCCTACACCGGCTCCGGCATGCTGATCGCGGCGATCATCTCCGGCTTCCTGATGGGCTTCTCGCCCGTGAAGCTGGTCGCCGAATATGGGCGGACCATCAAGGTCTGCGCCTATTCGCTGATCACCATCTCGGCGATGCTGGCGATCGGCACCCTCACCCGCCTGTCCGGCATCGACGCCACGCTCGGCCTCGCTTTCGCCGGCACCGGCGTGCTGTACCCGTTCTTCGGTACGCTGCTCGGCTGGTTGGGCGTCGCGCTGACGGGTTCGGACACCTCGTCCAACATCCTGTTCGGCAACCTGCAGAAGGTCACGTCCGAGCAGTTGGGCCTGTCGCCAATCCTGATGGGCGCCGCCAACTCCTCGGGCGGCGTCATGGGCAAGATGATCGATGCGCAATCGATCGTGGTCGCCTCGACCGCGACCAACTGGTTCGGTCACGAAGGCTCGATCCTGCGCTTCGTGTTCTGGCACTCGATCACGCTGGCTTGCTTGGTCGGCGTCCTGGTCATGCTCCAGGCCTACGTCTTCACCGGCATGATCGTGCACTGACCGCCCTCCCTTTGGCTTCAGTGCAACACTGCCCTGCATCGAAAGATGCAGGGCTTTTTGTTGGCCCGGCGCTATAGTCCGCGGCGTCGCAAGACGCGTTCGAGGAAACGCCAACAACGAACAAGAAGGAAAACGCCATGAGCAAGACCGCCGCGCAGGAGCAATTCGGCAAGACCGCCGCGCATTATCTGACGTCCAAGCCGCACGCGCAGGGCAAGAGCCTGGAGCGGCTGGTGACGCTCACGGCGCCGCAGAAGGACTGGCGCGTCCTCGACATCGCCACCGGCGGCGGCCACGTCGCCTACACCTTCGCGCCGCATGTCGCGCGCGTCTGGGCGACCGACATCACGCAGGAGATGCTCGATCAGGTGAAGGCGGAAGCCGCAAAGCGCGGCCTCGCCAATGTGCGCGTCACTTACGCCAAGGCCGAGGCGCTGCCGTTCGAGGACGCGACGTTCGATCTCGTCACCTGCCGCATCGCGCCGCATCACTTCGACTCGATCCCGGAATTCCTCGCCGAGGTGCATCGCGTGCTCAAGCCCGGCGCCCTCTTCGCGCTGGTCGACAACGTCGTTCCGGCCGGCAGCGTCGGCGACTATGTGAACGCCTTCGAACGGCTGCGCGATCCGAGCCATCTGCGCGCCTGGACGCTCGAGGAATGGCGCGCGGCATTGAACGAGGCGCGCCTGCCGCCGACGCACGAGGAGACGCTGGACAAGACGATGGAGTTCAAGTCCTGGGCGGCGCGCTACGACGACACGATGAAGGCGCTGCTGCGCGCGATGCTCTCGCAGGTGACGCCGGAGGTCGCGGCCTTCCTGCAGCCGAAGACGACAGATGGCGACTTCACCTTCCATCTCTGCGAAGGCCTGTTCATCGCGAAGCGCGCCTGAACCGGCAAACAAAAACGCCGGCGCCTTATCGGCGCCGGCGTTCCAGAGCGGCAAGGCCGCTGTATTTACTTGCTGGCGACGTGCCGATGGCGCTTGTGGTGCTTCTTCACGACCACCGGCGGCTCTTCATCCGGCGCCCACAGGATGCCGTTGTTGTAGGCCTCGTTCACCAGCCAGCCGCCGATCACCGGGATCAGGCAGGAGCCGACCAGGATGTGCGCCTCGCGATACTTCAGCGGGCGATGCATCACGGCGGTCGCGACGATCGGCGACAGCGCGGCGCAGCCGACGGTCGTGATCGCGTAGGCGCCGACGCCGGTCACGCCCGAGCGCGCCGAGTCCCACTTCCAATTCCAGTTGTTGAACGCGAAGTAAGCCGCGGTCGCCCCGGCGCCGACGCCGATCGCCGTGGCGCTCAAGCGCGGATCCACCGGACGGCGCTCGCCGGCTTCCGCCGCCTGGGCCACGACCGCAAAAGCGGCCAGCGCCGCAGCAAACACTGCAAACTTCCGTTTCATTCCTGCTCTCCCCAACGGGTTGCCTCGAATCGTAAACAGATTTTTCGGCTGCTTTCGTTGCGAAGTCGAGCGGGTACATCGGCGGTCAAAGTTATGCACAGGCCGCCTGCGCCGCGCGCATAGCGCAACGGTATCATGGAACTCCATCGCACATCATCATAACTAACTGTAATTGCTGTCTTTTTATCACATTAACTACTCATTTACCCTCCCGCGTTCAGGTTCTGTTAGTGATTGTTAACGGGTTGTGATTCGGTGTCGCTAGTGCCGGGCGGATCGGCGCATTCAGGAATTTAGCGATGACCAAGCTCGGCGGATTCTTCGCCCGCAAATCCGGCATTTCCGACAGGGAAGAAGCTCCGACCA
>Ga0182749_1003400_pt1 | contig 10908 bp, 9 predicted proteins | sample eDN3rd37CKraftMG_FD_128875 | JGI IMG/M metagenome (GOLD analysis project Ga0182749, IMG submission 128875) | Enriched Miracle-Growth compost microbial communities from Emeryville, California, USA - eDNA 3rd pass 37_C Kraft MG (version 2) (version 2) ...
CGCGCTGGCGGGGGCGGGCTGGGTGCTGGCGCTCTCCACCTTCAACGTGACGGTGCAGATGTCGGCGCCGCGCTGGGTGGTGGCGCGCGCGCTGGCGCTCTACCAGATGACGACCTTCGGCGGCATGGCGGCGGGAAGCTGGGCGTGGGGCGTCGTCGCGGCCGATCACGGCGTGGCGGCGGCGCTGATCTGGGCGGCGGTGCTGATGGTGCTGGGCGGGATCGTGCTCGGCCTGCGCATATCGCTGCCCGAGGCGCAGGACCTGAACCTCGATCCGCTGCGTACCTTCGCCGCTCCCTCGATCGCCATCGATATCGAGCCGCGCAGCGGCCCCGTCGTCATCACCATCGAATATCGCATCGCCGAGCGGGACGTGCTCGAATTCCTGTCCGTCATGGCCGAGCGGCGGCGCATCCGCCGTCGCGACGGGGCGCGCCACTGGACGCTGCTGCGCGACCTTCAGGACCCGCAGCTATGGGTGGAGCGCTATCACACGCCGACCTGGCTCGATTATATCCGCCACAACCAGCGCATCACCCAGGCGGACGCGGAGATCAGCCGGCGGGTGCAGGCGCTCCATCGCGGCGAGGGGCCGCCCGTCGTCCACCGCATGATCGAGCGGCAGACAGGATCGCTTCCCGCCGGGCGGGCGCCGGGCCCGCGCGAAATGGCGGACCCGATGACCGATCCGACGCGCTCCTCCTGACCGGCGCGCGGCGGCGGGACGGGAAGGTCGATGGCCAGTTGCGGATATCCGGGCGGGGAGTGCCCCGGGGATCAGGACGGATCGCGGGGGTGGCGTGCCGTCACGTCATATGGCCGGACATGGCCGGTTCGGTTCAGTCGTTTCGGCCCGGTTCAGCGCTGCGCCGAGATCGGCATCGGCATGGCCGGCGCATCCGGGGCGTTCACCCGGGCAAGCAGCGCCTTGGCCGAATAGCCTATCGAGAGGCCGCGATGCGCCGCCGCCACCTCCGGCCGGGCCGAGGTCAAGGCGCGATGCGCCTCTTCCTTCGCGCGCCTCAGATAATATTCGGTGTCGGAGTGTCTCGGGTCGGCCATCTCGCTCTCCATTCTTTTTCGAGGAAACCATGCGCCATTCCGATGGCCGTTTCATTGCAGGCGTCGCGGCGCGCGGTCCGCCTGTGCGGGCTTTGCGACAGGACGCGTCATGGTCGCGATGAACGACGGCTGAGCCGCGCGTTCAGCCACGCTGCATCCGCGACTCGCTAGGTGGAGCCCATGAATCCCTGTCAGGAGGGCGGCGTGACCGAAGGCCATCTGATCGACGAATATGGCATGTTGACGCGCCATGGCGGCGGCTTCGCGCTCGCGCGCGACGCCGGCGGCGTGTGGGAGCTGGAGCTGGCCCGCGTGCCGGTCGACCTCGTGGGCCGCCATGTCCGCGTGATCGGCATCCGGATGGAGGACGACCGGATCGATGTGGAGGGCGTCCAGCCGGGCCGGGCGCCCGATGCGCGTCACCCCGCGGGGGCGAACCGCGCGACGAGCTGGTAGCTCGTTCCCGGAAAGATCTGGCGGACATGGGTGATATGATCCTCGCCCCGCCACGTCCGGCGATCGAGCGCGAGGCAGGCCGCGCCCGAATCCACGTCGAGCAGCGCCGCCGTCGCGGCATCGGCGTTGAGCGCGGCGATATGATGCTCCGCCTGCGTCCAGGCGACATGGCCGAGCAGCCAGGTTCCCGGCGGCTCGCGGGTGAAATCCGCCCCGGCCGCCTCGGGCACGGCGGCGAGGCTGATGAGCCGCTCCTCCAGCGCGAAGGGCCTGCCGTCGGCCAGATGGAGGCAGGTGAGCGCCAGCAGCGCCCCGCCGCCCGCCAGCACCGTTTCCTCCCCGCGCCGCGCATCGGGCGCGCGTTCGCCGCGCGCCAGCAGCTTCAGCGCATAGTCGCGCCCGCGCGCCCGGACGTCGGCCTGGATGTCCGGTATGTCGAGGATCACCGAATGGACACGGGGCGCCGCCACGAACGATCCGGCCCGCTTGCGCCGCACGATCAGCCCGGCCGCCGCCAGCGCGGCGATCGCCTTGCTCACCGTCATGCGCGCGCAGCCATACTGCGCCATCAACTCATGCTCGAAGGGGATGCGATGGCCGGGCGGCCATTCCCCGCTCATGATCCGCTCCTCGATATCGGCGCGGATGCGGCGATGGAGGATGGGGTCCGCGCTCATGACGCGAGCAGCCGGGAGAGCGTGTCGCGATAGCGCGCGACGATCGCCGCACGGCCCACATGTCTTCCCTCCGCCACCACTTTCCGCCCCGCGCGCCAGACATCGCCGATCGTGCCCTTTCCACCGGCGAATATCAGGCTGTCCAGCCATTCGTCGCCCTCCCGCCCGATCAGCGATGGATGGCGGGGATCGAGCGAGACGACGTCCGCCGCCGCGCCCGCCGTCAGGCCCGCATTGTCCCCGACGCCCAGCGCGCGCGCGCCGCCATGAAGCGCCTCGTCGAACAGCGTCCGCCCGGTCGAGCGGCCCGTCCCCGCCGCCAGCACGTTGCGCGCGCGCGCATGCAGCCGCTGGCCCTGTTCGAGCAGGCGAAGCTCGCCCGCCATGTCGATCAGCACGTTCGAATCGGAGCCGACGCCCCAGGCGCCGCCCGCCTCGCGCCAGGCGATGGCGGGGAACAGGCCGTCGCCCAGATCGGCCTCGGTGATCGGGCAGAGGCCCGCGATCGCGCCGCTCGCCGCGAGTTGCCGGCTTTCCTCCCCGGTCATGTGGGTGGCATGGACGAGGCACCAGCGCCGGTCGACCGGCGCGTGGTCGAGCAGCCATTGGACCGGCCGCGCGCCGCTCCAGGCGAGGCAGTCGTCCACCTCCTTCACCTGCTCGGCGATATGGATGTGCACCGGGCCGCCGTCCGCCAGCGGCAGGATCGCGGCCAGCTCAGCGGGAGTCGCCGCGCGCAGGCTGTGCGGCGCAATGCCGACCACCGCGTCGCCAAGCCCTGCCACGGCGGCGCGGCTCGCCTCGACCAGCAGGGCATAAAACGCGGGATCGGTGAGGAAGCGCGCCTGCCCCGGCGCCGGCGCCGCGCCCCCGAAGCCGCCATGCGCGTAGAAGACCGGCAGCAGCGTCAGCGCGATTCCCGTCTGTTCCGCCGCCGCCGCGATCCGCGCGCCGGTCTCGGCCGGATCGGCATAAGGCCGCCCGTCGGGATCATGGTGGAGATAGTGGAACTCGCCGACGCGGGTGAAGCCCTGTTCGAGCATCTCCATATAGGCAAGCGCGGCGATCGCCTCGATATCGCCGGGCGTGAGGCGGGCGACGAAGCGGTACATCAGCGTCCGCCAGCTCCAGAAGCTGTCCCCCTCCGGCCCGCGCCGGCCGGTGAGCCCCGCCATGCCGCGTTGGAAGGCATGGCTGTGCAGGTTGGGCATTCCCGGCAGGCCGATCGCGCCGCGCCGGTCATCCGGGCGCGGCGGCGCGTCCCGTTCGACGTGGGCAATGCGCCCGCCCTGCATCGCGATCCGCACGCCGCGCGCCCATCCGTCGGGCAGCAGCGCATGGGTGAAGTGCAGCCCCGTCTCCCGCGCCCCTTCCGGGGCATTCGCCGCCGCCACGACATGATCCACTGGACAGGCCCTCCTTGGTGGAGATATGTATAGACATTATCGGGGCCGTGGCCAAGCCCGGTGCTCATGCGGGAAAGGAGGGCGAGGAAGGCGATGCGCTGCGACAGGATCTGGCGGAACGCGCGGCTCGCGACCCTTGGTGAGGGGCGGCCGGGACTCGGCGTGGTCGAGGACGGGCTGATCGCGGGCCGGGGCGGGCTGATCGCTTATGCCGGCCCCGCCGCCGACGCGCCCGCCGGGCTGGAGGCGGCGGAGGTGATCGACTGCGAAGGCCGCTGGATCACGCCGGGGCTGATCGATTGCCACACCCATCTGGTCCATGGCGGCGATCGCGCGCGCGAGTTCGAGATGCGGCTGGCGGGCGCCTCCTATGAGGATATCGCGCGCGCCGGCGGCGGCATCGTCTCGACGATGGCGGCCACCCGCGCGGCGAGCGAGGCGGAGCTGGTCGAAAGCGCGCTCCCCCGGCTCGACGCGCTGCTCGCCGAGGGGGCGACGACATTGGAGGTCAAGTCGGGCTATGGCCTGTCGCTGGAGCATGAGCGCAAGCAGCTTCGCGCCGCGCGCGCGCTGGGCGATCGCCGCCGCGTCACGATCCGCGCCACCTTCCTCGGCGCGCACGCGCTGCCGCCCGAATATGCGGGCGATCCGGACGGCTATGTCGACATGATATGCGGCGAGATGCTGCCTGCATTGGCGGCCGAGGGGCTGGTCGACGCGGTCGACGCCTTTTGCGAGACGATCGGCTTCAGCCCCGCGCAGGTGGAGCGCCTGTTCGCGACGGCGCGTGCGCTCCGCCTGCCGGTCAAGCTCCATGCCGAGCAATTGTCGAACCGGCATGGCGCCGCGCTGGCGGCCCGCTTCGGCGCGCTCTCGGCCGATCATCTGGAATATCTCGACGCCGACGGCGTGGCGGCGATGGCGACGGCGGGGACGGTCGCGACGCTGCTGCCCGGCGCTTATTATTTCATGCGCGAGACGCAATTGCCCCCGCTCGGCCTGCTGCGCGCGGCGGGCGTGCCGATCGCCATCGCGACCGACTGCAATCCCGGCACCTCGCCGCTCACCTCGCTGCTGCTCGCGATGAACATGGCGGCGACCTCGTTCCGCATGACCGTCGACGAATGCCTCGCCGCCGTCACGCGCGAGGCGGCGCGCGCGCTGGGGCTGGCCGCCGTCACAGGCACGCTGGAGGCGGGCAAGACCTGCGACCTCGCGATCTGGAACGTCGAGCGGCTGGCCGAACTGGTCTACCGCATGGGGCTGAACCCGCTCCATGCCCGCATATGGAAAGGGTGCTGACGCATGATCCTTCTCACGCCCGGCAAGGTCGGCCTCACGGAATGGCGCGCCATCTATCGCGGCGAGGCCGCCCGCCTCGATCCGGCGAGCGCCCCCGCCATCGCGACGAGCGCGGCCGCCGTCGAGCGCATCCTCGCGAAGGGCGAGCCGGTCTATGGCATCAACACCGGCTTCGGAAAGCTCGCCAGCGTGCGCATCCACGGCGCGGACCTGGCGACGCTCCAGCGTAATATCGTGCTGTCCCACGCGGCGGGCGTGGGCGAGGCGATGCCGGTCGCGGTCGCGCGGCTGATGCTGGCGCTCAAGCTCGCCAGCCTCGGCCAGGGCGCGTCGGGGGTGCGGCCCCCGACGGTGGCGCTGCTGGAGGCGCTGCTTGAAAAGGGGCTGACCCCGGTGATCCCCGCCCAGGGATCGGTCGGCGCGAGCGGCGATCTCGCCCCGCTCGCCCACATGGCCGCCGCGATGATCGGGGTGGGTGAGATCATGGTGGGCCCGATAGCGGGTGGCGCGCGCCGGCCCGCCGCCGACGCGCTGGCCGAAGCGGGGCTCGCGCCGCTGACGCTCGGCCCGAAAGAGGGGCTGGCGCTGCTCAACGGCACGCAATTCTCCTGCGCCTACGCGCTGGCCGGGCTGTTCGAGGCGGAGACGGCGTTCGGCTCCGCGCTCGTCACCGGCGCGCTGTCGACCGAGGCGGCGAAGGGATCGGACACGCCCTTCGATCCGCGCATCCATGCGCTGCGCCGCCATCGCGGCCAGATCGAGACGGCGGGCGCATTGCGCGCGCTGATGGCGGGATCGGCGATCCGCGCATCGCATCTGAAGGGCGATCCGCGCGTGCAGGACCCCTATTGCCTGCGCTGCCAGCCGCAGGTGATGGGCGCCGCGCTCGATCTGCTGCGGCAGGCGGCGGCAACGCTCGCGATCGAGGCGAACGGGGTGTCGGACAATCCGTTGATCTTCCCTGATGCCGACGAGGCGCTGTCGGGCGGCAATTTCCATGCCGAGCCGGTGGCCTTCGCCGCCGACATGATCGCGATGGCGCTGTGCGAGATCGGATCGCTGGCCGAGCGGCGGGTGGCGATGCTGGTCGATCCGGCGCTGTCGGGGCTGCCCGCCTTCCTCACGCCGCGTCCGGGGCTCAATTCGGGCTTCATGATCCCTCAGGTGACGGCGGCCGCGCTCGTCTCGGAGAACAAGCAGCGCGCTTATCCCGCCAGCGTCGATTCGATCCCGACCTCGGCCAATCAGGAGGATCATGTCTCGATGGCGGCCCACGGCGCGCGTCGCCTGCTGGCGATGGCGGAGAATACCGCCGGCGTGATCGGGATCGAGCTGCTCGCCGCGGCGCAAGGCTGCGATTTCCACGCGCCGCTGGCGTCGAGCGGGCCGCTGGAGGCGGCGCGTGCGCTGATCCGCGCGCGGGTGCCGCATCTGGAGGACGATCGCCATTTCCATCCCGACATGGCGGCCGCGATCGCGCTGGTGCGCGGCGGGGCGCTGATCGAGGCGGCGGATGCGGTGGCGCTGCCCGGGATCGCGGGAGGCGCGGCATGACGCCCGGCTGGCTGGAGATCCATCGCGGCGAGGCGCCGCTGGTGCTCGCCTTCCCCCATACCGGAACCGACATCCCGCCGGACATCGAGGGGACGCTGGTGTCGCCCTGGCTCGGCCGCAAGGATGCCGACTGGTGGGTGCATCATCTCTACGACTTCGCGCGCGATCTCGGCGCGACGACGATCCGCACCGCGATTTCCCGCACCGTGATCGACGTGAACCGCGATCCCTCCGGCGCGTCGCTCTATCCGGGGCAGGCGACCACCGGGCTCTGCCCCGCCGAGACGTTCGACGGGGAGCCGCTCTACCGCGACGGCGCGGCCCCCGACGCGGCGGCGATCGAGGCGCGCCGCGCGCGCTGGTTCGACCCCTACCATGCCGCGCTGGCGGCCGAGGTGGCGCGGCTGCGCCCGCGCCACGGGCGGGTCGTCCTCTATGACTGCCACTCGATCCGCGGCCGCATCCCGCGCCTGTTCGAGGGCGACCTGCCCGATCTCAACATCGGCACCAATGGCGGCGCGTCCTGCGCGGGCGCGCTGACGGCGGCGATCGAGGCGGCGGCGGACGCCGCGCCGTTCGGCCGCGTCACCGACGGCCGCTTCCGGGGCGGCTGGACCACGCGTCACCACGGCCGGCCGGGAGACGGCGTCCACGCCGTCCAGATGGAGCTGGCCTGCCGCGCTTATATGGACGAGCCCGCCACGCCCGCGCCCGGCAACTGGCCGCCGCCCTACGATCCCGCGCGCGCCGCGCCCTTGCGCGCGGTACTCGCCGACATCCTGCGCGCCGCGCTCACCTTCGCTTCCGCCTGAGGACCATCATGACCCGTATCGACAACAGCCGCACGATCCGCGCCGCCACCGGCCCGGCGCTCTCCGCGAAAAGCTGGCTGACCGAGGCGCCGATCCGGATGCTGATGAACAATCTCGATCCCGACGTCGCCGAGCGGCCGGAGGAGCTGGTCGTCTATGGCGGCATCGGCCGTGCCGCGCGCGACTGGGAAAGCTTCGACCTGATCGTCGAGACGCTGAAGCGGCTGGAGGGGGATCAGACGCTCCTCGTCCAGTCGGGCAAGCCGGTCGGCGTGTTCCGCACGCACGCGGATGCGCCGCGCGTGCTGATCGCCAATTCCAACCTTGTCCCCCACTGGGCGAACTGGGAGCATTTCAACGAGCTGGATCGCAAGGGGCTGGCCATGTACGGCCAGATGACGGCGGGCTCGTGGATCTATATCGGCAGCCAGGGCATCGTCCAGGGCACCTATGAAACCTTCGTCGAGATGGGGCGGCGCCATTATGGCGGCGATCTTTCGGGCCGCTGGCTGCTGACGGCGGGGCTCGGCGGCATGGGCGGCGCGCAGCCGCTGGCCGCCGTGATGGCCGGGGCGTCGTGCCTCGCGATCGAATGCCAGCCGAGCCGGATCGAGATGCGCCTGCGCACCGGCTATCTCGACCATGCCACGACAAGCCTCGACGAGGCGCTGGCGATCGTGACCGAGGCGGGGCCGCCCCGCTCGGTCGGCCTGCTCGGCAACGCGGCGGAGCTGCTGCCCGAGATGTTCCGGCGCGGCATCCGCCCCGATCTGCTGACCGACCAGACGTCGGCGCACGATCCGGTCAACGGCTATCTCCCCGCCGGCTGGACGCTCGACCGATGGGCGAGCGCGCGCGAGCGCGATCCGGCCGCGGTCGCGAAGGCGGCGAAGGCGTCGATGGCCGTCCACGTCCGCGCGATGCTCGATTTCCATGGCGCGGGCGTGCCCACCGTCGATTATGGCAACAATATCCGCCAGATGGCGCTGGACGAGGGGGTGGCCGACGCCTTCGCCTTCCCCGGCTTCGTGCCCGCTTATGTCCGCCCGCTCTTCTGCCGGGGGATCGGCCCGTTCCGCTGGGCGGCGCTGTCGGGCGATCCGGAGGACATCTACAAGACCGACGCGAAGGTGAAGGAACTGCTGCCCGGCAACGCGCACCTCCACCGCTGGCTCGACATGGCGCGCGAGCGGATCAAATTCCAGGGCCTGCCCGCGCGCATCTGCTGGGTGGGGCTGGGCGACCGCGATCGCCTCGGCCTCGCCTTCAACGAGATGGTGGCGAAGGGCGAGCTGAAGGCGCCGGTGGTGATCGGGCGCGACCATCTCGATTCAGGATCAGTCGCCAGCCCCAATCGCGAGACCGAGGCGATGCGCGACGGCTCCGACGCGGTGTCCGACTGGCCTTTGCTCAACGCGCTGCTCAACACCGCGTCGGGCGCGACCTGGGTGTCGCTGCACCATGGCGGCGGCGTCGGCATGGGCTTTTCCCAGCATGCCGGCATGGTGATCGTCGCCGACGGCAGCGAGGCGGCGGCGAAGCGGCTGGCGCGCGTGCTGTGGAACGATCCCGCCACCGGCGTCATGCGCCACGCCGATGCGGGCTATGACATCGCGCTCGACTGCGCGCGCGAGCACGGGCTGGACCTGCCCGCCATCCTGCCGGGGGCCTGAGCGGGCCGCCGGCGGGCGGGCGGCGGGAGGTCAGCGCCGCTCGTCGGCGGTGCGCTCCCGGACCGCGCGGAATTCGGATGTCGCCCGCCAGGCGGGCCAGCGCGTCGAGCGGGCGAGGTCGTTGCCGATCGTGTAGATCAGCGCCACGTCCTGCGCCGCGCCGTCCAGATTCCAGTCCGGCGACCAGGTGTCGCAGGTCTGGTGATAGCAGGCCATATAGCCCGCCAGCCATTTCTCGCCGGCCGCGCGGCCGCCGGCGACGAGATCATAAGGCCCCGCAATCCCCATCTGGAGCAGCACCGGCACGCCCGCGCGCGCCAGCGGGAAATGGTCGGCGCGGTAGAAGAGGCCGCGTTCGGGCAGCGATTCGGGCGTCACCACGCGGCCCTGCGCGCGCGCGGCGGCGGCGAGGTCGTCCTCCAGGCTGCTCTGCCCCGGCCCGACGAGGATCACGTCGCGCGCGGGCCCGGCGGTTTCGAGGATGTCGATCGTGAAATTGGCGGCCGTCCTGGCCAGCGGATAAAGCGGGCGGAGCGCATAGGTCTGCGAGCCGAGCAGCCCGCGCTCCTCCGCCGTCCAGGCGGCGAAGACCAGCGTGCGATCGGGGCGCGGCCCGGCGGCGAAGGCGCGCGCCAGCTCCAGCAGCCCCGCGATGCCGAGGCCGTCGTCATTCGCGCCGGGGCGCACGACGCGGCCCCCCGCGTCGGGCACGCCGATGCCGTAGGCGTCCCAGTGCGCGCCGAACATCACCGTCTCGTCGGGCCGCTTCGCGCCGGTCAGCTTGGCGATCACGTTGCGGCTCTCGATCCGCTGCGAGGTGACGGGGATGTCGGCGGAGAAAAGGGCGTTGCCCAGCGTCACCGGCCGGAAATCGGGGCTGCGCGCCCGCACCCGGAGCGAGGCGAGGTCGAGGCCCGCGCGGCGGAAGAGGTCCACCGCGGCATCGCCCGCGATCCAGCCCTGGAGCAGCACCGGCTGGTCGGGCCCGTCGCGCACGATGTCGTAATCCTCGCCGCCCGCCGCCGTCACGGTGCTCCAGCCATAGCCCGCGCCCGGCGTGTCGTGGACGATCAGCGCCGCCACCGCGCCGCGCCGGGCCGCCTCCTCATATTTATAGACCCAGCGGCCGTAGAAGGTCATCGCCTTGCCCCCGAAGCGGCCGGCGGCCGGCTCGCCGGGCTTCGCCTCGAAATCGGGATCGTTGACGAGAAAGACGGCGACCTTGCCCTTGAGGTCCACCCCCTTGAAATCGTCCCAGCCCCGCTCGGGCGCGGTGACGCCATAGCCGACGAACACCATCGGCGCGTCCTCGATCGCCACGCGCTCCACCGGGCGGACCGTGTTCACATAGATGTCCTTCATCTGGACGAGCGCGTGATGCCGGCCGCCATAAGCGACGTCGAGCAGGCGCGGCGTGCCGACCTTCGTTCGCACCAGCGGCACCGGCTGCGTCCAGCCGCCGTCGACGCCGCCCGGCTCCAGCCCCGCCGCCTTGAAGCGCGCGATCAGATAATCGACCGTCTTCGTCTCGCCCGCCGTGCCGGGCGCACGCCCCTCGAACGCGTCGGAAGCAAGCGTGCGAACCGTGGCCGAGAGCGCCGCCGGATCGATCGGCCCGGCGTCCGCCGCCAGGGCGGGGCGGCTGCCCGCCGCCGTGGCGAGCGCGATGGATAGGGCGAGAAGGGAAGGGGCGAAGCCGGTCGCGCGCATGACGATCTCCAGGTCCGGAAAAGGTGCTTGTCCGCGATCGGTTTAGGCCCGGCGACCCTGCCGCGTCGAGCCGGTCAGGCAACCAGAACGCGTGTCGATCATTACTCCTCTGTTCCGAAGTGGGTGAGGAGGGATCGATCATGCGTATCGTGATGTTGGGGATGGTGGCCGCGCTGGCGCTCGGCGGATGCATGGGGGACGATTATGGCGGCGGCTACGGCCGTCCGGAACGTGGCTGGCGCAACTATGACTATAA
>Ga0182749_1003401_pt1 | contig 10908 bp, 11 predicted proteins | sample eDN3rd37CKraftMG_FD_128875 | JGI IMG/M metagenome (GOLD analysis project Ga0182749, IMG submission 128875) | Enriched Miracle-Growth compost microbial communities from Emeryville, California, USA - eDNA 3rd pass 37_C Kraft MG (version 2) (version 2) ...
GCCGGTTGTCGTGGAGCCCCGGCGATTCCCGGGACGATCTCCTGCGACAGGCGTTTCTGGAACATCAACACCGCGACAAGGGTTTCGGTCCCGCCCTGGGGCCGGACGCGACGCGCGTCACGGCAGGGGAGCTTGAGCGGCTCGGCTTCGATGTCACCCTTGCAGAGAGCGACTGGCACATCGGACCGCAGGACATGGCAATGCACCGAGCCCTGCTTGCAGGGCTTCAGGATGCAGCCTGCGAGCAGGCGCCACAGTTTCAGGACGATATCGAAGCATGGGCTGCATCGCGGCGGCGGCAAATCGAGGCCGGCACGCTCAGCACAATCGTAGGCCATCAGGATCTGCTGGCTTATCCTCCGCCCTTCAGCCGCGCATAAACATCACCTGAACGTGCGTTCCTCGCTTCTCCCTCAAGCAGGCGTCGCAGATCGCCGGGCCCGACCCATCCATCGAGGACGAGCCGAGGGCTCTCGCCGCGCGCCAGATTGAATTCGTAATCTCCCAGCGCCATCAGGCGATCGATGCAGGCCGTGGCGATGCCGGCAGCGGCCGGAATATATTCGAAAGAAAGATGTGGGACGGCATAGGACAGGCCGCGCAGCACCTCTTCCTCATAACCCTCCACATCGATTTTGCAAAACGCCGGCCGGCCATGCGCCTCGATGAGGGCATCGAGCGTGGTGACGGATACGGAAACGGTTTCGTTCCATCGCACGCGGTTGAAGCCTTTTGTTTCGCGTACGGTCTCCAGCCAATGCGTGGACAAGGTGCTCACTGTCGGCGTTCGCTCGCTGACATGCAATGTTCGCCGCCCGATCTCGGCACCGACGGCCTCCTCGACCAGCACCACGTTCATGCTGCGGCCATAGAGCCATCGCAGAACCGCCATGCATTGGGGCTGCGGCTCCACCGCCACGATCCGCGCGCCAAGCTGCGACCAGGTGCGAATGCGGTTGCCCACATGGGCGCCGATTTCGAAGCACAGGTCTCCAGGGCGGATAAAGCTGCCATAGAAGAGGCGTCGTGCGCGGGCGCGAAAGGGGTCGCCATAATAGATGGCGAGGGAGCGGGCGAGGCCCAGACGCGTGCTAACCCGCATGTTTCAGGCTTGCCCCGAATGCTCCCCGCAGAACGACGCCAGCGCGCACGAGGCGGCCGGCGAAGAGGCGCTCGCCATAGGCACCGAAGGGACGCAGGAGATCTTTGCCGTGCGGCAGCGCCGCAGCCTGATCGAGCCGAAGCCCCTCTTCCGCAGCGAGGGCGCAAAGCGCAGGCAGCGACAGATGGCGGACCGGCACCCTGTTATACCCGCGGACCGTCCAATGGGCGAGATTGAACCGATGGGGCATGACGATAACGATCCGGCCTTCCGGCTGCAGAACGCTCCGTGCACGGCGAAGCATCGCCGCGGGCGACGGCATATGCTCCAGCACTCCAATGAACAGCACGACATCGAATTTTCCGAAGTGTTCCGGTGTCAGCTCTTCAGCGCTCATCTGGGCGAACCGCAGAGAGTGCGATCCGCAAGCCAGCCCGTTTGCCGCGGCGCGGTCGATCATGCGCGAGGAGAGATCGATGCCGACCCCTTCTCCGATCCAGGGGTGTAGCCGGATCAGGTGCTGCCCCGTGCCGCACCCGATATCGAGCACGCGGGGCCGGTCGAGACGGACGCAATGCGCGCTCAGATAATCGATATGCGCGGCAAAGGCCTCGGCGCGCGCGGAAGCCGGCCCATGCTCGAAATCCCACCGCTCGGCCAGCCGATCGAAGATTGCCGCGGTGTCCTGGAACGAAACGATTTCATTGCTCGACACGCCCGTCCCCCCTCGCGTTGCGATTCAACCAGACGATGTCCACGACGAAAGAAAAGCAGAGCGCAGCAAGCGCGCCTCCTGCGACCAGGGATCCCAGAAGGGGGCTAACGACTGGTACGAGGCATATCGTGAGCGCCAGGACCTGCACGACGCAGACGACCTTGCGCCGGTTGCTTTCCGGCAGATCCGCAGACAGATGCGGCCAGAAGAACCATGCCATCACGAACGCGTAGCGCAATCCCCCGATTGCAAGCACCCAGGCTCCTGCCTTGCCCATATCGTAGGCCAGAACGGAGAGTACGACCAGGAACAGCGCATCCAGTTCCCAGTCGAAACGCGCACCGAAAGGCGAGGAGAACCCGGTTCGCCGGGCGATCCAACCATCGGCGCCGTCAAGCAGCAATACGGCGACGGCACCGAAAAAGAGCAGCCATCCGCCAAAGCTGGCCTCTTCAACCAGGCCGATCGCCCCGCCGATCAGCGCAACCAGCACGCCACGGGCGAGCGTCACGCGATTGGCAGGTCCAAATCGGGTCCGTGGCAAATGGTGCCGCAGGTTGAACAGAATGATGACGGCGACCGCGATTCCCCAGGCTGCGCTTGCATAGACATAGCGCGGCCCCGTGCCAGGATCGCGCGCAATTCCATACGCGCTCGCGATGAGCACCATGCCGGCAAGTGCCAGATGCACGCCCACGCTGGCGGCGAGCCGCTGCGCTCCACGATCCTGCGCCGCATGACGAAAGCTGATCGCCGCCATTTAAGGAACCTTCACACAACCTTCATCTTGTCCCGAGACGAAGGCGTATGCAAGCTGCGGGACATTGCGAGGAAGAGACGTTGCCGCTGCTGCCAGCCTATGGTTATTCCTCATCGGGCAATGCGGATCGTTTGCCATGCAAGGTCCCTTATCCTCGCTGCTCTCTTTCAGGGCACTCCTGCTCGCTGTCGCCCTTGCTGGCCTGGCGGTTGGCGGGATCGCATCGGCCCTCGGCCTGGCCTGGGCGGATGGGGCATGGGTGGCCGGCACGGTGCCCGTCTTGGCCGCGCTGATCCTGGAGATTGTCACCAGCCTGCGCCGCGGCGAAGTCGGCCTCGATCTGATCGCCGGTCTTTCCATGTCTGCCGCGCTGGCTTTCGGGGCGCCGCTTGCGGGAAATGTCGTGGCCCTGATGTATGCGGGCGGCCAGTTCCTCGAAAGCTATGCGGAAGGTCGGGCGCGCCGGGAGATAACCGCCCTGCTTCACCGTGTTGCACGCAGCGCGATGCGATACGTGGACGGTCGCCTGGAAGAAGCGCCGATCGATATTCTCTCTCCCGGCGATCGAATCCTGGTCCGTCACGGCGAGGTGGTGCCGGTCGATGGCGTGCTCGCTTCGGCAAGCGCGCTGCTCGACCAGTCCGCCCTAACCGGCGAGAGCATGCCGGCGGAAAAGAACCCCGATGACGAAGTCCTCAGCGGCTCGACCAATGTGGGCGATGCCTTCGACCTCACAACGACGCGCCCCGCCGCCGAGAGCACCTATGCCAATATCGTCAGGCTGGTCAGGCAGGCGCAGGAAAGCAAGGCGCCGAGCGAGCGCATCGCCGATCGCTATGCGATCTGGTTCCTCGTGCTCACGCTGCTGATCGCCGGGGGCGCGTGGTGGCTGTCAGGAGATCGGATCCGGGCGCTCGCCGTGCTCGTGGTCGCTACGCCCTGCCCCCTGATCCTTGCGCTACCGGTTGCGATCATCTCCGGGATGTCGCGCGCGGCCAAGGGCGGTGTGCTCGTCAAGAGCGGTGGAGCGCTGGAGGCGCTCGCGAAGGTTCAAACGGCGATCCTGGACAAGACAGGCACGCTGACCTTCGGTCAGGCCAAAGTCGGCGACATAAGGACCGTGGAGGGGTGGACGGGAGAAGAAATACTGCGGCTGGCCGCCTCTCTCGACCAAGCGTCCAGCCACGTGATCGCGGAGGCGCTGGTCACGGACGCCCGCCAGCGAGGCCTCGTCCTTTCGCCGCCCTCCGAAATCAGCGAGGTCGCGGGCACGGGAATTTCGGGCGTGGTGGATGGCCATGCCCTCGTGGTCGGAGGCAGCCGATTTGTGCGGGACCGGGCTCACCGCGGCGATCCCTACGCGCTCCGCACCGGTATTCCGGAGGGCAGCGTCGTCGTCGCGGTGGCAGTGGATGGAGCTCTGGCCGGCATCATCACGCTCGTCGACGAGCTCCGGCCGGACGCTTCCGCCATGCTGGATGCCCTGCGCACGGCTGGCATCCGCAGGATCGTGATCGCTTCCGGCGACCGGCAGGACGTGGTCGACGCGGTAGCCGGCAGCCTTGGACTTTCCGATGCCTTCGGTGAGATGGATCCCGCCGGTAAGGTCACGGTCGTGGCGCAGGAGCGGGCACGAGCGCCCACAATGATGGTGGGCGACGGTGTCAACGATGCGCCGGCTCTGGCGAGCGCGGATGTCGGCGTCGCGATGGGCGCACGTGGCTCCGCCGCATCATCCGAGAGCGCCGACATCGTTCTCCTGGTCGACCGCCTCGACAATCTCACTTTTGCTCTGAAAGTCGCCCGCCGCACGCGGAATATAGCGCTGCAGAGCGTGCTTGTCGGGCTCGGCCTCTCAATTATCGCGATGATTGTCGCTGCCTTCGGGTTTTTGCCGCCCGTGGCGGGCGCGCTGGTACAGGAAGCCATCGACATCGCCGTGATACTCAACGCGCTTCGGGCTTTGAGGTGAGCTTTCTGGACCAAAAGGGCAAATTGGTCGATTATGTTCGTGGCGACGCTCGCCATGCCCGTCTCCTTGGCGATTGAAGCCGACGGTCGACGGCTGCGCATATGGGCTGCACAGGAGGGATCACGATGCTGTACGTAGACATCCCCACCCGCTCCGAATTCAGCGCGCTTAACGAGGTCAGGAGCGATGCTTGCGTATCGATCTATCTAAGAACGACGCCGCTCACGCAGGATATAGACGCTTCACGGATCGAGCTTGGAAACCTGGCCCGGCAAGCGCGCGAGCAGCTGGTGGCCGTGGGCCTCGACAAGAGGCGGCTCGCGCCCCTAATGGAAGAGTTCGATGCACTGGCCGAGGACGAGGAGTTCTGGCGCCTGCAGGCCAACAGCCTCGCAGTCCTCGCCACCCCTGATACGCTGCGAACCTTTCGGCTTGCCAACCACCTCACTTCCTTGGTCGAGGTCTCGGATAGGTTTCACCTGAAGCCCCTCCTCCGCGCCATCACCTTTCCGCACTCGGCCTACATTCTCGCACTCTCCGAGAACGCAGTTCGACTTGTGGAGATGCATGCCGACCTGCCTGCCGCCACGCTGAAGATCGCCGACATGCCGAAGAGCGCCGCGGGCGCGGCGGGCAAATCCACCCTCAACGAGCGTTCCCCGAGCGGGCGCATCCACGGCCTCGAAGGCCAGAACGTCCGTTTCCAGCAATATGCGCGCAAGGTCGATGCAGCGCTGCGACCGTTCCTCGCTGGACGCGAAACGCCGCTGGTCCTGGCAGCCACGGGGCGGTTGGCCTCAGTCTTCCGCGCCGTGAACAGCTATCCCCATCTGTTGCCGGACGGCATCGAGAACAGCCCGGATCGCATATCGGATGCTGATCTCGCCCAGGCCGCGCGACCCGTTCTCGATGCCGCTTATGCTCGGGAGGTCGAGGAACTGAAAGCGCTCTACGACAAGCGTGCGGGTGATGGCCGGGCGACCACCGATATCTCCGACGCCGCACGCGCGGCCACTTTCGGCGCAGTCGAGATCCTGCTGGTGGACATGGATGCCGTCGTTGCTGGAACCATCGATGAAAAGACCGGCGCGGTGAGCTTTGCCGAAAATCCGGATGCCAATTCTTATGGCATTGTCGACGAGATCGCGGGCCGCGCCTTCTCCACTGGAGCGCGGGTGCTCAGCGTTCGCAGGCCCGATATTCCAAATCAGAAGGACCTGGCCGCCATCCTGCGGTTTCCCGTCTAGCCGATGGGAGATCGTCGCGTGGAATCGGATGCGTTACCGCTGCTTCCAGCCAAGGCCCTGGCGCGTCATCAGAAGGCATATTTCAAAGGCCTGGCTCCCTCGGGCGAGCCCGGCTCTCCGGCGCACCGCAGCCGACTGCGCTTGCAGTCTTTCAAGACAGAATGATTATAGAACGACTCTTCCATGCCCGCCCCGTCCGGGCGCTCCAGCGAATGGTTCAATGACGAAAACGATCGACGAAATCTTCCGACCGCTGTCGCTGACCGGGCGTTTGCTCCTCGCCTGCTGGCCGCAGCTCCTGCTGATCGGTTGCTGCGGAATGATTGTCCGCGATCTTCTGCTTCAAGGCGCGGTCAGGATTGGCCTCCAATTCCCGCTAGGAGGAATGATCATCCTGTCGCTCGTCGTTCTGACCAAGCTCACCGTACTGGTCATGATGTTCGTGGTGCTGAGACCGTATATGCCCGCGGTGGCGGCGCTGCGGCAACGCGTGAGCACCGGCGCAAAGGAGAACAAGCGCGAACCCGTCCTTGCCATTACCGCCGCCGCCATCCTGCCTTTCTTCGCCTACTATGCAGCCTGGGGATTCCTGGGCGATACGGTGCGCGAATACTCGCGCATGGCGCTGGCAGAGGCTGATCTCGGCGAGAGCGTCGACATCTTCGCAATCCTTCAGTCGAGCGGCGTGGTGTTTGCGATCGCCCTGTGCTGGCTGCTGCGTTTCATGGTCAAGCGCCTCAGCGCGCGCGCCGCCCACCCTTACTGGCGGCTGGTGATCGTGGCGACCGATGCAACCTGGATCTTTATCGGTCTTTATGCGCTCAGCGTCTGGAAAGACCAGTTCATTCGCTGGCTTGGAGCGGGATCGCTCTTGCAACAGGCCAGCCTCGATTTTCTGATGCCGGTTATGACCGCACATGCGGCCGACCGCTTCGTTCCGGTGGAGTTTCAGCCGCTGCCCCTCAGCGTGCAACTTCAAAACCTGTTTTTTTTCGCGCTGCTGCCCATGGTCTGGCTGGTAATGGCGGCCATCATCAACGGCTACGAACTTTCAGCACCGGCCACGCCCTCTCCGGCGCCATCGCGTTCGAGCACGTGGCGCAAATGGCTGAAGGATTTCGCCGCGCATTTCGTGGGCGGGTATCGCAACCGCTACTCGCCCGTCTGGACCTGCCTCAAATTGACCCTCGGCGCCGGCCTTGCCACGCTGCTCACCTTCATCATCGCCTATCAGGCGATCTCCTGGGCCGGTGCCTGGATGTGGTATGGCCTGACAAGGCTGATCGGAGCCCACGACCTCGGGACCTGGCAACTCTTCGCCGATATCATCAGCCTCTTCATCGGCAGCCCTAGCGACCTTGATGGCGGAATTCTTCTCGACGCGATCCGCGTTGCGCTCCTGGCCGCGGTTCTGGAGACGGCGGTCGCCACTGGCGGCAAGGCTCGCGGTGTCAGCTCCGCGGTTCCTTGAAGCTCAGATAGGCCGGACGCGCCGAGTATAACGCGATCGACAGCGTGAGGTCACGGGCCGAAGCCGGTATGGAGAAGCTCGCCGCCATCTTCGCAGGTTTGCCGGGCTCGGTCGCGGCGAATGTCGGCCCACCGCACAAAGACCTCTCCAATGCCTCGGGATAAGTCCGCCTGATCACCGGATCGGAAAGAAAGGCAGGCCGCCATTCCCGGCCTTCGCCATCGGAAAGCCTTACCTCGCAGGGAATAGCAGCGAGGGCCTGCGGATCGGGGATGACCGCCTCGAATTCCGCGAGGACAATGGCGCGGCCTTCGCTCCCTGCCAGTCTGGTGAAGCGCGATACGGTCCAGCTTGCACCGCCATAGTCGATCGCCTGGCCCACTGCTCCTGCTACAGGGTTGCGCACGTGTTCGGCGCGCCAATCCTGGATGTCTCCCCAGGAATGCACGGCAAGCGCGGCAGGCACGGCAATGAGCAGTGCCGCCATGCTCAGCCAATAGCCGCGCCGGGAGAACGTGATCGCATTTACGGGAGAACTGTCCAGGGCGGCCCCTCCTCGTTGCGGCGGATGGTGATCGCGGATTCGATATTCTGATCGGAAGCGTTCGTGGCTATGCGGATTTCGTCGTCAAGCGGCATCAATTTGGTGCGCGCCACGACCACCGTTCCGTCCGCGATGGCGGCCTCCGGCACTTCGAACACAAGCAAGATGCGACGCGGAAGACCCGGCTGATAGACATCACCGGGCATCATCTCGATGGTTGCCGGCACCCGGTCCGTCAGGACATAGCGGATACCGTTGCGATCGAGCCATTCGCCCGACGTGAGGCTCAGCGTCTCGAACTTCGCCTCTGCTTCGCCCTCCGCAACGATCCACACGCCGGAACTCGTGTACGGCTTCGATTTCCCGAAAGTTTCGATGTTGAGCGCACGCGCCACCCTCACCCGGTCCAGCGAAACAGCGAAGGTGCTCGCCTCGATGCGTTCATTCATGCCGCCGGATGAGACGATCGGCGAGGTGATATCGCTGTAAAGAGGCCGCGTATATTGCATGCCGTAAAGCACGGCGGCGGCAAACAGCACCGCCAGAATGGTACGCACCATCTTCATTGCGGTGTTTTCTCCACCGGCAGTTCGACAGTCGCAACGGGATCTCCGTCGTACCAGCCGCTCGCGCCATACAAATTGTCGCGCAGTTTATAGATCTGGCCGTTGACAGTGAGTTTCAATTTGTCCGGCACCGGCACGTCTGCCGGCCATTCCCAAACCATCGTCACGCGCTCTGGCATGTCCGGGTTGAAATATCCCGCAATGTATTTGTCGCGATCGAGATAAACCGTGGGCATCGGCAGTTCTGCAGGCACGGCGCTCGGTTGCACGACACGGTAAAGAATATTGTTCGGGGTCGCCGAGCGGTTCACCACATTCATACTCACCATCAGAAGCTGCTGAGGCTGCGATGGCGCAATTCCTGTCGGCGGCACCGTTCCCACATAGGCCGAGTGCAACGTCACCAACCAGCGCCCCGTGTCGATCTGCTGGCCGGCGGGCACGACAGGCGTCTCAGGAGGATGGGCTGCCTCATAAAGCGCCATGGAGAATGAGACGGCGGATGCGACCAGCCCCCCCAAGCCCGCAATCAAAAACGCATATAGTCTTTGGCGCAGTGTGGTTCGCGTCGGTTCGGTCATCCGCCAAGGCCGAATGCAATCATCCTCGAACGCCTTATACGACGAGGGCGACGCACGACTGGACAACAATTGTTACAGACGCCAGCAAAAACGGAGCAGCCGGATAATTCGGCTCGCAGCCAGTATATAAGCTTGCCACCAGCAACATATTGGTATGAATAATTGCAGAAGTGCAGCGCATAATTTGAAATAACTTAAATTGCTGCTTTTGCCTCTGTCGAGCTCCCGAGTAGATCCGCAGAGATGCTGACCTTGATCCGCGATGCTGCGAGTGCACCGAGTAATCGTCGCCGATGGAGGGCAGAGATCAAGGAGGAGGAATACATGTCTACTTACAGTTCTGGAACATCCATGCGCCCGTATGTGCCGCCGACCTGGGTTCGCGTCCTGCTTGGGGCCGTCCTGATCCTGGGTGGGCTATTCGTGTTGGGCGACATAGCGCTCGCCACGCTCGTGAGCGCGCTGTTCATTGGCTTCACCGCTATTATTGTCGGCGCGTTCGAAATCCTCCATGCCTTCTGGACGAAGGGGTGGGGCGGCTTCATCTGGCATGTAATTCTCGGCGCGCTCTATATCGTCTTCGGCTGGACCGTTGTGAATCAGCCCGTTTCAGGCGCCCTCGTGCTTACCTTGGTCCTTGGGCTGATATTCCTGGCATCCGGCGTCGTGCGCATCATTGTTGCCTTTCGGAATTGGCGCGAAGCCGGTTGGTTGATGCTCATCTCGGGAATATTCGGAATCCTGGCTGGTCTGATCATCCTTTCTGGATGGCCGACGAGCAGCATTTGGGTTCTCGGACTTCTCCTGGGCATCGATCTCATCTCCCATGGAGTGGCTTGGCTGACCTATGGCTGGATGCCATCGGCGCGGACGGCTTCCTGATCCGCGAACTCGCCTTAACGATCGGATAAATCGCCATCATCGCCGGCCAGGATGAAAGGCTTTGCAGAGAGCAGCGCGGCAAGCCAGCGGCTGGAGGGGTCCTGCGCGCAATAGATGATGAAGACGATCAGAATTGGAACGCCCAGAAAGGCGCCCGACAGGCCCCACATGAAACTTCCGAAGAACACCGCGAAAACGACGGCAAACGGCGAGATCGCCAATGATGCGCCGGTGATCAATGGTTCCAGATAGCTGCCGATCACGAACTGGATAACGCTGAGGCCAAGGAAGACGATAACGGCCATCTGCCAGGATTCGAACTGCGCGATGGCGAACAGCGTGGGAAACAACGTGGCGACCAGCGGACCAAGAAAGGGAATGTAGTTCAGCACGAAGGCGATTGCTCCCCAGGCTGCCGCCAGTTCAAGCCCCGCAACGAGCGCGAAGACCCATACTATGAAACCGGTGAAGACGCTGGCAACGGTACGCACGACCATGAAACGGCGCAGCTTCCGGCCGATTTCATCATTGGCTCGCAAGATCCGTTCGCCATATGGCTGCGCGAGCGGCAAGCGCAAACGTGTGTTGAAGTCCGCGCCTTCGAGCAGCCCGAGCATTACGAAAACCACGACCAAAGCGGCAAAACCCGTCGCGCTGTTGAGCCGGCCTGCGATGTTCTGGATGAAGCCGAGCAGCCACGTCACGTCGAACCGATCCGTAATCGGGCCGACGACGGCGATGCCGTGCTCTTCCAGCCAGTTCGTCCACGTGAGGTAGATCGCCTGAAAACGGCCGGCGTTGAGGAAAAGCCACTGAACGAGCTTGCTGAAACTCCAGGCGATCAGTGAACCCACGGCCAATATGACGAGGATGGTGAGACTGAGGGTGAGGAGCAGAGCGAGAAGCTTCGGGATACGCCGCTGGAGCGCCGCCTGCATTGGCCATACCAGCGCGATTATGAAGAGGGCGAACGTGAGGGGTACGAAAATCCGTCGCGCAAAATAGAGCAAGGCGATGACAAGAATTGCTGTCGCCAGGGTGCCGATCATCGGGCTGCGGCTCCTTCCC
>Ga0182749_1003403_pt1 | contig 10906 bp, 14 predicted proteins | sample eDN3rd37CKraftMG_FD_128875 | JGI IMG/M metagenome (GOLD analysis project Ga0182749, IMG submission 128875) | Enriched Miracle-Growth compost microbial communities from Emeryville, California, USA - eDNA 3rd pass 37_C Kraft MG (version 2) (version 2) ...
AAATGCCGCGACAGCGGCGCCGGCAGCGGCGAGCAGTTTCACGTTCAGCATAGAACTCCCTTTCATGGCGGGTTCATATCGAGTTAACCGTCAGGCTTTCGCGCGCTCGACGAAAGCGGCAAAGGCGGCAAGCTGCTGGGTGATGACGGCGCGGGTCGGCTCGTCGGTGAGCGCGAGCGTCTTCGCGTCGAACTTGTTCTGCGCCATGCTGACGAATACTTCCGGCGTACCGAACACCACGCAGTTGAGATAAGTCAGCGCCATGCGCATGTGATACTGCATGCGCGCGCCACCGACCGGGCCGGTCGAAGCCGACTGGATCGCCACCGGCTTGCCGCGGAACGGCTGATCCTGCATCCGCGACACCCAGTCGAGCGCGTTCTTCAGGGTACCGGGGATGGTCCAGTTGTATTCCGGCGTGACGATGATGATGCCGTCGGCCTGACGGATCGCATCGGCAAACGCCGTCACCGATGCGGGAAAGCCCGTGTCGTTCTGCTCGTCGGCATCGTAGTGCGGGATGGTCTTGATCGACGGCGATTCCGTGAACGTCATGCCGGGAGGGGCCACCGACGGCAGCACGTTCATCAGCGCACGGTTGTACGACTTCTTCCGCAGGCTGCCGCAGATGGTGAGAATATCGAGTGCCACAATAAACGCCCCTCTCGCCTAGATCCGCGCGTCGATCAGACGCGCTCGTCGACGATCGGGTTGCGCAGCACGCCGATGCGCTCGACTTCGACCTCGCAGACGTCGCCGGCTTTCATCCACACCGGGTTCGGCTTCTGCGCATGGCCGACGCCGGACGGCGTGCCGGTGAGGATGATGTCGCCCGGCTCCAGCGTCATCGCCGTCGTCGCATAGACGATGGTCTGCGCCAGCGGGAACATCATGTTGTCGGTGTTGTCGGACTGCATCACCTTGCCGTTGAGGCGGGTCTCGATCTTGAGCCCCTTGCCGCCCTTCGGCAGTTCGTCGGCGGTCACCATCCACGGGCCGAAGCTGCCCGACTTGTCGAAGTTCTTGCCGGCGGTCCACTGCGTCGTGTGCCGCTGGAACTCGCGCACCGAGCCTTCGTTCGAGATCGAATAGCCGGCGATGCAGTCGAGCGCGTTGTCCATGGTGGCATGGCGGATCGGCTTGCCGATGACCGCCACCATCTCGGCCTCATAGTCGAGCTGGATCGATGCCTGCGGACGCACGATCGGCGCCTCGTGCGGCACCAGCGAGGACAGCATGCGGAAGAACAGCGTCGGCCACTTCGGGATATTGTTGGCGTAGTTGCCTTCCTTGACGTGGTCCATGTAGTTGAGGCCGAGGCAGACGATCTTGCCGGGGCGCGCCACCGGCAGCGCATATTTCAGGCCGGCAAGCGGCAGCCGCGCCGTGGCCGGCGCGTTCTTCGCCAGCGCGGCAAGCGGAGCGAGATCGCCGTTATTGGCGCGCAGGATTTCGCCGAGATCGGCCGGCAGCTTGGCATCGACCGCCTGCAAGTCGATCACCTCCGTGCCGTCGATCACGCCCAGCCGCAGCCCATGATTCGATTCAAAACCAACGATTTTCATTGTCGCTCCACTCGTATGACACTACGTTTTCAAAACACTCCGGCCGGACGCGGCGCAGACAGACCGCCGACCGACATGGCGATCGCGCGCGCGTCGCGCGCCATGACCGCCGTCGATCACTGACCTGCGGACATATCCGAAACCGCGGACATATCCGACCGCGACGCGCGCCGCCAGGATGCGGCCTGCTGTCGCGTCGCGCCGCCGCTTAGATAGCGGTCTGCGTATGCCCGCAATCCTTGCAGGTATATTGCACGCGCGTGCTGCCCGGCGGAAACGACACCTTGTTGGCCGCTCCGCATTTGCCGCACTTCGTCTCGATCCGGGTATCGACTTTCTTGACGGTCAGTTTCTTGGCCATGGCTTCGCGGACCAGCCGTTCCGCCTCGGCACGCATATCCTGTTTCGACACTGTTTTGCCCAGTCTCTGATGGGCCGGCCCAGCCGGCCCCCGGCCATCGCGGCCGCGGCGCTTTGTAGCGCGTCACGGGCGCTGCGGAACGAAAATCTTGCGGCCGGGCGGAAATTTTCCACCCGGCCCGATTCATAAAGAGATTCAAAGCGCTATCCGCCACAGGCTGGGGCTGACCGGCGATGACGGCACGCTCGCGCGGCCGCCTCAGAGGCCGCGCTGGGTGACGAACTTGGTGTTGAGATAGGACTCGATCGCCTCCGAGCCGCCTTCCGAGCCATAGCCGGAATCCTTGACCCCGCCGAACGGCACTTCCGGCAGAGCAAGGCCGTGATGGTTGATCGACACCATGCCGCTCTCGCAGGCGGCGCCGATATCGGCCGCGGTCTTTGCCGAGTTCGTATAGGCATAGGCGGCGAGCCCGTAAGGCAGCCGGTTGGCCTCCTCCACCACTTCGTCGAAGGTGGCAAACGGCATGATCGGCGCCAGCGGGCCGAACGGCTCCTCGTTCATGATCCGCATGTCGCGATTGATGCCGGTCATCACCGTCGGCTCGAAGAAATTGCCCTTGTTGCCGATCCGCTTGCCGCCGGTGGCGATGGTGGCGCCCTTGCTCACCGCATCGGCGACGAAGCCCTCCATCGCGTCGACGCGGCGGGTATTGGCGAGCGGCCCCATCTTGCTCTGCGGATCGAGGCCGTCGCCGACCTTGAGCGTCTTGACGGCGCGGGTGAAGCCGTCGACGAAACGGTCGTAGATCGTTTCGTGGACGAGGAAGCGCGTCGGCGACACGCAGACCTGCCCGGCATTGCGGAACTTGTTGCTGCTCAGCACCTTCACCGCGACGTCGACGTCGGCATCCTCGAAGACGATCGCCGGCGCGTGGCCGCCAAGCTCCATGGTGATGCGCTTCATGTATTTGCCGGCGAGGCTCGCCAGTTCCTTGCCGACCGGAGTCGAGCCGGTGAACGTGACCTTGCGGATCACCGGATGCGGAATGAGATAGCTCGAAATCTCCGCCGGCACGCCGTAGACGAGTTGCACCGCGCCGACGGGAACGCCGGCATCGATATAGCACTGCACCAGCGCGGCGCAGGAAGCCGGCGTCTCCTCCGGTCCCTTGAGGATCACCGAGCAGCCGGCGGCGAGCGCCGCCGAGCATTTGCGCACCGCCTGGTTGATCGGAAAATTCCACGGCGTGAACGCCGCCACAGGGCCGACCGGCTCCTTGATGACGAGCTGATAGATGCCCTCGGCGCGCGGCGGGATCACCCGCCCGTAGGCGCGCCGCGCCTCCTCGCCGAACCAGTCCATGATGTCGCCGGCGGCGAGCGTTTCCATCTTCGCCTCGACGAGCGGCTTGCCCTGCTCCTGCGTCATCAGGCGGGCGATATCGTCGGCGCGCTCGCGGATCAGTTCACCGGCCTTGCGCAGCAGCTTGTAGCGGTCGAACGCCGACACCTTGCGCCAGGTCTGGAAGCCGCGTTCCGCCGCCGCCAAAGCGCGGTCGAGATCGTCGCGGTCGGCATGCGCCACCGTGCCGATTGCCTCCCCGGTCGCCGGGTTGAGCACCGGCTGGCTTTTCCGGCTGCTGCCGGCGGTCCACTGACCGTCGATATGAAGCTGAACATCCGCGTACACGAACATCTCCCTGGGACACGCCGACCATCAATGTGGGGAAGCGATCGTCGGCATCACCGACCACCTGATGCCGGCAGACTACGGCACACCCGGCGCGCTCGCAACGCCGCCTGCATGTGTCCGCCACATGACGGTGGACTCCGGCATGCAGCGGCGTAGAGTGCGCCGCTCCGATCCGAGTACTCTGAAATCTAAGCAATCCAAGTGCCTCCGATGATGACCCCTTCCCCCTTGCCTCGCCATCGCGCCCGTACCGGCCTCGGCTTCGCCGTCATCGCAGCGCTGGCACTCGCCGGTTGCGAGACGACCGGAACCACGGCGCCAGCCGCGCAGACGGCGCAAACTGCGCCGACGGCACCTGCCGCGCCGGCAACCGACGTTGCCGCCGCCAAGGTCGAGCCGCCGCTCGACGAGCATCAGGCGAGCGCGCGGTGCTGGATGAAATACGATTCCAACAGCCGCATGAGCCTCGACCAGAAAGCCGTGGCGGTCGATAAATGCATCGACGAGACGATGCGGGCGCAGCGGCGCTGACCGCACCGTCAGATACTTATCAGGGACTTGTCAGGGATTGGCCGGCGGCGCCACCAGCGCGGCGCTCTGGCCGCTGCGCGTCAGCGCCTCGGCGATAAAGCCCGACGCCTTCATCTCCTCGACATAGCGCGCGAGATAGGCCGCGCCGGCGTCGCGCCCCTTCGGCGTGCCCATCGCCTGGCCGATCGCCATGAACCGCTCCGCGACAACGCGCAGGCCGGGATTGGCGTCGGCGAAGGCTTGCACCGGCTGCGTCACGCCGGCACCCGCGTCGAGCCCGTCATCGAGGAAGCGTTGCAGCGCCGCCGCGCTGCTCACTTCGCGCACCAGCGTCGCGTGGCGGAAGCTGCGCGTCAGAAAAAGATCATAGGCCGCGCCCTTGCCGACGGCGATGCGCACGCCGGGGCGGTCGAAATCGGCGACGGCGTTGAGCGGTGAATCGCGGCGAACGATAAACCGCGCCTCGATCTGCACATAGGGCGCGGTGAACGCGATCTCCGCCGCGCGCGCCGGCTCGATGGCGAGGAAGGCAATGTCCCACGCCTTACTCTTGAGCGCCTCGAACACCTTGCCGGCGGTATCGAAGATGACGAAGGCCGCCTCGACGCCGAGCCGCTTCGCCAGTTCGCGGGCGAGATCGACCGACACGCCTTTCGGCGTGCCGTCGGCGCCGCTCTGGGCCAATACGGGATTGCCGACATTGATGGCGGCGCGCAACACGCCGGTCGGTGCGAGATCGTCAAGGACCGCGGGCGGGATCGTCGTCACGGGAAAGCCTTTCGGTGCAAACCGCGTTTTCACACGAAGGGATTAGCATGAGGAACGCGCATTGAAAGCCGGAAATGCGACCAAGCCCGACCATGCGATAGCCGAAGGCGCCCTGTACAGCCGGGCCGCCCTCTCATCCACGATCGGCGGCCTTACTGGCCCCGCTGTACAGGTTTCGATCGCGACGAAGGCAGCGTCAGTTCGTCCTTCGGCAGCGATTTGACGGATTTCGCCATTTCGAGGCAGGTCAAAAGATCGACATAACTCGCCGGGCCGCCGAGGCTGGCGGTGCGGGTGCAACGCTCCCGGTCGGCGCTCGGATAGTCCGTCCAGTTCTTGGCGACGGTGTCGCGCGCGCTCATCTCGTCGTTCTTGCAGCCTTCGCTGGTGCGCCCCGGCATCACCGCCGATTCGCCGGCGCGCCGACAGGTGATGTCGATGTCGAACGCTGGCGGCGACGTGCCGGCAACCTGGATGGCGAGCGGCGCGGCGACCAGCAGAGGAAACAGCAATGCGGGCATGATCGGCCTCCTGCAAGGAGCGGGCTTCATACGAACGCCGTTCCCGCCCGCAGGTTCAATCCCGCAACCGCCGCGCACAATGGCCGGGACGGCGCACCTCATCTCCGTCCGGCTCATGTCTCTGTGCTTCGCATCGTTGCGGTCAGCGTAAACAGACCGTTAATTCCGCACGCATCCGGGATCAGTCCGGCGGATTTTTTCCCGTCAGCCACAAAAAAATAAAATGTGCCGCAATCGCAACGCGGTTCGGTCACAGTTCCGTGAAGATCATAACCCTCGAAGCAGGCTCAACGGAGCGAGAGGCTATGGCAACGGTGATGAAAGACGAACGACGACAGGGCGACCCCGCCGCCGAAGCAGCAGCAAAAGTCGAGAGCGATATCCGCGAATTTGTCCGGCGCGACCAATTCGCGCCGCGGCGCCTGCGCGAGGGCCCGGCAGCGGCGCTGCCGAACGCGCCGCAACTGCCCGACGCAAAGGCCAGTCCGCAGACGACCAGTGACATCAACGATCTCATCCGCCGCGTCTCCGGCGGCTCGATGGAGGAGATCGACAAGGTCATCCAGGAATTGCAGAGCGTGCGGGAGATGTTGCGCAGCGAGGGCGAGCGCGTGACGCGCGAGATCTCCGGCTACGCCAGCCTCAACGCGGCGGCAATGACGGCGATGAAGATCATCGCCGAGAGCATGACCCAGTGGAAGGCGGCGCCGACGCCGCGCGACGGGGACCGCTAGAGTCCGACAACGGTGCAAAAAAACGAAAGCCCCGCGCGAGCGGGGCTTTCGGTTTTGTGTCGGCGATCTCGTCGATCATTAATCGCGTCGATCACTGTGCCGCTCGCACCGGCCGATCGGCCGCGCGCCGGCAGTTCAGCGGATCGGGACGACGGTTGCAGCCGAGCCCTCAAGCTCGACGCGGCCCGACGTATATTCCCACACGACCATCGCGCCCATGATGGTGACGAACAATGTCAGCCCGGCGAGCGCATAGCCGATGCCGCCCAAAGTGATTTTGTCCGCCATTTCGATCTTCAAGCCCCGCAGCACCGTCGCCGTCCTTCAAACGCGCCGGTGAACGTCCCGTTCCCGGCATAGCTTCGTCAAAAATGGCCCCCGATAAGGGGACCATTCGTCAGCTTTAACTCTAACGAGGGGTTAATGCGCAATCCGAAAATCGGCGCGCCGCCATGATTTTCAGTTGGCGGTGCGGCGCGGCAACGGGTAGCTGGCGCTCTCGTAAAGCTGGCGGATGCCGTTACCGTCGAAGCGGCGCTCGCCGACCTCGAGATAGGCCCCGAGCAGGGCGTCCGAGGGCATTTCCTCGATCGCGAACCGGATAGCCTCGGCGGCCGTCGGGAACCGCTTGTAGCCGATCGGCCGGCGGGACTTGCGGCTGCGGCTGGGGAACAGTTCGGACGGGGACTGGAAATTGATATCGTTCATCGCAGAACCTCCGATCACCAATATGGCGCTGCAACGCAAAAAAATCCACCCTGCGCGGGTGCATAGCCGGTCTGAGCGCCCTGCTCTGGACGGCTTAACGCCTGTGGATTTGAAGGCTGCGCGCCGCCGCGCATCGCAACGCGGCGGAACCCTGCAATCTTGTCGCAGCGCACAATCAGGGGCGCGTCCCTTACTCGGCTACTTCCGCGACGATCTCGCTGGTCGCCGGATCAACCAGCCAGACGCGGTTGTTGACCAGCATATATTTATAGGTGCGCACGCCCGGAACCTCGGTCACGAGAGAGCGCGGCACATCGTAGAGCGTCACGGTTTCCGGAACCCGCATGCCGACGCGATACTGCACCGTCGGCTGCGCGGGAAGCACGCGCTCCTGCCGGATGGTGCGATAGATCACCGTGCGTTGATCGGGCGACAGCGCCAGCGGTTCCGTGACGAGGACCTGGGTCTGAGTTTGGGGCGGGGTCTCGATCACCGTCGTCTGCGCGAGCGCCGTGCCGGTTCCCGCGACAAGCGCGATCGCCCAGGCAAGGCGTCGGAATGGCAGCATCATGAGTTTCTCCTGCTGTCGTTACACTCAACAGGGAAAACGCCGGGCGGCGATGCGCCGTTCCGCTGTTCCGCCGAAAGAAGGAACCAGGCCGGTCTCTTGCGGTCGTGCTCTAAGGTTGCGACGGCAGTGCCGGGCGCAGCACGGTGACGATCGGCAGCGTCGCCAGCGCCATCGCCGCGACGCAGATCACCGAGGCGGTGACGCTCATCAGATCGCCGAGCACGCCGAACACCGCCGGCGACACCGCACCGGCGCCGATCGTGCCGGTATAGAAGATGCCGAAGGCACGGGTGCGCTTCTCCGGCTCGACCAGATCCGGCACCGAGCCGTAAAGCACCGACGAGGTGCCGTTGAGCGCCACGCCGACCACCGGCAGCAACACCAGCGCCGCCTCGAGCGGCAGCGGCAGCAGCGCCGCGATCCCGACCGCGGTAACGACCTCGGTCAGCCAGACGGTCGCCACCGTGCCGAAGCGCGCGCCGATATAGGTGCAGGCGAGCTTGCCGACGGCGCCGCCGGCAAACACCAGCGTCAGCGCGATGCCGATGGTCGGCAGGTTGGCGCCCTTCGCCGTCAGTATGAACGGCAGGAAGGTGAGGAACGCCATGCGCGTCGCGCTGTCGAGCACGCCGATCGACAGCAGCAGCGGAAACGCCAGACGCATGCGGCGGCCGCCGTCATGCGTGACGCGCGCCTGCGTCGCCGGCGGCAGCGGCGCAAAACGCGGCGTCAGCAGGAAGATCACGAGCGCGGCGATCAACCCGGCGGCGCCGAGCACCGTCAGCGTCTCGCGCCAGGCCAGCACCACCAAGAGCAGCGACGCCGCCAGCGGCACCACCATCTTGCCGATGTCGCCGGCGAAATTGTAGGTGCCGAGCGCCTTGCGCGCGCGGCCGCCGGGAAAGGCGCGCGCCACCAGTTCGGATGCCAGCGGATGCTGCGTGCTCGAACCGACGCCGGCAATCAGTAGCGCCACGGCAAGCATCACGAGCCCGCCGCTGGTGCCGGCAAGCAGGAAGCCGCCGCCGGTCATCGCCGTGCCGAGCGCCAGCACCGCCGGCGCGCCGATCCATCCGGCAAGCCCGCCGGCCGGAATCTGCAAGCCCGCCATCGCCCCGGTGAACAGGCCGCGCAGCGCTCCGAGCGCCGCATAGCCAAGGCCGAACTCGGCCTGCCAGATCGGCAGCATCACATAGATCAGGTCGGTAAAGCCGTCGTGCAGCGCATGCGCGCCGAAAGCGACGCCGGCGGCGCGACGCTCCTCGCGCCTGGTGACGGGCAGCGCCTGCGGCGTCGCGACGCTCATCGGCGCCGCCTTACCCGACGCCGCCGCCGGCGGCGGCGGTTTCGGCGCGCACCGGCACGAAGGACAGGCTGAGGAAACTCACCACGATCTCCCCGTGCTGGTTGATGCCGGTGGTCAGCAGGCTCGCCAGGCCCCATTGCGGCCGGCTGCGCGAACGACGCAGCGTCGTCACCTCGGTCGCATAGGTCACCGTATCGCCGGCATAGACCGGCTTGAGCCATTTCAGCTCCGTCACCCCCGGCGCCGGCCCGGTCACCGCCGGGATCTCGCCCCGCGCGCGCATCTGCGCGGAAACGCGGTTGCGATAGGCGATCATCATCGGCATCCAGGCGATCACCGTGTGCCAGCCCGAGGCGCACAGGGCGCCGAACAGCGAGCCCGACGCCGCCGCCTCGTCGACATGGAAGGGCTGCGGATCGAACCGTTGCGCGAACGATTTGATGTTCTCGGCGGTAAACGTATGGCTGCCGACCTCGTAGCGGTCGCCGATGCGCATGTCCTCGAACCAGTTCACGAGGCTGCACTCCCGAGCGCCACGCGCATGCCGAACATCAGGGTCGCGATCATCGTCATGATCTGCGTGCCGGTCTGATCGACGACGTCGAAATGGAATTTGACCAGACCGACGCCGGGCCGGCTGCGCGAGGCGCGCGTTTCCATGACCCGCATGCGCACGGTGATCGAACTGTCCGGCCGCAGCGGCGCGCGCCAGTCGATCTCGTCGACGCCGGGCGAACCCATCGCGCTCGATTGTACCAGCAGCCCGTCGAAGACCATCCGCATCAGCAGGCAGCAGGTGTGCCAGCCGGAGCCGGCGAGCCCGCGCAGCATCGAGCGCCGGCCGGCATCCTCGTCCATATGCATGGGCTGCGGATCGAACTCGGCGGCAAAGGCGACGATCTCGTCCCGCGTCACCAGACGCGGGCCGAAGCTCATTTCCATGCCGGGGTGGAAGTCCTCGAAGCTGCGTTTTGACAGGCTGCGTTTTGACAAGGTGTGTTCCGACATCGACCCCGCAAGCCTACAGCGCTTTTCCGATGATGTCGCCGAGCGCCTTGAGGCCCGCCTCGCTGCCGCCGGCAAGATGCACCCGCAGGAAACGCCGGCCGCGCTCGATGAGCACCGCCGCGTCGCCCAGCGCCTGCGCCGCTTTGATATTGCCGAAGCTGATCGTCTTGCCGGGGATCGCCAGATCGCCGCGATCGTCGGCGGTGATCTGCAAAAACACGCCGGTATCCGGGCCGCCTTTGTGCGCCTGCCCGGTCGAATGCAGGAAACGCGGCCCGAAGCCGACGCAGGTGGCGACGCGATAGTGATCGCGCAGCCGCGTGCGCAGCGCCTGCAACGCCGCGGCATGCGCCTCGTTCTGCGCCAGATAGGCGAGCAGCGCGACGTAATCGCCGGGCCGTAACCGGTCGAAATGCGCCCTGAGCCAGCTTGCGGCGCCCTCGCCGGCCCCCGCCTGCCGCAGCGCCGCAGCGGTTCCCGCATCGGCAAAGATCGCCAGAGCGCCCTCGCTGAGCACCGGCGTTTCGGCCGGCAGCGCGCCGGTCTTTTCGAACGCCACGGTGAGTTCGCGGGTCTTGACCTTGCTGGCCTCGACATCCGGCTGATCGAACGGATTGACGCCAAGGACGGCGCCGGCCACCGCCGTCGCCATCTCGAAGCGGAAAAATTCCTGCGCCACCTGCTCCGGCCGCGCCAACGTCAGATCGACGACCGGGTGCCCGGCGGCGGCAAGCGCGTCGAGCGCCGCGTCTGGCGCGCCCGAGCGGCCGCCAAGCTGCAGATTGATAAACAGGCGGTCGGCGCCATAGGCATCCGGCGAAGCCGGCGGCTCGCCGTCGATGGGGATCAGCGCCTTGCCGTTCTTGCCGGTCGATTCGGCGATCAGTTGCTCCGCCCAGGCGCCGAAATCCGTGAGCGCCGGCGGCGCGAAGACCGTCACCTTGTCGCGGCCGGCAAGCCCCGCCTCGCCGAGCAGCAAGCCGAGTTCGACGCCGGGATTGGCGGCGGGCGGCACGTCGCCCCCGCAAGAGCGCCGCATCGCCAGCGCCTCGCGCAGCAGCGCGGCGACGTCGAAGCCGGCCGCCGCCGCCGGCACCAGTCCGAACGGCGAGAGCACCGAATAGCGTCCGCCGATCGA
>Ga0182749_1003404_pt1 | contig 10904 bp, 7 predicted proteins | sample eDN3rd37CKraftMG_FD_128875 | JGI IMG/M metagenome (GOLD analysis project Ga0182749, IMG submission 128875) | Enriched Miracle-Growth compost microbial communities from Emeryville, California, USA - eDNA 3rd pass 37_C Kraft MG (version 2) (version 2) ...
CGTGGCGAAGCCCTGGTTGAAGGTGCGGGCGGCAAGGAGCTTCTGCAAAAGGTCGTCCGGCATGGGCTCGCCGGTCTTGTAGTGCCGCGCGAAGCACTTGAGCACCGCGGGGCGCTCCAGCCAGTGCTCGTAGAGCTGCGAGGGCAGCTCGACGAAATCGGTGGCCACGCGGGTGCCGGCGATGGACGGATAGGTCACGTCGGAGAGGAGCCCGTGCAGGCCGTGGCCGAACTCGTGGAACAGGGTGCGGGCGTCGTCGAAGGACAGAAGCGTCGGCTCGCCGGGCGGACCCTTGGCGAAATTCATCACGTTGACGACCAGCGGCCGCTGCTCGCCGTCGAGCCTGCGCTGGTCGCGCAGCGTGGTCATCCAGGCGCCGCTGCGCTTGGAGGGCCTCGCGAAATAGTCGCCGAAGAACACCCCGAGCGGCCGGCCGTCGGCGGCAAGCACGTCCCAGGTGCGCACGTCCGGGTGCCAGGTCGGCACGTCGGCGCGCGGCCTGAACGACACGCCGAACAGCCGGTGGGCGCAGTCGAACGCCGCGGCGATGACGTTGTCGAGCGCGAGGTAGGGCTTGATGGCGGCCTCGTCGAGGTCGAAATGCGCCTTGCGCAGCTTCTCGGCGTAGTAGCGCCAGTCCCAGGCCGCGAGCTTGAAGTTCCCGCCTTCCTCCTGGACGAGCCTCTGCATGGCGTCGCGGTCGGCGAGCGCGCGGGCCCGCGCCGGCTTCCAGACGCGCTCCAGAAGGTCGCGCACCGCCTGCGGCGTCTTGGCCATGGCGTCGGCGTGGCGGTACTGGGCGAAGTTCTCGTAGCCGAGGAGCCGCGCCCGCTCGGCGCGCAGCGCGACCATCTCCGCGATCAGCGCCTTGTTGTCGTTGGCGTTGCCGTTGTCGCCGCGGGCGATCCAGGCGCGGTACGCCTTCTCGCGCAGGTCGCGACGGCTTGAGCTTTGCAGGAACGGCTCGACGCTGGAGCGGGCGAGGGTGATCACAGCCTTGCCGTCGAGGCCGCGTTCCTCCGCCGCGGCCCGGGCGGCGGTGCGCAGGAACGCGGGCAGGCCGGCGAGGTCGTCCTCGCCGTCGAGCGCCAGCGTCCACGACTGCTCGTCGGCGAGCACGTGCTGGCTGAACTGCGTGCCGAGCGACGCGAGCCGCTCGGTGATGGCGGCGAGGCGCTGCTTCTTTTCGGCGTCGAGACCGGCGCCGGCGCGGCGGAAGGCGGTGTGATGGCGCTCCAGCACCCGCGCCTGCTCGGCGTCAAGGCCGAGGCCGTCGCGCCGCCGCCACAGCGCGTCGACGCGCGCGAACAGGCGGTCGTTGAGGCGGATGGCGTTGTAATGGGCGGCGAGCTTCGGCGAGACCTCCCGTTCGACGGCGAGCAGCGCGTCGTTGGTGTGGGCGCCGGCGAGCAGGTGGAAGGTCGCGGACACCCGGTCGAGCAGGCGGCCGGAGCGCTCCAGCGCCGCCACGGTGTTGTCGAAATCCGGCGCCGCCGGACTGCCGGCGATGGCCTCGATCTCGGCGGCGTGGGCCTGGAGCGCGGCGTCGAAGGCCGGACCGAAATGCTCGGGCCGGATGGCGGCGAAGGGCGGCGCGCCCTCCGGCGTCGTCCAGTCGGCGAGAAGCGGATTGGGCGCTGTCTGCGGCATCGGCGGCGGTCTCCCGGCCTTGATCTTGGCGGCTGGATGCTGAAAGGTGCGGCGTCTTTCCGAGAGGTAGGTCATGTTGGACCCCGCTTCAACCAAGCCGCGCCGCATCGTCTGGCAGAGCGTCATCACCGTGCTGTCCGCCGCCATCCTGATCGGCGCGGAGGTGTTCGGCGCGGCCTTCGCCGGCGGCTGGGCGCTCGCCAACCTGCTCGGGCTCGGCCTCTACGGCGAGTACGTGCTGACCGGCCTGTTCTTCCTGGGCGGCGTCGCGGTGATGGCGGCGTTCGTGCGCAACGCCATGCGCGTGGAGCCGTTCGTCGCGCGCTCGTGACGGCGCTGTTCTTTAACGGCCGTTAAGACTCGCGCGTCCGTTAAGCCTGAGCTCCAAGAAATTCGCGCGCGGCCGCGCGCAGAGCAAAAAAACCCTTGCGCCGCCCCTGCAAATTACTTATCTCGCGATTGCTCAATTTCGCACGTGCCTGTGGCCGTGTGTCGGTCGGTGGGCATCCGGACAAGAGGCCGGACAGCCGCCCGGAGTGAGACCGGACGATCCGCAAGGCGTCCCGTCGCCAGCAGCTCCGAACACTTGACCGGCAGCCGGAGGCGAAACCGGCGCACCCCGCTCTCAACGGGGGACGCGGCTTAAAGCAACGACGGAATGAGCTTCTATCGTCTCTGCCGGCTTCCAACCCCGGCGCACCGTAGAGGCTTGTTCATCATTGCCGACCGGGCGGAGCGGGGCTTTCCCAATCCAATCCAAGGCAGCATGAGCGGGTAACGAACGCTCCTCCGTCGCGTCCCCATCGCGCGCCGGCGGCAGCTTCGCCATCCGCGTCATCCTGGACGGCTTGCCGTCCCCTGAGCCTGTTGGGAGAGCGCCATGACCGAGCGCATCCGCGAATTCCTGCGCCAGCGCCGCGAGGAAGGCCTCGAAGGGCCGTGCCTCGTGGTCGATCTCGACGTCGTCCGCGACAACTACAACGCCTTCGCCAAGGCGCTGCCGGACACGCGCGTGTTCTACGCCGTGAAGGCCAACCCGGCGCCGGAGGTGCTGTCGCTGCTCGCCAGGCTCGGCTCCTCGTTCGACACCGCCTCGGTCGCCGAGATCGAGATGGTGCTCGCCGCCGGCGCCACGCCCGACCGCATCTCCTACGGCAACACCATCAAGAAGGAGCGCGACATCGCGCGCGCCTTCGCGCTGGGCGTCCGCCTGTTCGCGGTGGACTGCAAGGCCGAGGTCGAGAAGGTGGCGCGCGCCGCGCCGGGCTCGCGCGTGTTCTGCCGCATCCTGTGCGACGGCGCCGGCGCCGAATGGCCGCTGTCGCGCAAGTTCGGCTGCGAGCCGGCCATGGCCGCGGACGTGCTGGAGCACGCCCACCGGCTCGGCCTCGTCGCGCACGGCATCTCGTTCCACGTCGGCTCGCAGCAGCGCAACACCGGCGCCTGGGACACGGCGCTGGCGTCGGCCGCCGCGGTGTTCCGCGAGTGCGGCGAGCGCGGCATCGCGCTCAGCATGGTCAACCTGGGCGGCGGCTTCCCGGCCAGGTACCTGAAGAAGGTGCCGGCCGTGAGGATGTACGGCAACGCGATCTTCAAGGGGCTGCGCAAGCACTTCGGCAACCGCATCCCGGAGACGATCATCGAGCCGGGCCGCGGCATGGTCGGCGACGCCGGCGTCATCGAGGCCGAGGTCGTGCTGGTCTCGAAGAAGAGCGAGAAGGACGAGGTGCGCTGGGTCTATCTCGACATCGGCAAGTTCAGCGGACTGGCCGAGACCATCGACGAGTCGATCCGCTACCCGATCCGCACGCCGCGCGACGGCGACGCCATGTCGCCCTGCATCCTCGCCGGGCCGACCTGCGACAGCGTCGACGTGCTGTACGAGAAGAACCCCTATCCGCTCCCGGTGAGCCTGGAGATCGGAGACCGGGTGCTGATCGAGGGCACCGGCGCCTATACGGCGACCTACTCCTCGGTGGCGTTCAACGGCTTCGAGCCGCTGCGGACGTTCCACATCTGAGGCCGCGCCTCCCCTTGCGGGGAGCGGGAACGAGACCGGGAGCCGGCGAGGCCGGCTCCCACTTCCACCAAGCAATTCTTGGCTCGCACCGGCTGCGGCGCTCCGCGCGGCCGGAGGAAGGACGACGACCATGCCGACGATCCGCAACGAGACCCCCGCCGATGTCGCCGCGCGCAACGCCGTGCTCGACATCGCCTATGGCCGCGCCCGCTTCCGCAAGCCGTCCGAACGGCTGCGCAAGGGCCGGGCGCCCGCGGCCGGCCTCGCGCTGGTGGCGACGGCGGACGATGGGTCCGTCGTCGGCACGGTGCGGGTGTGGACGGTCGAGGCCGGCGCCGGCCGGCCGGCGCTGCTGCTGGGCCCGCTCGCCGTCCACCCGGCGTGGCAGGGCCGCGGCATCGGCGGGGCGCTGATGGCGCGCGCTATCCGCAACGCGCGGCTCACCGGCCACCGCGCCATCCTGCTGGTGGGCGACGCTCCGTATTACGGCCGCTTCGGCTTCTCGGCGGAGAAGACCGGCGCGCTCGAGATGCCCGGCCTCGCCGACCGCCACCGCCTGCTCGGGCTCGAACTCGTGCCCGGCGCGCTCGACGGCGCGGCCGGGATCGTGGCGGCGCCTCCGGCTCCCGCCCGCCGCCGCGCCGCGGCGCCTGCCGCGGCGGTCCCGCGGGCCGCCTGACGAATCCTGTTACAAACCTGTCAGACGCCGCGTGATAGGTGCGCGGCGTCTCCCTGTTGATCGATCCCCGCCACCATCCCCCCGACTGGAGCAGCGCAGCATGACCGATTCGCCCGTCCATGCCCGTTTCGACGGCCCCATCGTGATGATCGGGCTCGGCTCGATCGGCCGCGGCTTCCTGCCGCTGCTGGAGCGGCATTTCGCCATCGACCGCGCCAGGGTCACGGTCATCGACCCGGTCGATACCGACCGCAAGCTGGTGGACGAGCGCGGCTTCAAGTTCATGAAGCTCGCCCTCACGCGCGACAACCATCGCGAGGCGCTGACGCCGCTGCTCAAGGCCGGCCCCGGCCGCGGGCTGGTGGTCAACCTCTCGGTCGATACGTCGTCGGTCGCGATGATGGAGCTGTGCAAGGACCTCGACGCCTTCTACATCGACACCGTGGCCGAGCCCTGGCCCGGCTTCTACACGGACCGCAGCGCCTCGGCGTCGCAGCGCTCCAACTATGCGCTGCGCGAGCAGGTGCTCGACCTGCGCCGCCGCCGTCCCGGCGGCGTGACGGCGGTGAACTGCTGCGGCGCCAACCCCGGCATGGTGTCGTGGTTCGTCAAGCAGGCGCTGCTCGACATCGCCCGCGACCTCAAGATCGACGCGCCGGAGCCCAGGACCCGCGAGGACTGGGCGCGGCTGATGCAGCGCGCCGGCGTCAAGGGCATCCATATCGCCGAGCGCGACACCCAGCGCGCGCGCGACCCCAAGCCGCTCAACGTGTTCGTCAACACCTGGTCGGTGGAGGGCTTCGTCTCCGAGGGCCTGCAGCCGGCGGAGCTCGGCTGGGGCACCCACGAGAAGGCGCTGCCGGCGATCGGCCGCACCCACGACTTCGGCTGCGGCGCGGCGATCTACCTGCTGCGGCCGGGCGCGGGCACGCGCGTGCGCTCGTGGACGCCGACGGCGCGGGCGCAGCATGGCTTCCTCGTCACCCACAACGAGTCGATCTCGATCGCCGACTATTTCACCGTGCGCGAGAACGGCAAGGCGGTCTATCGGCCGACCTGCCATTACGCCTATCACCCGTGCGACGACGCGGTGCTGTCGCTGCACGAGATGGCCGGCGCGGCCTGGACGCGGCAGCCGGCCTGGAAGATCCTCGACGAGCACGAGATCGTGGACGGCATCGACGAGCTCGGCGTGCTGCTCTACGGCCACGGCAGGAATGCCTACTGGTATGGCTCGCAGCTCTCCATCGAGGAGACGCGCATGCTCGCGCCGTACCAGAACGCGACAGGGTTGCAGGTGTCGTCGGCGGTGCTCGCGGGCGTGGTGTGGATGCTGGAGAACCCGGACCGCGGCATCGTGGAGGCCGACGAGATGGACTTCCGCCGCTGCCTGGAGATTCAGCGGCCCTACCTCGGCCCGGTGATCGGCCGGTACACGGACTGGACGCCGCTCGATGGCCGTCCCGGCCTGTTCCCGGAGGACATCGACAAGGACGACCCCTGGCAATTCAAGAACGTGCTGGTGACCTGACGCTCCGGCGGCGCCGGGCCGCGCCACTTGCAAAACCGCCGCGAGGGAACGATCTCATGCCGACCCGCTTGACGGCAATGGGGCGTTCTCCGGCGGTATTCCGCGGCAGCAGAAGGAACAGTTCATGACATGGTCCAAGTGGGTCGGGGCGGTATGCGTCGTTGCGGCCCTGTTCGGTTACGTGGCGGAGGCGGGCGCCCAGGCGAGCGGCGGCAACCCGCTGCCGCGCCTCGCGGGTCACTGGAGCGGGCGCGGCACCATCACCATGGACGACGGCACGCGCGAGCGCATCCGCTGCCTCGCCGACTACAGCCCCGAAGGCGAGAACATGCGCATCGGCCTGCGCTGCGCCAGCGACAGCTACCAGTTCGAGCTGACGTCGCACGTGGTCTATGCCGACGGCCAGATCAGCGGGAACTGGGACGAGACCACCCACTCCGCCGCCGGCACCTTGAGCGGCACGGCGTCGCCGAGCCTCATCCGGCTGCGCGCCGCCGGCCCGACCTTCGCGGCGCTGATCTCGATCTCGGTCCATCCGACGAGCCAGCTCGTGTCGATCCGCTCGCCCGGCAGCAAGATGTCGGACGTGGCGATCACGCTGTCGCGAAAATAGACGCTATCGCCTGCGCCCCACCGTCGTCAGGAACATCACCGTCGGCCGCAGGATCAGGAGGTCGGCGGTGAGCGCCGCCAGCATGGCGAAGGCGGAGAGCCAGCCGAACAGCCTGAGCGACGGCAGGTCCGAGAACGCGGTCATGGCGAGCCCGCAGGCGAGCACAACCGAGGTGAGGATCAGCGCCGGCCCGACGAGCACGGTGGCGCGCTCGACCACGACCGCGGGGTCGGTGCCGTCGGCGCCCTCGATGCGCATGCGGTTGAGGAAATGGATGGTGGCGGAGAGCCCGAGGCCGAACGACACCGTGAGCGCCACCACGCTCGCGAACTGCAGGCCCTGGCCCATGGCCCACAGCACCGTGCCCGACAGCACCACGGGGAACAGGCCCGGCAGGATCGCCGCGAGCATCGCCACCCAGGAGCGGAACATCAGGCCGATGAAGGCGGCGACGAACAGGAACTCGAACGTCAGCCCCATGTTCAGCTTGTGGATCATGCCGGCGCTGTTGCGCGCCGCGATGGCGGAGAGGCCGGTGACGGCGATCTCATAGCCGGGATGCTTGGCGCGCACCGCCGCCAGCGCGTCGTTGAGCCGGTCGATGATCGGCAGCAACTGGCTGGCGTCGATGTCGGGGACGCGGCCGGTCACCACCACGGCGTCCTCCTTCTCGGAGATGAAGCGGCGCACCAGCGGCTTCGGCAGGATGTCGATGTATTGCCGCAGCGTGGCGGCGTCCGACTTGCCGATCTTCTCCGCGAGCCAGCGCCGCAGCGTCTCCAGCGACCACACGTTGCCGACGCCGGGCTGCTTCTCCATGGTCGCGTGAACGTCGGCGATGGTCGAAAGCGTCTCCGGCGACAGCAGCGTCTGCCCCTTGGGAAACTCGATGAGGATGTCCACGGGATTGGCGCCGGTGAGCTTGGCGTCGATGCGCTTGCTGGCGGCGACCGCCTGCTGCTTGTCCGGCACCTGGTCGGCCAGCCGGTAGCGCGGCTGAAGGTTGGCGTAGACCAGCGCGAGGCCGCCGACCACGACGAGGCCGGCGAGGCTGTAGAGCCCCGGCCGGGTCACCATGCGCGCGGCGATGAAGGCGCAGAACCGCCGCAGCATGTCGACCGCGAGGTCCGCGCCCTTCACGCGGGTGGCGAACACCTGCTCGTTGCGGATCAGGAGGACGCCGAGCAGCGGCACCAGGGTCAGCACCGCGGCGAGCGCGATCAGCGTGGCGAGGAAGCCGGCCTGGCCGAAGGTGCGGATCAGGTCCGAGTTGGAGAACTGCAGCGCGATGAACGACAGCCCGGCGGTGGCGTGGGTGAGCACGCAGGCCGGGCCGACCACGAGCACCGCGTTGCGGAACGCCATGACCTTGTCCTCGCCGGCGATCAGCCGGTCGCGCGCGGCGAAGGTCAGCTGCATGCTGTCGGAGAAGCTGATGACCATGATGAGCGGGGTCATCACGTTCAGGAACATGTTGAGCTGGAAATCGAGCCAGCCCAGCGCGCCCATGGCGAGCAGGATCGCGGTGAGCGGCGGCGCCGCCGCGATGATCATGAACGAGACGCGGCGGAAGAACAGGATCGCGATCAGGCAGCCGGCGACGAAGCCGAGCGCGTTATAGACGAGCTTGTCGCGCTCCACGGCGTTGCGGATCTCGAGCTGCATCACCGGGATGCCGGAGAGCTCGGCGTTGAGCCCGGTGTCGGCGAGGTCCTCCGCCATCGTCTTGCGGATTTCGGCGACGGTGGCGTTGAGCCTGCTGTTGCCGACGATGGCGGGATCGAGCGCCAGCACCATCAGCGTCAACTGGCCGTCGGGCGAGATCAGCTTGTCGTGGATGATCTCGTTCGACAGCACGCGCTGCACCAGGGCGTCGTAGGCCGCGCCCTGCGGCAACTCCTCCGGGAACAGCGGCTGCGGAATCCCGTCCGGCGTGTCGGGCGGCTGGCGCGCCGAGAACAGCGAGATGAGGCCGCGGGTGCCCTTGACGAGCTGCAGATCGGTGACGAGGTCGCGCAGCTTCTCGATGGAATCGCGCGCCATCAGGGTCTTGCCCTCGATGACGATGAGCACGTCGTATTCCGCCGAGGGGAAGCGCCGCGTCACGTCCTCGAACTGGCGGAACTCGGCGCTATCGGAGCGGAACAGCTGGCTCAGCGAATCGTCGACCTTGATGCGCTCGACGCCGAACCAGGCGGCGATGGCGAGGGCGACGAACACCGTGAGCGCCACATAGGGCGCGCGCAGCGCGACCAGCCCGAACCGCTCGATGCCGAGCGCGATGTTGGCGTGCGCGCGCTGCGGCCACCGCGGCTTGGCATCCGGAGCCCGGTCTGACTGCCTGGAATCCACGAACTGCTCCTGAACAACGCCGCCGCGACCCGCCGCAACCAGGGCAGGCCGGCGGCGATTTGCGCAGCCACCTGCGACAACATTGGGGCCGTGCACGCGATTGGGGCCGTGCACGCGCCGTTCCGCGCGGTCGGACCCTACCGTCCCCGGCCCGTGCTACGCCAAATCGAGAATGCCTGCCTCGCCGCCTTCCGTGCCGAACGCCAATAGCGCACCGGATGCGCTCCAGGCAATCGCGGCGACCGCATCGCCGTCCGGCTTCCGCGCCAGGATCTCCGCGCCGTCGCCGATCCGCACCAGCAGGATCAGCCCGTCCTCGTAGCCGACCGCGACCACGTCCTGCGCCGGATGGCAGGCGACGGCCACGACGCGCTTGTCGCGCGGCGCCAGCAGTTCGGGCTGCTTGCCCATGGGACCGTCCTTGCCCTGGAACGGCCACAGGATGAGCTGGGTCGAGCCCGAGGTGGCGAGCCACTTGCCGCCCGCGCTCCAGGACAGCGAGCGCACCTTGGCGTTGTAGCCGGACATGCGCATGTTGCGGCCGTCGGCCAGCCGCCAGCCGTGCAGCGTCGGCTCCTGCATGGCGGTGACGATGAAGCGGCCGTCGGGGCTGAAGGTGACGGCGAGGTGGGAGCCCTTCCATTCCAGGACCTCGGGCTTGGCCGCGGCGTTGGCGAACCACAGGCTGACGCCGTTGTAATGCGCGACCGCGAGGCGGAAGCCCTTGGGCGCGAAGGCGAGCCCGCCGACGGAGGAGGGGAACTCCTGCGTCCGCTCCTCGCCCTTGGCCGGCTTCACGAACGCCTGCCTGCCGGCCGACCACGCCACCGCGCCGTCGCCCGAGACCGCGACGTGATCGATCCAGCGCCGCTTGGCGTCGGCGGCGATGACGGCGGTCTCGCCCGTCGCGGTCGCGGCCACGACCTTGCCGTCGTCGCCGCCGGTGACGACGCGCCGGCCGTCGCTCGCCGCGCAGAGGATGCCGCCGCCGTGGACGGCGACGCGCCGGGGCTCGGCCTTGCCGGCGATGAGCAGCGCCTCCTCGCCGAGGACGAACACGGCCTCGTTGCCGAGCATATGCACGGCCACCACCGGCGCGCCCGCCGCGATGGGCCGCGTGCACTCGACGACGGAGGGGACGGAGGGAATGTCGGCGGCTGTGTCGGGCATTGGTCCGTTACGCGACGCAGCTCTCGAAGCCCTGGCGGATCTTCTCCTCCGGCAATTCGCGGCCGATGAAGACGAGCCGGCTCTCGCGCGCCTCGCCGGGCTTCCAGGGACGCTGGTGGTCGCCGTCGAGGATCATGTGCACGCCCTGGAGCACGAAGCGGTCCGGGTCGTCCTTGAACGACAGGATGCCCTTGCAACGCAGGATCCTGGGGCCGTCCTCGGCGACGAGCTTCTGCATCCACGGGAAGAACTTGTCGGGGCTCAGCGGCTTGTCGGTCCGAAGCGACAGCGATTGCATGTCCTCGTCGTGGTAGTGCTTCAGGCCGCCGTGATGATGGTCGTGGTCGTGGTCGTGACCATGGCCGTGGTCGTGATGTTCGTGGTCATGACCGTCGCCGGTCTCCAGGAACTCCGGCTCGATGTCGAGGATGCGGTCGAGGTCGAAGGCGTTGCGGCCGAGCACGGCGTCGAGCGGCACGTTGGAGCGCTGGGTGCGGTGCAGCTTGGCGTAGGGGTTGATGGCGCGGATGCGCGCCTCGACCTCGCGCAGCTCGTCATCGCTGACGAGATCGGTCTTGTTGAGCAGGATCACGTCGGCGAAGGCGATCTGGTTCTTGGCCTCGGGCGCGTCCTTGAGCCGGTCGCTGAGCCACTTGGCGTCGGCGACCGTGACCACGGCGTCGAGCTTCGCCTTCTGGCCCACCGCGTCGTCGACGAAGAAGGTCTGCGCCACCGGCGCGGGATCGGCGAGGCCGGTGGTCTCGACGATGATGGCGTCGAACCGGCCCTTGCGCCGCATCAGCCCGTCGATGATGCGGATGAGGTCGCCGCGCACGGTGCAGCAGACGCAGCCGTTGTTCATCTCGAACACTTCCTCGTCGGCGCCGAC
>Ga0182749_1003407_pt1 | contig 10898 bp, 7 predicted proteins | sample eDN3rd37CKraftMG_FD_128875 | JGI IMG/M metagenome (GOLD analysis project Ga0182749, IMG submission 128875) | Enriched Miracle-Growth compost microbial communities from Emeryville, California, USA - eDNA 3rd pass 37_C Kraft MG (version 2) (version 2) ...
GAAGCGCAGCAGCAGGTTGACCAGCGTCGACTTGCCGGCGCCGGAACGGCCGACCAGGCCGATCTTCTCGCCCGGCCGGATGTCCAGGTTCAGGTTCTCGATCACCCCGCCCGGCCGGCCGTAGTTGAAGCTGACATTGTCGAAGCGGATGGCGCCCCGGGTCACCTGGAGGCGCTTGGCGTCGGGCTTGTCGACCAGCCGCAGCGGCTTGGCGATCGAGATCATGCCCTCCTGCACCACGCCGATATTCTCGAAGATCGTGGTCACCTGCTGCGCCACCCAGCCGGCCATGTTGACGATCTGCCAGGTCAGCGGCAGCACCATGGCGACGGCGCCCAGCGCCACCAGCCCCTGGCGCCACAGCAGGATGGCGATGGTCGCGGTCGACACCACCAGGAGCGCGTTGGTGGTGGACAGGCACAGGTTGAACAGGGTGATCAGCCGCAGCTGGCTGCGGAAGATCACGGTGTGGCCGTCCACCGCCTCGCGGACGTAGTCGTCCTCCTCCTTCGCCCGGGCGAACAGCTTCACCGTCAGGATGTTGGTGTAGCTGTCGACGATCCGGCCGGTCAGCAACGACCGCGCCTCGGACATTTCCAGCGAGCGCTGCTTCAGCCGCGGCACGAAATAGGTCAGCAGCAGGATGTAGACCGTGAACCAGCCGATGGTCGGCAGCGCCAGCCACAGGTCGGCGCTGGCCAGCAGCACCAGCGCGCTGCTGCCGTAGACGGTCAGGTACCAGACCGCCTGGATCGACATCACCGTGCTGTCGCGCAGCGCCACGCCGGTCTGCATCACCCGGTTGGCGATGCGGCCGGCGAAGTCGTTCTGGAAGAAGGTCCAGCTCTGCCGCACCACATGCCAGTGGCTCTGCCAGCGGATCAGGTTGGTGAAGCCCGAGGCGATGATCTGGTTGGTGATCAGCGCCTGCAGGAACAGGGCGGCGGGGCGGCAGACCAGCAGCACCGCCGCCATCCCGGCCAGCAGGTGCCAGTGGTCGGCGAACAGGGCCTCGGGCGTGACGGTGCTGAGCAGCGTGACGACCCGGCCGATGAAGACCGGGATCAGCGCGTCGAGCAGCGCGACCGTCAGCCCGGCGCCGAGCAGGGCGAGATAGTACCAGCGCACCTGCTTCAGGAAGAACCAGTAGAACCGCAGCAGACTGCCCGGCGGCTGGCCCGGCATGCCGGTGGCGGTCGGCAGCACGCGGGCTTCGAAGAAGCGGAACATGGTCGGGCCTTCCGGGCGGGCATTCTTATTTGGCGGCAGGATTCCAGCCTGCGCCGACAAGCCGGCGGCGAAAAGACCGGACAATTGGACGCAGGAATTCGTTCAGCGCAAGGCTCGCGACATATCCCTGCGCACCCGACGGCCTCAGGCGGGCGGCGGCTCCGGATGGAACTGGTACAGCCAAGTCTCGGTCAGCGGCTTGCCGTCCAGGCGCAGGAACATCCGCAGCTCGACCGGGTCGGCGCCGTCCACCGCCAGGTCGAAGGTGGCACGCCAGACATTGCCGTTCGGTACCGGTTCGCTGAACGCCCGCTGGATGGTGCCGCGCGAGGCGGTGACCACGACCTCCGGGAACACGCCGTAGGGGATCCGCCGCATCACCGCCGGGTTGTCGAACTCGGCGACGAGCTTGAAGACGCCGGGCGGCCGCGGCTTGCCCGGTTCGCCGCCGCGGCCCATGCGGGTGGCGATGGTGCGGGCGATGCCGTGGTCGGGGTACGGCTCGCCCGCCAGCCAGTGCAGCCGGTACTTCAGGTCGTGGTGGTCGCCGGCCGCCGCCTGGCCCTCGGGCACCCAGAAGGCGACGATGTTGTCGTGGATCTCGTCGTCGGTCGGCAGCTCCACCAGCTGGATCGCGCCGCGGCCGAAGGGTTCGAGCGGCTCGACCCACAGGCTGGGACGGCGGTCGTAGAACACGCCGTCCTGGTAGTGGTCGAAATTGCGGTCGCGCTGCAGCAGGCCGAAGCCGCGCGGGCTGTCGCCGGCGAAGCTGGAGACCGTGATCGCGCGCGGGTTGTTCAGCGGCCGCCAGATCCGCTCGCCTTCCGCGGTCCAGATCGCCAGCCCGTCCGAATCATGCACCTCCGGCCGCCAGTCCAGCATCCGGCCGCGGCCGTATTCGCCGTACCAGAACATCGAGGTCAGCGGCGCGAGGCCGAGGCGGCTGACCGCCCGGCGCAGGAACAGCGAGGCCTCGACCTCCATCACCACGCCCTCGGTGCGGTGCAGGGTGAAGCGGTAGGCGCCGCTGATGCTGGGCCCGTCCAGCAGGGCGCAGACCACCGCCGGCTGCGCCGGGTCCGGCGCCTCGGCGATGAAGAACTGGGTGAAGATCGGGAACTCCTCCGGCTTGCCGGGGGCGAAGACGTCGACCGCGACGCCGCGCGCCGACAGCCCGTACTGTCCCAGCGCGCCGATCGCCCGGAAATAGGAGGCGCCGAGGAAGGCGACCCAGTCCTGCGTCCGCCAGTCCGGCCGCCCGTGCCATTCCTGCAGGCGGAAGCCGGCGAAGCCGGAATCGGCCGGCAGCTTCCGGGCCGGGCTGTCCGCCGGCATGTCGAAATAGTCCGGCCGGTACAGGATCTCGCGGGCGCCGTCGCCGCCGACCAGATACATCCGCACCGACTCGCCGAAATAGCGGCCGAGATGGAAGAAGGTGACCGGATAGGCGCCGCTGCCGTCGGCGAAGGGCGCAAGGTCGGTCCTGAATCTGATCTTGCCGTGGGCGTCGTAGTCGATCGCCTGCACCACGTCCGGCGCCGGGCGATAGGGCGGCTGGTACGGCTGCGCCGCCATCTGCCGGGCCCGGGCGACCAGCGCCTCGTAGGAGAAGGGCGCGGCCGGGCCGAGCGCCAGCCCCTGCTGCTGCGCCGCTGCGGCCCGGGCGGCGCCCGGCAGTCCGGCCAGCAGCGCGGCCGATCCGGCGGCGCGGAGCAGGGTGCGGCGGCGGAGCGGGATCGTGGTCATGCAGCCTCCGGACTCGCGAGTGACGAGCCGAAGCCCGTCGCTCCAGCAGATAAACCCGCTTCGCCCCGCGGCAAGGCGCGACAGGCTTTGACCGCGGCCGCGCGGCGTCGTGAGATGGCGCCGACAGGGAAAAGGGAGGTGGGGATGAGCCTGGTGCCGGTGATCGATCTGGCGCCCGCGGCGGCGGGAGAGGCGGGGCGGCGGCAGGTGGCGGCCGCGGTGGCGGAGGCTTGCGCGCGTGTCGGCTTCCTGGTGGTGACCGGCCATGGCGTGCCGGCGGCGGTGATCGAGCGCGGCTGGACCGCGGCCCGCGCCTTCTTCGACCTGCCGGAGGCGGCGAAGCGCAGCGTGGTGATGCCGCGGCCGGGCTATCCCTACGGCTATTCGCCGGTGGCGGGGGAGAGCCTGGCCCGGTCGCTCGGCGACCGGCGGCCGCCGGACCTGAAGGAGAGCTTCTCGATCGGCCCGGCCGACCTGACGCCGCCGCCGGAGTCGGAGGAGGCGGTCGCCTTCGCCTGGGCCGCCAATCTCTGGCCGGCCGAGCCGCCGGGCTTCCGCGACGCGCTGCTGGCCTATTACCGGGCGATGTCCGGCCTCGCCGGCCGGCTGATGCGCCTCTTCGCCCTCGGCCTCGACCTGCCGGAGGACTTCTTCGACAGCCGGATCGACCGCGCGATCAGCGCGCTGCGGCTGCTGAACTACCCGGACCAGCCGGCGCCGCCGGAGCCGGGGCAGCTGCGCGCCGGCGCCCACACCGATTACGGCTCGCTCACCATCCTGCTGCCGCAGGACGCGCCGGGCGGGCTGGAAGTGCAGGGGGCGGACGGCGCGTGGCATGCGGTGCCGACGGTGCCGGGCGGCTTCGTGATCAATCTCGGCGACCTGATGGCGCGCTGGACCAACGACCGCTGGCGGTCGACGCTGCACCGCGTGGTCAACCCGCCGCCGGACGCGGCGGGGTCGACCCGGCGCCAGTCGATCGCCTTCTTCCACCAGCCGAACTGGGACGCGGAGATCGCCTGCCTGCCGACCTGCCTCGGGCCGGGCGAGTCGCCCCGATACGCACCCGTCCTGTCGGGCCCGCACCTGGCGTCGAAGTTCCGGTCGACTGTGACGCTGCCGGCCGTTTAGCTCTCGGTCGGCGGATCAGGTGTCCCCGTCATTGCGAGGAGGCGCAGCCGACGAAGCTACGCTCGCAATGACGGGGATGGGGGCGGGCGCTGCCGGTGTCAGAAGTCCGAGCAGCGGCCGTTGACCTCCCAGTCTCCGTAGCGGGTCGGCTCCGGGCCCTTGGGGCCGCCGATCTCGCCGGGCTTCTGCGGCACGATCTCCACCGGCGCGCCGGTGCGCGGGTCGATGCGTTCAGCCAGGTCTCTGGCGGCCGCTTCCTCGGGCGACAGGGGCTTCTTGGTCTCGTCCATCCCCTGCATATGGCGAGACGCGGCCGCGCTGTCCAGGCTTGATCGGGGCGGAGCCGGGGCCATCTGATCCGGGGCGAGACCGAGGAGGAACCGATGTCGGGCTACATCCGCACGGCGATGCTGCTGGCGGCCCTCACCGCGCTGTTCATGGCGGCGGGCTGGCTGCTGGGCGGTCAGGGCGGAATGATCATCGCGCTGCTGGTGGCGGTGGGCATGAACCTGTTCGCCTACTGGAATGCCGACCAGATGGTGCTGCGCATGCACAATGCGCGCGAGGTCGATGCCCGCACCGCGCCCGACTTCTACAACCTGGTCGCGCAGTTGGCCGAGCAGGCGCGACTGCCGATGCCGCGGGTCTATCTGATCGACACCGACCAGCCGAACGCCTTCGCCACCGGCCGCAACCCGCAGAACGCCGCGGTCGCCGCCACCACCGGCCTGCTGCGCCGGCTGTCGGCGGAGGAGGTGGCGGGCGTGATGGCGCATGAGCTGGCGCATGTCCGCAACCGCGACACGCTGATCATGACCATCACCGCGACGATCGCCGGCGCCCTGTCGATGCTGGCCAATTTCGGCCTGTTCTTCGGCGGCGGCGACAATCGCAACAACCCGCTCGGCTTTGTCGGCGTGCTGCTGACCGTGATCCTGGCGCCGGTCGCCGCCATGCTGGTGCAGATGGCGATCAGCCGGAGCCGGGAATACGAGGCCGACCGGGTCGGCGCCGAGATCTGCGGCCGACCGCTGTGGCTGGCCTCGGCCCTGGAAAAGATCGAGGCGTTCGCGAAGCGGATCGATTACGGTGCGGCGGAGCGGAACCCCGCCACCGCCCACCTGTTCATCATCAATCCCCTGCACGCCCATGCGGTCGACAGCCTGTTCTCGACACACCCCGCGACCGCGAACCGGGTCGCCGCGCTGCGGCGCATGGCGGGGATGGCCCCGGCCCAGGCCCGCGGACCTTGGGGCTGAGGCTTCGGCCCTCTCCAGTTCCCTGACCGTTGCACAGGTTCGACTGAGTCCTCCCTCCCCCCGCGGGAGGGGGGTAGGGGGAGGGGGCTGCCGATCGAAGAGTGCCGGCCATTCCGGATTGAGAGGTCTCGGCAGTCCCGTCGCGGAACGGCCTGCTTTTGCGACGAGAACCCCCTCCCCCTATCCCCCTCCCGCGAGGGGAGGGGGGACTCATTCTGTTCGTCGGGTCCAACTGGCGCTCGGGGATCTCAAATGACCGCCGAGGCCGCCGCCATTCCCCGCGCCGGGTCGCGCGCCGCGATCCTCGGCTGGTGCCTGTTCGAATGCGGGCTGAGCGCCTTCAGCGCCGTGATCAGCACCTTCGTCTTCTCGGTCTATTTCAACAAGGGCATCGTCGGCGACCCGATCGAGGGCACCGGGCTGTGGAGCCTGGCGACGGTCGCCGCCGGGGTCGCGATCGCCGTGCTCAGCCCGGTCCTCGGCGCGGTGGCCGACCATGGCGGTCGGCGCAAGGCCTGGCTCGCCGCCTGCGTCGCCGTCGCGCTGGTGCCGACGGCGCTGCTTTGGTTCATGGCGCCGGACCGGTCGTTCATCGTCCCGGCGATGGTCCTGGTCGGCCTCGCGACCATCGCTTTCGAGCTGTCCTTCGTCTTCTACAACGCGCTGCTGATCGAGGTCGCGCCGCCGGGGATGCTCGGCCGCGTCTCCGGCTGGGGCTGGGGGCTCGGCTATTTCGGCGGGCTGGTCTGCCTGGTGATCGCGCTGTTCGGGCTAATCGGCTTCGGCGGCGCCCCGCCGCTGCTGCCGCTGCCCGACGTCGCCCAGGCGGGGCCGCGCGCCACCGGGCCGCTGGTGGCGCTGTGGTGGGCGCTGTTCGCCCTGCCGCTGATGCTGCTGGTGCGCGAACGGCGCCCCGGCGCGCCGATCGGGGCCGCGATCCGCCGCGGCCTGGCCGATCTCTGGCGCACGCTGAAATCGCTGCCGGGGCAGGGCAACCTGGTCCGGTTCCTGGCCGGCAGTGCGGTGTACCGCGAAGGCTTCAACGTGCTGTTCGCCTTCGGCGGCATCTACGCCGCCGGCACGCTGGGCCTCGATTTCGACCAGATCGTGCTGTTCGCGATCGGGCTCAACGTCACCTCGGGGATCGGCGCGCTGCTCTTCGCCTGGATCGACGACGCGATCGGGTCGAAGCCGACGATCCTGATCTCCCTCACGGCGCTGATCATCCTCGGCGTGCCGATCATCCTGACCTCCGACCCGGTCTGGTTCATCGGCCTGGCGCTGGTGCTGGGGATGTTCGTCGGCCCGGCCCAGTCGGCCAGCCGGACGCTGATGGGGCGGCTGGCGCCGGCGGGCGGCGAGGCCGAGGCTTATGGCCTCTACGGCCTGACCGGCCGCGCCACCGGCATCATCGGCCCCTCGCTCTTCGCCGCCGCAACGGCGGCCTTCGCCACCCAGCGCGCCGGCATGGCGGTGATCGTCGCCCTGTTCGCGGCCGGCGGGCTGATCCTGGCGACGGTGCGGGAGCCGAAGCGGGGTTAAAAGGCAACCCCCTTCCTGTCATGCCCGGGCTTGACCCGGGCATCCAGAAGGTCTCGACATTCTCTGGATTGCCGGGTCAAGCCCGGCAATGACAATAAAAGGACGCCGATCCCTTCCGTAGCTCAATGCCGGAAGTGCCGCCGGCCGGTAAACACCATGGCGATGCCGGCCTGGTCCGCGGCCTCGATCACCTCGCGGTCGCGCATCGAGCCGCCGGGCTGGATCACCGCGGTGGCGCCGGCCTCGACCAGGGCCAAGAGACCATCGGCGAAGGGGAAGAAGGCCTCCGACGCCGCCACCGAGCCGGCGATGCGGGACCCGGTCTCACCCGCGGCCTGGGCCGCCTCGGCCGACTTCGCCACCGCGATCTTGACGCTGTCCACCCGGCTCATCTGCCCGGCGCCGATGCCGACCGTGGCGCGGCCCTTGGCGAAAACGATGGCGTTGGAGCGGACATGCTTCGCCACCTGGGTCGCGAACAGCAGGTCGTCGATCTGCGCCGGGGTCGGGCCCTTGCGGGTCACCACCTTCAGCTCCGCCGGCACCGGCGCCGCGTCGTCGCGGGTCTGGGTCAGGAAGCCGCCGGCGACGCTGCGCAGGATGCGCCGGCGCTGCTTCGGGTCCTGCACCCCGCCGGTCTTCAGCACCCGCAGATTGGCCTTGGCGGCGAAGACGGCGGCCGCTTCCGGCTCGACATCCGGCGCGATCACCACCTCGGCGAACAGCGCGGTGATCGCCTGCGCCGTGGCGGCGTCGACCGGCCGGTTGGCGGCGATGATGCCGCCGAAGGCGCTGACCGGGTCGCAGGCCAGGGCCTTGGCATAGGCCTCGCTGAGCGTAGCGGCCACGGCGACGCCGCAGGGATTGGCGTGCTTGACGATGACGACCGCGGGCTCGGCGAATTCCGACACCGCCTCGAAGGCCGCGTCGGCGTCGAGGATGTTGTTGTAGCTCAGCTCCTTGCCCTGGATCTGGTCGGCCGTGGCCGGGCCGGGCACGGCAGGCCCGCTCAGATAGAGGGCGGCGGCCTGGTGCGGGTTCTCGCCGTAGCGCAGCGTCTCCGCCAGCTTGCCGGACAGGGACAGGCGCGGAGGGAAGGTCTCGCCCTCGACCTCGGCGAACCAGCCGGCGATGGCGGCGTCATAGGCGGCGGTGCGGGCGAAGGCGGCGGCGGCCAGGCGGCGGCGGGTGGTGCCCAGCGTGCCGCCATTGGCCGCGATCTCCAGCCGCAGCGGCTCGTAGTCGACCGGCGAGGTGACGACGGCGACGAAGGCATGGTTCTTGGCCGCGGCGCGGGTCATCGCCGGGCCGCCGATGTCGATGTTCTCGATCGCGTCGTCGAAGCCGGCGCCGCGGGCGATCGTCGCCTCGAAGGGGTAGAGGTTCGAGACCAGCAGGTCGATCGGCGCGATGCCGTAATCGGTCATCGCCTCGAGGTGGTCGTCGCTGTCGCGCCGGGCCAGCAGGCCGCCATGGATCTTCGGATGCAGGGTCTTGACCCGCCCGTCCATGATCTCCGGGAAGCCGGTATGGGCCGAGACCTCCTTGACCGGGATGCCGGCCTCGGCCAGGGCCTTGAACGAGCCGCCGGTCGACAGGATCTCGACCCCGCGCTCGGCCAGGAACCGGGCGAATTCGACGATGCCGGTCTTGTCGGAGACGGAGATCAGCGCGCGGCGGATCGGCAGGGCGGCTTCGGTCATCATCGGCGAGGCTCCGGGGGCTGGAATCGGCCCGTCTTTAGACCCGGACGAGCGGGTTGTCGACCGTATAGCGCCGCGCGGCGCCGCTACGCTCCGGACCGCCCGAACCGGCTCTCCAGCCAGTGCACGGCAAAATCCGCCATCTCCGCCGCCGGGACCAGGACCGAGGCCGCATCGCCGACGGTGCCGCGGACGCCGCGGCCGGTGGCCAGGAAATCCTCGACCACGGTGGCGAAATAGCCCTCCGGCAGCCCCTCGACCACGGGATCGGAGGTGTCGAACTCCTCGAACCGGCGCCAGACCGTCCGGCCTTCGACCAGGATCGGGACTTCGGTGCGGACGACCCGCTTGCCGGGGATGCGGGCCAGGTGCTCGGCATGGTGCAGCAGGCTCATGGCATCGAGCGGAGCGCCCAGCATCAGCACCTTGCCGCGGGCCTGCACCAGCTTGGCGAAGGGCGACTGCTCGCCATAGCCGTAGTCGAGGGCATGGTCGGCGGTGAACCACCCGGCCCGGCCGCCGACCGCGGCGAAGGACGCGCCGGGATTGGCGCTGCGCTTGGCGCCCGGCCGGGTTCGCACCAGCTCGGCGATCGCGCCGTTGGCCCGGCGGGCGCGGGACGCGACCGGGTCGAAGGGCGGGATGTCGTCGCGGAGCGCTGCCGGGACGTTCCCGTCGTCGTCCAGCAGGTCGTGGTAGTCGTCGCTCCAGTCGGTGTAGACCAGGATCGTGCCCTCGGGGCCGATCACGTCGTGCAGCGCATCGATCAGCGCATCAGGCCCGCCGAGGATCCGGCCGACGGAGCGCAGGGCGGCATGCACCATCACCGTGTCGTCGAGGGCGAGGCCGATGTCGCGAAGCTGCGCCGCCAGCGTCCGCCGCGTGTGGATTCCTGCAGGCATCCGGGTCTTCCGTCCGAAAATGCGGCTCAGGCCAGCCGCCGCTCGCGGCGCAGGATCCACTGCACGCCGGTGCTCTCGGCGCCGACCTCGCCCCAGATCACCACCTGGGTGGTCTTGCGGCGGTCGGTGCCGCGGCCGAGATACACGCCTTCCTCCAGCGCCACCTGGCCGCCATAGCCGCGCAGGCGCCAGCCGTCGCCGCTGGGCAGGCGGATAATCACCGAGCTGCCGCCCTGTACCGGCGATAGCTGCAAGGCCGGATGCAGGTGGAAGCGGATGGCGAAGGGCAGGCCGCGCGCGGCGTCGGTCTCCGCGAACAGGATGTCCTCGCCGCGCAGCTCGTCGCCATTGGCCGACAGCTCCAGCCGGCGGCGATGGATCAGCCCCAGCGCCTCGCGATAGCCGTCGTGCCAGGCGTCGATCAGCACCGATTGCGGCGTCTCCTGCCGGTCGACCTCGACGCTGCGCGGCCGCTTGCCGATGCCGGCGTCGCGCAGCACTTCGGCCGAATCGCGGCCGGCGACGCAGAGCGTGGAATGGGCCGGCGTGCCGCGCAGCGCGGTGTGCCAGGCGCTGTCCTCGGCGCTGCCGCGCCCGGGCCAGGCGCCGCAATTGACGATCATCCGCTCGCGCCCGACCGACAGCTCGAAGCTCAGCAGGCCGGCATGGGCGCCGGTGTCGAGGCCCGCGGGCGGCGGCGCGCCGACGTCGAGCAGCAGCAGGGTGCGGCCGGCCATGGCACGCTCGAAGCCGCTGTGCCGCGCGCTCTTCGGCGGCCGGGCCTTCGAATCGGCCTGGGCGAGCACGGCGTCGATCAGCAGCGGGTCGCCCTCCTGCGCGTCGTTGAACAGGGCGAAGCCGCCGTCGCCGTGGCGCAGCAGGCGCAGCGCCGGGGCCATCCGGTCGATCGCCAGGTGCAGCGCGTCCGGCACATGCGCCTGGGCGGCGCGGAAGGCGGCGCGGATGTCGATCAGGTGGCGCAGCACGGTCAGGTGGATCGCCGGGTTGCGCTGGATGTGCCCGCCATCGGGCAGGATCTGCCGCGGCAGGCATTTGCCGAGGATGCGCTGCGCCAAGTCCAGCCGCGGCCGGCCCTGCGGCAGCGCGACGGCGCCGTAGACCAGGCCCTTCGCGGTCTGGATCTGGCGCGGGTCCAGCGGGTCGCCGTCGGCAACGCGGCTCAGATGCCGCAGCTGGCGCGACAGGCTGGCGAAGACGCGGGTGCGGAAATCGTCGTCGGCGCTGGCGCAGAAGAAATCGTGGGCGCCGAGCCAGCTGGCGATGCGCAGCCCCAGGATGTCGGGCCGCCAGGTCAGCGGGTGCCAGCGGTCGTAGCGCTCGATCCAGTGGTCGATCAGCCGCCGCGCCTGGCGCCGGGCCTGGTC
>Ga0182749_1003414_pt1 | contig 10884 bp, 7 predicted proteins | sample eDN3rd37CKraftMG_FD_128875 | JGI IMG/M metagenome (GOLD analysis project Ga0182749, IMG submission 128875) | Enriched Miracle-Growth compost microbial communities from Emeryville, California, USA - eDNA 3rd pass 37_C Kraft MG (version 2) (version 2) ...
TAGATGTCGCCCATGGCGAAGAAGTCGCCGAGCTCGGCGCGTTCGACGGTGCCGGGAAGGTGAAGGCGCTCCCGGACGCCCAGCCGCGCCGCCAACGTCTGCAGGCTCTCGCGCAGCGGCCCGTCGCCGGCGACGGCGAGATGCACGTCCGGCAGCAGGGGCAGCGCCTTTATCGCCGTCTCGTAGTTCTTCTGCGCCGTAAGGCGGCCCGCCGCGACGAGGACCCTGGACGTGGAGGGAATGGCGAGCCGCTCCTTCCAGTCTATTTGATGCAAGGGCGCGGGAACCGGAACGACGCCGTGCGGGATCGTATGGATGCGTCGCCTGAAGGCGGCGGGAAAATCGGAGAAGGCGCTCGCCGTCGCGGCGGAGTTCGCGATCACCTGCGTGTAGCCCCCGGTCGCGCCGGCAAGCTTGTCCATGGCCCGCCAGCGCGGGCGGATGGCATCCGGCATCGCCGTCAGATGGGACAGGCGCTTCCTGACCCCGGCGAGACGGCCGACCGTCGCCATGACGAGCCCGGCCGCCGCGTGGTAGGAAAAGATCGCGTCGTAGCGCCCCCCGGCTATGCGGCCCGCAACATGGGCGAGATGCGACAACCGTTCGTGCATCCGCCCGGAACGGATCAGGGCCAGGGTCTCGACCTCGATGCCGCGCGCCTCGAAGCCGGCCTCGATCATCCGGGTCAGGACCTGGACGCCGCCCGGCTCGTCGCGCGAGACGAGCTGCAGGATGCGCATGGGTTCAGCGCCGCTCATGTCTGCCTTCGACCGCCCGCGACCAGGCATGCAGGCAACCGAGGGCGATCAGCATCGTGTACCAGATCGGGTTGCTGCGGTTGAACAGGATGGCTTCGAGCGACGTGTTCATCAGCCCGAACAGCCAGACGTTCGTCAGGAAGCCGGCGAAGGCGTATTCGGTCCGGTCCCGGATATGCGGCGCGATCCGCCGGATCTGCCGGAACGGCAGGACGACGGTCCAGACGACGACCAGGCCCAGACCGATCAGCCCGCCCGACAATGCGGAGTCCAGGAATCCGTTATGGGCGTGGGAGAACGTCGCCACGTACGATGCCGGAGACGTGATGCTGTAGACCAGGTTGAGATCCCAGAAGATCATGTAGCCGTAGCCGAACAACGGCGCGCGCCCGATGGCGGTCAGGGCGATCCCCCATGCGTCGGTTCGTCCGGTGAACGAGGGGTCGGGAAGCACGCTGTTGAAAAAAGGCTGCATCTGCGGAAACAGCGGCCCCCCGAGCGTGAAGAAGACGACCGTGAGAACGAGACCGTAGGCAAGCACCGCGCTCAGGAAATCGGACCGCAGCCTGACCAGCAGCAAGCCGCCGAACAAGGACGGTATGGTGACGAGGAGCGAGGTCTTGCCTTCGGACATGACGAGAAGCCACAGCGACGCCACGACGATGGCGATGCCCCAGATCGGGCGGCCGGTGCGGGCTATGAGAACGCCGAGAAAGACGAACAGCGCCGCCATGGCGGAGAGATCGTTCTTGTGGGCGAAGATGCCGCGCCAGTCGCCGGCGAGCGTCTGCTCGGTGACGTCGCGGATCGTATGCATGGCAAGGTCGGGGACGAACACGACGCCCAGATAGGATGCCGCGATGATCAGCGTCGCGCAGAAACCCAGCGCGTCGATGAAGCTCGTCACGTCCTTGAGGAGGAAGGGAACCGCATAGGCGATCTGGATGACGATGACCGCGAGGATCAGACGGTTCATGGCCAGCGACGGGCTCGCGGAAATCATGCTGGTGAACGCGGCCCAGCCCAGCACGGCCACGATGACAGGCATTCTCGCCAGGTCGAAGACGTGCCGTCCCTTTCCGTCCGCCCACAGGAACATCACGACGAGCGCGGACATGGCGAGGGTGGTGTATTTCCTGAGATCGTTGGACTGGGTCACATCCTGGACCGCGCTGTAGTCCTGAAGGCTTCTGAACGGCTCCAGCTGCGTCCAGAAAGCGAGGGTGGCCACGACGAAGAGGAGCCATCCCAGGAGCGGAAGGGCACTGGTGCGCGCAAGCGTGTCCAGGAAAGAATGCCAGTAGCCCTGTGCGATATCCTTCACGCCATCACCTCAGCACAGCGCCGTCATTGTGCCGGTTGCCAGTCGCCGGAAAGCGAGGAGCGCCTCAGCGTCTCCTGCACGAAGCGGCCGAAGGCGGAGGGTCCGTCGCTTGCGTCCAGCAGGTTCGGCATCGCGCCCTGGCTGAAGCACCAGGCCGTGTGGCTCATCCGGTATTTCTCGAGGAAGTCCTCGACGAAGGGGCGGCCGAAATCGTCCACCGTGCCATGGAGGTCGTCCGTGCATTCCGGACAGAAGCCCCATTCCGTCACGATGATGGGCTTGACCTCCTGCAATCCGCCCAGCGTCGCCAGGCGGGCGGCAAAGTCGCCGCGTTCCGCATTGGGATAGGAATGCCAGGCATAGACGGTGCGGCCGTCCCCGATCGGGCGGTCGCGCACGCCGACGAGATCGTGCGCCCAGTAGCCGCCGGCGCAGATCACGATGTTGTCGGCGTCGTTGCGGACGACCCCGATGAGGCCGGTCCAGGCGTCGTGGAACAGCGGCCAGTGCTTGCCCGTCGCTTTCCAGAGCTTCTCCGCGGCGGTCGGTTCGTTCCACAGCTCGAACATTATGCATGGATCGTGGAAATAGCGGCGCGCCATCGCCTGCCAGAAGCCGGCCGCGTCCTTCAGGCTCGACAACTGGATGTCCGGAGGCAGCCCCCATTCGGCGGGAACCGTGGGTTCGTAATGGCCCGGGAATCCGATCGCATGCCAGTCGATGATGACGAACAGGTTTTCGGCGCGCGCCAGGGCGATTTCCCTTTCGAGGGCGGCGCCCGTGCCGGCGGGGTCCTGCCGCCAATGTCCCGGCAGGACGCTGATGCGCACGCAGTTGGCGAACCAGTCCCGCGCGATCTTCCCGTAGTCGGAGGGCGGGCGCTGCGCGCGGATGTAAATAGGGTCGCCGACGGCAATGCCCGTCAGCCGAAGAGGCCGGCCCCGATAGGAGAGACGATTGCCGTCGACCTCGATGCGGGACGACGATCCGCCGAAGGCGAGGTCGCAGTTCACGGCGGCCAGCGGCAAGGCGCCCAGCCCGGCCAGGAACCGGCGCCGGCAGAAACCCCTTTTGTCGGACATCGGCGCCGTCACCACCGACGAACGCCGGCCGGCACGCGCGGTGGCGGCCGGGGGCTTTCCTCGGCCATGTTCAGGATGGACCCCGAAAGTCTCCTCTGCTGCCGCTCCCGAAGCTGGTTGGCATATCTCGCCGGATCCGGATGCCGGCTCCGCTCCGGCCTCGGCTTCTGCCCGTTCCCGCCCTTCCTTGACCCCGGCTTGCGTTCGCCCTCGCGCATGACGCCGTAGCCGACGCCCGACGCCAGGCCGAGGCACATGCCGAAGCCGACAGCAAGCACGAGCATGACCTTGTTGGAAGGCGGAGACTTGCGGCGGAGAGGCGTGGACGCCAAGGTGATGATCTGGGCATTCAAGGTGTTGACGAGGCCCTGCTCGCGGGTCTGGCGCGACCGGGTGAGCGCCTCCTCGTAAACGGCGCGCGCGCTGTCGGCGTCCCGCTGCAACTGCCGCAACTGGATGCGCGCCGCATCGATGTCCTGCACCTGCGATACGAGCGGTTTGAGCGAGCTGACCGCGGCGTCATACTCGGACTTCGCGCGGTCGTAGGCGATCTCCGCGTTGCGCGCGAGGCGGTTCATCTCGACGTCAATGGCACGCTGGACGGCGGTCACGCCGCTTTTTGCGGTCACTATTCTGGGGTGACGGCTTCCCAGCGTCGCCTCGAGGGTGATCAGTTGCGCCCTGGCGCGCTCCAGCTCGCCTCGCAGGCGCATCAGGTCGGGAGACGCCGTGGCGACGGGGGAGGAGAGGAACTGCTCGGGATGGGCGAGCAGCTCCCGAAGCTGGTCGCGCTCCACCTTCCGCTTGTTCATCGTGTCCTCGGCCGTCGAAACCACCGTGTTGTTCTGGCTGAGCCGGCTTTCGGCCAGGACCACGCCGTTCGTGTCGACGATATTGTTGTCGGCCTTGAATTTTTCGACCGCGTCCTCGCGTGTCTTCACGGCCGCCTGCAGCGTGGCCAACCGGCTGTCCAGCGTGTCTGCGGCGACGTTCGCCTGCTCCGTGCGTTGCGTATCGCGCACCTGGAGGTAGGCGTTCACGACGGCGTTGCTGATTTCCGCCGCCCGCGCCGGGCGGCTGCTTCTGGCGTAGACCGTGATTATGTAGGTGCGGTCCTCGCGGACGACGCTGACGTTCTTCTCCAGGCGTTCCACCGCCTGCTCGACGGGATCGACGGAGGCTTGCGACGAGGCGCCGAACAGCGACGACAGGAGGGAGCCGGAACCGCCGCGCCCGCGGAATTCCTCGTCCTGGGTGAGATCGAGGTTCTTGACGACGAGCCGCAGGACCGATGCGGATTGCATGACCCGGACCTGGCTTTCGACGATGAGGACGCCGGAATCCCCGCCCGACGGCGCCGGAGTGAGGTCGTTTTGCAGCAGCTGCAGGTTCTGGGGATCGATATAGATCTGGGCGCTCGCCTCATAGACCGGCTTGATGAAAGGGATGATCGCAAGGCAGAGAAGTCCGAACAGGATTCCGCCGCCCAATGCCCAGAACCTCGCTTTCCAGATCCGCAATGCGAGATCCAGGGCGGTGACCTGGGAATGACCGCTGGACGTTTCCCACCGTTTTTGTGGCTCGAAGCGGCGATCCTGAAACATCATAGCTTTCTGTCTGATTGTTCATTTCAAGGGATGTGCCGACGCCCACATCCACTTCAAACGAACCTGCCCCGGGGCCTAGATCATCGTCCGCCGACCTTATTGGAAAGTGGTAACCCGTGTCTTAAGGCCCGGCATTCCGAGGCGGGAGCCCGATGCCGGCGGAAGCGGCTTCCATCCAAGGACATCCGGCCGGAAATGCCGCTTCGGGCCTTGCCGGCAGGAGGCCCGCGACAAGCGGGCCTCGCCGCTCCTCGGGCGGGAACGGGTACCCGTCCCGCCGGTCAGCCCCGCCGGTCAGCCCCGCCGGTCAGCCTCGCCGGACCAGCCGCAGCACCCGGCTGCCCACCCGGTCGAGGACATCCTGGCCGAGGTTCAGCGCACCGTTGACGTTGTAGGGATACCGGCGAACGGTCACATGCCGGTTGACGTGCAGCGGCCAGCGCTTCTGCCAGTCCTCCGCCCCGCCGAGGAACTCGTGAACGCTCAGCCCCTCGGCAATCTCGGCCTTGAGGCTTTCATGGGTGAGCAGTATGCCGGGGGAGCAGTCGCGGAAACTGTCGTCATAGCCGATCTTGAGCTCGTAGAGCCTGCCGCCCGCGACGGCACCCAGCCGGATGGCCACCACCTTGTCCGCGATCAGCATGCGATGGGCGCGAAGCGTCCCGCTCGCCGCCTTCAGTTCGAGATAGTGCTCGTAGAATCTGCGCTGGTCGGGAAGATCGAGCAGGGACGTCCCGTTCTTTCGCTTCCAGCCCGAGCCCTCGACACGAACCAGATCCTCCATGAACGCCTCCCGGTTCTTCTCGTCCAGCGTCTCCATGGAAAACGTCACGTCGCCCTGCTTCTGCGCCAGCTTCAGCCCGCGGCGAAGCATGGCCCTGGCGTGCTTCGACAGCGTTTCGTCCAGCTGCGCGACCGTCGGCGGCAGCAAGGCCGCATGGCTGATGTAAGGCCGTCCGCAGAAGGTCAGGCTGCCGCCGCGCCTGTCGCGCAGCACCGCCTCCTCCTCGCCGCCATGGGGCAGGCCGTAGAGCGCAAGCGCCTGGCCGTGCCGCGCGATGGCGTCGATCAGGTCCTCGAGCGATTTCCGGTCCCTGAACAGCAGCGAGTCCGGCTCCTGAAGCTCGCGGTCGAGAAATTGCAGGCGGCGCGAAAGGCCGACGCGGGACAGGCCGAGCGGCGCCACGGCCCGCAGCTCCGGGCCGTCCCACAGCGCGAAAACCGCCGGGACGGTTTTCTTGCCGAACGCCTTGCCGGCCGCGACGGCCCATTCGTGACCGACCATGGGAGCCGGGTTGTGGACGGCCAGCTCATGCCACGGACCCGCGATCGCTTCGAGGCGCGGCAAATCCCGGATGATCTCAAGCATGTTCCAATCTCCCGTTCATGGCCGGCAAAAGGTCCCTCCATCGTTTCGGATCATCGTGTGCGCGAACTGCAAGCCGTGGCATTCCTTTTCCCCTCAGATACAAGGCATCCATCGCTGGCCTTGCCCCAAACCCGTGCTTCCCGAAGCCGCCGCGGCGCGGCGGGCGGCATGGACATCCACAACCGTTGCGTTCCGGCCCGACGATGGGAGGGCTCAACCCGCCACCCGACGGCGGAAAGGAGAAAGGCGCCGCCAGATCGTGCCGGCATCGAACATGTCCCAATGCACCAGCAGCGTGCCGGCGACGACGGAGATCAGCAGGACGTTGAGGACGGTCGAGACCTCCGTGGGCAAGACGGATGCCGCCACCGTGCCTGCCGCCAGGGTCCCGCAGGAGGCCAGCACGACGACCGCCAGGCGCGGCAGGTCGATCGGCATGTGCTGGCGGGTGCTGGGCGCGACCAGGACGCTCAGCAACGAGGCGACCTGGGTGAACGTGAACGCCATGGCGGCGCCGGTCACGCCGTAAAGGGGGATCAGCCAGAAGCACAGCGCGATGCTGACGACCAGCGCGACGAGGGTCGAGATCAGCTCCAGCATGACCGAGCGGGTAAAATAGATCACCTGGGCGAAATAGTAGGCGCGCAGGATCAGGCAGGCATTGGCGACGGCGAACCAGGGAACCAGATTCGTGGCGCTCAAATAACCCTTGCCCAGCAAGATGCCGAATATGGCGCCGCCCAGCAGCAGGAAGAAAACGATGCCGAAGGCCGCGAGGAAGGCGGTGGTGGTGAAAGCCAGCTTCAGCATATCCCGCGCTTCGCCCGCGGTGCCGTCGCCATGATGGGCTTTGGCCACCGAGACGTACGAGATGGCGACGCTTTCTCCCACGATGATGAAGCTCTGCTTGATGAAATCGAGCGTGACGCCGTAGGAGGCGATCTTTGCGGCGCCGAAAAAACCCTCCAGCACGATCCGGTCGATGCTGGTGCCGACGGCCGCGGCGCCCCCCGCGACGATCAGCGGCCAGCTGTATTTCCAGATCTGCAGATAGTCCTGCCGGGACGGCATGGTGAAGCCCGCCGCCCAGATCGATTTGCGCAAAACGAGAAAAATCGGCAGGGCGGCGACGATATGCGCCAGAGACAGCGCCAGGAGCAGCGACTCCGCCGAGTGGAATTCCCACAGCGCTATCGACCCGAACACGAGGGTGAGGCCGCTCCGCAGGAACGAGGCTATGGTGACCGGCACCACACGCAATTGCGAACGGCCTATCTCGTTGGCGACGAAATAGAACGCCAGGCCGGTGAGGATCACCGAGCAGCCGAAGCCGACGGATGCCGGCAGCAAGCCGAACACGACGGCAAGCGCGATGACGAGCAGGCTCGCCACGACCGACGCTGCGGCCATCACGATGACGGTATTGGCGACACGCCCCGCATGCTCACGGGACTGCTGGCCGAAGTGCGCGGACAGCAACCATTGGATCGCCAATCCGTAGGCGATGAAGCCGTATGCAAACCCTATGAGATATTGGCCGTAGACTTCCTGGCTCGACAGGCGGGTGAAAACAGCGATTGCAATGAGGTTGAGGACCGCGGACGCTATTCTCGAAATCAGATAAATTGACGAAAACAGGCCCTTCAACCGGACACCCCTCACAAGCGATTGGCTGCTCTACAAGCAGGCTGCTTTACCTCGTCTGATCACAAGGATGTCAATACATGATGAACCCGTTCGAAGGATGTGCGGACAAGCCCCTTCGGACATTCGCACCTCCCCTCATCCGGACGGACGTTCCCGTATCATTTCAAACATATCGACGAGTTCTGCCCCTACGCCTCCGCCATGATCGGTCCTTGCCGGGTAAAACAGGGGACGGCTCCTAATGTTTATAGAATGAATTAAGAAGAATTTAAGGGAGGCCCCTGATAAAGCTTCCATGGGGGCCGCCGTAAATACAGATCACGCACAGTACGGTATCTGCTTTCTGGTGCGTGCCTTTTCCGGCGGCGGCGCCCAGCGCGACGCCATTCTGCTGGCGAACGGCATCGCCGATGCCGGCGTTCCGACCGCCGTCATGGTGCTCGACGCGAAGGGGCCGCTCCGTTCTCTCGTGGCTCCCGAAGTCGCGATCCTCGACCTCGGCCGTGGCAGGAAGCTCAGGATGGCCCTGGCTCTGCCTGCGATCCTTTCGGCGCTCGCCAGGACGAAGCCCGCGGTCATGGTCGCCTCGGAAGCGAGCGGCAACGCCCTGGCCGTGATCGCGACCAGGCTGCTTCCCCGGGCCAGACGCCCCCGTCTCGTCCTGCGTGAAGTGGCGAGCCCCTTGCAAGCCAGGACGAACGATCCCCATGTCCAGAACCGCCTCGCCTATCGCCTGGCGCCTCTGCTGTATCCGCGCGCCGATCTCGTGGTCGCGCTGACCGAGCCGGTCCGGCGGGACCTGGTGGAGAGCTTCGGAGTCCCCGAGCGGCGCGCCATCGCGCTCGGGACGAACGCCGTGCTCACGCAATCCCGCGAGCAGGTCCTGTCCGCGACGGCGCGCGCCGTCGAGCCCGGCCTCCTGGTCGCGGTCGGCAGGCTCTCCGAGGAGAAGGGGTTCGGGACGCTTCTGGATGCGGTGGCGCTGGTCAGGAAGCGCCGTCCCGTGCGACTGGTGATCGTGGGAGAGGGGCCGGACCGCGTCAATCTCGAAGCGCAGATCAGGAAGCTGCAACTCGACGATGCGGTGGAGCTCGCCGGCTTCCACAGCAATCCCGGCGTCTTTCTCGAACGCGCGCAGATCTTCGTTTCCTCGTCGCGATACGAAGGCCTGGGCAACGCCATCATAGAAGCCCTCGCCCACGGAGTCCCCGTGGTTTCGACCGACGCGCCCTACGGGCCGCGCGAAGTCCTGCAGGACGGCCGTTGGGGCGATCTCGTGCCGGTCGACAATGCACGCGCGCTTGCCGATGCCATCGAAACGAGGCTCAGGCAATCCGACAACGGTCAGAAGGGCAAGCAGCGTGCGGCGGACTTTACCGTGGAGAACGCCGCCGCGACCTTTCTCAATATTCTTAAGGGAATCGGCGTAAGGTTTCTTCCGGGCAACATGGGCGTGATCTAATGGGCGATACGACGAAAACTTATCTTGCGCGCCAAGGTCACGGCTCCGTGGCAATGCCTGCGGGTGCCCTTGAGTTCGCCCGGGAGTTCACCGGGAAGTTCTCTCGCCGGCTGTCGCGGATGGTGCCGTTCCGGCCGTTCAATCTGCATCTGGAGCGGCCGGTCGTATCGTTCACCTTCGACGATTTCGCCTGCTCGGCCGCCAAGGCCGCCGCACCCATCCTCGAAGATGCCGGCATGCGCGGCACCTTCTATTACGCGAGCGGGCTCTCCGGCCAGCTGGAGAACGGGCAGGAGATCGTCAGGGCGGACGTGGTCGCGAACCTCTTTTCGCGCGGCCATGAGATCGGCGCCCACACGCACATGCACCTCGACGTGCACAGGACCCCCAACCACGTCATCCTCGAGGATATGGAGATCAACAAACGCAGGATCGCGGAACTGACGGACGGGCGCGCGCCAACGTCGTTCGCATACCCTTTCGGACGGCTGGACCTGCGCTCCAAGTTCCTGCTGCGGCAGGAGTTCGACAGCCTGCGGGGGATTCAGACCGGTATCAATTCAGGCGTCATCGATCTGGCGCATCTGAAGGCGCAGGAACTCTACGATTCTTCCAGCTCCCTCGAGAGCATGAGCGGATTGCTCGACCGGCTGGAGAGGAAACCCGGCTGGCTCATATTCTACACCCATGAGGTGAAGCCGGACCCGACAAGCATCGGCTGCTCGCCCGCTTATTTCCGCGAGGTGGTGGAGCTCGTCCGCCGTCGCGGGCTGACGGTCGAGACGGTTGCCGACGCATTTGCACGCGTCACCGGACGGACGGCCGACACGCCTGCGGGCGCAGAATCCATCTGAACGGCAGCTAGAACCTCGACGCCATGCTCAGGATGCGGTCCCTGAACAATTTTCGGGAAAAGCCGGGCGTCAGGTTGTGATCGGCCCCCTCGACGATATCGACGGTCACGTTCTCAAAGCCGGCCAGTTTTCCGTCATTTATTGTAAAAATATTCAGTATATTGTCTAAACCGATGTCTCTATAGCTATATATAAGAGATACGGCAATATTATCTTTTAGCAGGCTGTTGAAATATTTCTGCGTTTCGACCTGCTCCTTCGTTCCGACGAATTTAAGCCCGAGCTTTGTCCGAAGGAGCCAGAATGCTTTCTTCTCCAGCGCCTTGACGAGCTTCAGGAATGCCCGCCTTCCGCCGACCTCGCCCTTGAGCAGGCTGCCGATCGTCCCGATCCTGAAAATCTTCTCCCTGTACGCTTTCAGCGACAGGGGCGTCGAGGCCGGATCGTAGGGACGAGCCGCGTCCCAGTGGAATGTGAACGGGTTCGCCGCCACCAGGCCGCGCAGCCTCCTGTCCTTCAGGATGCTCTGGAACGCGAGATAGGCGCCGCTGCACCGGCCGACCGCGATCGCCGGCAGCAGGTTCAGGCTCTCGACATAATCGACGGCCTCGGACACATCGGCCTGCTGGATGTCGTCGTAGAGGACCTGCGGGGGTGCGCCGGTCAGGGGTGGGCTGTCGCCGACATTCGCCGCATCGAAGCGCAAGGAGGCGATGCCGGACGCCGCCAGATGGCGCGCCGTCTCGGTCGTCAGGCGGCCCCAGCCGGAATGCCTGTCATA
>Ga0182749_1003415_pt1 | contig 10880 bp, 11 predicted proteins | sample eDN3rd37CKraftMG_FD_128875 | JGI IMG/M metagenome (GOLD analysis project Ga0182749, IMG submission 128875) | Enriched Miracle-Growth compost microbial communities from Emeryville, California, USA - eDNA 3rd pass 37_C Kraft MG (version 2) (version 2) ...
GCCATCGTCAGGACTTCATCGACGATGCCCGGCAGCTCGAGGCCGGTCTTCGAGCCGTCGATCTGCGGCTGGAAGATGCGCCGATTGAAGTCGTCGAGCTTCTCGTCGAGGATCCCGACGAACCAGACGTTCTTCGCCCGTGAGTGCTGGAGATGCGTGAGCCACGCGATCATCTCGCGGCCATGCAGGCCGTAGGCGCCGCGGACATCGGGCTTGCCGGTCTTCTCCGAAAACGCCTCGGGCTGCCCCTTGCACCATTGGAAGCAGAGCCGCCCGGCGACGGTGATCGAGTCGATGAAGACCGTGTGGTAGCGGTCGAGCGCCGCGGGATCGCCGAAGCGCTCGCACACTGCCGAGAAGTGGGCCTCGCTGTAGACCTGTTCGTCCCGCAGCGCCGGGTTGGGGCCGCCGATGAAGACCGCGAAATCGCGGCATTCGGCCCATGTGCGCGGCCGAACGCTGTCGCCGGACCATCCCTCGATGGCCAGGTCGCCCGCCTCCAGATCGATGAACAGCGTGGAGGCGGGGTCGAGCGTCCACAGAAGGCTGGTCTTGCCAATCCCGGACTTGCCGAAGATCGTGCCCTTGATGCCGCGCGGCTCGGCGAGACGCTGATCGGCGGAGATGATTGGGAGGGCCATCACTTGCCTCCCTTCGTCGCGATCAGGGCGTCGATCGCGATGTCCGCCCCGAGCGCGCCGGCCTTGCGGGCCTCGTCGTGAAGGGTGCGCACTGCGTCGATCTCGCGATAGAGCGCCGACGCCCGCTCGTTCAGCCCGATGAGGGCGAACGCCAGGTTGTCGATCGAGGCCGACCCGACCGGCTTGACGGTCTCGTCGCGACGGTCGCCAAGGGCCGGCACCCGGATGGTCTCGGGCAGCTTGTCCAGCCCGTAATAGTGCTCACGTAGCACCGCGAGCTTCTTCGTGATGCTCATGACGTCACCTCGTTGGTCAGGGAAAGGCGGAAGCAGGGCTTGCCGGTGCGGATGGTGCGCGCGTCCTCGAAGGCGGAGCGGATGTGGCTCGGCCAGGCCGCGAACTTGCGTTCGGGCACCTTGATCGCGACGTCGACGTATTCGGCAGGGTCGTCGCCCTCGGCCCGGATGCGTTCGATGAGAGCAGCGAGCTTGTCCTGGTCCCAGTCGACGCGCTTCGGCAGGTCGGCGGTCACGGTGACCGCGCCGTCGTCGAAGCGGACGGTTCCGGTATCCTTGGCGGCTTCCATGCGCGCCATTGCGGCGCGATCGGTGTATTTGAGCGCGATGGCGCCATCGAGCCAGTCGCAGGTGATCTTGGCGCTGCGCAGGGTCGCGTTGGCCGCGTCCTGCAGGAGGGCAAGTTGCTCGGCGGGCAGAGCGGCGATGTCGCCGACGGCTATGTGCCGGAGTTCGTCAAGCGTGACATGGCTGGAAATCGTCATCACCGCCCCTCACGCCGCTGGCTTGGCAGCGGTGTCGGCGGTGCTCGCGCGGATCTGCTCGCGCTCGTACTCCTCGACGTCTTCGAGACGGTACACGACGCGACCGCCGAGTTTGACGAAGCGCGGGCCTTCGCCCGTCCAGCGCCACCGCTCAAGCGTGCGGTGGCTGATGTTCCAGCGAGCGGCGAGCTCGATCTGGTTCAGATGCCTAAGTGACATGGGTGTAACTCCGTTGATGTGCCTTCCGCTTCATTCAGCCGCTTTGGGGCGCCTGGATATACGAGCATTTTCAACGTGTTACAGAGAATGAGATATAATCAAGCCCCGTCTTTCTTGTGACGTCCGCGCACGAAAAAGCCCCGGATTCCGGGGCTTTTGGTGGGCGAGTTGTGACGTCGGGTGGATCGGAGCGTGACGTAAGCGGCTCAGGCTTGTGACGTGACCTCGGCATCGACCCGGATGTCTCCAACCGAGATCTCCCGGCATTCCGGGTTCAGGCGATAGCCAGCGCGTTCTTTCGTTTGGATGAAGGAATCTTGATCCATCGGAATGCCGAGCATCACGGTCAGCGGTTCGAGGGCCTTTCGCAATCGCCCTAATTGCTGCCGCATTGACTGATCGCTGACGCCAAGTCGGTCCGCCAATTCGGTGGCGGGCAGAAACGCAACATCAGCTCTTTGTTTCTTTGCGCTTCGGAAATTGTCAACAAGCGCTTCGACCACGCGGAAATTCGCTCCGTCCAGATGATGGCCTCCCTGAAACAGAACGCGCTTGGTGTCCTGGTCGAAAGCGAATTCGAGGACAGGAGCGCCAAGGCGATCCATGAATGCCTTGGCCTGTACGTCGTAGTCCGAAGGCGGCGGCCCTTCGATGTGGCCCCGGCTGAAGCAGGTTGCCAGCAACGAGCCGGACGGCAACTCGCTCCGGTACAACGGTCCGATGTGCGCGGAAACCGCCGTGGTGATCACCTCCTCGACCGATTTCGCATGGCGCTGAAAGAGGTCGTAGACGTGGTCGCCCGCATCTTGGGTGGACAGGCTCGAGAAGCGGTCGAGTTCCGATACCACCTCCGGGAAGTCCACAAGAAACCGCTCCTTGGGGGTTGTGGCGACCTTCTGGAAGAACGTGACGTAGCTCAGGGCCATGCGCAGATCGTCATCGGCACTGCGATCGGCGAGGAGAAGGTCACGCATGTAGTTTTCGGCCGGCTCGTGCTCTCCCATGCCTGCAGCGAGCACGGCAAAGCGCCGGTCGATGCACTGCGAACAGACGCCACAATGTTTCTGCTTCTCGGTCCATTTTCGTGGGCGTGTGCAACTGATAGTCTCGCCGAGCATGTCGGCCATGCCCGCTTCCTCGATTTTCTGTGTCACCTCCTTCTTGGTCAGCCACTGCAGCGGGGTTTGGATCTCGATCTGACGGTCCAAGAGCAGTGAGAACAATGACTCCAACCCGCGCAGCACCTACGGGTGCGTGGTGCGCGTAGCGCGGCCGCCGACGACATCGCCCGCCAACGGTGGATTGATGCTGACGACGCCGTTCTCATAGAAGCTGAACTTGTCCTTGCCGGACATCCTCGCGACCACGAGCCCAAGGCAGGCAAACAGGAAGGACCGCGTTCGCTGTGTGAATTCGCGAGCCCGCTCATTTTCATTGCTGACCCAAACCGGAATGTAGGAAACCCGTCGATCTAAGCCCCGCTGCTTCAGACCTTGAATCAAGTTTTCCTGGACTGCGCGGACCTTGGTGGAGGAGTAATGCCCGACGAGCGTGACCGATTTCCCGAGGGCGACGATGTCGTTGACCGCCCCTGCGAACGAATCCACGCCCCCGGAGAACAGGGCGACCTCGTCATGCTCCGCGGACGCATCAAGGAGATCTGGAAAGTACAGCTCCCGTGGCTGGACCGGAGCCTCGGCCATTCGAAAATCAAACTCGTAGCTGTCGTCCGACAAGAAGCCGAGCGTGTCAGCCAGAATTTCCTGTACGTCATGATCCTGCCAGGCTTCTAACTGGCGCACGGGGATGGAGAAGCGAAGGCTGCGCCGCCAACTCTCGCCGAAGTTCGTCAGTTTGTCAGAGCCCCGAACAAGCCGCTGATCTGCACAGTAGACGTAAGCTGCCACTTCGTGCAGGTCGATCAGCAAGTCAGGGACGTTTCCAAGCATCGTCCGGCTGATATAGTCGATGCGCAGATTGACGTTCTTGGCCGTCCCTTGAACATCCATGGCGATCGCGTCTGTACCCGAGGGTTGAGAAGCCCCGCATTCGATCAAGAACCGTTTCACGGTGCGCCCTTTCTGATGTCGAGTTCGTTCCGCATTTTCTCGACCGCATGGGCGGAGAATCGACGGACGTCGTCTCGCGATATCTGTTTGCCATCCCTGTAGTGGTTCTTGCCCAGCCAATCCCTGGCGAAAGCTTGCATGATGAGGGCCGACTCGTCACAGTGGCGTCGGATGGAGTCGTTGAAAGCTCGGAGGTCGTGAACGGATCGCACGACCCTGCCGGCGCCCACCATGTTGTGGAGGTTTCGATCCACATAGTAGTGGATCACGCGTTCGACGAAGTTTGCATAGAACCGATGAGCAAGAGCCGCAAATTGCTCCGTTCCCTTGAGAGCTGAGACCGACGCCCGCACATCGGTTGCTGTCGGAGCCCATAGGGTCGGCAACGCACCTCGAACTGCTTCGCCCAAAGTCGACAGGCCGGCACGGCGCGCTATCTCGCCAAGGTCCGTCGCCCCAGTGTGCAATCGCCGCTAAACCTTCTCAATAGCGCGATCATAGCTGACCAGCACATCCGATAGGGAAGTCGGCGCCTCAGCCGCCATGCCCAGATCTGCGAGGCTAACCGGGAAGTCTTTCGAAGCGGCTGCCTGGGGCGTCTTGACAAGCAGCCAAAGGGCTTCAATGAATACAGCATCTTTCAGGGCGCGCTTCAGCGCATCCCGGCCAACCTCGGTGACTTGGTCAACCAGGTCTTCGGTAGGCGTGCCGCCAGCCACCAGGTACCTGACGATCTCAGGCAGCAGGCGGTGCGCGGGCAATTTTCCGAGACGCTGATGGCCCATCGTGTGCCTATCTGCCGCTCGCTCGTATCGCCCTCCCTGGGGCGTTCGGGCAACGATCCATCGACATCAGACGAAACCTTTCGTTAGGATCGAGACAAAGAAAGGATTTCAGGTTATCCTTTCTTTTTCGGGATGCCAAGGAAAGGATCCTTTCTCAACCATGGCTGCGGAACAGGAGCCCTCGCGGATCGGACAGAAGGTGAGCATTTCGACGGCGGGGGAGAAGGCGACAGCGTTCGTGCCCCCGCGTTTGCCGCCGACCCCGGCGGTGCAAATGGACGCACTCTATCGGCGACTCGAGAGCGCGAACCGCGCGCTCGGGCGGCTCGACGGGGTGACATCGATCCTGCCCGACACTCCGCTATTCCTCTACATGTACGTACGGAAAGAGGCGCTCCTCTCGTCGCAGATCGAGGGCACGCAGTCATCGCTCTCCGATCTCCTGCTCTTCGAAAGTGAGGAAGCGCCCGGCGTACCGCTGGACGACGTGCAGGAGGTGTCGAACTACGTCGCCGCCATGAACCATGGCCTCGCACGGATCCGAGAGGGCTTTCCGATCTCGCTCCGGCTCATTCGTGAAATCCATGACATACTGTTGTCAAAAGGCCGGGGCAGCACCAAGCAACCCGGCGAGTTCCGGCGATCACAGAACTGGATCGGAGGCACCCGCCCCGGAAATGCTCTCTTCGTGCCACCGCCGCCGGAGCATGTCCTGGACCTGATGTCCGACCTGGAGGCGTTCATCCACGCCGACACTCCCGAAATCCCGTCACTGATCAAAGCTGGGATGGTCCATGTCCAGTTCGAGACCATCCATCCCTTCCTCGATGGGAATGGGCGGTTGGGGCGGCTGCTGATCACCTTTCTTCTCTGCACACAGAGCATCCTTAAAGAGCCGACTCTCTACCTCAGCCTTTATTTCAAGACGCATCGTCGGCGCTACTACGATCTGCTTCAGCGTGTTCGGGAGCACGGCGACTGGGAGACTTGGCTCGAGTTCTTTCTGGATGGCATCACCGAAACATCGCTGCAGGCGGCCCAGGCGGCGCGCGAGATCCTAAGCCTGTTCGAAGCTGATCGGCATCGGATCGAGAGTCTTGGCCGCCCAGCCGCCTCAGCTCTGCGTGTCCACCAGCTTCTCCAGCAGAAGCCGATTGTCGGGATCCCCGACGCGGCACAGAAGCTGGGAATCTCAGCTCCGACGATCGCCAAATCGATACAGCACCTAGAAAGGCTTGGGATCATCCGGGAGATCACAGGAAAGCAGCGCGGCCGGATGTTTGTTTATGGAGATTACTTGAGCATTCTAAGCCGAGGGACGGAACCACTTTGACCAAACGACGCAAGGTTTTCGGTGTATCGGCAGCGTTAGTGAGCGAGACTACTGGTGCGCCTCGGATGATGTCCGCTTTCGACAGGGGGAGAGTGTGATGCACAATGGCGCGCGACAGTTACCGGTGCGGCACCTCTCAGTACGGCTGCCTTGGCACGACACCGGTTGGTCTGGGACGGTGTGCAATAATCCTTCCGAGAACAGCTGGTGCATGGTCCTCAAACGCATCCGTGAGGAAAGGGAAGATGCTACTGAGGAAGCCGTTGCCGGCCGCGCCTGGTCTGATCTGAGCGAGGCCGAATTACCGGCATGCCTCACAGAGCGCGGGGCAGCTCTGAACGCCAAGGCCTATTCTCTTCGCAGCCGTCATCCGTTCGCCGACTCGTCCGCCGAGACTCACGGCCATTTCGCCGAGAACGAGTTTCGCCTGCCTCCACACAGTGTGCAGACCATTCCATTTCGCTGGACCCGTAAGGAAGATGCACAAGCCATCGCCGATGAACTCGCACTGCCCTTCGACCTTGCGCGCGAACCGCAGCTGGCGTTCGATACTGTTTGGGTCAATGACTTCGTCAATCAGCAGATCATGCTGGACACGTTCTTCAGTGCGTTGGCACCGGAGAAGTCACTCGTTTTTCTATACGCCAAGCGCGCACCATTGACCGATGACCCCCGCCGCGTGCTGGTGGGCGTCGGACGCATCACTTCAGTTGGGCCCGCGCAAGAGCATGCTTACAGCGACGACGCGGGTGGAAAGCTTCGCGGCCTTATGTGGGAACGGGCAGTTTCTCATTCGATCCGTCCTGACGGCTTCGACGGCTTTGTGCTCCCCTACCAGCAACTTCTGGCTTTGGCAGAGCGCGACGGGACCATCGATCCATCGGAATTCGTCGCCTTCGCGCCTGACGAGGGCTTCGAGGCATTCAGCAACGTTGCAGAGCACGTCGACCACGATCTCGCCATAGCGAGCCTTCTTTCGCTGGCCGACAAGGTGCGGATCATCGCGAAGCACATCCCGGGCGGATGGGATCGTCACCTTGAATGGATTTCCGAACGCCTTGCGGAGCTGTGGCAGCTACGCGGGGCGTTTCCTGGACTCGGCAGTGCGCTGCACGCGTTCGAGATCCGCTACGGGACGCTACTCGCGATGGACCTCGACCAGCGATACTGCGTCGACGGTCGATGGAAGGAAGATCCGTGGGCGCTCGTTTCGCGCGCGTTCGAGGATCCAACCGCGGTTCTGTCTCCTCAGGTCGCCTCCCACGTACAGCCGTTCGACGGGAAACGGCTTTCGGCCCTGCCGCAAGAGCGATTGGAGCTATTGAAGCTCTTGTCTAGATTCGGCCTGACGATCGAACAGGCGTCTCGCTTCTTCAACACCGAGAGCCGAGAGGGTCGGACCGACGAGGAGATTCTGCGGAACCCTTACCGGCTTTTCGAGACCGACAGGCACAGGCTCGAGGCGGTAACGATCGGAACCATCGACCGTGGCATGTTTCCCGATCAGTCGGTGCGCGAGGCGTTCCCACTGCCGGAGGTTAGCCGCCTCGAAGGCGACCAGGACCCAAGGAGAGTGCGAGCGCTGGCAGTTCAAGTGCTCGCAGATGCAGAGGCGAAAGGCCATACGCTGCTCCCGGTCGATCAGGTTCTGCAGGGAATCCGCGAACTCGAGCTCGACCCGCCTTGCCGGCCGAACAAGGACTTGCTGCCGCTGTTGGACCCGGTCATGGCGCCTGAGGTCGTCGATGCATCGTTGTCGGACGGAACGCGCGCTTGGCAGTTTGCGGAGAGACGCAGGGTCGACGATCTTTTGCGGCAGCAAGTGAGCCGACGGAGGAAGGGCCGACGGCATGAGACCGGGCAGGCGTGGCGACACCTTGTCAATCAATCTCTTGGCGACATGCCCGACGACCACGATGAGGCTGCGGTCGAGGAGCTTGCGAGGACCGAAAAGGCGGCCGCGCTCGAGGAGCTTTTCTCGGCGCGGTTCTCTCTGCTCTTGGGCCCCGCCGGAACAGGAAAGACCCGGCTACTCCAGATGCTTTGTGACCTGCCGGAGGTGCGCGGCGACGGAATCCTCCTCTTGGCTCCAACGGGCAAGGCACGAGTGCAGATGCGGAGGAACATTGAAGGGCTGAAAGCTCTGACCATCGCACAGTTCCTGCTGCCAGATCGCTTCGACCCCGAGACGCAGCAGTATCGCCTCTCGGACGCTCCGAAGGTCGAGAGCGCTGGGACCGTGATCATCGACGAAGCCTCGATGGTCACGGAGGACATGCTTGCCGCAGTTTTCGACGCGCTCAAGGGCCCGAAGCGGATCATCCTCGTAGGGGACCACCGACAGCTTCCACCGATCGGCGCCGGTCGGCCTCTGGTGGACTTGGCGAGAGAACTCAGGCCGTGGGACGACGACAGAGAGCCCCCGTTCCCCCGTGTGGGGCCAGGCTACACAGAGTTGACCGTGCATCGCCGACAGACCGGCAAAGGCAAGGCGGGTCGGGACGATCTGCTCTTGGCATCGTGGTTCACCGACGAAGCGCCCGATCCCGGAGCGGACGAGATCTGGGCACGCATGGCCCTCGGCGAGACCGACGGGCATGTCGAAGTTCGCCGCTGGCAGACAGATGATGAACTGAAAGATGCGCTCCTGGAAGCGCTCGTCCGACACATCCCCGAGATTGAACATCACGAAGACGAACGCGGCTTTGGTATCTCCTTGGGAGGCGAAGGAACGGATAAGGGCGTCTTCTTCAACTCGACATGGGCTGAGCGGAACAGAGTCGGCTCCGCGGAGCGATGCGAACGTTGGCAGCTTCTGACACCTGTTCGTGGCAAGGGGCACGGCGTCGAAGAACTCAACCGCTTTCTGCACGAGCGTTTTCGGAAGCAAGCGCTTAGGTTTGCGGAAGGCGGCGGGCCCCGAACGCCGCGCCCGAACGGCGCGGAGCGGATCATTTACGGCGACAAGGTCATGTCGACCACCAACAAGAAGCGCAGCGTCCTTGGCGGTCGAAAAGAGCTGGTTTCAAACGGGGAGATTGGGATCGTCGTTGGGCAGGCAAAATTTGGCAAAGCATGGGATGGCAAGACGCCTGAACGGCTTGACGTTGAGTTCCGCACTCAACCGGGCAACACGTTCGTCTATTGGCCCGGCGACTTCGGCGACGACGGCACGGTCGTGCTGGAGCTCGCCTACGCGCTCACCGTGCACAAGAGCCAAGGGAGCCAGTTTGAGCAGGTGTTCGTCGTCATCCCCCAGCCATGCTTCATCTTGGGTAGAGAGTTGATCTACACAGCTCTCACGCGCCAAGTCGACAGGGTCGTACTGTTCGTACAGGGACAACCATCGGACCTAAGGGCATACACTTCATCGAAATATTCGGAGGTGGCGCGGCGCTACACCAATCTCTTCGCTGCACCGGACATGCTTGCCGACCCGAGTGGAGCATTCCTCGAACGTGGCCTGATTCATCGCACGGCGAGAGGCGAGCTCGTCCGTTCGATCTCGGAGGTTGTAGTCGCCGATGCACTCAACGCAGAGGGCGTCGATTATCATTACGAGAAGGCGCTTCGCGGGGCCGATGGGGTCGAGCGCTATCCCGACTTCACGGCGGAAGACACGGCGACCGGTGTGACGGTTTATTGGGAGCATCTCGGGATGCTTTCAGACCCGACCTACGCGAACAGGTGGGAGAAGAAGCTCAAGTGGTACAAGGAGGCGATGAACCTCGAACCGAACGGGCCCGAGAACGACAAAGGCGAGCGCCTCGTAACTTCAGAGAACCGCCTAGACGGCGCGATCGATTCCGCGAAAATCCGGCAGCAGGTACGCGATGTGTTCGAGCTGTGAGTATGGCGCGAATGATCCGACTGGGAGCGCGTAAGGACTGCGCGGCATTTCTAATGATTTCGCGTCCATGCGGTAATTCATTGAATTTGCTTGTATATCTCCGTTTTGCGACTACCGTTTGCTGATCATCTTCTGTTGCGAACGGTCTCATGCAAAGCGCTCAATCCGGGCCGGACCCGCTATTGCCCGCCCGTCTGTCGGCGGACGAACGCCTCGATGAACTCGGCAGCATTATTGCCGCGGGGCTGAGGCGTATTCTGCCGGAACAGTCCAGTTCTTTATCTGCAGCCAGCGAAGACAGTTCATTCGACATTCTCGCCCTCAAACGCCGTGTTGGTCGTCGCAAACCGAGCAACCGAATTGGAGGGCAATGATGCCAGGAACAAAGAGAAAGATTGATGCCGCGCTGGGGCGGCCGGGCGAACGCGCCTCGGCGGACGCGAGCGTGGTCTTGCAGCTTGCGGCGCTGAAGCGAATGACGGTGGTCGAGCTGAAGTCGAAGTGGGAGAGTATCTTCAGCGCGCCCGCCCCGAACAACAGCCGCAGTTACCTCGAACTGAGGCTTGGCTACCGGATCCAGGAACTGACCCTCGGCGGGCTTTCGCGCGAGACGCAGCGGACGTTGGACCTGCTGGCCGACGAGATCGAGGGCCAAGCAAGGCACAGGTCGATCATCGCCGATCCCCGCAACCCGGTCGTCGGTACAAGGCTCGTGCGCGAATGGGACGGGGTGGAGCACACTGTCACCGTGATGAAGGACGGCTTCGACTGGCAGGGGCGCAAATTCAAGTCGCTGTCGGCGGCGGCGCGGGCGATTAGCGGCACGCAGTGGAACGGTTACCGCTTCTTCGGCCTGCGCGAATCCCGGAGGGACGACCGATGAGCCGTCATCAGGAAGCCGTCGGGATCATGCCGCGCCGTCAGCGCTGCGCCATCTATACCCGCAAGTCGAGCGAGGAAGGGCTCGACATGGAGTTCAACAGCCTCGACGCCCAGCGTGAGGCCTGCGAAGCCTATGTGACGAGCCAGAAGGCGGAAGGCTGGTCCGCCATCCGCGAACGCTACGATGACGGCGGCTTCTCGTAAGCCTCCGGTGGAGGCCGCAGGTTATGCCGCCTGAGCGTTCAGCATGTCTTGCTGCCAGTTCCACGGAAGCAATTGCTCCAGCCTGGTGATCGGCGTGTCGGCGATGCGGGCGAGAA
>Ga0182749_1003416_pt1 | contig 10878 bp, 12 predicted proteins | sample eDN3rd37CKraftMG_FD_128875 | JGI IMG/M metagenome (GOLD analysis project Ga0182749, IMG submission 128875) | Enriched Miracle-Growth compost microbial communities from Emeryville, California, USA - eDNA 3rd pass 37_C Kraft MG (version 2) (version 2) ...
ATGGCGCCCGAGCCGCCGACGAAGGCATGCTCCTGGTAGAGGAACGGGTGACCATGGCGCAGGCGCAGCGTCTTTTCCACCGCCGCGCCCATCACCTTGCGGCGCAGGCGGAACACGGCGCGCCAGCCGTCGGCGACGGCGGCGCTTTCCACCACATCCCAAGGGCTGTTGGCGGGCCAGCCGTGCAGCGGCGCCGCCTCGACGTCGCTGGCCGAAAAGGGCGCGCACAGGAAATCGCCGGAGAGGCGCGCCACGCCTTGCGGCAGCCCCTGCGGCAGGTCGCCGGGCGGTTCGTCCAGCCACGGCGCGCGGTGCAGCGGCCTCAGGCCGCGCCCGCCGGCCTCGACCACGAGGTCCGCGAGATGGCCGACCGCCAGGTCCACCGAAACCGAAATGCCCTTCGCCGTGATGGTGATCCTGTCCATGGTCCGTCCCGATTCGCCCCCATGCACAACAGAGCGCGCGTCGGCGCGCCGGCGCAAGCCCGCAAAAGCTGGGCAAACGGCAATTCCCGGGCGCCGGCCAAATGGACGGCGCCGAAATGCTGGGCTAGGGTCGCCGCGAAAAGACGCCCTGCCTTTCGTTCAAGAACGACCCGCCTTGCCGAATTTCCGATTGTCGTCCATTGCCGCAAGATGCCTCGCGACCCTCGCCCTCGTGGCGCTGGCGGCTGGCTGCACCACAACCACACCGCCGGAGGCCGTGCTCTCTGTGCCTGCGCCGCCGCAGAAATATGCGGCGATCGTGGTCGATGCGAAGACCGGCAAGCAATTGTTCGAGGCCAATTCGACCGCGCCGCGCTACCCCGCCTCGCTCACCAAGATGATGACGCTCTACCTGCTGTTCGAAGCGCTGGACTCGGGCCGCGTGACGAAGGAAACGCCGATTCCCGTTTCGGCGCATGCCGCATCGCAAGCGCCCACCAAGCTGCACTTCAGGCCGGGGGAGACCATCGACGTGGAGACGGCGATCCGCGCGCTCGCCGTCAAGTCGGCCAACGACGTAGCGGTGGCGGTGGGCGAATATCTGGCCGGCAGCGAGGAGGCCTTCGCGGCCGCCATGACGGCAAAAGCGCGCCAGATCGGCATGCGCAACACGGTCTTCCGCAACGCCTCCGGCCTGCCCGACGACGGCCAGCACACCACCGCGCGCGACATGGCGGTGCTGGGGCTGGCGCTGCGCCAGCGCTTTCCGCAATATTACCACTACTTCTCAGCCACGGATTTCACCTTCCGCGGCAGGCTGGTGCGCGGCCACAACGACCTTCTCGGGCGCGTGAACGGCGTGGACGGCATCAAGACCGGCTATATCCGCGCCTCCGGCTTCAACATCGTCACGTCCTACGACGCAGGCGGAAAGCGGCTCGTCGTGGTGGTGATGGGAGCCGACAGCGCGCGCGAGCGCAACGCCCATGTGGAGGCGCTGCTGGAACGCGCGCTAGCGCAAGGCGCGGGCGCGCCGCGGCTGGTGTTCAACCAGCCTTGAGATTGCCCGCCCGCTCGATGGCCTCGACGATCAGGCGGCGGGCGTAGTCCGCATCGTGCCAGCCGTCGATCTTGACCCACTTGCCGGGCTCGAGGTCCTTGTAGTGCTGGAAGAAGTGGGACACCTGGTCGAGCGTGATCTGCGGCAGGTCGGTGTAGTTGAACACCTTCTCGTAGCGCTTGGTCAGATGCGGCGACGGCACGGCGATGATCTTCTCGTCCTGCCCGGCATTGTCCTCCATCACCAGCACACCGATCGGCCGCACATTGATGATGCAGCCCGGCACCAGCGCGCGCGTGTTGCAGACCAGCACGTCGATAGGGTCGCCGTCGTCCGACAGCGTGTGCGGCACGAAGCCGTAATTGCCCGGATAACGCATGGGCGTGTGCAGGAAACGGTCGACGAACAGCGTGCCCGCTTCCTTGTCCATCTCGTACTTGATCGGCTCGCCGCCGACCGGCACCTCGATGATGACGTTGACGTCCTCGGGCGGATTGGTGCCCACGGCTATCGCTTCGATGCGCATGCTTCAGTCCCTGTTTCGATTCGGCGAGACCGATACAGGCGGGCGCGGCAGGGCGCAATATGGCGAATGGCGCACAGGAGCGCAAAGGCCGGCCGTCACTCCCAGACGAAGGCGACCTTCTTCAGCGCCTTCTGCTCGAACACCTCCACGCCCTCGGCCACGTCGCGGCCGCCGGCGCCGGCATAGAAGGCGAGCGCATTGTCGTTGTCTTCCAGCGCCCACACCACCATGCCCTTCAGGCCATGGTCGACCAATGTGCGGCGGGCAGCGGCGAACAGGCGGGTGCCGAGGCCGATTCCCTGGTATTCCGGCCGCAGGTAAAGCTCGTAGATCTCGCCCTGCTGCTTCAGTTCGCGCGCGCGGTTGCGCCCGATCGTGGCATAGCCGACGATCGTGCCGCCGATCTCCACCACCAGAACCGTGGCGGCGCGACGGATCGCGTTGGCCCACCAGCCCGGACCGCGGCGATTGATCATCGCCGTCAGTGTCCGGTACGGAATGATGCCGCTGTAGGCGCCGCGCCAGGCTTCCATGTGCACGTCGGCAATGGCGCCCGCGTCGTCGGGCTCGGCCTTGCGGATGTCGATGGTCAACGTGTTCATAATTCATTAACCATAGACCCGAGCCGGGCTCTTGCAAAGAGCCTGGATGAGGCTTCCCACCGCCGCCTTTCGGCTGACGGAAAGCCGCCAGGCAGAGCGGCTCAGATCTCGACCAGACGGTCTTCCAGCTCGTTGGGATTGCCGGGCGTCGGCGGAAAATGCTCGGCCAGCACCGCCCCTACCGTTTCGACGGCCTGGACGAAGCCGTCGGCGAGGCGGCCGTCGCCCGCATGAGCGGTCAGTTCGGCAACCACGCCGTCCCAGACATGCTGGCCGACGCGGGCGTCTATGCCCGAATCGGCGACCACCTCGGCATAGCGCTCGGCCAGCGACACGAAGACCAGCACGCCGGTGCGCGCCGCGGTGACATGCACGTTGCGGGAGAGGAACTGCTTGACCGCGTTGGCGTGCGCGGCGCGGTAGCGCAGGCCGCGCGGGACCAGATGGATGCGGAGCGCCGGCACCAGCCAGAGCACCAGGTAGACGCAGGCGAAGGCCAGCATCTGCGCCAGCACGAAATGGGGCAGCCGGAGCGACAGCCAGCGTGCTTCCAGCCCGTAGGCCACCGCCAGGCTGGCGAGCAGCATGGCGATCGTGGCGGTAAAGGCGGCCGCGAAGAAGTAGCCGCCGCTCGAACGCGCCAGAACGCAATAGATCTCGCCGTCGGTGTTGTCCTCCGCCAGGCGGATCGCCTGCGAAATCCTGACGTGGTCCTGCGCGCTGATCGGTCCCGTGGCCATCGCCTTCCTCACCAGCTTCCCGAAGCGCCGCCGCCGCCGGACGAGCCGCCGCCGCCCGAAAAGCCCCCGCCGCCCGACGACCACCCGCCACCGCCCGAGGACCAGCCGCCGCCGGACGACCAGCCTCGCGAGGACCGGCGGCGATTGTCGAAGGTCATGCCGAGCCAGCGATAGCGCCCCGGTCCGATCCTGGTGCCGAAGATCGGCGGCAGGATCGCCATGGCGAAGCCGCCGAAGAAGATGAGCGCCCAGATGGTGATGAAGACGGCGAAGAACAGGTCGTCGCTGTTGTAGGACGACTGCTGGTTGGCCCGGCCGCGCGCTTCCAGCTCCTCCGGATTGCCCTCCAGGACCATGATGATGTCGTCGACGGCCTTTTCTATGCCGCCGGAAAAGTCGCCTTCGCGGAAGGCCGGCACGAGATCGTTTTCGATGATGAGCTTGCTGTGCAGGTCGGTCAGCGTGCCTTCCAGCCCATAGCCGACCTCGATGCGCATCTTGCGGTCGTCGCGGGAGATCAACAGCAGGATGCCGTTGTTGTCGCCGGCCTGCCCGAGGCCCCAGGCCCGGAACAGGCGGTTGGCGTAGGGCTCGATCTCCTCGCCGCCGAGGTCGGGCACGGTGGCCACGACGATCTGGTCCGAGCCCTTCTTTTCGAAATCGGCCAGCTTCTGCGTCAGCGCGGCCCTGGCGGCGGCGTCGATCATGCCGGCGTCGTCGACCACGCGGCCGGTGAGCTTCGGCAATTCGGCCTGCGCCAGAGCACCCGCCAGCGGCAGCAGCAACGCAAGCAGGGCAAGGGCCAGGAGCCGGGCGATGCCGGCCCGCCCCCGCGCAGCGCGGGGCGGGAAAAGGCCCACGGCCTCGATCGAACCGCCGCTCACGACCGCAGGGCCCCTGACGTCAGCCGCCCTGGCTGGTGCCGAAGCTCACCTTCGGCACGTCCAGCTTGTCCTCCGGCGCGGAGAAATTCTGGAACGGCTGGCTGTTGCGGAACCACAGCGTCGCCCAGATCACCGACGGGAAGGTGCGCAGCGTGAGGTTGTAGTCCCGCACCGCCTGGATGTAGTCGCGCCGCGCCACGGCGATGCGGTTCTCGGTGCCTTCCAGTTGCGCCTGCAGGGCCAGGAAATTCTGGTTTGCCTTGAGGTCGGGATAGTTCTCCACCACCGCCAGAAGCCGCGACAGCGCGCCGGTCAGGCCGGCCTGGCTGTCCTGGAACCGCTTGAAGGCTTCCGGATCGGAAAGGTTTTCCGGCGAGATCGTCACCTGCGTGGCCTTGGAGCGGGCATCGACCACGGCCTGCAGCGTGTCCTTCTCATGCGCGGCATAACCCTTCACCGTCTCGACCAGGTTGGGAATGAGGTCGGCACGGCGCTGATACTGGTTCTGTACCTCGCTCCAGGCCGCCTTGGCGTTTTCCTCGGCCGTGGGAATGGTGTTGTAGCCGCAGGCGCTGAGCAGCGGCAGAAGCAGCGCCACCGCCAGCAGGGCCGGCAGGTTGCGCGGGAGCGGAAAAAGACGCTGTGCGAGCATATGCTTTTCCTTCAGGAGCCTCGGGAGGCAAGCATTACCACAATGAGCGGCCAAGAAAATGGGCACGCGTGGCATCATGCGCCGATGCGGCACCCCCTGTGCTGCGCGGAACGGACAGGCTAAGTTCGCCGCAAACGGGAACCACCATGGCACCAGGCAAGGATCAGCACGACGGCCGCCCGAGCGATCCAGGCGAACGCGAGGCGCAGCGCATCCTGAAGCGCGTCTCCATGGAGGCAGCGCCGGGCGGCTCCTCGCTGGTGGGGCGCGCCGCGAGGGGCATGCGCGACCATGTCGCCGCCGCGGACGTCGATCCGGGCGACCGCATCGAGCATTGGGGCACGCGCATCGGCCGCGTGCTCGGCTTGCTGATCGTCGCCGCGCTGATGGCCTGGCTCCTGTTCCTTCTCCTCGATCGCGGATAGACCACGGATGATTCCACCGCAGACACAGGGCGCGCCCCGCGCCGTCGTCGTCGTCTCCAGCCATGTGGTGCGCGGCTCGGTCGGCAACCGCGCCGCCGTCTTCGCCCTCGAGAGCCTCGGCTTTCCCGTCTGGGCGGTGCCGACGGTGGTGCTTCCCTGGCATCCCGGGCACGGCCGCGGCACGCGCATCGTGGCGCGGCCGGAACAGTTTGCCGCGCTGATGGCGGATCTCGAACGCGCGCCCTGGCTCGGCGAGGTCGGCGCAGTGCTGTCGGGCTATCTCGGCGATGCCGGGCAGGCCGAAGCCGTGGCCTCACTGGTGGGCGCGGTGCGGGCGAAAAACCCGGGCGCCCTCTATGTCTGCGATCCGGTGATCGGCGATTCCGGCGGCCTCTACGTGCCGGAGGCGACGGCCGCCGCCATCCGCGACCGGCTGATGCCGCTCGCCGACGTCGCCACGCCGAACCGCTACGAGCTTGCCTGGATGGCCGGCGGGAGCCTTCCGGACATGGAGGCGATCGTGGCGGCGGCGCTGGCCGCCGACCCGCCCACCATGCTCGTCACTTCGGCGCCGCCGACGCTGGACGGCGGCATCGCCAACCTGCTCGTGCGGGACGGACAGGCGCTGCTGGCCGAGCACCGCACCGTTGCCCGGCCGCCGAACGGGCTGGGCGATCTGACCGCCGCGCTCTACCTGGCACGCACTATGGACGGCATGCCGCCCGCCGATGCGCTGGGCTCGACCACGGCGGCGGTGTACGAGATCCTTGCCCGCACCGTGGCGCGCGGCGGCGACGAGTTGCAGCTCGAGACCGACGCGGACTGCCTGGCCCAGCCCACGGCCGCCGTACAATTGCACCAACTGACGGGTTCCGATGGCTTTCCTTGAACTTCGTCATTGATCACGGCACCGTTTTCACATTAATTGCGACCGATGCCCCATCTTCCCGAACATCTTCTCGCCGGCCACCGCAACTTCATGCGCGGGCGCTATCCCTCCGAAAGCGGCCGGTACACCTCGCTGGCCCGCCAGGGCCAGGCGCCGGAGACCATGATCATCGCCTGCTGCGATTCGCGCTCGGCGCCGGAGACTATCTTCGATGCCGGCCCGGGAGAGCTGTTCGTGCTGCGCAATGTCGGCAACCTGGTGCCCCCCTACGAGCCGGACGGCGAGTTCCATTCCACCTCGGCCGCGCTGGAATTCGCCGTGCAGAGCCTGAAGGTCAAGCATATCGTGGTCATGGGCCACGGGCGCTGCGGCGGCATCCGCGCCGCTCTCGACACCAGCCACACGCCGCTTTCGCCCGGCGACTTCATCGGCAAGTGGATGAGCCTGATCGCGCCGGCGGCCGAGACGGTCGCCGCAACCACGCTGATGACCAACAGCGAGCGCCAGACCGCTCTGGAGCGCATATCCATCCGCTATTCGATCGCCAATCTCAGGACCTTTCCCTGCATCAAGATCCTCGAGGACAAGGGCAAGCTGACGCTGCACGGCGCCTGGTTCGACATCTCCACGGGCGAGCTATGGGCGATGAACAGGGAAACCGGCGACTTCGAGCGGCCGCCCCTGGAATAGGCCTTCCGCAAGCCTCAGACGGCAGCCAAACAGCGGTTGGCATCGGCGCCGAACCTGCTAGGCCCACATCATGGCGACGCTGTTCACGCTCCAGGACGTCCGGACCTGCCAGCAGGAGGTCAGGAAGAGCCGCTTTCTCGCGGCGGCCGGCCCGGTGTCGGGCGAAGCCGCGGCGAAGGCGTTCATCGCGCAGCATTCCGACCCGCGGGCAAACCACAATTGCTGGGCCTGGCGCGTCGGCCAGCAGTACCGGTTCAACGACGACGGCGAGCCCGGCGGCACCGCCGGCAAGCCCATCCTGCAGGCGATCGACGGCCAGTCGCTCGACGGCGTGGCGGTGGTGGTGACGCGCTGGTTCGGCGGCATATTGCTGGGCAGCGGCGGCCTGATCCGCGCCTATGGCGGCACCGCCGCCTCGTGCCTGCGCGCGGTGCCCAAGGTGCCGCTGATCGCCACCGTCGAGGCGACGATCACGGCCGGCTTCGCGGATCTGGCGCTGGTGCAGGCGCGGTTGGCGGCGCTGCCGGCGGTGCAGGTGCTTTCCCAGGACTATATGGCCACCGGCGGCAGGCTCGTCGTGACGATCCCCGACGCCGAGGTCGACGCCGTGTGCCGAATGATGACGGACCTCACCAGCGGCCGCGCGGTGATCTCGCTGCCGGCTTGACCATGATGCCGAAAAGCGTGAAGCGGTTTTCGGACGGCATCATGGTCAATCATCGATTTTGCCGCACCGGAACGGCGGGCGCGCCGTGCGCCCTACACGCCCAGATAGCGCTGCAACAGCTCCGGTTGCGCCTTTATCTCGACCGCCGGAGCCTCATGCGCGATGTGGCCGTTGGCGATGATGTAGACGCGCTTGGCCAGCGCAAGCGTCGCCGCCAGATTCTGCTCCACCAGCACGATCGTCTGCCCTTCCTGCGCCAGGTCGCGGCAGGCGCGCACCAGATCGTGCACGATGACCGGCGCCAGCCCCTCGAACGGCTCGTCGAGCAGGATGATCTTCGGGTCGCGCACCAGCGCCCGCGCGATCGCCAGCATCTGCTGCTCGCCGCCCGAAAGGTCGGTGCCGCGGCTGGTGCGCCGCTGCTTCAGCCGCGGGAACATGTCGTAGATGCGCTCCAGCGGCCATTTGTTGTCGGCGGTCAGCCCGGCGAGGATGATGTTTTCCTCCACATTCAGGCTGCCGAAGATGCGGCGGTCCTCATGCACGAGCTGCATGCCGGCGCGGGCGATGGCGTGGGCCTTGCGGCCCGCAAGCTCCGCGCCGTCGAGCTTGACGCTGCCGACGCGCGGGGTGACGACGCCCATCAGGCTCTTGAGCGTCGTCGACTTGCCGGCGCCGTTGCGGCCCAGAAGCGCCACCACCTCGTGCTTCTCGACGCGCAGCGAGACGTCGAACAGGATGTGGCTGTCGCCGTAGTAGCTATTGAGGCCGTTGACTTCGAGCAGGCTCATGCCATCTCCCCGTGCACGCCGCCGAGATAGGCTTCCTGCACCTTCGCGTTGGTCCTGATCTCGTCGGGCGTGCCCTCGACCAGAACGCGGCCCTCCTGCAGCACGGTGATCTTCTCGACCAGCTCGAACAGGGAATCCATGTCGTGGTCAATGACGATCATGGTGCGGCCGCGCGCGATGGACTTCAGAAGCGCCACCGTCTCGACGCGCTCGCTCGGGCTCATGCCGGCAAGCGGCTCGTCGAGGAGCAGCAGCGTCGGCGAGGTGGCCAGGGCGAGCCCGATCTCCAGCCGGCGCTTTTCGCCATAGGCAAGCTCCGACACCGGCGTGTCGGGCCGCCCGGCCAGGTTGACCAGCGCCAGCGTATGCTCCACCTGCTCGGCCAGGCCCGGAATTCTGCGGATGTTGCGGAACAGGTCGAGCCTGAACTTGCCGCGCAGTTCGCCGAGCGCGGCGATCGTCAGGTTCTGGCGGACGGTCAGCCGCTCGAAGAGCTGGTTGATCTGGTAGCTCTTGGTCAGCCCGAGCTGGCAGACATCCGACACGTTCATGCCGGTGATGTCGCGGCCCTCGAACACGATCTTGCCCGAGGTCGGCGCCACCTCGCAGGTCAGCATCTTGAAGAAGGTGCTCTTGCCGGCGCCGTTCGGCCCGATGATGCCGCGCATCTCGCCGTGATCGACGGTGAAGTCGACATCGCTGTTGGCCACCACGCCGCCATAGCGCTTGGTGAGGCCCGTGGCCTGCAGGATGGGGCCGGACACGCGCTCGGCGTGCCGCTTGCGCGACGGCATGGCGTCGGCAGCAACCGCCCGGGCGGCGGCTGCCGGTGCAGGCGCGGCGGAGGAGACAGGTTCGGCTGCGATCCCTGTCCTGTCTTTCGTCGCCAGGCGATAGAGATCGATGACGGCTCCCGCCAGGCCGCGCCGCAGGAAGCACACGAGCAGCACGAACACGATCCCCAGCACCAGCTTCCAGGTGGCGCCGAGATTGAGCGTCGTCTGGAAGAAATCGCTCAGGTAAAGCCATGCCGCGGCGCCGAGCAACGGCCCGAACAGTGTGCCGGCGCCGCCGATCGCGGTCTGCATGACGATCTCGCCCGATGTCGCGAACATGAAGGCGTCCGGCGGCATGAATCCCTGCATGAGGCCGAGCAGGCCGCCGGCGAAGCCGGAATAGACGGCGGCGACGACGAAGACGGCAAGCTTGTAGCCGTGGATGTCGTGGCCGAGCGCCTCCGCCCGCAGCGGGTTGTCGCGAATGGCGCGCAACAGCAGCCCCACGGGCGAGCGCACGATGCGCAGCGCCACGACCAGACCGACGAAATACCAGAAGGCGAAGAAGACATACATCGACCAGTTGGAGGAGAACTCGATGGTCGTGAAGCCGAGGCTGAGGTTCGGCGTCGGCACGCCGGGCAGGCCGTTCTCGCCGCCGGTGTAGTCCGACAACGGGTTGAACTCCACGAAGAAGAACACTTCGGCGATCGCCACTGTGATCATGGCGAAATATATGCCGGTGCGCCTCAACGCGATCAGGCCGACCAGATAGCCGACGAAACCGGCCACGATCGCGCCGAGGAAGACGGCCGCTATGGTGTTCTGGAACGCGGTTTGCGTCAGCAGATAGGCCGCGAACATGCCGCCGGTGCCGAAGAAGGCGGACTGGCCGAAGGAAAGCAGGCCGGTGTAGCCGAACAGGAGGTCGAAGCCGATCCCCAGCAGGCCCCATATGAGGATGCGGTTGATCGTCGTCGGGGTGAAGCCGAGATAGGGCAGCACGAAGGGCGCCGCGATCAGCCCGAGGGCCGTCAGGATCTCGACGAGGAATGGGCGTTGTCTAATCATGGGAAAGCAGCCCGTTCACTCGCGGCCCGCGGTGCCCAGCAGCCCGTGGGGGCGCAGAACCAGCACCAGCGTCATCGCCACGAACAGCATGACATAGGAATAGCCGGGGTTGAACATCGAGGTGATGGAGATGATCTCGCCGGCGATGAGGCCGCCGAGGATGGCGCCCGGGAAGGAGCCGACGCCGCCGATGACCACCACCACGAAGGTCTGCACCAGGATCGCCTCTCCGACGTCGGGCGCGATGGAGACCACCGGGGCGTTGACGATGCCGGCGAAGCCCGCCGCCATGGCGCCGATGCCGAACACCAGCATGAAAATCCTGTAGACGTTGATGCCGAGCGAATCGACCATGACCGAATCCTCGATGCCGGCGCGCACGATCATCCCGATCCGGGTCTTGTAGAGCACGAAATAAAGCACCAGCAGCGCCGCCGCGACGATGCCGAGCAGCGCGAGGCGATAGGTCGGATAGACCATGAAGCCGAGCGGCGTGATGCCCTGCAGCAAGGCCGGCGGCGGCACGGTCTGCGACAGGCTGCCGAAGACGAAGCGCACCGCCTCGACGAAAACGATGCCGAGGCCGAAGGTGACGAGAAGCTGGTCCTCGGGAGGCCGCGAATAGAAGTGGCGGATGATGAGCCGCTCCGTCACCACGCCCACCAGCATGACGAACAGCG
>Ga0182749_1003419_pt1 | contig 10873 bp, 12 predicted proteins | sample eDN3rd37CKraftMG_FD_128875 | JGI IMG/M metagenome (GOLD analysis project Ga0182749, IMG submission 128875) | Enriched Miracle-Growth compost microbial communities from Emeryville, California, USA - eDNA 3rd pass 37_C Kraft MG (version 2) (version 2) ...
CCGGGCACCGACGCGCCAGTTCAAAATCAGGAGGCCGGTTCGAGCGAACCCCCCGCCTCTCCCGAAACAGACCAGCCCCTGCCCGTCGGTCAAAGAGCGATCTTTTATGAGGAGCGCACGAGCGCTTCGGAAGGCTACGCTGAAAACGGGTCGGTCGTCTGGTCCGTGGTGAATGAGGCTCCCGGCGACAATCAGCCGGCCGAGCCCGCCATCCAGGCGGAAGCCACGATTCCGGACAAGGGATTGCAGCTTCGGATGACGATCCGCCGCAACACGGACCAGTCCCTGCCTGCAAGCTATATCGTGGAGCTGATTTTCCTCACGCCCGAGAATTTCCCCGGCGGCGGCATCAACAGCGTGCTGCGGGTCAACATGAAGCGCAGCGAGCAGGATACCGGCAGCCCGCTTCTCGGCATTCCCGCGAAAATCGCCGACGGGTTCTTCCTCATCGCGCTTAGCGATACGCAGGCAGACGAGCGGACCAATTCCACGCTGCTGCGTCGGCAGAGTTGGATCGACATTCCGATTGTCTACACCTCCGGCCGCCGCGCCCTCATCACTCTTGAGAAGGGCGTGCCGGGCGAGCGCATCTTCAACGAAGCGCTCGACGCCTGGAGCCGGGCCGCAACCCAATCGAGCGGATAAAGAAAAGCCCTCCCGCAAGGGAGGGCTTTTCAAATTCACCAGGCCATGCGGCCTTTTAGAGCATGATCCCAAAAAGTTGCAGACTTTTTGGACAAGATCATGCAGCTAAATCAAACCGCTAGAGCGGACGTTCCGATTCCATCGGAACGCGTCGCGCTCTAGACGCACATCCCTATACGGAAGCGCGTTCGCCTTCTTGTGACTGCGAGGAGCGAAGGGCCTGCGCCTGACGTTTGGCGGAGGCCTTGACGGCTTCCTGCACCTTCTCGAACGCACGCACCTCGATCTGGCGCACACGCTCGCGGCTGATGTCGAATTCGCCGGAAAGTTCCTCCAGCGTCATCGGCTCGTCGGAAAGCCGGCGCGCCTCGAAGATACGACGCTCCCGGTCGTTGAGGACGTCCATCGCGTCTTCCAGCATACGCCGGCGCGACTCGAGCTCATCCTGCTCGACGAGCATCTCCTCCTGGTTCTCGTGTTCGTCCACGAGCCAGTCCTGCCACTCGCCGGATTCACCCTCGGTCGCGCGGATCGGCGCATTGAGGGAGGCATCGCCGGACAGGCGGCGGTTCATGGAGATGACCTCGTCTTCGCTCACATTGAGCCGGGTCGCGATTTCCGAAACCTGTTCGGGGTTGAGATCACCCTCCTCAAGCGCCTGAATCTTCCCCTTCACCTTGCGGAGGTTGAAGAACAGCCGCTTCTGGTTCGCCGTGGTGCCCATCTTCACGAGGCTCCACGAACGCAGGATGTACTCTTGAATCGCGGCCTTGATCCACCACATAGCGTATGTGGCAAGGCGGAAGCCACGTTCGGGCTCGAACTTCTTCACGGCCTGCATGAGGCCGACATTACCCTCGGAGATGACTTCGCCGATGGGTAATCCATAGCCACGATAACCCATGGCGATTTTCGCCACGAGCCGCAGATGGCTTGTTACAAGCTTGTGAGCCGCGTCGGTATCACCATGCTCGCGATAACGCTTGGCAAGCATGTATTCCTCTTCCGGCTGAAGCATGGGAAATCTGCGGATTTCCTCGAGATAGCGGGTGAGACCACCCTCGCCAGAAACAATGCTTGGCAATGTCTGGGCCATATTAGCACCCTCCTTTCCTTCGCCCCCTTGGAGGCGGGCGGACGCGTGGCCGCACTGGTGCGCACCACGACACATAGCCTATATAGGAACAAATGCGGAGAAATAAAAGCTTCCTACGCCGGTCAACAATACGTTACCGGATTCACGGTTTCAATCCGCACTCTGTGTTCACAAACTGGCGAAACCCTCCAAGAGTTCCCTCATATCGTCAGGAATCGGGGCTTCGAAACGCATTATCTTTCCTGATACCGGATGCCGGAAGACGAGCAGGCGGGCGTGCAGCGCCTGGCGCGGGAAAGCGGCGACCTTTTCCGCCAAGGCCGGCGGCAGCCGGTTCGCCTTCGTGCGGAAGGCGCGGCCATAATCAGGGTCGCCGACGAGCGGATGGCCGATATGGGCCATGTGCACGCGAATCTGGTGCGTGCGGCCGGTCTCCAGCCGGCATTCGACGAGTGAGGCAATCTGCTCCTCCGCCGGGCCGGAGCCGTAGCGCTCGAGCACGGTATAACGCGTGACGGCGTGACGGGCGTCGGAGCGCCCTTCCGGCACGACCGCGCGCAGCGTTCTATCGCTTGAAGAACGGCCGAGAGGGACATCGACGGTGCCGGAGGTCCGGCGTGGCACGCCCCAGAGGAGTGCCACATAGGCGCGTTCGAGATCGCCATCCCGCCCATGGTCGGCGAAAGCCGCCGCCAGGAGCCGATGCGCCTGATCCGTCTTGGCGACCACCATCACGCCGCTCGTGTCGCGGTCGAGCCGGTGCACGATGCCGGGCCGGCGCACGCCGCCGATGCCCGAAAGGCTGTCCCCGCAGTGGTGGATCAGGGCGTTCACAAGCGTGCCGGTCCAATTGCCCGGGCCGGGATGCACCACGAGCCCGGCCGGCTTGTCGATGACGATGAGCGCATCATCCTCGTAGAGAATGTCGAGCGGGATGTCCTCGCCCTGTGGCTCCGGCGCCTCGGGCTCCGGCAAGGCCAGTTCGTAGATCTCGCCGGCGGCGACCTTCCGCTTGGCCTCCTTCACGGCTTGTCCGTTCAGCATCACCGCCCCCTCGCGGATGAGGGCCTGGATACGGCTGCGGGAAAATTCGGGCGCGAGCGCTGCGGCAAGCCATTGGTCGAGCCTCTTGCCTTCGGCCTCCTCATCGGCCCGCAGCTCTTTCCATCCGGCGCCGGCTTCGGTATCAGGATCACTCATTTCCGACTTCTCTTGCGATTGGAAGATGCATGGCCGGGCCGAACGCCTCGCTCGAACTCGACGAAGAAAAGCCGCTCGATCCGGCAGCGGAGCGCGTTCGCCGCAAGCTTCTGCGCTTCATGGTAGTCAATCTCGGCATCCTTTTCGCCGCGGTTATGGCGGTGGTGCTGGCGCTTGTCTACAAGTCGGTAACGGAAACAGAGCCGCTACCGGATGCATCCGTCGCGCCCGCCATTCCCTCGGGCGAGATGATTTCGGGCGACATTCCCTTGCCAGCCGGTGCACGCATCATATCGCACGCCGTATCGGGGAACCGGCTGACATTGCACGTGACATTTGCCGACGCCGGTGAGGCCATCCTGCTTTACGACATTCCGGAACGGCGGCTGATCGGGCGTTTCTCGGTGACCCGCGAGGCGCAGTGAGCCGGATCCCCATGGCTCTCAGGGGCGCTTCGGGCGCCATTCTCAGCGAGGCTTGCCACGGCGGGCGGCGGTCCTGCTGATTTCCCGCCCTGGGGCTTGTGATCCCTGCTCAGCGGAATATTCGCAGAAGCGGTTCAACGCTGTTGCAATTCCCGCAGATCGCGACTATATCGCGGGCTTCTGAGCGCTCCCATCGTCTAGCGGTCTAGGACGCCGCCCTCTCACGGCGGAAACAGGGGTTCGATTCCCCTTGGGAGTACCAGCATAATCAGAAATTTAGCGGTCGGAATCACAATTCCTCGAATTGGTCTCACCCCGATTGCCCCTCAAAAACTCCCCCAAGGCCAACGCATGGCAGCGATGCAGGCTACCCCGTTGTGGCGCGGCCGCTTTGTCGGCATGGTGAGGGAGTACGTAGGGGCAGGAGGAACGGGTGAGGATGGATTCCGTTCTTATCACCGGCGGGAGCCGCGGCATCGGGCGCGCGACGGCGCTGCTTGCCGCCGAAAAAGGATGGTCGGTCGCCGTCAACTATGTCGGTGATGCCGCCGCGGCCGAAGCTGTCACGGCCCGGATTACCTCCATCGGAAAGAAAGCTGTTGCCTTGCGGGGCAACGTCGCTGCTGAAGCCGATGTCCTCGCAATGTACGACGCGGCGGAGCAAGAACTGGGACCGCTTACCGGCGTGGTCATCAATGCCGGGATCGTGGCACCTCCCAAGCCGCTGGTCGACATCGAAGCCGACCGCATACGCAGGATTTTCGAGGTCAATACACTCGGCGCCTATCTCTGCGCACGCGAAGCCGCGAGACGGATGGCAAGGAGCCGTGGAGGCCGCGGCGGGGTTATCGTCTTGGTCTCATCCATGGCAGCTCGTCTCGGCTCGCCCTTCGAGTATGTCGATTACGCCGGGTCCAAGGCGGCTGTGGACGCGCTGACCGTCGGCCTTGCCAAGGAACTTGGCTCCGAGGGGGTGCGCGTGAACGCGGTCCGGCCTGGACTGATCGAGACGGAAATCCACGCCAGCGGAGGCCAACCGGATCGCGCACGGCGCCTGGGGGCATCCTCCCCGCTCGGCAGAGCCGGCAGGGCGGAAGAAGTTGCCGAAGCTATCGTATGGCTTCTCAGCGGCGCCTCTTCGTACGTGACCGGTTCTTTCATCGACGTCGCCGGAGGGCGGTAAGTAGCCCAGCCGAACATGAGGAAGGGCTATAGCAGCGGCCGGCCGGCTAAAATGCTCGCCGTGCCAATCCAGTGCCTGCAGTGCGTGCAGCTACTCGAGCGCATAAGCGGCAGCGGCACTTCGGCGTGCTGCTGCGCGAATATCTGCGATGAAGTGGCCAAGGAAATCGCGGATTGGTGTGAATGCAGACGGGGTCCATAGGCCCGTCGAAACCGACGCGATCGCGAATGTCGGCAATGCGACCAATTCCTGGGTGATGCCTGCCTGACCAGCAGGCGCTGCAGCTTTCACCACTCTGAATGTTTCGTTCATCCTCTGCTCATATCCGCCGGTCTAAGACAGCACCGTTCTCGGCTCGCTTCGGCGGCCTTCATGAAACGAGGTTTTTCGAATGTCGTATAAATCCTTCGGTGCGGTTGCTCTTCTTGCAACACTTCTCGCGCCCGGCGCGGCCATGGCCGCGTCCGCAATCGCCACCACCAATGTCAATCTGCGCGCCGGCCCATCGACCGAATATCCGGCGGTCAATGTGGTTGGCGCGGGCCACGGCGTCACCGTATATGGCTGCCTTAGCAGCAGGTCGTGGTGCGATGTAAGCTATGCCGGCCAGCGCGGCTGGATGTCTTCCAACTATCTGGCATTCGTCGATCGGGGACGGCGCTACACCGGCGCGAATGCGGTCACCGCACTGCACGCGCCGGTCGTCACCTTCTCCTTCGGCAAGTACTGGGACAGCCACTATCGCGGGCGGCCCTTCTATCGCGAGCGCGATCGCTGGGAGCACCGGGATTTCCGCGACGATCGGCGGGATGTGCGCGAGGAGCAAAGGGAGCGGAGAGACGCCCGGCAGGATCTGCGCGAAGAGAGGCGCGATGTCCGCGACGCCCGCAAGGATCTGCGGGAGGAACGGCGCGATGTAAAGGATGTTCGCAAAAGGTTCGAGCAGGATCGCCGGAACTAGAGCGCGATGCGTCCCGATGGAATCGGAACGCGCGCTCTAACGATTTGGTTTAGCCGCATGATCTTGTCCAAAAAGTCCGTAACTTTTTGGGATCATGCTCCAGCGATATTGAGGAGGGCAGCCCAGGCTGCCCTCTTTGCTTCCGGGTGGCCGATCAAGGCCGCGTTTCCTACCGAAGTAAGACCGGCCGGTCAGAAATCGAAAATCTCACCCAACAGCGATTTCTTCTTCTTGTACGGGCGTTGCGACCCATAGTGGCGGTCGTCGCGATATTCTTCCTTTGGACCGCGCGGCTGCTGCGCGTATTGGGAGGATGGAGCATCGTCCGCGGCCCGTTCGATGATCTTGTCGAGCTCCCCTCGGTCAAGCCAGACACCGCGGCATTTCGGGCAATAATCGATCTCGATTCCTTGCCGCTCACTCATCACGAGCTCGGTTGCATCAATCGGACACTGCATCTTTTTCTCCTTATCGTAGCATTGCAGGAGACCATAGATGACGGTTGGATACAACCACCGGATGATAGCTATTCCGGGATCCGCTCATCGGCCCTGTGCTCTTCGATGACCTCCGGCTCTTCCAGATCAAGTTTCGTGAGATCGTCCCGCGCCTGCACGTGGACCCGGAGAAGCTCGTCGAGTTTGGCCTGGAGGGCCTGTGTGTCACGATGTGCAGCCCTCTGGATGAACAGGGTCATCGCCCAGGTCGCGAGCGTGGCAAGACCGTGCCAGTCGAGCGTTTCGGGCTGGATGACCAGCCACAGCACCGTATAGCCGCCGAGAATGAGAAACGCCGCCGGGCGCGCGGTCAGGGTGCCCATATCGGTGATGAGGCGGCGGACTTGCTCAAGAGCCATAGCCGCCAAACGACGGAGCTTTGTAAGAGGTTCCCGGCGGTGGGGGGACCGGCCTACGGCCAGAGATTATAGGTGGTCCATTCATCTTTGGGTATGGCGTCTCCGATCCTGTAGCGCACCGATCGGACGGTGAGATGGTCGGCTTCCGTCAGGCAGTCAAACCGGAGGCTGTACCATTGGCCCTTGCTGCGAAACGCTGCTCCGCGCGTCTTGATCTCGTCGTGATCGATCTTCGGATCGTTGGTGGCGTAAGCGACGACGCGATCGGGGCTGTATTGCTTATGCTCCTGCTTGATCCGCTCCATCACCTCGATGTCGCACCGTTGTTCGAGCCGGGTGACCGGATCAAGGCGGAGGAGCTGAGATCGCACACCTTGATCGAGCGCGAATGCAGAGGAACAGAGCGCCAGGAGTGCGGGAATGGAAATCCCGTATCTTTTCATGTTCACGAAGCGCCTCCTGTTTCCGCCCGCCAAAGCCGTGTCCTTTACAGGACAGGAAGATTGCGCCTTCCGCACCTGCTTCGGCGAGGACGCGTGAATGTGTGTTCAAAGGCGCCGCACCGTCAAGCCTGAAGCGCCTGCCCCGCCCGGCGAGGCCGGCGCATTCGGCATCCATGAGATTTTTCTATGACATCATTGTGCTGCACAAAGGCAGGTTAGGGCGAATTATGCCAACACGCACGTAGGATTTCATGCCCGCAACGCCCCTCAACGCTTCTACTCCTTCCCCCAGGCACGCCAACCCCTCCCATCCTGATCGCAGCCCGAGCGCGCCTGCGCCATCCACTATTTTCCCCAGAGCGGCGAATTCCTCCGGCCATGGAGAGCGGCCAGCTTCGTTGCCGGTGGGAAAGGTTTTCGAAGAGGCCCGCGATCGTTTCCTGGGCCGGACAGGAGATGCCGCGGGAGGCCTGGAGCCTTCCTCGACCGAGGCGGAGCCCGACTTGATGGAGCTCGATATCCTGGGGGTCCTGAACGAGGAAGGTATTTCTCCGGACGATTTCGCCGATATCGAGCGGGATCTCGATGGCAGCGAAATGTTTGGCTGCGATGAGGCTCCAAACGCGGGGGCGGACGGGGTGTCTCGCCAGTCGAATCGGGATGAGGGCGTCGTAGCGGGAATTGCCCCGCGCGGACGGGGTAGCCTGGGGTCGGCATTGGAGGAGCAGATCCTCAGCGCATTTCGGTCCGGGAAATCCGTCAAAGAGGTCGGACAAACGATTGCAGCCCAGGGCTTGCGAGTTTGCCGCACCACCCTTTACCAGAGGCGAAAGCTGGCGCTTGCGTTCCAGCACGCAGGCCGGATTCAGCAGAAGATCCTGGCTAATCCGACGGCAAGTCTCCTGGAACTAAGGCGGATGCTCAGGAAGGACGGCCTGCGCATCGACGCGGTCACCATACTCGAAGCGAGGAGGAAACTGGAGCCTGTTGCCGAGATCGGCGAAAAGCCACACACCTCTGGGGTGGAGCGGCCCCGAGTGGGCGGCTCGGATGCGGCTTCCCCGCGGGTGCAGGACATTGCCGATTATCTGGCCCGCCCCGGAGCGTGGAGAAACGATGCCGGAGACTACGCTCCACACGCCATCGCGAACGCCCTAGGCAGGGAAGTCCTGATCCACAATTACCCGGCGGGGAGCGGAAGGTCTCTTCGCGTGCCGCCGATGCCGACGCGCACCACCGTGCCAGGATCTCCGATCAAGATATTCTACGCGGGGGGACATTATGAAGCTTATGTCCGGGGGCAGCGTCTTCCGGTGCCTGGCGACGGCGATTGTCTCTTCCGCGCCGTGCTCATGAATCTGCACCAGACCAGGGAGGTCGCTAACGAGGCCGTTCTCGACCTGCGTAGACGAGCTGCGCAGGACATGCGGGACCATCCCGCTGATTTCCAGAATTTCGTCGGATGAGAGACGAGATTATTGGCCTCCAAACCACCAGAGGCCGAGCGCAACCAGGAGCACGAGCAGTAGATAGATGAGGGTGCGCGGTGACAGGTGGGGCATATGAACCGGGCGGCAAAGGTGAGGTTGGTCACCCTATTACCGCCCGGGCTGCATGACCATGCTGTCGCGTAAAACTCTACAGTATTTTCGGCCGTTACGTCCTATCCTGATCAGAGCCGCCGAGATCGGGCGTGCTTTGGTCTCCCTCATTTGCTGCCTGGACGGTTTCGGAAACAGCGCTTCTTGCCTGTTCGAGCCCGCTGTTGATGGCGTCCACCGCGCCCTCGCGTGCTGACGCGCCATATGGCGACAGAATGTCTTCTTCGATTTTGCTGGAGGGCAACATCGCGCCGATGGCGGCGCCGACAGCCATCCCCAAGGCTCCGATGATAAGCGGCTCCTGGTTGAGCGTATCGCTCACCATCCTCTGAACACGGTCGCCCGCATGGCGGACCTGGGAGGATGCCTGCCGGCCCGTGTCACTCGCCCAGCGGCCGGCAGATCTGGCGCGCTCGCTCGCGGAATCCAAGGCGGCGGACGCGGAGCCTGTGAGGGAAGACTCCTCCGAGGAAAAGCCGGAGCCTTCGTATGAAGGCCAGCCTTGATCGGCATCGGGATACGTGCTCGTGCCTTGCATCTTTTCGCTCAATGTGTCGGCCTTAGGTCCTCCTCCCATGAAAAGCCATGCGAGCCCGACGCCAACCAGCGCCAGCGGCAGAGGGTTGTCCCGGACCTGGGTTTTCAAGTTTTCCAAGGCCAGGGCGCCGTCGGAATCCCTGAGATATGTTCCGACCTCGTCAAGGAGTTGGCCGGGGGAGAGTTTGCGCTGAAGCGTCTCGGCGGTTTCGCTCATCCTGCTGCGAACGGCCTCGGCCTCGCGTTCCAGCTCTGCTGATGATTTCTGCGTCATCGGATTTGTTCCTTCACTGCCCGCACATCACGATCCAGCTGGGCTTGCGTCCGCTCGGGCGCGAGATTCTCCGCTGCGATATTCGAACTCCCCATCCTGAACAGGATGACGCCCAGGATCGCCACGACGACGCCAACCAGGAGGGAGGCCCAGGCCGCGCCAAGACCCAAATCCGCGAGCGCAACGATGAGTGCCTGCAGCAGCACCAGCAGCGCGGCCAGGAGACAGATGCTGCCCGCAACCATCTCGATAGCGCCGTTCTTCACCTGCCCGAGTTTCTCGGCCATCTCTGTGCGCAGAAGCTGAAACTCCGTCCTCACGAGAGTGGAGGCCTGATCGGCCAACTCCGATATCAATGTCGTAATTCCGCGAGAGTCATCGTTAGAGGACATCGGATCCTCCTCCCGGTATCTGATCCTGCCCCAGTGGCATGGAATCCTGGCGATCAAGCAGGCTCGGCGTGGTCTGGTCCCGGGTCTCGGTATCTGCGGACGGGGCCGCGCTCCTTGCGAACCGGCCCAGCGCCACGCCCACCAGCACCGACCCGAGCATGAAGGCGCCGGGATGCTCGCGCCCGAACCGTCTTACGTCGCCTATGAGATCATCCAGCCGCTTTTGGCCGATTGCGTTTGAGATCTGCTCCAGGCCGCCCGCGGCCTGCGAGAGAAGCTGGGAAGCAGGACCCTGGTCCTTCTCCGCCAGTTCGTCGCCCGCATGCCGTACCGCCTCGGCGAATGCCCGCAGGCTCTCCGACGTGGCTCCGCGCGCTTCTTCCGCACGGTTCCGGGCTTCTTGCTTCACTTCGGACCCGATCGAGGCGGCCGTATCGCGCAGGGAGCCCGCTGCAGTACCTGTCTCTGGATTTGGCTGAACGCGGCCAGCCTCACTCCGTGTCGTTGCCATCGTTCCCTCCTATGCCAGACCGAGGAACGAAAGGATGGCAAGCACCACCACGATCAGGCCGATGAGATAAATTATGGAGTTCATAAGAGCCTCCTGATAAGGAATCTCCGAACTTCCGGCGAAGCGCTCTGTTCCCTGAGATATAAAGAGTTTCGAGCGATTACCCGCCACCGATCGGCGGCATAGCGTCTTCTTGACGGACCGCACGCCGGGGGCGAGAACCAGCGTCTGAAGGAGACGGCCGAACGTGGCACGGTTCCACGGCTCCGCGATGCTCGCGAACAGGAAGCGATGGGCGGACAGGCAGTCACATCGAAGGGAGGGATTCTGATTTTGGAAAAGACAATCATCGGCGCGCTCGAGAACGTATCGACCGCCACATTGACCACCATTCTTCTCAAGAAAGGGCTGCGGAATGTCTGGCTGCGCGGCACCAAGCCGATCAGGCCCGGTCAGCCACGCATTGTCGGTCCCGCCTTCACGCTCCGCTTCGTGCCCGCCCGCGAGGATCTCGCTACCCCAGCAAGCTGGGCTTCGCCGATCTCCACCCGCGCGGCGATAGAGGACATGCCCGAGGGTGCGGTGGCGGTGGCCGACGCCATGGGCATCACCGATGCCGGGATCTTCGGCGACATTCTGTGCGCGCGCATGATGAAGCGCGGCGTGGCAGCGCTTGTGACGGACGGAGTGATGCGGGATGCGGCGGGCGTGCTCGGCACGGGGCTGCCCGTCTGGTGCAACGGTTATGC
>Ga0182749_1003422_pt1 | contig 10868 bp, 10 predicted proteins | sample eDN3rd37CKraftMG_FD_128875 | JGI IMG/M metagenome (GOLD analysis project Ga0182749, IMG submission 128875) | Enriched Miracle-Growth compost microbial communities from Emeryville, California, USA - eDNA 3rd pass 37_C Kraft MG (version 2) (version 2) ...
ACGCTCAAATTTTACGGGAGAAATTGTGGCATCGTTCCATCATTCCGGGACATGCCAAAAAGCCCCGTGGCACAAGGAGATTCGCGTTTCCTGAGCACCCGGTGCAACGAACTGTTCATCTAGACGAGTGATAGACGCCGCCACCACAGGACGACCGGCGCCATGGCCCGGTATTGCCTTACAGCCACTTCTTCCACTTGAAGAACATGTAAGGCCCGATCGCCGCAAACAGCATGGCGATCAGCGCCATCGGATAACCGTGCGGCCAGTCCAGCTCGGGCATCATCCGGAAGTTCATGCCGTAGATCGAGGCGATCAGCGTCGGCGGCATCAACACCACCGCCATCACCGAGAACAGCTTGATGATGTTGTTCTGCTCGAGATTGACCACGCCCAGCATGGCGTCGAGCACGAAGGTGATCTTGTTCGACAGATAGGTCGCGTGGTCGGACAGCGAAACGACGTCGCGCTGCATGGTCTTGAGCTGCGCGCGCCGCTCCTTCGACCATTTGACGTTATCCGCCTCGGCGATGACGAAAGTGACGACGCGGCCGATCGACACCAGACTCTCGCGCACTTTCGAGGTGAGGTCACCCTTGCGGCCGATCGCGATCAGGATATCGGAATAGCGCTTGGCGTGGCCGGTGCGCGCGGAGCCTTCCGGCTCGAAGATTTCCCGGCTCACCGCATCGACATCGGCGCCGGCGCGTTCGAGAATATCGGCGCAGCGATCGATCACCGCCTCCAGCAATTCCAGCATGATCGCTTCGCCGTTGACATCCGGCGAAGACGTGCGCTGCAGCTTGTGCTCGACAGCGGCGAACGGGCGCGGACTGTCGTAGCGCACGGTCACGAGGCGACGATCCGACATGATGAAGGTGACGGGCGTGGTGCGCGGCGCGTCGGTCTCGGAGCCGCACATCAGGATCGCGGTCATGTAGCGCGCGCCGTTCTCGACATACAGGCGGCTGGAGATTTCGATCTCCTGCATCTCCTCGCGGGTCGGCACCGCGATCCGCAGCAGATGTTCGACGGCGCGATCCTCCTCCGGCGTCGGGTTGACCATATCCACCCACACCGCGTTGGCCGGTAACGACCCCAAATCCGCGCAATCGACTTTCTTCAGGGCTGAACCGGTCGGCGCGAAGATGGTCAGCATGCAAGAGCTCCAGAGGCGGCGATCAGCCGGTGCGGGACGACGCGATCGACGGCGAGGCCCTATCCGCCTGAGTGCGCCGATCCGGCCGATTCTGGCAAGTCTTTCCGGATCGCAGGGCGCAACCAAGGGGACGAAGCCGCCGCCAGCCTCCGCGTTTGCACACGGAGAATGACATCGGCGTGACGAGGCCGTGATGCGCGGGCTTTCGCGGCGGCGCGCCGGCCGGCGGCGGTGCTCGCGTTGCGGCAAAAATGCCACAACCGTCATGCTGCATAGCGAAGCCAGCCTCTAACCGCTGGAATTACGGTACGTTTCGGCGATAGTAGATGCAGCGGAATCGTCGTGCCGGCGCTGGGTGCCGACTGCGCGGTCGGGCGTTCCGCTCAGATACGGATCACACGATGTCGCCGCTCGGAAAGTTGGGAATTCTGGCTGTTGGCCTTTTGCTGGCGGGCTGCGTCGAAACCACCGCGACGCATCTCGAGCCGACCAACACCGCCAACTTCAAGCCGCATGACAGGGAGCTGCTGGCCAAGGCCAGCTACGTCAAGACGCCCGTCGCGGCGCCGTTCCGCCGCGCCATCGTCACCTATCACCGCAAGGAAGAACCGGGATCGATCGTGGTCGATTCCGATAATCACTATCTCTATTACGTGCTCGAGGGCGGCAAGGCGATTCGCTACGGAATAACCGTGGGCGAAGAAGCCATGGCCTGGTCCGGCATCGCCAAGGTCGGCGCCATGGCCGAGTGGCCAGCCTGGCATCCGACGCCGGGCGAGATCGAGCGCCTGGGCGTGCCGAAATATGTGGCGCCGGGGCCGGACAATCCGATGGGCTCGCGCGCGCTCTATCTCTATTCCGGCGGCAAGGACACGCTGTTCCGCATCCACGGCACCAACCAGCCGGAATACATCGGCGCGTCGATTTCGTCGGGCTGCATCCGCATGACCAACGAGGACGTCATCGACCTCTACAACCGCGTCAAACTGGGCACTGTGGTGGTGGTGCTGGAGCCGAAGCACGGCGACTCGCCCTTCAACCCCAAACTGGCGCTGCAAGGTGGAGCCGCGAACGGAAACTACTGATGGATTGAATTCGATCTTTGCCGCCCCCTCGCAGCGGCCGCGGCAGGCGGATGCCGAATTCAGAACGCCAGCAGGCCATTGTGGTAAACGCCGGATTAACCGGCACGCAGTAAGCTCGGCGGGTTTCGGGGCGACATGTCCCGGCATCAGCCATCGATCAAGACCAGACTATTGCCGAGCCGGACCATCCGGCAAAGCATTCGTATCAAGCAGATTGGATCACGTTGATGTCGTTCTATGCCAAGTTGGGACTTCTCGCCGCCGGGTTGATGTTGGCAGGCTGCCAGACCGCGACGCAGTTCGAAGCCACCAACACCAACCAGTTCAAGCCGCGCGACAAAGAGCTGCTGGCCAAGGTTCGCTATGACAAGTCGCCGGTGCCGCAGCCGTTCCGCCGCGCCATCGTCGATTATCACCGCAAGGAAGCGCCGGGCTCGATCCTGGTCGACTCCGACAATCACTACCTCTACTACGTGCTCGAGGGTGGCAAGGCGATCCGCTACGGCGTGACGGTGGGCGAAGAAGCGCTCGCCTTCTCCGGCGTGGCGCGGGTCGGCAACATGCGCGAGTGGCCGGACTGGGTGCCGACCGCCGACATCCACAAGCGCATCGAAGGTCTGCCGACACGCGTCGCGGGCGGCCCGGACAACCCGCTCGGCGCCCGCGCGCTCTACCTCTATCAGGGCAACAAGGACACGCTGTTCCGCATCCACGGCACCAATCAGCCGGAATATATCGGCGCCTCGATTTCCTCGGGCTGCATCCGCATGCTCAACGAGGACGTCATCGACCTCTACAACCGCGTCAAGATGAACGCGCCGGTGGTGGTGCTGGAGCCGAAGCACGGCGACTCGCCCTACAAGCCGCAACTGGCGCTGCAGGGCGGCGGCAACGGCAACTACTAAAGCGTTTTCGATTTGGATGGAAACACCTGCCGCAAAACGTTACGCACCCCCTCTCCCGTTGGGAGAGGGTTGGGGTGAGGGGTTACAGTATCAATGACGACCGTTCCCCGTCACCCGGAGCCTTCGGCTCCGACCTCTTCCCGACGGGGAGAGGTGATGCATCGTCCGGGGTGATTCAATCCAACTCGAAAATGCTCTAAGCCGTCGCGCGACGCCATCGACGATACAAAAAGCGCCGGTCGCCCGGCGCTTTTTTATTGCATTGAACTCGACACGACTGCGACCCGTTTTACGAACGCCATCCTTATCCCCTCATTCAAACATTTTTCGCAGAACGCGCGGCAGATCCGGTTCGCTGCGACGCGATTTCGTGCGCGCCGTCTTTCGCGGCTTCGCGTGGCGCAGGGACGACGGCGGATTGTTTGCCGGCGTCGCATCGGGCGCGATCTGCATCGGCTGTGTCGGCGGCTCACGGGCCGCGCGCCTGGCGCCCGGCGACGATTTTGCCGTGGGCCTGGCTGCGCCTGACTTTGCTGTCTCCGACTTGGCCGTGTCCGACTTGGCCGTGTCCGACTTGGCCGTCTCAGGCTTACCCGGCTCCGGCGCAATCGGCTTGGCGACGTCGGTTGGCTGCCGCGCCATTGGCACCGGCGACAATGACAGCGCCGGCGGCGGCGTCACCGGCTGCACCTTCACGTCCTCGATTTGCGTCGGCTCCTGTCCGTCGTCACGGCTGGCGACTTCGCGCGGCGGCGCCTCGTCCGGCCGCGGCGGCGGCAGCGGGGTCGCCACCAGCGGCGCGCTGCCGTCCAGTTCCCAGTGACAGATGCGATAACCGTTGCGGCGCTCCGCCAGATCGAGATGGATGTGATCCTCGTGATAGCCGTCGGAGCCGGGGCCGAGCACCGTGGTGAAACGGGCGCAGACCGAATTCATCACCTTCTCACGCGCCTCGCGTGACACGTTGCGGTCGGTCAACGACAGGGACTGACCGTTCGCGAGCCTGATGCCGCGCACGTCGAGCGCATTGGCGCGGCCGTGCTCGGACAGTTTTGCTCCGGCAATCCGATTGCGGCCCCGGCACTCGAACGAGTTGAAGTTGTCGAGTTCGCTGACCGCCGTGCCCTGGCTGGCGGCCAATGCCGCGATATCGGTGCGGATCCACTGCGCGACGGCGGTGGCCATGCCACAGCGCAAAGTCGCCGCCGGCTTCAGCGGCACGCGCCGCTTGTCGCTGAGCACCACCGCTTCGAGCCGCACCAGATCGTCGCCGCCGCAGGCGCCCGGCCCCGTGATCGCGGGAACGCTCGGCGCGATGGCGATCGCTTCGGTCAGCGCCAGCCGGCACGGCGACGGCGCCGCGGGCTGATCGCTCGCGGCCGGCCCGGCCTCCTCGCTTGGGGCTGCGGGTGCGGTATTCGCCTCCTCCGGCACCGGCGGGCGCGGACGCGGCAGCGGCACGGGGTCGGACGGCGTGGAGCGCGCGGCAACCACGAGGCGGTCCGACGCCGCCGATTGCGCCGGCGCGGCGGCCGAAAACATCACCAGCAGCAGCGCCGCCAGAAACCATATTGGCCTTTCGCCGCAGGAGTTTGGCCCAGAAGGGCATTTCCCAGCCGCGTTCCGCGCGCTAATGTCCATGGCATCCCCTTCCAAGGGTATTAAGACCGAAAGACGCGACGAGGAGGAAATTCGAATGCGCGGGTTGATGCAAGACTGGCCTATGCTGACTCACCGGATCATCGACCACGCGGCCAGGATCCATGGCGACCGCGAAGTCGTCACCCGGTCGGTGGAAGGTCCGATCGTCCGCACCAACTACCGGAATATCCGCGCCCGGGCCCTGAAAGTCGCCCAGCGGCTGGACCGCGACGGCATCAAGCTCGGCGACCGCGTTGCCACCATCGCCTGGAATACCGCCCGCCACATCGAATGCTGGTACGGCATCATGGGCATCGGCGCGGTGTGCCACACCGTCAATCCCCGTCTGTTTCCCGAACAGATCGCCTGGATCATCAATCACGCGCAGGACCGCGTCGTCATCACCGACCTGACCTTCGTCCCGCTGCTGGAAAAGATCGCCGACAATCTGCCGAGCGTCGAGCGCTACATCGTGCTCACCGACAAGGAGCACATGCCGCAGACCACGCTGAAGAACGCGGTCGCCTACGAGGACTGGATCGGCGACGTCGACGGTGATTTCAAGTGGAAGGAATTCGACGAAAATACCGCGGCGGCGATGTGCTACACGTCGGGGACCACCGGCGATCCGAAGGGCGTGTTGTATTCGCATCGTTCCAACGTGCTGCACTCGCTGATGGCCAATAACGGCGACGCGCTCGGCGCCACCTCCAAAGACACAATGCTGCCGGTGGTGCCATTGTTCCATGCCAATAGCTGGGGCATCGTGTTCTCGGCGCCCGCGATGGGCACCAAGCTGGTGATGCCGGGACCGAAGCTCGACGGCGCATCGGTCTATGAGCTGCTCTCCAGCGAAAAGGTCACCACCACCGCCGGCGTGCCGACGGTGTGGCTGATGCTGCTGCAGCACATGGAGAAGAACAATCTCAAGCTGCCGGACCTGAAGGTCGTGATCTGCGGCGGCTCGGCGATGCCGCGCTCGATGATCAAGGCGTTCGACGACATGGGCGTCGAAGTCCGCCACGCCTGGGGCATGACGGAAATGTCGCCGCTCGGCACGGTCGGCGCATTGCAGGCGCCGTTCGCACACCTCACCGGCGACGCCAAGCTCGACGTGCTGCAGATGCAGGGCTACGCGCCGTTCATGGTGGAAATGAAGATCACCGACGACGCCGGCAAGGAGCTGCCGTGGGACGGCAAGACCTTCGGCCGCCTCAAGGTGAAGGGACCCGCCATCGCCGGCGCCTATTATCGCGTCGACACCAACATCCTCGACGAGGACGGTTACTTCGACACCGGCGACGTCGCCACCATCGATCAATATGGCTATATGCGCATCACCGATCGCTCGAAGGACGTCATCAAGTCCGGCGGCGAGTGGATTTCGTCGATCGATCTGGAGAACCTCGCGGTCGGCCATCCCAAGGTCGCGGAAGCGGCGGTGATCGGCGTTCATCATCCGAAATGGGACGAGCGCCCGCTCCTGATCGTTCAACTCAAGGAAGGCCAGAGCGCGACGCGCGAGGAAATCCTCAGCTACATGGACGGCAAGATCGCCAAGTGGTGGATGCCGGACGACGTCGTCTTCGTGAGTGCGATCCCGCATACCGCCACCGGCAAGATTCTGAAGACGTCGCTGCGCGACCAGTTCAAGGACTACGCGCTGCCGACCGTGGCGGCCTGAGCTCCCGCGCGGCGGCCTCCGCGGCCGCCGCGCCCCGCTCATGGTTAGCAGATCATCAAGCCGATCCGGACCATTCGAGCAAATGCCTTGAACGAGTCTTGAGGCAGCCACGCTATGGCAAGGCTGACCTCCAACGGACCCGCGATGGCTCTCGACTTTCTCACCCTCTACATCGTCATCCTGCTGAACTCGCTCACGGTCTCCGTCATCTAGGCCGCGGTTGCGTATAGCTATCGCTCATTCGTCGCCGCGCGCATCTGGCTTGGCGGCTGCCTGATGACGATGATCGGCGGCGCCGTGCTGGCGCTGCATGGCGACGGCAGCGGCCCCATCCTGGCCGCCGTGCTCGGCAACGGCCTGGTGATCTACGGCTTCTGCCTGTTCTGGGTGGGCATCCGCTATTTCTACGGCAAGACCGGCGGCTGGATCGCCAGCGGCATCATCACCGCCGTCAGTCTCGCCGCGCTGATGATCGTCTTCAGCAACGGTCATGGCCGCAACCTGGTCTATGCCACCGCGCAATCGATCCCGATGGTTCTCGGCACGATCTTCCTGCTGCATCCGCAGCGGCGGCAGCTCGGCGCATGGATCGCTGCCATTGCCATGACGATCGGCGTCGCGGGTCATGCCGTGGAATCCGCCTACAACGTCGCGCTGATGAACGGCGTGATTACGCGGCAGGCCTATCTGTTCATCGAGACGTGGGTTCTGCTCTGCGTGATCTTCAGCGGCGTCTTGTGGAATTTCGGCTTCGCGGTGATGACCATCGACCGGCTGCGCGGCGAGGTGGAAGCGCTCGCCGTCGAGGACGAATTGACCGGACTTCCCAACCGCCGCCGCCTGATGGAGCGCATCGCGGAAGAAGAAGCGCGCTCGAACCGGACCGGCCGCCCATTCGCGCTTCTGATGATCGATCTCGACAACTTCAAGACCCTGAACGACACCTTCGGCCACGCCGCCGGCGATCAGGCGCTCCGCCATTTCGCCGGCGTGCTGCGGCATCACGCACGGTCCAATGATCTTGTGGCGCGGCTGGCCGGCGACGAATTCTGCCTGGTGCTGCCGGAAACGCGGGACACCGTTGCCAGCACGATCGCCGCCGACCTCACCGCAGCGATCCGGCGGCAGCCGCTGCAATGGCGCGGCCACGCGATCCGCCTGACCTCGAGCATCGGCGTCTCGTCGTGGCGCCGCAACGCGCCGGCCGGCGATACTTTGGAGCGCGCCGACCGCGCGCTCTACATCACCAAATCGCAAGGGCGCGACGGCATCAGCCTCGACGGACTGCTGGCGCCGCGTCCGCATCGTCACCCGCTCAATCTCGTCGAGGCGACGGACAAACAGCCGCCGGTGAAGCAGGCGAGAACGGGATAGTTCGAGCTTGGCCGTGACGGCCTTGATAGTTTTTAGAGCATTTTCGAGTTGGATTGAATCGCCCCGGACGATGCATCACCTCTCCCCATGTGGAGAGAGGTCGGAGCCGCAGGCTCCGGGTGAGGGGGATTTTTCGCCATTGAGGCTGTAACCCCTCACCCACCCCTCTCCCAGCGGGAGAGGGAGCGTGCATCGCTTTGTGGCAGAGTTTCCATCAAGATTGGAAACTCTCCAGGACGTCACGGCCGCTTCGTTCAAGCCCGCTGCGAGTCGAGTTGTTCGTGGTTCTTCTCGACGTCCTGCGCTTTCAGATAGCTTTCGATCAGCAACTGATAGGCCGGGAAAATCTTGGCGTAGACATTGGCCCATTCCTGCGCGTCGGTGCGATTCCAGGTGCGCTGCAATTCGGACGCCACCGCCGCGGTATCCATCGGCACCACGCCCGCCTGCACGATGCGCGCCAGCGTGATCTCCTGCGCCATCTTCGAATAGGTGCCGGAGGCATCGACCACCGCAAACACCTGATAGCCGTCCTGCACCGCCGCGATCGCCGGAAACGCCATGCAGACGCTGGTGATGGTGCCGGCGATGATCAGTTGCTTGCGGCCGGTGGCCTTCACCGCCGCGACGAACTCGGGATTGTCCCATGCGTTGATCTCGCCCTTGCGCGCAACATAGGTCGCGTGCGGCGCGTTGGCGTGTATCTCCGGAATCAGTGGACCGTTCGGGCCCTGCGGCACCGATGCCGTGGTGATCACCGGCAGTTTCGCCAGCGACGCCATGTTGGCGAGCGCGGCTGCATGGTTGCGCAGCACCGGCATCGGCATGTCGCCGATGGTTTGAAACAAGCCGCTCTGATGATCGATCAGCAGCATCGCCGCGTTGTCGGGATCGATGATCGGCTTCTGTCCGTTGAAATTCGCAATCGTGCTCATGGCAGTCATGGCTGCGCTCCATGTCAATGAATGTGAGGAAATGCTTGGGGATGTGAACTGCGGGAGATGGACATCCATCTCCCGCAGTGAATGCGCTGTTGGCGTTTGCGTCGTGCCCGTGGACGAGCCTGCGACGCTTCGCCTTATTCCGCCTTGTCGTACGAGAACTGGATGCCCGCCGTGCCGCCGGTTTCGATGAACAGGTTCATGAAGGCGGGAACGGTTTCGCTGCGCTTCCAGTCCCGTTGCAATTCGCAGAACAGTTGCGGCACGCTCATCAGCTTCGCGCCGGCCTGTTCGACACGGCGCAACGCCGCATCGTGCGCTGCAACCGACGTGCCGCCGACAGCGTCGACCGGTACGTAGACCTCATAGCCCTCCTTCAAGGCATCGAGTGCAGGAAACGTCAGACAGGCCTCGGTCCAGAGCGCGGTCATGATCAGCTTCTTGCGTCCGGTGGCTTCGACGGCCTTGCGGAATTCGACATCCTCCCAGGAGTTGATCGTGGTGCGATCATAGGTCGGATAATCCTTGAGCACCTTGCGGATGGTCGGGATCGGCGGCTTGTTGAGTCCGGTCTTCACATTGACCGTCGAGTGAATGATCGGCAGGCCGTAGACCACGGCGGCCTTGGCGACGCCGGTGATGTTGTTGACCAGCAGTTGCCGATCCATCGAGGCAATCGAGTTCACCTGGACGGGCTGATAATCGATGATGATGAATGTCGAATTTTGGGGCGTGAGAAGATGATCCTTGACCGGATCGCGAATGGCTTCGCTGCTCATGGCTGTTCCTTTCTTCAGGACATGCTCGCCAGCCTTGACGAAGCAGGCCGGGTCGGACCTTCGGCGGCGGGGCGAGCGATACCGGCGCCGGGCTTCACAACCGGGCACGATCCATCCAAGCGGATCGTGCCCGCATCGTTCATCGCCAGGCGTCCGCCGTGACCGGCTCCAGGTGACCGAAGCGGCCGCTCTGGAAATCGACCATGGCCTGGCGGATTTCATCGACGGTGTTCATGACGAACGGGCCATGCATCACCACCGGCTCGTCGATCGGCTCACCGGAGAGGATCAGCACCGACGCCTCGCCGTTGGCCTCGATAGTCACTTCGCCGCTGTTGCGATCGAGCAGCGCGAACTGCGCCTCGCGAGCGATCTCGCTGCCGTTGACCAGCACCGTGCCCTTGAGCACCACCACCGCGACGGTGCGTCCCTCCGCCGGGTTCAGCGTGGCTGCGCCGTTGCGGTTGAGTTTCACGTCATAGATGTCGATCGACGTGAAGGTCTTCGCCGGGCCCTTGCGGCCGTCGAACTCACCCGCGATCACCCGCAGCTTGCCGGCCCCCTCCGGCAGATCGACCACCGGAATGTCGGCGTTGAGCAAGGTCTGGTAGCCGGCCTCGGCGTTCTTGTCCTTCGCGGGCAGGTTGACCCAGAGCTGCACCATTTCCAGCGTGCCGCCCTTTTTGGTGAAGGCGCGCGAGTGGAACTCCTCGTGCAGGATGCCCGAGGCCGCCGTCATCCACTGCACATCGCCCGGCCCGATCAGGCCGCCGTTGCCGGTGGAGTCGCGGTGCTCGACCTCGCCCTGATAGACGATGGTGACGGTCTCGAAGCCGCGATGCGGATGGACGCCGACGCCCCTCGGCTTGTCTGTGGGGGTGAAGTCTGCCGGGCCGGCATAGTCGAGCAGCAGGAACGGGCTGACGTGGTCGCCGTGGCTTGAGTGGGAGAACAGCGAGCGGACCGGGAAGCCGTCGCCGACCCAATGCGGCCGGGGGCCGCTGAAAACGCCGAGAACCTTACGCATGAGGAACCTCCATGGGAGCGACCGGGATCGGCCGCTATCTTGCCAAGGAGGATATGAGCGGGACAAATGGTCCGGTAGCTGGCAATATCGCGCCTCACTGTCCTATTGATGAGACAATGATGCAGGACCTCAACGACCTCTATTATTTCGTCCAAGTGGTCGATCATGGCGGTTTCGCCGCCGCCGCCCGCGCGCTGGGGATGCCGCGCTCGCGGCTGAGCCGCCGCATCGCGCTATTGGAGGAACGGCTCGGCGTGCGGCTGATCCAGCGCT
>Ga0182749_1003423_pt1 | contig 10857 bp, 8 predicted proteins | sample eDN3rd37CKraftMG_FD_128875 | JGI IMG/M metagenome (GOLD analysis project Ga0182749, IMG submission 128875) | Enriched Miracle-Growth compost microbial communities from Emeryville, California, USA - eDNA 3rd pass 37_C Kraft MG (version 2) (version 2) ...
CTCAGCACCCTGCTGCTCAACTATCTGGCCGCGGGCTTCCTCGGCTGGAGCCTGCGCACCTGGCTGGCGAGCCCGGAGGACACCGCGACGCCTCAGAGCGACCGGCTGCCCGAGGCGGCCGCGCTGCCCCAGCTCATCCCGGGCACGAGGGCGCACTGGGGCATCCTGCTGGTGGTCCTCATCGCCGTCGGGTTCGTCCTCTGGCGCCGCAGCGCGGCGAGCCGGCGGGTGGCGGTCTTCGCCAGCCGCCCGAAGCTCGCCCTCCGGCTCGGCGCCACCCGCTCCCGCACGATCTACTCGACCATGCTGATCTCCGGCGCCGGGGCCGGGGCGGTGGGCTGGATCCAGGTCGCGGGGGTGAACGAGCGGCTGCTCTCCTCGGTCTCCGGCGGCGTCGGCTTCTCCGGCCTCGCGGTCGCCCTGCTCGGCGCCATGGTGCCCGCGGGCATCGTCGCCGCCGCGCTGTTCTTCTCCGCTCTGAGCGCCGGGGCGGTCGGCATGCAGTCGGCGACCGGGACCGTCCCCTCCTCCATCGCCGAGGTGATCAAGGGGGTCCTGCTGCTCGGCGTCGCCTCGATAGCCGCCTACCAGCGCACCGCCGCGCCGGTCGTGGCCTCGGCGGACGCCCCGCTCGCCTCGGACGACGACGCGGCGGACGCCGGCCCCGGCTTCGCCGGCCTGCCCGAGCGCGACCCGGCCGACGCGGGACCGGGGGTGCGCGGATGAGCGTGGAACTGTGGATCTCCATCCTCGCCGGAGCCGTCGGCCTGGCGGCGCCGCTCATGCTGGCCGGCGTCGGCGAGAGCTTCGTCGAGCGGGCGGGCAGGATCAACCTCGGCATCGAGGGGATGATGATCATGGGCGCCTTCGTCGGGGTGTTCGCCGCGAGTCTCGGCGGTCCCCTGATCGGCCTGATCGCCGGCGCCGTCACCGGACTGCTGCTCGCGGTGATCATGAACCTCGTCGTCTACGGCCTGCATGCCAACGAGATCGTGGTAGGCCTCGCGATCACCATGCTGGGGCTGGGCCTGAGCACCTACCTGTTCCAGCTCTGGATCCCCTCCGGCGTGACCAATGTCAGCGTGAGCACCGTGCCGAAGCTCGCGATCCCGCTGCTGTCGGACATCCCCTTCCTCGGTCCCGTGCTGTTCGAGCAGAGCCCGATCGTGTATGTCGCCGTGCTGGTGCTCGTCGCGGCCTGGGCCGCGGTGCGCTTCACGCGGTTCGGCCTCCAGGTGCGGGCGGTCGGGGCGGACCCGGCGTCGGCGGCCCTGCGCGGGGTGCGCACGCGCGGGGTCGGTGCGAACACCCTGCTGATCGGCGGGGTCATGGCCGGTCTCGCCGGGGCGGCGATCACGGTGGGATCGATCGGCTCCTTCACGCCGGGCATCACCGCCGGGCGGGGCTACATCGTGCTGGCCGTGGTGATCATGGGCCGCAGCACCCCGGTCGGGGTGGCCCTCGGCGCGCTGCTGTTCGCCTTCCTGCAGAGCTTCTCCCTGCTCGCCCAGTCCACCAGCCTGCAGCTGCCGAGCGAGCTGTATCAGACGCTGCCCTACCTGGTCACGCTGATCGTGCTGGTGGTCACCTCGCGGGCCAGGGCCGCCCGGCTGCTGCGATCGGGGCTGCTCGGATGACCGGGTACCTGCCTGCGCACCAGGAGGGCCGCAGCGGCGAGGAGCAGCGCATCCTCGCCGGCGTGCTGCGCCACGTGCGCGAGGCCGCGGCCGACGGGACCTCGCTCCCCGGCGAGGTGGAGCTCGCCGAGCGGCTCGGCTGCACGCGCAAGCAGGTGCGCGACGTGCTGACCTCGCTCGAGCACGAGGGCGTCGTGCTGCGCAGGCAGGGAGCGGCCACCGAGGTCGACCCGGTAGCCCTGCGGATGAGCGTGCGCTTCGAGGACCAGCTGGAGTACAGCATCCTGCTGCGCCAGCTCGGCTACGAGAGCAGCGTCGAGGTCATGGAGCTCAGCGACATCGCCCTGCCCCGGGCGGTGGCCGGGCTGCTCATGCGCGAGGAGGGCGCCCCTGCTGTCCGTGTGGTGAAGCGCTGGCGTGCCGACGGCGCGGTGGCGATGCTCGCCTTCGGCACCGTCCCGCTGCCGGGAGAGCGGCCGGACATCGACCTGGGCGACTCGATCTACACCGCGATCAAGGGGGTGTGGCAGGAGGCGGTGGCCTGGGAGGTCGCGACGCCATCCGCGGCGATCCTCACCGAGGAGGACGCCGAGCTGTTCGAGCATCCGGCCGGCACGCCGGTCCTCACCCTCGACATCGTCGGGATCGGACTGAGCGGCCGTCGGCTGTTCCATGCCAGGGAGCTGCACGACCCGGCGACGGTCTCCTACTCGATGATGCGCACGGTCCGGCCTCCGCAGGTCTTCTCCACCGCCCGATACCAGTTCTGATCCCCGTTCCTCGACAACGAAAGGTCCCGCCATGCTCAGCCGCCCATCACCCGTCGTCGTCCCCGAGGATGAGCAGCACTGGATCGAGACCGTGCGCGGTCTGGCCGCGGGATTCGCGGCGACCGTCGCCGCGGACGACCTCTCCGGCGAGCTGCCGATCGGCCACCTCAGAGCGCTGTCGGAGAGCGGCCTCGACGCGGCCTTCCTGCCGCGCGAGCATGGGGGAGAGGGCCTCTCCTACGCCACCCTGTCGAACGTGGTGCGCATCCTCGCCGCCGCCCATCCCGCCGTCGCGGCGGTCTGGCTCATGCACATCGGCGCGGCTCATTCGCTCGTGACGATGGCGCCGCCGGAGAGCGCGGCATTCTTCGCCGGCGAGCTGCGGGCGGGCAAGCGCTTCGCCAACGCCCTCTCCGAGCCGGCGGGCGGCAACTTCTTCCTCAACTCCCAGCAGGACGCCGACCCCGTCGACGGCGGCTGGTCGCTCACGGGGCGCAAGCTCTTCGTCTCGGGGGCCGAGGCCGCGGACTACCTGTTCCTCAACGCGCGGGTTGACGGGCACCCTGGGTTCTTCGGGGTCCCGGTCGACTCGACGGTCTCCTTCCCGCCGATCGACCAGACGATGGGGATGAAGGCGACGAGGAGCCGGGCTGTCGCCTTCGACGGCACGCTGCTCGCCGCGCGCTATCTGTGCGCGCCGCCGGCCCCCGACTACGCGAACCTGATCACCGTCGCCTTCGCCTCGCTCTCGGTCGGCATCGGGGAGTCGGCGCTCGACGCCCTGCGGACGTACGCGGTCGGCCGCACCTCTCCCGGATCGGCAGGAACGCTGGGCGAGGCGGGCTGGGTGCGCTCGGAGACCGGGATGGCCTGGGCCGAGCTGCGCGCGGCGCGACTGCTGGCCGAGCAGTCGGCCTGGCTCGCCGACCGCAGGAACCCGCTGGCGATGGCCAACGCGACGGAGGCGAAGATGCTGGCGAACGAGGTGGCGAAGAAGGCCGCGGCGCTCGCGGTGCGGGTGGGCGGCGGCAGCGGCTACCTGGTGAAGTCGCCCATCCAGCGCATCTTCCGCGACGCGCAGGCGGGTGCGATCATGGCGTACTCGGTGCCGTTCAGCCAGGAGCTCGTCGGAGGCTGGGTGCTCGAGTCGGAGGACTGACTGCCCGGTCGGAACTGACGGCCCGGTCGGAGCGATGACGTCGGGAGGCGACGATGGACACCTCGGGAGAGGGCACCGCGAACGTGGTCCTGTACCTGATGGTGCTGGCGATCTTCGTGAACGTCGCGATCAGGCTGGTGCGGCTCTCCCCGCTCCCGCGTCGCTTCCCCTGGGTGGCTCTCGGCGCCGTCGTGCTGATCGGCGTGCCGTCGCTGCTGCAGTTCGCCGTGCCCGGTCTGGGACAGGCCATCGCGAGGAACCCGGAGCTCACGCTGGAGCACGGCCAGTGGTGGCGGGTGCTCACCGCGGTTGCGGCTCAGGACGGCGGGCCGGCCGCCGCGGCCTTCAACCTGGTGGTGGTCGCCCTGGCGGTCGCCGTCGGCGAATGGACCTGGGGGCGCTGGCGCACGACGCTGCTGTTCCTCCTGCCGTCGATAGCGCTCAACCTGCTCGCGATCGCCTGGGATCGGCCCGGCGGAGGCAGCTCCTTCGCCGGCGACGGGCTGATGTTCAGCGTGCTCGCACTGGGCGCGCTGGTGGGCGCACGGTTGCTGAGGGTCCTCTGCGCCGCTGCGGTGGTCATCGCCGCGGCCTCGATCCTCTGGCTGGACGACGCGCACGGCGTCGCGATGCTGCTCGGCGCCGTGCTCGGGCTGCTGTTCGGCCCCGGCGTGCGCAGCCGCTGGTCTCCGCGGAGGGCGGTGGCTGACTACCCGGCGCCGCCGGGGTAGCCGGCGGGGGCCAGCTCCGGCATCGCCGCGAGCACCATCTCGACCAGACGGTCGGCCGGCCTGGCCAGCGCGTCGGTGACCGGGATGCCGAGCTCGGCCTCGTAGTCCACGATGGTCGAGCCGATCTCGTCGTCGGTCATCTCCTCGTGGTTGATGGTGACGCCGATCACCCTCGTGTCGATGAACGACTCGATCATCGCGATCTCGCTCGCGACGGTCGGCATGGCCACCATGGGGAAGTCCCCGAGGACCTTCCGCTTCGGCGCGTGCTGCACGATCACGCCGGCCGGCCTGCTGCCGCGCAGGATGTGCGCCGAGGTGATGTAGGCCGGATGGCTGAGCGCCCCCTGGCCCTCCACGACGATCACGTCGGGATGCTCGCCCTCGAAGGCCGCGACCACCTGGTCCTCGACCTCGCCGGAGCAGAACTGGGGAACCAGGGCGTCGAGCGCCACGCCGTACTTCCCGCCCTGGATGATCGTGGTCTGGCCGGTGCCGACCATGACGGCCTTGATCCCGCGGGAGTTGAGGGCCTGCACCAGCAGGGTCGCTGTGGTGCGCTTGCCGATCGCGCCGTCGGTGCCGAGCACGGTGATCCGCGGACAGGTCACATCGACGATGCGGCCGGAGAACAGGTGCAGGTCCTTGGTCGGCCTCGGCCGGCGGATGTCGGTGATGGTCACCCCCGCGAGCAGGCTCGCCGCGGCGAACTCCAGGTCGTCGCCGAGGAACTCGTGCAGTCCGTTGATGATGTGCATGCCGCGCGAGATGCCGTCGAGCAGCACGATCCGCTGGGCGGGGGAGAGCAGGCCGTCGGCCGGCGCGACGCCGCAGATGAGGTAGTCGGGGGTCCGCCCGGCCTGTTCGATGGCCGCGGCGAGGTCGTGGAGCACCGGGATGCCGTTGCGCCGCCCGTCGAGGAGCTCGCCGGCGTCGGCTCCGGCCCGGGTGCTGTCGATCACGCTGAGGATCTCGTACTTCTCCGAGTGCCGGACCAGGCCGTTGGCGGTCTTCCCGTCCTGCTCGCCGAACTGGCCCTCGCAGTAGACGACGGCCGAGCTGCCCGAGGGAAGGACCTGGGCGGTCTCTGCGGTGATCTCCTCGCGCGCGACGAGGGGGATGGGGCCGGGAGTGATGCTGGGCAATGGCTGTCCTCTGAGTGGCTCAGAGGAGGCGACGGCATCGTGGCGGGGCTCGAGGGCCACACGGCAACGGGAGGTCTTCCCTGAATCCGGCGGGTGCCGGCGAGGTGGACACTACCAGCCCGCGCTGCACGACGGGCGACCGATGCGAAGATCAGACCGTCATCCGGTACCCGCGCTTGACCACCGTGCTGATCAGCCCGGAGGCGGGCAGGGCCTGGCGGAGCCGGCTGATCGCGACGTCCACCGCGTGGTCGTCCTGCACGTCGGGCAGGGCCGCCGCGAGCTGCGCACGCGAGATCACGGCCCCGCGGGACTCCATCAGCAGGCGCAGCAGGGTGAGCGAGGTCGGGGGGAGCGCCGCGCGGGCCTCGCCGATCCCGACCAGCTTTCCGCGCAGCTCCACCATGCCGTGCACGGTCTTCAGGCGGAGGACCCGCTCCTGCTCCAGATGGTCGCAGACCAGCTTGATGAGCGCTCCCATCCTGAACCGGTCGGGGCTGATCGGGGTGAGCCCGGCGGCGATCAGCGGTGCGGCGGTGACCGGCCCGACCGCCGCGGCGACGACGCTGTGCCCGAAGGCCTCGATCAGGCCGGGCAGCTGGCCGAAGCCGTCGGCCGCGCTGAGCAGCGCCTCGACGGCCGGCGCGCTGGTGAAGGTGACCGCGTCCACCGACCCGGTGCAGATCACGTCGACCAGCTTGAGCACCCGGCTCGAGTCCTCCGGCATGAGCCAGCGGTACGGCGCAACGGTGAGGACCCTCGCGCCGGCGTCCCTCAGCCGCGCCAGCTGGGTCTGGTCCGTGAAGCCGTGCAGCTGCACCGCGATGGTCGCGCCCTTCGCCCCGTCGCGCAGCACCAGGTCGACCAGGGACTGCGTGGTCTCGCGATCGCTCATGCCCTGGTCGTCCAGGTCGGCCGCGCGCACCGCGCCGCGTGCCTTGGGGCCGCGGACCAGGATGCGGGAGTCGGCCAGAGTCTCGGTCAGGGCCGGGCCGAGGCCCGCGGCATCCGCGGCCTCGAACCAGCGGCGGATGCCGTAGGAGGTGGTGGCGAGCAGGACGTCGGGCCTGGCCTCGATGATCGCGAGGGTGTCCCTGGCGAGCTTGGTGTCGTCGCCGCTCGCGGCGATGCGGATGGCGGGAGCGTGCAGCACCTCCGCGCCGCGCCGCTCGAAGGCGGCGATAAGGTCCTCCGAGCGCCGGTCCGAGGTCACGCCGATGCGAAAGCCCTCGAGCTGGTCGGCTCGGAGCCCGGGGAGGTTCGGGTCAGGCCCGCCGTCGTTCAGCACCGTCTCCGTCATTCGGCTCTCGCGAATCCCTCATGCATCGCGGCCGACTAGAGCCCGGGCTCGGCTGCCTGCCGGAGCAGCTCGACGACCGAGGCGTCGTCATCCTGAGCCAAGCGTACGACCTCGCCGATCACGATGACCGCGGGGGAGCGCACGCCGGCCTCCGCCGCCGCCGTGAGAACGGTGCCCACGGTCGCGATCGTGGTCCGCTGGCTGTCGGAGTACGCGCGTTCGACGATCGCGATCGGAGTGTCCTGGCGCATCCCGTGGCGGATCAGGCCGGCGCTCAGATGGGGAAGGGTGCCGACCCCCATCAGCACCACCAGCGTGCCGCCCAGGCCCGCCAGGTGGCCCAGCCGCGGCTCGTCGAGCGGGGCGTGCCCGGAGACGACGGTGAACATGCGGCTCAGCTCCCGGTAGGTGACCGGGATCCCGGCGACCGCCGGGGCGGCCACCGCGCTCGAGACCCCGGGGACGACGGTGACCGGGATTCCCGCGGCCCGGCAGGCCGCGAGCTCCTCCCCGCCCCGTCCGAAGACGAAGGGGTCTCCGCCCTTGAGCCTGACCACGGTATCGCCCGCGAGTGCGCTGTCCACGAGCATCCGCTCGATCTCCTGCTGGGGGATCGCGTGGTGCCCCGGGGCCTTGCCGACGTCGATCAGCGCGGCCCCGGGCGCCCACTCCGCGAGCCGGTCGCGCGGGCCGAGCCGGTCGAAGTAGACGACGTCGGCGCGGCGCAGGGCGGCGACGGCCCCGGTGGTCATGAGATCCTCGATGCCAGGGCCGCCGCCGACCAGGGCCACCGAGCCGATCGGCGCGGTCGCCGCGGCCGGCTCGCGCGCGATCCAGGTCGAGCCGACGGAGGCGGCCTCGGCGATCATCGGCTCGCTCGCCGTGTCGGGCTCCACCAGCACCGCGAGGTCGGCTGCGCTGAGCAGTCCCCGCCAGCCGTCGAGGCTGCCGGGGGGATCGACCCGGCGCACGCCGGCCGGCCCCGCCTGGCCGCTGACCAGCTGGACGCTCGCCCCTGCCGCCCGATAGGCGGCGATGGCGTGTCGGCTCGCGCGCGGGGAGCCGATGACGAGCACCGTGCGGTGGTCGAGGTCGAGGTTCAGCCTCATCTCATCGCTCCTCGTCCGGCGCGGCGGCAGATCTGACCGGGATGGTGGTGCCGGCGATCGGGACCGGCGCCGCCCGCTCGTCGGCCCGGGTCGGCCGCGGCTGACCGCGCTCGATCACCCGGGCCAGGGACGGGTCGGCGGTCTCCGGAGCGTTCACGAAGGACCTGAACCGCCTCAGCCGGTCCGCGTCCTTGAGCGTCGCCGCCCACTCGTCCTCGTAGTTGTCGATGTGCGCCGCCATCGCCGCTTCGAGCTCCTCGGCGATCCCGAGGCTGTCGTTGCAGACCACGTCGCGCACGTGATCGAGTCCGCCCTCCAGCTCCTCCTGCCATCGGGCGGTGCGCTGGAGCCTGTCGGCGGTGCGGATGTAGTACATGATGTAGCGGTCGATGTAGCTGATCAGCGTGGCCTCGTCGAGGTCCTGGGCGAGCAGCTGGGCGTGGGCGGGCTGATAGCCGCCGTTGCCGCCGACGTAGAGGTTCCAGCCGTGCTCGGTGGCGATCACGCCGATGTCCTTGCTGCGCGCCTCGGCGCACTCCCTGGCGCAGCCCGAGACCCCGAGCTTGAACTTGTGCGGCGAGCGGAGGCCCCGGTAGCGCAGCTCCAGGTTCACCGCCAGCGCCACCGAGTCCTGGACGCCGTAGCGGCACCAGGTGGAGCCGACGCAGGACTTCACGGTGCGCAGCGACTTGCCGTACGCCTGGCCGGACTCGAAGCCGGCATCCACCAGCTCCTTCCAGATCTCCGGCAGCTGCTCCAGCCTCGCCCCGAACATGTCGATGCGCTGCCCGCCGGTGATCTTCGTGTAGAGCCCGTAGCGCTCGGCCACCTCCGCGATCACCTTGAGCTTCTGCGGGGTGATCTCTCCGCCGGGGATTCTCGGCACCACCGAGTACGTGCCGTCCTTCTGCATGTTCGCCAGCGCGCGGTCGTTGGTGTCCTGCAGCGCGCCGCGTCCGGAGTCGAGGATGTAGTCGGAGTGCTGGCTGGCGAGGATGGAGGCGATCACCGGCTTGCAGATGTCGCAGCCGAGACCGGTGCCGAAGCGATCCATGATCTCGTCGAACGAGGTGAGCCCGAGGATGCGCACCGATTCGAAGAGTTCGCTCCGGCTCAGCGAGATGTGCTCGCAGAGTGCGTGCGAGACCTCGACGCCGGCCTTGGTCAGCTCGGTCTCGAGGATCTTCTTCAGCAGCGGCACGCAGGAGCCGCACTGGGTTCCCGCCCTGGTGCACGCCTTCAGCTCCCCGAGGTCGGTGCAGGCCTCGCCGTGGTCTCCGCGCACGGCCGACCTGACGGTGCCGACCGACACGTTGTTGCACGAGCAGAGCTGGGCGTCGTCGGGAAGCTCGAGGCCTGAGGGCGCCTCGCCCCCTGCGGCGGAGAGGAAGGCTCCGGGCTCGGCCCCCAGCTCCCTGCCGAGCATCGGGCGCAGCGAGGTGTACGGCGCGGCGTCGCCGACGAAGATGCCGCCGAGCAGCATCTTCGCATCCCCGGAGACCACGATCTTCTGGTAGAGGCCTCGGGCGGGATCGGCGTAGACGACCTCGAGCGCATGCTCGGTGGTCGCCATGGCGTCGCCGAAGCTGGCCACCTCGACGCCGGAGAGTTTCAGCTTGGTCGCGTCGTCGATGCCGGGGAATACGGCCTCGCCGCCCGCGATGCGGTCGGCGGCGACCTCGGCCATCGCGTTCGCCGGGGCCACCAGGCCGACGCAGGTCCCGTCGATGCTCGCCACCTCGCCGATCGCCCAGACGTGCTCGGCCGAGGTGGCGCAGGTCTCGTCGACCACCACGCCTCCGCGTGGTCCGAGCTCGAGGCCGGCCGCTGCGGCCAGCTCGTCCCGGGGGCTGATGCCGATCGAGAAGACCACGAGGTCGGCGTTCAGCTGCCGCCCGTCCTCCAGCGCGACCCCCAGCACCGCGCCGGACAGCGAGGTGAGGATCTCGGCGGGGCGGGTCCCCAGAGCGAGCGCGATGTCCTGTGCCCCGATCAGGCGACCGAGTGCCTGGCCTGCCCCCTCGTCCAGCTGGGCCGACATCAGCCAGCGTCCTGAGTGCACGATGGTCGCCCGGGCGCCGAGGCGCTGAAGGCCCCCGGCGGCCTCCAGCCCGAGCAGGCCGCCGCCCACAACCACCACGTTCGGCTGGCGGCGCAGGCTCCGCCGGAGCCTCGCGGTCTCCGAGACCAGGAAGTCGACGTCGTCGACCGTGCGATAGACGTAGCCGGAGTCCGCGCCGGGAATCAGGGGCCGGGTGGCCGATGAGCCGGTGGCCAGGACCAGCTCGTCGTAGCGGAGCAGCTCGCCGTCGGCGAGTCGCACCGTGCGCTCCTCGGGGTCGATCGCCTCAGCCGCGGTCCCGCCGCGGTACCCGATGCCTGGAGCGGACCACATCTCGGCGGGACCCAGGGTGAGGTCCTCGGCCTCGACCAGCCGTCGGGAGAGGGCGACCCTGTCGTACGGGAGGTGCTGCTCCTCGCCGACGACGGTGATCTCGGTGGGGAAGCCGTCTCGCGAGCGGAGTGCCTCGGTGAATCGATGGGCGGCGGGTCCACCGCCGATGACGACGACACGACGAGGCTCTGGCATGCCGTTCCTTTCGAGGGCTATCGAGTTGGCTCCACCGTATGAGCGGGGGATTACCCGGCCGTTGCGCGCAGGTAACGGCGTGTGACGCACGTCTCTCGCCGCCCGGTCCCTGCTGTGAGGTAAGCGTTACGTGTTCGACACGGCCATGGCGTCCCGCCGAAACCTGCGCTCACTAGCGTCGGCGGGGTGACTACAGCAACAATGATCGATACCCGATGGGTCGAGCTCTGCGGGCTCGGCGAGCTCGAGCCGTTCTGGGGGGAGGCTGCCCTCGTCGGGGACCGGCAGGTCGCGCTGTTCCTGCTGTCGGGCGGCCAGCTCTACGCGGTCTCCAACCGCTGCCCGGTCTCGGGGGCCCAGGTGATGTCCCGGGGGATCGTCGGATCGAAGGGCGGCAGGCCGACCATCGCCTCGCC
>Ga0182749_1003424_pt1 | contig 10855 bp, 7 predicted proteins | sample eDN3rd37CKraftMG_FD_128875 | JGI IMG/M metagenome (GOLD analysis project Ga0182749, IMG submission 128875) | Enriched Miracle-Growth compost microbial communities from Emeryville, California, USA - eDNA 3rd pass 37_C Kraft MG (version 2) (version 2) ...
GAGCCGGCAGTTCCTCGGGGCGACGATCGACCTCGACGAGACCTACGAGTGGGGGCTCGAGGAGCTGGCGCGGATGGTCGAGGAGCAGGAGCGCGTGGCCCGCGAGATCGTGCCCGGCGGCACGGTCGAGGACGCCGTCGCCCGCCTCGACGCCGACCCGGCCCGGCGCATCGTCGGCACCGACGCCCTGCAGCGCTGGATGCAGCGGACGAGCGACCGGGCCGTCGAGGAGCTGGGGCGCACGCACTTCGACATCCCCGAGCCCGTGCGCCGCCTGGAGTGCCGCATCGCGCCCAGCAGCACCGGGATCATCTACTACACCGGTCCCAGCGACGACTTCTCCCGGCCGGGCCGCATGTGGTGGTCCGTGCCCGACGGCGTCACCGAGTTCGCCACCTGGCGCGAGCTGACGACGGTCTACCACGAGGGCGTTCCGGGCCACCACCTGCAGATCGGCCAGGCCACGTACAACCGGGCCGAGCTCAACACCTGGCGGCGCGTGCTCGCCGGGACCTCAGGCCACGCCGAGGGCTGGGCGCTGTACGCGGAGCGGCTCATGGAGCAGCTCGGCTACCTCGACGACCCGGCCGACCGGCTCGGCATGCTCGACGGGCAGCGGATGCGCGCGGCCCGCGTGGTGCTCGATCTCGGCGTGCACCTGGGCAAGCCGCGACCCGACGGCGAGGGCACCTGGGACGGCGATTACGCGCTGGAGTTCTTCCGCCGGCACGTGAACATGAACGACGAGTTCGTGAAGTTCGAGGTGAACCGGTACCTGGGCTGGCCGGGGCAGGCGCCGTCCTACAAGGTGGGGCAGCGCATCTGGGAGCAGCTGCGCGACGCCGTGGCGCTGCGCGAGGGCGCGGCCTTCGACATCAAGGAGTTCCACCGCCGGGCGCTCGACCTCGGCGGCGTCGGTCTCGACACGCTCCGCCACGCACTCCTGACCTGACCGGCTGCCACGTTCGCCGGTCGAGCAGGCCGCTTCCGCCGGTCGAGCAGGCCGCTTCCGCCGGTTGAGTAGGCCGGCCACGGCCGTATCGAAACCTGGTGAGACGTTGCGAAGGTCTCGATACGCTCGCTGGCGCTCGCTGCTCGACCGGCGGGCTGGGGCAGCTGGCGCTCGCTGCTCGACCGGCGGGCTGGGGCAGCTGGCGCTCGCTGCTCGACCGGCGGAGTGCGGTACTGCTCGACCGGCGGCAGGCCGCCCGACTACGCGTCGGTGCTGCGGGCGGCGGCGATGCGGTGGGCCGCCTTCTGGGTGCCGCGGGTCGCCAACGCCCGGGTCAGGGCGGCGACGGCGCCGCTGATCGCCGCGAAGGCGACGACGCCGGCGAGGCTCGCGTCCTCGTCGTCGATGCTCTGCGGGGCGTCGTGCCCGGTGGACCTGCGCCACACCGACGTGACGATCTTCTGCGCGACCCAGCCCGCCCCGAGCGCCAGGAGGGACGACACCACCTTGAAAGCCAGGGTGTCGGTCTCGGACTTCTCCGTCTTCTTGCCCACGGTCGCTCCTCCTCGTCGTGCCGCTGGCCTGTGGCAACCGTACACACGCCCGGGCTGGTCGTGCAGCGCGGTGCGGCCGCGGTGTAGCCTCGGTGGCACGACAGGGGAGCGCCACGTGCGCTGAGAGTGCGGAACACCGCAGACCCTCGAACCTGATCCGGCTAGTACCGGTGGAGGAAGTCGAGCTCACCTCGTCGGCATCGTCAACGACGGTGCCGACGGCCCCTCCCGCATCCCGTTCACCGGGACATCCAGGAGGACACATGTCACGTCTTGCCCCGGCACGAGCATCCCGTGCCACCCACCGCCGCAACGGCGGCATCGTCGCGCTCGCCGCAGCCGTCACGCTCGCGCTCGCGGGCTGCTCCGGCACCGCCGAGGACTCCTCCAGCCCGTCGGGCGGGAGCGGCCCTGCGCCGACCAGCGTCGACCTCGTGGTCCACGACTCCTTCGTGATCTCGGACGCGGCCAAGGCGGCTTTCGAGAAGGAGAGCGGCCTCACGCTCAACATCGTCACCTCCGGTGACGGCGGCCAGCTCGCCAACCAGCTTGTGCTCACCAAGGACGCGCCGCTGGGAGACGCGTTCTTCGGGGTCGACAGCTCCTACGCCACGCGGGTGGTACAGGCCGGCGTGGTAGAACCGTACAAGTCCGCCGCGCTCCCGGCGGACGCCGAGCGTCTCGCCGTCGACGGCCAGGGCTCCCTCACCCCGATCGACCGCGGTGACGTGTGCCTCAACGTCGACAGCGCGTGGTTCGACAAGCACGGCCTCACCCCGCCTGCGAGCTACGAGGACCTGCTGAAGCCCGAGTACAAGGACCTCAGCGTGGTGCTCGACCCGACGGCATCCAGCCCCGGCACCGTGTTCCTGCTCGGCACGATCGCGCACTTCGGCGAGGACGGCTACCTCGACTACTGGAAGGGCCTCGTGGCGAACGGCGCCAAGATCGACTCCGGCTGGTCCGACGCCTACTACTCCGACTACACGGGCGGCAGCGAGGACGGCACCCGACCGATCGTCGTCTCGTACAACACGTCGCCTGCCGAGACGCTGACCAAGGACGGCACGGCGACCACGACCGCCGCCGTGCTGAGCACCTGCACCGAGCAGGTCGAGTACGCGGGCGTGCTCGCGGGCGCGAAGAACCCGGAGGGCGCCAGGAAGATCATCGACTTCCTGCTCGGCGACCAGTTCCAGTCCGAGATCCCCGGCGGCATGTACATGTACCCCGTCCTCGGCTCGGCAGCCGTCCCTGACGCGTGGACGTCCTTCGCGCCACTGCCCACCACCACGAACGACGTGCCGCCCGCCGACGTCGCCGAGAACCGCGACCGCTGGCTGAGCGACTGGTCCGACGCGGTCGGGCAGTGAGCGAACGGGCAGTGGGCGGGCGGCCCGGCACCGGCGAGTGAGGGACCGTTGAGCACCGCGCGGCTTGCCGCACCGTCCCGGCCGGGCCGTCTCGCGCGGCCGGGCCTGGGCACGCGGCTGGGCTGGGCCCTGGCGACGGTCGTGCCGGTGCTGTTCCTCGCCGTCTTCTTCGTCTGGCCGGTGCTCGCGCTCGTCGGCAAGGGCTTCGTGCCGGCGGGCGCGCTCGACCTCGGGCCGCTGGGCGACGTCCTCTCCCGCCCTCGCACCTGGCGGCTCGTCGGCCTCACCCTGGGCCAGGCGGTCGCAGGGACGTCGGTCTCCCTGCTGGTCGGGGTGCCGGCCGCGTACGTGCTCCACCGCCTGCGGTTCCCGGGTCGCGCCGTCGTGCGCGCCTGCGTGACGGTGCCCTTCGTGCTGCCCACCGTCGTCGTGGGCGTCGCGTTCCGTGCGGTCCTCGGCGAGGACGGGCCGCTCGGCTTCCTGGGCCTCGACCAGTCCTTCGCCGGGATCGTCGCGGCCCTCGCCTTCTTCAACGTGGCCGTGGTGGTGCGCACCGTCGGGGGGATGTGGGAGCGGCTGGATCCCCGTGCCGAGCAGGCGGCACGCTCCCTGGGGGCCGGGCCGCTGCGTGTGCTGCGGACGGTGACCCTCCCGCGGCTCGCGCCCGCCATCACCTCCGGCGCGTCGGTCGTCTTCCTGTTCTGCGCCACGGCGTTCGGGGTCGTCCTGGTGCTCGGCGGGCGTCGCTTCGGGACGATCGAGACTGAGATCTACCGGCAGACCGTCCAGCTCCTCGATCTGCCCGTCGCGGCCGTGCTCTCGGTGCTGCAGGTCGTCGTCATCGTCGTGGCCCTCGCGGTCGCCGCCCGTGCGCGTCGCCGCCGGGAGCACGCCCTCGACCTCGCCGCGGCCTCGCGCGGCGCCCATCCGGTGCGTCGCGGCGACCTGCCGGTGGTCCTCGCGGTCGCCGTCGTCGTCCTCCTCCTGCACGTGCTCCCGGTCGCCACGCTCGTGCTGCGCTCGCTGCGGCTCCCCGACGGCGGCTGGGGGCTGGGCAACTATGTCGCCCTCGGCGGTCGCGGGCAGCGAGGCGCGCTCACGACGACGGTGTGGCAGGCCGCCGGCGCGTCCCTGCGCACGGCGCTGCTCGCGACGGTGCTCGCGCTCGTCGTCGGTGCGCTCCTCTCGCTCGTGCTGTCCCGGCGACCGCGGGTGCGCGCGGCCGAGCGTGCCCGCGGGGCGCTCGACGCGATGGTCATGCTGCCGCTCGGCGTCTCTGCCGTGACGGTGGGCTTCGGCTTCCTGATCACCATGGACCACCCGCTCGGCCTGCGCGTGGACCTGCGCACGACCGGGCTGCTGATCCCCGTGGCGCAGGCGGTCGTGGCGCTGCCGCTCGTGGTGCGCACCCTCCTGCCGGTGCTGCGAGCCATCGACCCGCGGCTGCGCGAGGCGGCGGCCGTGCTGGGCGCCTCGCCCGGCAGGGTGCTGCGCACCGTCGACTGGCCGATCGCCGCCCGCGCCGCGGGTCTCGCGCTCGGCTTCGCCTTCGCGGTCTCGCTCGGGGAGTTCGGGGCGACCGCGTTCCTGGTGCGGCCGGGCACGGTGACCCTGCCCGTCGTGATCTACCAGCTCCTGGGTCGTCCGGGCGCGCAGAACTACGGCATGGCCATGGCGGCCTCGGTCGTCCTCGCCGCGGTGACCGCGGGTGTCATGCTGGTGGCCGAGCGGCTGCGGGGCGGCGGGACGAGGGAGTTCTGATGGAAGCAGCAGGGGCAGGGGCGAGGACGAGCGCCACCGGGAGCGGGCTCACGGTCGAGGACGCCGTCGTCGTCTACCCGCCGCAGCAGCGCGGGGAGGCTGCTCTGACCGCCGTGGACGGCGTCAGCCTTCACGTGCCGCCGGGGCAGGTCCTCGCCCTGCTCGGCCCGTCGGGCTGTGGCAAGTCCTCCCTGCTGCGCGCGGTCGCGGGGCTCGAGCCGCTCGCGGCGGGCCGCGTGACCTGGGACGGGGCGGATCTCGCGGGCGTGCCCGTCCACCGGCGCGGCTTCGGGCTGATGTTCCAGGACGGCCAGCTCTTCGCGCACCGGACGGTCGCCGGCAACGTCGAGTACGGGCTGCAGGCGCAGGGCGTCGGGCGGCAGGAGCGGGCCGCGCGCGTGGCCGAGCTGCTCGACCTCGTGGGACTGGAGGGCTACGGACGCCGGTCGGTCGCGACCCTCTCGGGCGGCGAGCGGCAGCGGGTCGCGCTCGCCCGGTCGCTCGCGCCGCGACCGCGGGTGCTGCTGCTCGACGAGCCGCTCTCCGCCCTCGACCGGGAGCTGCGCGACCGGCTCGCCCTCGATCTCGCGCGCATCCTGCGGGAGACCGGCACGACGGCCGTGTTCGTCACCCACGACCGTTCCGAGGCCGAGGTGGTCGCCGACCAGGTGGCCACGATGGCGGCGGGCCGTGTGGTCGGGGTGAGTCCCGCTCAGGGGTGAGCTGTCCCCGGGAGACGAGCGCGCCGACCGGTCTCCTGACCAGTCTCCCGAGCGACCTCCCGAGCCGTCAGGGGGGTCCGGTCAGGTGAGGCCGGTCAGACGGTGCGCGCCACGGCCTCGCGCGGCGGGTGCGTCAGCCACAGCAGGGCGCACCCTGTGAGGAACACGACGAGCCCGGCGGCCAGCGCGACCACGCCCTCGGTCACGCGCACCAGCAGCGCGCCGACCGCTGCCCCCACGAACATCGCGACCATGGCCGCGGTGCGGGGAAACCACCGCTGGGCGCGCCCGCCCGCGGGGTGGGAGTCGCGGGCCAGGTTGATGTAGGTGCTCGTGACGACGACCGTCGTGACGTCGGTGTTGCCGATCGGCTTGATGGCCGCGACCTGTGATCCCATCACCATGGCCAGCGCTGCGGTGAACACGACCAGGGTCGTGCCACCGAGATCTCCCAGGACCGCCCACGTGGTCACGAGCGTGGCGAGCAGCACCGCGGCACCCAGCAGCAGGAACGAGCTGCGTCGCGTGAACGAGGTCGCGCCGTGCCCCACGACCCGGGTGCCCACGATGACCCCGAGCCCGAAGCCCGCGAGCGCGGCGAGATTGTTGAGCAGCGGGATCGACCCGGTGCCCATCAGCGCGAAGCCGATGAAGAGGAAGTTCCCCGTCATGTTCCCCGTGAACACGTGGTCGAGCGCGAGGTAGCTGACGGCGTCGACGATCCCCGTGGAGACGGTGAGGGTGAGCAGGGCGGCAAGGTGGAGCCGTGCGGTCCGGGAGGCAGGGACGATCACCGGTGCTACTCCTCTTTCCCCGACAGGCGGTGCACGCGGAACTTTGACGCTCGTCACGTACCGGGCTGGTCCTCGTGTGACGGACGTCAAACTTCCAAGGCTGTCCCGGTACGCTCATCCATCATGGCAGTCCGGGTCGATGCGTGGTTGTGGGCGGTGCGTCTGACCAAGACGCGCTCGGCCGCGGCCACCGCCTGCCGAGGCGGCCACGTCACCGTGAACGGCGCGCGCGCCAAGCCCGCCACGCCGGTGTCGATCGGCTCACGCGTCCAGCTGCGGGGCGGGGACCGCCTGCGCGACGTCGTCGTGACCCAGACGATCGTCAAGCGGGTCGGGGCCGCCGTCGCAGTCACCTGCTTCGAGGACCACAGCCCGCCGCCGCCCCCGCGCGAGACGACGGTCGCCGTCGCCCAGCGGGACCGCGGTGCCGGACGACCCACCAAGCGCGAGCGCCGTGAGATCGACAGGCTCCGGGGCCGCGCCACGTGACACCATCGACGTCAGCAGCAGCCCAGAGCCGGCCGGTCCGGCCGGAGCCCGCACACCCAGCAGGGGGAACGATGACCACCGCACGACACGCACGCATCCTCGCCGCCTCCGTGGCCCTCGGCCTCGGCGCCCTCCTGGGCGCCTCGGGCACCGTGCCGGCCGTGGCGTCGGGCGGTACGGCCGCGGTGCGGACGACGAGCGCCGCGTCCTCGGGCTCGGCGGCCGGCGCGAGCTCTCCGCAGAGCGCGGGCGCGACCACCGGGGGTGCTGCCACCGACGGAGCGAGCACCAAGGCGGCGAGGAAGGCCGCCAAGAAGGCCGCGAAGAAGAAGGCGGAGCGCGCGGCCAGGAAGAAGGCGAAGAAGAAGCTGAAGCGGCTCAGGGCGAAGGCGGCGGCAGCTCCCCGCCTGAGCGAGGGGGACACCGGCAAGAGCGTGCGGCGCCTCAAGAAGCTGCTGCTCAAGACCGGGTACTGGATCCCCTCGGTCAGCTCCACGTACACGCCGACGACGGCGCAGGCGGTGCTCGCCCTCCAGAAGTCGCTCGGCTTCACGCGGGACAGCAAGGTCGGCAAGGAGGAGTGGCTCGCGCTGTTCCAGGGTCGTCTGCCGAAGGCGAGCAAGGCGAAGGGGCGCGTCTTCGAGGTCGACCTCTCGCGCCAGATCATGATGCGTACCTGGAACGGCCGCGTGAAGTACGTCTTCAACGTGTCGACGGGCAGCAACAAGATCTACTACCAGGACGGCGTCGCGCACCGTGCGGTCACCCCGACCGGCACGTTCCGCATCATGCGCAAGATCGACGGGATGCGCCACGCGCCGCTCGGCACGCTGTACCGGCCCCAGTACTTCCGCTCCGACGGCTACGCGATCCACGGGTCGCCGAGCATCCCTGCGTACCCCGCGTCTCACGGGTGCGTCCGGGTGAGCAACTCCGCGATCGACTGGTTGTGGACCAAGGCAGGCAAGCTCGACATGGGTGAGAAGGTCGTCATCCACCAGTAGCCGCGTGACCAGAAACGCGCGTATTGCTTGGGTGCCAGCACCCAAGGAGCTCTTTCCGGGGTGAAGCCCGGGGTGAAAAAGTTGCGGGACTGCCCTAGGTGTGCTTGTGCAGGCCTAGGTTTAATTCTGCAAACCACCTAACTATGGCGCTGGCGCGCCCTGCCCGCGCGCGCCTCCGCCACGCCGCGCTCGCCCGGCACCCAGAGGAGCCCGCTTTTCATGCGCCATGCCCACCCTGCCCGTCGTACCTCGCGTAAGACGATCGTCCTGACGGCCGCCGCTGCGGTCGTGGGAGCCGCGCTCGTCGTGGTTCCCACGGCCCCGTCGGCCTCGGCCGCCGGGACCGCGCTGCTGAACGAGTCGTTCACTGGCACCTCCGTCAGCGATCCGAACGTCAAGCCGCTTGGTGACGCTTGCCTCACCCGGGCGACGTCGGCTCCGCCGACGGGGTCCTCGACGCTCGGCATGTGTGATTCCAGCAAGCGAACGGACGCTCCGGGTACGTCCACCAACCCCGGCTGGATGATGCTCACCGGCAACGAGAACAACCGCACCGGTGGCATCGTCTACAACCAGGCGCTGCCTGCCTCTGCAGGACTGACCGTCACCTTCGACCAGGCCCAGTACAGCAACACCGATGAGGGTGCCGACGGCATCTCCTTCTTTCTCTCCGACGGGGCGTACAACCTGACGACGACGGGTGCCTCGGGCGGCTCCCTGGGCTATGCGCAGAAGATCGGCACGACGGTCGACGGCCCGGGGGTGGTCGGTGGCTTCCTCGGCCTGGCCCTGGACGCCTGGGGTAACTTCCCGCGCTCGAACGAGGGACGTGGCACCGGCTGCTCGGCTGCAGGACAGAACCCGGGGGACGGCACAGCGAGCGACCGGATCAAGAACAGCGTGACGTTGCGCGGTCCCGGCTGGCAGGACGGTACGGGTGCCTGGACACAGGGCTACTGCCTACTTGCCACCCAGCAACTGCCAACCAGTCAGAACCTGCGCGCCAACGCCACCTCTGCGAACACCTACCGCACCGTGCGCATCACCGTCTACCCGACGACCTACTCGGGCACGACGCCCTCGACCCGCATCACCGTCGAGGTCAACTTCACGCCGGGCACGAGCAGCACCTTCACCACCGTCCTCGACACCACGACGAACGAGGACGTGCCCGACACCTACAAGTTCGGCTTCGCGGCGTCGACGGGCGGTAGCAAGGATGTGCACCTCATCCGTAACCTGCAGGTCTCGACGGTCGAACCGCTCGCGGCCCTCACGCTCACCAAGTCCGTCAACACGACCAGCCCCCTCGCCAAGACCGAGTATGCCGAGGGCGACCAGGTGCCCTACACCTTCACGCTGACCAACGGTGGGGCCTACGCGATCAACCCGGTCGCGATCAACGACCCGCTCGTCACGTCGATCTCGTGCCCGGCGACCTCCTTGAAGCCAGCGGGGCAGCCCGGCTCGAGCATCACCTGTACGGGCACGCACACCGTGACCGCGGCCGAGGCAGGCAGCCCGACGCTCACCAACACGGCGATCGCCTCGGGCACCGCCAACGGCACCCCGTTGACGTCGACCGACTCGGCGACGGTGAACCTGGTGACGCCGGACCCGAAGTACGACTTCACCAAGACCGCGACCTGGCACGATGTCAACGGCAACGGGTTGCACGACGCGGGTGACTCGGTCAGCTATCAGTTCTCGGTGCACAACACCGGGAACGTGACGCTGGCCCCGGTGACGATCACGGACGCGAAGCTGGGTCTGACCGACTGGCAGTGCCTGGCATCGATCGCGCCGGGTGCGACCCAGACGTGCGACGCCCCCGCCGCGTACACGGTGAAGGAGTCCGACGTCATCCACGGCTCGGTCGACAACACCGCGACCGCCACCGCGAAGCGCGCCGGCTCGAACGACCCGATCACCAGGACGGCGAGCGCGACGCAGCCCACGGTGCCCGCCGTCGCCTCGATCACCCACGTCAAGTCCGCCGAGGTGAAGACGCCGGGCGGCGCCACGCGCGTCGGAGCGGCCCACCTCGGCGACATCGTCCACTACTCGTTCACGGTGCGGAACACCGGCAACGTCACGATCCCGACGGTGACGATCAACGACCCGGGGCTGGGCGTCTCCGGCCTGGTCTGCGCCACCGACCTCGCGCCCGGGGCCGAGCACACCTGCACCACCACGGCGACGCACACGATCGACGAGGACGACATCGTCGCGGGGCACGCCACGAACACCGCGACCGCGACCGTGACGCCCCCGACCGGGGTGACCGCGCCGCCGCCCACCCCCTCGACCTCGACGCCCCCGACCGTCCCGGCCGAGGCGCAGCTCTCGCTGGAGAAGACCGCGACGCTCGCCGACACGAACGCCAACAGCTCGGCCGACGCCGGTGAGGTCATCACCTACGGCTTCACGGTCACGAACCTGAGCAACGTCACGGTCCACGACGTCGCGGTGACCGACCCGATGTTCTCCGGCCTCACCTGCACGTCGACGACGCTCGCGCCCGGCGCGAGCACGACGTGCGGCACCCGGACGCACACGGTGACCGAGGCCGACGTCCTCCACGGCTCCGTGGACAACACGGCCACGGCCTCCGCCAAGGCCCCGAGCGGCGTCACCGACCCGCCGGACGTCACGGACTCGGCGAACGTCGCGACCACCGCCGCCTCGGCGAAGGTGTTCGTCGTCAAGCACGCCACGCTCTCCACCGACACGAACGGCAACGGCAAGGGCGACGTCGGCGACAAGGTCTCCTACTCCTTCGACATCACGAACACCGGCAACGTGACCCTGCACGACCTCACGGTCAACGACCCGATGCTCGGCGGCACCGTCGCGTGCTCGAGCATCACGAGCCTCGCCCCCGGTGCCAGCGCCACCTGCTCCCCGACAGCGACGCACACGGTGACCCAGGCCGACCTGGTCGACAACACCGACCACCTGCTGCACAACACCGCGACCGTGAGCGGGAAGAACCCGTCGGACGCGACCGTGACCTCCGGCCCGTCGAGCGCGACCGTGCCGCTCGCCGCGGCGGTGCCCGCGCTGAGCATCGACAAGACGCACACGCTGTCGACCGACGTGAACGGCAACGGTCAGGCCGACCTCGGTGACACGGTGTCCTACAGCTTCCGGGTGACGAACACCGGCAATGTGACGCTGACCGACGTCGTCGTCACCGACACCAA
>Ga0182749_1003425_pt1 | contig 10852 bp, 9 predicted proteins | sample eDN3rd37CKraftMG_FD_128875 | JGI IMG/M metagenome (GOLD analysis project Ga0182749, IMG submission 128875) | Enriched Miracle-Growth compost microbial communities from Emeryville, California, USA - eDNA 3rd pass 37_C Kraft MG (version 2) (version 2) ...
CGACTACCGGCCGGAGCCCTACATCGTCGAGGAGTACGAGCGCGCCCGCGCGCACAAATGGTACATGACCTCGCGGCTCATCTGCGTCAACGACATCTACGCCTTCGACCCGAACGCCAAGGTCAATCTCGACGACTTCGTCGACATCATCGGCCGCAACTTCAAGCAGCCCAAGGAAGGCCTCGGCTTCGACAACAGCCCGTCGGCGCATATGTGGCGCACGATCCTGTGGCCGACGCGGTTTTTGTGATGGGTCATCGGGCGCACAGACCTTTCTTAACCTCCCCTGGAGAGGCAGGGTCGGCGGCAAAGCCGCCGGGGTGGATTGAACTTCTTCGCTCCACCGCCGCTGTCACCCCCTCCCGCCGCGCTGCAGCGCGGCGACCTCCCCCCTCCGGGGGGAGGTGAAGGAAGAGACGAATGAAAATCGCCGAGGACTCTCCCCCCGTCCTGACCGCGCTCGACCGGCCGAACTCCTATATCGGCCGCTCGATGCCGCGGCCGAACCTGGCGCGGCTGACGCAGGGCCGCGGCCAATATGTCAGCGACGTCGTGCTGCCGCGCATGGCGCATGTCGCCTTCGTGCGCTCGCCGCACGCGCATGCGCGCATCGTGACCGTCGACAAGGCGGCCGCCGAAAAGGCGCCGGGCGTGATCGTCGTCGTGACCGGCGCCGAGCTCGCCAAAGTGATGACGCCGTGGGTCGGGGTCCTGACGCATCTCAAGGGCCTCAAGTCGGCGCCGCAGCACGCGATCGCCGTCGACCGCGCCTGCTGGCAGGGCGAGGCGGTGTGCGCCGTCGTCGCGCGCACGCGGGCGCAGGCCGAGGACGCCTGCGAGCTCGTGCAGATCGCCTATGAGGAACTGCCGGCCGTCACCGACGCCGAGACCGCGCTCGATGCCGAGACGCCGGTGATCCAGCCTTCGCTCGGCGACAATCTCTGCTTCGAGCGCAAGCTCGAGGTCGGCGCCGTCGACAAGGCCTTCGCCGAGTCCGATGCCGTGGTCGAGACCACCTTCGTCACCGGCCGCCACACCGGCGTGACCAACGAGCCGCGCTCGATCGTCGCCGACTGGAACGAGGGCGACGGCCGCCTGACCGTCTATCAGGGCACGCAAGCCCCGCACATGATGCAGGATCTGTTTGCCAAGCATCTCGGCTTGCAGCACCAGCAGGTTCGCGTCGTCACCAAGGATGTCGGCGGGTCGTTCGGCATCAAGGTGCACACCTATGCCGACGAGATGGCGACGGTGGCGCTGGCGAAGCTCCTCAAGCGCCCGATGAAATTCGTCGCCGACCGGCTGGAAAGCTTCGTCACCGACATCCACGCCCGCGACCACCGCATCAAGGCGAAGATCGGCGTCACAAACGACGGCACCATCACTGCCTTCGAGATCGACGACCTGACCGGCATCGGCCCCTACTCGGTCTATCCGCGCACCTCGGGCATCGAGGCGAACCAGGTCGTCAACCTCGTCGGCGGGCCTTACACCTGCCCGAACTACCGGGCGCAGGCGCGCGTCGTCTTCACCAACAAGAACGTCATGTGCCAGTACCGCGCGGTCGGCCACCCGGTCGCCGTCGCGGTGACGGAGGGGCTCGTCGAGCTCGCCGCGGCGAAGATCGGCATGGACCCGCTGGAATTGCGCCGGCGCAACCTGTTTCCCGACGACGCCTATCCGGCTCAGTCGGCCGCCGGCCTCAATTTCGAGAAGCTGTCGCACCACGAGGCGCTGGCGCATCTCGACACGATGATGAACTACGCCGGGCTGCGCGCCGAACAGAAGGCGCTGCGCGCGAAAGGCGTCTACCGCGGCGTCGGCTTCGCCTCCTTCATCGAGGTCACCAATCCGTCGGCGGCGTTCTACGGCGTCGGCGGCGCGCGCATCTCCTCGCAGGACGGCGCCACGGTGAAGCTCGACGCGCAGGGCAACGTCTCGGTGCACAGCGGCGTCTCCGAGCAGGGCCAGGGCGCCGAGGCCGTGGTGGCGCAGTGCGTGGCGAGCGCCTTCGGCGTGCCGCTCGAGAGGGTGCGCGTCGTCATGGGCGACACCGACAACACGCCCTATGGCGGCGGCACCTGGGCCTCGCGCGCGGCCGGCATCGGCGGCGAAGCGGCCTGGCAGGCGGGCAAGGCGCTGCGCGAGAACGTGCTCGCGGTCGCCGCCGCGATGCTGCAGGCGCGGCCCGGCGAGCTCGACATCAGCAACGGCGTCGTCGTCGACAAGAGCGGCGCCGAGCGGCTGCCGCTCGAGGAGCTGGCGCGCGTCGTCTATTTCCGCCCCGACACCCTGCCCGCCGGCATCCAGCCGGAACTGATCGCGACGCGGCATTACGTGCCGAAGGCCTGGCCCTTCGCCTTCACCAACGGCATCCAGGCGAGCTGGCTCGAGGTCGACGTCGACACCGGCTTCGTCACGCTGCTGAAGCACTGGTGCGTCGAGGACTGCGGCACCATCATCAATCCGCAGCTCGTCGACGAGCAGATCCGCGGCGGCATCGTGCAGGGCATCGGCGCGGCGCTCTACGAGCAGTGCCTTTACGATACGCGCGGGCAGATGCTCAACGGCAGCATGGCCGATTATCTGGTGCCGATGGCAGCGGAGATGCCGGACATCGTCTGCGGCCACGTCGTCTCGCCGACCGCCGACTCCGAGCTCGGCGCGAAGGGCGCGGGCGAAGCCGGCACCGCCGGCGCGCCGGCCGCGGTGATGAACGCGATCAACGACGCGCTGCGCCCGCTCGGCGCCACGCCGCTCACCGACATGCCGTTCACGCCGGGGAAGATCCTGAGGGCGCTGGGCAAGGTGTGAGCGGTCATTCCGGGGCGCTCGCGGAAGAGCGTCCCCCGCCGTCACGCCCGCGAAATCGGGCATCCAGTACACCGTGCCATCTCGATAGGGCACGGCGTACTGGATTCCGGGTCTCGCGCCGATGGTGCTCGCCCGGAATGACAAGGTGTCAATTCATCCCCTCGCCGTCATGCCCGCGCAAGCGGGCATCCAGTATTCCGTGCCGTCTCGATAGGGCACGGCGTACTGGATCATCCGCTTTCGCGAATGATGACACCCTCCGCTAGAACTTGATCATGTCGCTGCGCGTCAGCCTTGCCTTGGCCGAGACGGCCGGCGCATTCATGAACATGAAGACGGTGCTCTTGTCGGCATAAGGCTCGACCGCCGACATGCCGTCGACGGGGACGACGACATTCATGCCGCGGAAGGCCGCGCCGCTCGCGGTGAACAGCACCGCGCCGTTCGACGCCGTGCCGGCGACGATCACCGTCCTGATGCCCTTCTCCTTCAGGATCTTGTCGAGATCGGTGTTGAGGAACTTGTCCGGCCCGGAGCGCACGTGCGGCTCGCCCGCTTCCGGCGCGAGGTCCCTGACCACGTCGGCCGGCGTCGTATTGGCGATCAGCGAATAGACGACCAACGCCTTCGCCGCGCGCGCCGCCGCGAGCAGCGACGTCACCGCGGGAACGGTGGCAAGGCAGCTCGGCCGCTTGCCGCAGTTCTGGTTCATGAAGTCGAGCATCAACAGCGCCGTCGATTTCGGGTCGAGCGTGACCGGCTTGAGCGCCGGCGCGTGCGGCGCCCCGATGCTGGCCCACTCCTGCACGACATCGGCGGCCCGCGCCGGAAACATCGACATCGTGAAAGTCGCGACCGCAATGGCCATCAGAATTCGTGTCATGTCCTCTCCCTTCCGTGGGCGGCGGACGGGCCGCCCGCGCATGTGCACCGCGCGCCCGCGCCGCTTGAACGAACACCGTTGCCCGTCGCAGTATTGCGCCCGCACGAGCCCGCCTTAAGGTGCCGCGACGACCGAACAAGGGAGCGCCCGCATGAACATCAAGATCGACAAGGTCGACAAGGACGCCATCGCGGAAGCCTCGATCAAGCTCCGCAACTGGGGACGCTGGGGCAAGGACGACCAGATCGGCACGCTCAATCACGTGACGCCGGAGGACATCGTCAACGCCGCGCGGCTGATCCGCAGCGGCAAGGCATTCGCGCTCGGCATTCCGCTCGACCGCTCCGGACCGCAGACCGGCCTGTTCGGCGGCCGCTTCAACCCGATCCACCAGATGCTGGCGACCGGCACCGACGCCATCGCCGGCCAGCAGGACTGGAACAGGCTGCGCTACGCCGACGATACGCTGATGTTGTGCGTGCAGGGCGCCACGCACTGGGATGCGCTCGGCCACATCTTCTACGAAGAGAAGGCGTATAACGGCTACGACGCCAGGCTGATCGACTCGCGCGGCCTCTCGGTGCTCGGCATCGAGCACTCGAAGGACAAGATGATCGGCCGCGGCGTGCTGCTCGACATCGCCCGCTTCCGCGGCGTGCCGTGGATGCAGGACGGCGAGGCGATCTCCAACGAGGAACTCGACAAATGCGCGCAGGCGCAGAACGTCGAGATCCGCAAGGGCGACTTCGTCATCGTCCGCACCGGCCAGATGGAACGCTGCCACGCCGAAGGCGAATGGGGCGGCTATGCCGGCGGCGATGCGCCGGGCGTCAAGTTCGAGAACTGCTACTGGTGTCAGGACAAGCAGATCGCGGCGATCTGCACCGACACCTGGGGCGTCGAGGTGCGCCCGAACGAGACAAAGGACGCCAACCAGCCGTGGCACTGGGTGGTCATTCCGGCCATGGGGCTGTGCATGGGCGAGATGTTCTACCTCAAGGAGCTGGCCGACGACTGCGCCGAGGACGCCGTCTACGAGTTCTTCTTCTGCGGCCCGCCGCTGATCATCACCGGCGGAACCGGAAGCCCGATCAATCCGCAGGCGATCAAGTAGAGACGGCCATCCCTCCCCCGCCAGCGGCGGAATAGAGAGCGTGAGGCCGCGCCATCGATGCCGTCACCGCCCGCCACTGCCGAGGACATCCGGGCGATCGAACGCCTGCACGTGCGCGCCTGGCCGGCGCTCGAGACCGCCGACGTCGACGGCTGGCTGTGGCGCCGCTCGGGCGGCGGCTCGAACAGAGCCAATTCGGTATCGACCGTGCGCTTCAACGGGCGCGATCCCGAGGCGGCGCTGAACCGCATCGAGGCGCGGTATCGCGCGCGCGGCGCGCCGGCGCGGGTCGGCACCTACGAGCTCAGCGAGCCACCCGACTTGCCGCAGCGCCTGGCCGCGCGCGGCTATCGCAACGACGAGACCACCGTCACGATGATGAAGCCGGTCGCGCCGCATGCGATACCGGTCGATGTCGCAATGACCGACGCGCCCGATGACGGCTGGCGCGAGGTCTATCTCGGCGCCATCACCGAGAACCGGCGCGTCGTGAATGCGCGGATCCTCGCATCGATCCCGCGCCCGTGCGCGTTCTTCGCGGGCCTCCGCAACGGCCACGTCATCTCCACCGGTCTCGGCGTCGCCGACGGCGGCTTCGCCGCCATCGAGTGCATGGCGACGCGCGCCGAGGCGCGACGGCAGGGCGGCGCGCAGGCCGTGCTCGCGGCCATCGAAGCCTGGGCGGCAGCGCAGGGCGTGCGCATCCTCGCGCTGCAGGCGGTCGCCGCCAACGCCGCGGCGATCGCGCTTTATCGCGGGGCCGGCTTCGCGCCGGTGGCGACGAACAGGTTCTGGGTGAAGGCGTGACGGGCCGTCCCCCTGCGGGGGGATGAAGCCGCTCAAAACAACGGCTTGAGCACCTGCGGATTGAGGCAGCTCACCGGCGGCCGGCCCTCGATCAGCGCGATCGTGTTGTCGACGACGACATGCGCCATGCCTTCGCGCAATTCGAGCACGGCGCTGCCGAGATGCGGCGTCAGCACCACGTTCGGCATGGCGAGGAGCTCCGGCGAAACCCGCGGCTCGAACTCGTAGACGTCGAGGCCTGCCCCGACGATCTCCTTCGCCGCGAGCGCGCGCACCAGGGCCGCCTCGTCGATCACCGGCCCGCGCGAGGTGTTGATGACGAAGGCGGTCTTCTTCATCAGGGCGAACTGCGCGTCGCTCATCAGGTGACGGGTCCCGGGTGCGAGTTGCGGATGCAGCGAGACGAAATCGGCCTCGCGCAGCAGGTCCTCGAAGCTGCGGTAGCCGGCCTCGAACCTCGCCTCCTCCTCCACCGGCAGCCGGCGCGGATCGCTGTAGAGGATCGACATGCCGAAGCCGCGGCCGCGGCGGGCGACCGCCTGGCCGATGCGGCCGAAGCCGACGAGCCCGAGCGTCATGCCGCTGACGGCATAGCCGGCGAGATGGTTCGACTGCGACCCCGGATAGACGCCCTGACGGAACAAGCGGTCGCCCTGCACGATGTTGCGCGCAACCGCGAGCAGCAGGCCGAAGCAGATGTCCGCCGTGGCGTCGGTGACAATGGCGGGAATATTGGTGACCGGAATGCCGAGCGCGGTCGCGGCGGCAAGGTCGATGCTGTCCTGCGTGATGTTCATCGCCGACACCGCCTTGAGCTGCGGATTGGCGGTGAGCACGTCGCGGTCGACGGTGTCGTGCAGCAGCGACACGAGGATGTCGGCGCGCCGCACAGCGGCGATGAGCGCGCCCTTCGGCAGCACGCGGCTCGAATCCGGATTGACCTCGACCTCGGCGACCGCGCGCAGCCGCGCCAGCGCGCTCTCGGCGATCGGCTGGGTGACGAAGACGCGCGGGCGGCTCATGGCTTGATGGCGGCGTTGACCCTGGGCAGCACCTTCTCCGCGAGCAGGATCATCGAGCGGCGGCCGAGGTCGCGATCGGCCCAGTCCTTGCCGGCATAGAGCAGCGTGCCGAAGTCGCCGACAGTCTCCCGGTATTTCAGGATCTCGTCCGCGACCTTGTCCGGCGTTCCATAAGTGATGAGCTGATCGCAGATGGAATCGAGCGTGATCTCGTCGTCCGGCTGATCGCGCCGGGTCTTGAACAGCTCGATGCGGCCGCCCTTCTTCAGCTTGGTGAAAAGCTGGCTGTAGTAGTAGCGATAAGGACTGTTCGGATCGGTCGCGTAGGCCTTCGCGGTCTTCTCGTCGTCGGCGACGAAGATCGAGCGCGCGACGCGCCAGTTGGCGGGGTCGGCCTTGCGGCCGACGCGCTCGCAGCCCTCGACGTATTTCGGCCAGTGGCTCTTGACCCACTGCGGCATCAGGAAGTTGGCCGAGATCGGGTCCCAGCCGCGCGCCGCGGCTTCGGTCACGCCCTTCGAGAACGGCGCCACCGCGGTGACGACGATCGGCGGATGCGGCCGCTGCAACGGCTTGCCGACATAGCCCTGCCCGAGCTCCGGGATGAACTGGCGCTCGACCGAGATATTCCAGTACTTGCCCTTGAGATTGTAGGGCGGCTCGCCGTCCCAGATCGCCAGCACCTGGTTGATCGCCTCGAGGAACATGGCGTTACGGTCGGCGTCGAGATTGCCGAAGATCTCGGCGTCCGAGAGAAGCCCGCCGGGGCTGATGCCGAAGATGAAGCGGCCGTCGAGCAGGTGATCGAGCATCGCGATCTGCGCGGCCACCGCCGCCGGATGCGCGTTCGGCATGTTGACGGTGCCGGTGCCGAGCTTGATCGATTTCGTCGCGTCGACGAGGGTCGAGAGGAACATCGCGCAGGAGGTGATGTTCTCGGCGCGGTCGGTGACGTGCTCGCCGCAATAGCCCTCCACGAAGCCGAGTTCGTCCGCGAGCACGAAAGCTTCGCGGTCCTCGCGCAGCGACTGGCGCCAGTCCTTGGCCAGCGGATGGATGGGCATGGTGAAGAAGCCGAGTTGCATCTGACACGAATCTCCCGAACCGCCTTGCGCGGCCATTGCGAATGCTAGCGCGGATTAGCCGCGATAAGGCAACAATACAACGACCACGTCGTTATCGGCATTGCGAGATGTCATGTCGTCGCGATATGCGCGCGCAGCGCTTTCGCCAGTGGCAATTTTCCGTACGTTAAATTTCATCCGGTCGTGTTCGCCGGGCTCATCAACCGGGACACGATCTCGGCGAGGCTCGGGACCAGCGACAGCGATCGCGCACGCGACCGTGTCGGGCACGATGACGAAGTCAGAGCGCGGCCGGCGCGCCCGGCTGCCGCAACGGGTGCGCGCGGGCGAAGGCGTCGATCGCGTTTGCCGTGTCGACGATACGCCTGACGGTCGGGAACGGCGCGAGGTCGACCTTGAAATAGGCCGCACCCACCGCCTGCCCGGCGAGGCAGATGTCGGCGATGGTGACATCTTCGCCCTGACAATAGCGGCCGGTCTGCGGCGAGCCGGCCAGATGCGTCTCCAGCGCGGCCAGCGACACCGTGTGCCAGTGGTGCCCCCACCGGGCGATGCCCGGATCGTCGATGTGGAACTCGTGCGCGAGATACTCGCGCACGCGCGGCACGATCAGCGGATGCGTGTCGCAGGCAACGATCTGCGCCAGCCCGCGCACGCGCGCCCGCGCCTTCGCGTCCTTCGGCAGAAGCGGCGGGTCCGGATGTGTCTCGTCGAGATATTCGAGGATGGCGAGCGACTCGAACAGCACCGTGCCGTCGTCCTCGATCAATGCCGGGATCGCCATCATCGGGTTGATCGCGGCGAAGCCGGCCTCGCGCTGCCGGCCCTGCGGCAGACTGACCTCCATCACCTCCGGCGCGATGCCCTTGAGGTTGAGCGCGATGCGGACGCGATAGGTCGCGAGCGACCGCCAGAAGGAAAAGAGCTTCATGATCGCCTTCCTCCGATTGACTCCGTCCCGTCGACCCGACGTGCGAGCGACCGAAGGTCGCGAGCCTCGAAGGATGGCGGAAACGCTACGTCTTGTTCCGCGACGACCAGTAGGCTGTCATCGCCGCGCTGTCGCTGCCGCCCTCGCCGCTGCGCACCGCATCCTCGAAGCCGCCGAGCGCCGCCTTCGTCGCCTTCATGTCGGCGCCGAGCGCTTCGCCGGCGGCGACCATCGTGCGCAGGTCCTTCAGGCCGTTGGCGATGCTGAACGTCGTCGCGCCGGGGTCCTTGCCCTCGAGCATGTTCACGATCATGGCGGCGCGCGCGGCAAGCGCCTTGTTGCCGCCGTTGCTCTCCACGAACAGGTCGACCAGGCGCTTCGCGTCCCAGCCGACGCTGCGGGCGATGGCGAAGGCTTCGCCATAGGCCTGCCAGGCGACCATCAGCGGCAGGTTGATCGCGAGCTTCATCGCCGAGCCGCTGCCGACCGGGCCGCAATGCTCGACCTTGCGGCAGAGCTGCTCAAGCAGCGGCCGCGCGCGCTCGGCATCGGCGGGATCGGCGCCCATCAGGCCGAGCAGCTGGCCCTTGCGCGCCGGGGTCGTCGAGCCGCCGACCGGGCATTCGACGAAGCGCGCGCCTTTGGCACGCACCTTCGGCGCCAGATCGGTCTCGACCTTCGGCGCCACCGTGCTCATCTCGATCAGGAGCTTGTCTTTGACGTCGCCGGACAGGAGACCGTTCGGCCCGTTGTAGACTTCGTCGATCGCCGCGCCGTCGGTGAGGATGGTGATGACGGCCTCGCAGGCGCTCGCCAGCGCCGCCGGCGTGGCGGCCACCTTGGCGCCGGCCGCAGCGAGGGGCTTCGTCTTCTCCGCCGAGCGATTCCACACTGAGACATCGTGCCCGACCTCCATCAGGCGCATTGCCAGTGCGCTGCCCATCGCACCGAGCCCGGCAACTCCGACCTTCATATCGGCGGTCTCCCTCATCGTCTTTGCCGCCGACGATAGGCGATCGCAGCAAGCGGTGAAAGCGCCCCGCCACTCGACAAGCGGCGTTGCCCGCCATTAAGACCGTGACGGTCGCGTGGTTCAACGCGAGTCGCGCACGGGAGATTTCGATGGCACGAAAAAGCAAGGGCACGGTCGGCGTGATCGGCCTCGGCATCATGGGCGGCGCCTTCGCCAGGAACCTCGCCGCCGCCGGCTGGCGCGTCGTCGGCTACGATCTCAGCGCGGCGCGCCGCCGCGAGGCGCAGGCGGCCGGCGTCGAGATCGCGGCAAGCCCTGCCGATGTCGCGGCAAAGGTCCCGACCGTCATCACCAGCCTGCCGAAGCCGCAGGCGCTGATCGACGTCGCCCGCGCCATCGCCGCAGCCAAGCTGAAGCCGAAGACGATCGTCGAGATGAGCACCTTCACGCTGTCGGACAAGGAAAAAGCCGAGAAGCATTTTGCCAAGGCCGGCCACACGATGCTCGATTGCCCGGTGAGCGGCACCGGCGCGCAGGCCAAGGCGCGCGATCTCGTCTTCTACGCCAGCGGCGACACCAAGACGATCCGCAGACTGAAACCGATGTTCGGCGCGTTCGGCCGCCACGTCTACGATGTCGGCGATTTCGGCAATGGCAGCAAGATGAAGTACGTCGCCAATCTGCTGGTGGCGATCCACAACGTCGCCAGCGCCGAGGCGATGGTGCTCGGCATGAAGGCCGGCCTGCCGGCACAGGCGATCTTCGACCTGGTGAAAGCCGGCGCCGGCAATTCGCGCGTGTTCGAATTGCGCGCGCCGATGATGGTGAAGGGCCGATACGACGACGTCACCATGAAGATCGACGTCTGGGACAAGGACATGCAGGTGATCGGCGATTACGCGAAGAAGATCCGCGTCAGGACGCCGCTGTTCGACGCCACCAAGCCGATCTATATCAAGGCGATGAAGTCGGGCCTCGGCGCCAAGGACACCGCCGCGGTCTGCGCCGTGCTCGAGAGCATGGCGAAATTGAAGCGTGGCAAGAGACGCGCATAGCTTTTGTCGCGTCATCGCCCGCGAATGCGGGCGATCCAGGACACGCCTCGCATTGCAATCTCTTCCCGACAGTGAATACTGGGTGCCCCGCTTTCGCGGGGCATGACGGACACTATTGGGAGGTGACGCATGGCCCCGTTGCACGAGCGCACCGAAGATCGCGACGGC